>OLOE01001140.1_pt1 | contig 11876 bp, 14 predicted proteins | sample 1673201 | NCBI WGS metagenome assembly OLOE01 (sample SAMEA3136765, study PRJEB25190) | human gut metagenome | biome: human gut; feature: human-associated habitat; material: faeces | place: Austria | collected 2013
CGCCAAATATGAGAAAGTAGCGATTTACGCAGTAAATCAGCGGATTTCAAATATTGGGAGGATTGCGGGAGCAGCGTAGCTGCGGAGCAATCCGGGGTATCAAATGAGTGGCAAAAGACCTTTTGACACTCATATCATAATTTATAAAATGTGTCTGCAATTAAACAAAATATGCCACCGGCATACGCCGATGGCACATAAATAAACAGCTTATGCTATTTAGAACGGAATATTCGCAATCCGCTACTTGCTCATAAATAACTGCTCTGTAGTTATTTATACTCGTGACAGGTACTCGCCTGTTCTGGTGTCGATTTTCAGCTTGTCGCCCTGGTTAACGAACAGCGGAACCATTACCTGTGCTCCTGTCTCAACGATAGCCGGTTTGGTAGCACCCTGAGCTGTATTTCCAGCGAATCCTGGCTCTGTCTCTGTAACTACAAGCTCAACGAATAACGGAGGCTCAATAGCGAATACATTGCCATTGTGAGAACAGATCTTAACCATCTCATTCTCTTTTACAAATTTAAGAGAATCGCCAACCTGCTCTTCTGTAAGACCAACCTGGTCAAATGTCTCTACGTTCATGAAGTAATATAATCCGCCATCGCTGTAGAGATACTGCATATCAACACGCTCGATACGTGCTGTAGGGAATTTCTCTGTAGGACGGAAAGATTTCTCTAACACGGATCCTGTAATAATATTTTTGTATTTGGTTCTAACGAAAGCAGCTCCCTTACCCGGTTTAACGTGCTGGAATTCTACGATCTGACAAACGTTGCCATCAATTTCTACTGTGACACCGTTTCTGAAATCACCTGCTGAAATCATAATTAATTTTTCCTCCTTATAGTGCTTATGACTAGAAATATTTTATTATATATGTACCATTTTTTCAACTACTTTTTTTCATATGCAGCCAAATTTTCCTGTTTTTCCCATATATTATGGCAAAATACTTTTGTATTCACGGAAGCTGTCCTTCAATTTCCTTGATTAGTTCCTCAAAAGGCTTCACTCCTGTCACAACTTCAATATCTGCAAATTTATGATAAATCGGATCACGCTGTTTCAGAAGCTTTTTGATCTTTTCATCCTGATTTTCGCCTTCCAGAAGAGGATTGCTATTTCCCTCAAGCCTCTTGCGGAGAGTCTCAGCAGACCCCTTCAGGTAAACAACTGTACCCAGCTGCTTAATATACTGCTCATTCTGCTCCTGAACCGGAAGACCTGCGCCAAGAGAAATCACTTTTCTTTCTTTATCTTCAATCAGAGCTTTCACAGTCATAGTTTCCAGAGCACGGTAATATGGCTCTCCAAATTTCTGTAAAATCTCCTTTACGGACATGTTCATCTTCTTAACGATCACCTTGTCCACATCCACAAATGTCAGTCCCAGGTCACTGGACAGACGTTTCCCCACTCTTGTCTTGCCAGACCCCATAAATCCGATCACCACAATATGGTTCATGAATTCTTCTCCTCCTTGGTATAAAAATGTAATACAATTTTCTCCAGATAGCGCTTCAGCACGATCTGGATCTCTTCCTTGGGATTGATCGGCTTTACCAGAATATTACGAAGGCCAGCATTCTTAGCCCCCCATATATCGGTAAAAAGCTGGTCTCCGATAAAGACCGTATTCCCTGTGTTCGTTCCAAGTCTCTCCATGGCCCTTTCATAGCCTTTTCTGGACGGCTTGGCAGCCATTTCAATGAACTGAGCGCCTACTGAAGCGGCAAAGGGTTCTACCCTTTTTTTCCTGTTGTTTGACACCAGACAGCAGGAAAAGCCAATGTCACGAAGCTTCTGAAAAAGCCGGACAGCTTCCGGATCTGCCGGTGCCCCATGAGGAACCAGGGTATTGTCGATATCAAACAAAATCCCCCTGTATCCCTCCTGGTATAGTTTTTCATAGTTGACTACATATGCTGAATCCAGATATTTATCTGGAAAAAAGCGTTCAAACATTCTGTTACATCCTTTAATTCTTTTATTTTCTATGGTAATACAGATTGCGGGAATGATTTTTCAAACAGACTCCGGCAACGCGCTTTGCAATGCACAGAAATCATGTATTCACATGACCTCGCGCCTGTTTTCCAAGAGGTTCTGTCAGGATCCCGTCACCTGCTTAGGTACGCCTGCAGTTCCTCATAATGGTCTTTCATCACATCATAACCATGCTGATAAAACGCCATCAGCTTCTCTTTGTTCGCCTCCGCACGCCCCACAGTGGGAATTTCCGGGCGGATGACAAAAATATGTCCTTCCCTCTCCCATTTTTCCAGAAGCTCCAAAGTCCGGTTGTAGCTGCGGTAACGATTATATAAAGTGTTCAAAAATTCCGGGTAATGCCGAAATGCAGCCACATAAAGCGGAGTGCTCTTTCCCGGTTTCTTCTTGCGGTAACCCATATTTCGGGTAAGGATCACCACGTTCTTTCGATATCCCTTCTCCATGGCATGGATCAGGGGAATCGAATCTGCAATGCCGCCATCCAGATAAGGAACACCGTCAATCTCTACCATGGGACTTACAACGGGAATACTGGAAGAAGCCCTTCCAATATCCATCAGGCGACGTCTGTCATGCTTCTCAGTCATATATTCCGCATCACCAGTCTGGCAGTTGGTCACTACCAGCTCACACTCCGTATCTGACTGAAAAAAAGTATCAAAATCAAACGGAAACAATTCATTTGGATATTTGTCAAACAGCATATCCATGTCAAAAAGCTCATGCTTCTTAAGAGCTTCCTTAGTAGCAATATAGCTGTTTGCCTTATCCTCTATGATCATGCAGTCTCTGGTCCTTCCAGGCTGCCAGGATACATAATCAAGAGCATTGCAGGAACCAGCGGAAACACCCACCACATATGGGAATTTCACCTCTTTTTCCATAAGATAATCCAGAACCCCTGCTGTAAATACTCCCCTGCTTCCCCCGCCCTCCAGGACCAGGGAAGACTGATGCTTCACTGTCATTCTTATTCACGCTCCTTAAGCGGTACGTATACAGCCGGAGCCAGAACGTTCTTGTAAGCCGGACGGATGATCTTGTCTGTATTGATCAGTTCTTCCATTCGGTGGGCGCTCCAGCCCACAATACGTGCCACTGCAAAAATCGGTGTATACAGCTCAAGAGGCAAATCCAGCATGCTGTAAACAAAACCGCTGTAAAAATCCACGTTTGCGCTGACACCCTTGTAAATATGGCGCTCCTCGGCGATAACCTCCGGAGCCATTTGCTCTACCATCGCGTAGAGATTGTATTCTTTCATACGGCCTTTTTCTCTGGCCAGAGTCTCAACAAAGCCTTTCAGTACCTGAGCACGGGGATCCGATACCGAATAGATCGCGTGTCCCATACCATAAATAAGACCTCTCTTATCAAAAGCTTCTTTGCGAAGCAGTTTCTTCAGATACTCTCTTACTTCCTCTTCGTCAGAAATATCCTTCACATTCTTCTTCAAATCCTGGAACATACTTACAACCTTAATATTGGCACCACCGTGCTTCGGACCTTTCAGAGAACCGAGAGCTGCTGCGATTGCAGAATAAGTGTCTGTTCCGGATGAGGAAACAACGTGTGTAGTAAATGTAGAGTTATTACCACCGCCATGCTCCATATGAAGGATCAGGGCAAGATCCAGGATCTTCGCCTCCAGATGGGAATATTTCTTATCCGGGCGAAGCATACGGAGGATATTCTCCGCTGTGGAAAGCTCTTTCTTCGGATTGTGAATATAAAGGCTCTTGCCGCATACATAGTGATTGTAAGCCTGATATCCATAAACAGATAAAAGCGGAAATACACTGATCAGATTCAGGCACTGTCTCAGTACATTCGGAAGGGAAATATCATCCGGCTCCTTGTCATAGCAATAAAGTGTAAGCACACTTCTGGACAGGGCATTCATAATGTCCTTGGACGGTGCTTTCATGATAACGTCCCTTACGAAATTCGTAGGAAGGGAGCGCTGGTTCGCCAGAAGCTTGGTGAAATCCTCCAGTTCCTCCTCATTCGGAAGCTTGCCGAACAGTAAAAGATAGGTAGTTTCTTCGAAGCCGTATCTGTCATCTTCAATAAATCCCCTGGTCAACTCCTTGATGTCATATCCCCTGTAGGAAAGACTGCCCGCACAGGGCACTTCCTTGCCGTCAACCACCTTCGTGGCGCATACATTGGAAATCTGCGTCAGACCCGCCAGGACGCCCTTACCATTGATATCGCGAAGCCCTCGCTTTACATCGTATTTCTGATAAAGAGACAGATCCAGGCTGGAATGCTCCTTGCAAACCTCCGTCAGGTTCTCTATTTCCGGTGTTACTTTCATCTTAAATCCTGTCATTCAAATAAACTCCTTTCTTTTTAATCCGTCCGATAATCCGTTCCTCCCTCAATTATTAATGCTGTCAGAGTCAGAAGCGGATGCTTCTGCTCCGGCATTGTAAATGGATAATCTGTGACTGCCATTGTTTTATTATCTTCTTATCGCTGTTTATAGGTGGACAAGAAATCCTTCAGCTTGTCCATAGCCTTCTCCAGCTGACGCACATTCGGCAGATATACTACGCGGAAGTGGTCAGGACAATTCCAGTTAAAGCCCTTTCCCGGCACCAGAAGCACCTGTTTCTCATGTAAGAAATCAAGAGCAAACTGCTCGTCATTGTGAATATTGAATTTTTCTGTATCGATCTTCGGAAAAATATAGAACGCAGCCTTGGGCTTTACGGCTGTGATTCCCGGAATGTCATTGAGTGCCTTGTAGATAAAATCTCTCTGCTCATAAACTCTTCCGCCTGGCTGAATGTACTCATTTACACTCTGGTATCCACCAAGTGCAGTCTGTACAATGGACTGGGCCGGAACATTGGAGCAAAGACGCATGGAGGAAAGCATGTTAATACCTTCAATATACCCCTTCGCCTTATTCTTGGCACCACTTAAGATCATCCATCCAATACGGAAACCAGCGATCATATGAGACTTGGAAAGTCCGGAAAAAGTAACGCAGAATACGTCTGGTGCAAGGGATGCAATAGAAGTATGCTTATAGCCATCCATGATCAGACGGTCGTATATCTCATCTGAAAAAATGATCAGCTCGTGCTCTCTTGCGATCTGCACGATCTGCTCCAGGATCTCCTTTGGATAAACTGCTCCTGTAGGGTTATTCGGATTAATGATAACAATCGCTTTGGTCTTGTCTGTGATCTTGCTCTTAATATCATCAATGTCCGGATACCATTCAGACTGCTCATCACAAATATAATGAACTACATTTCCACCTGCCAGAGTCGCAGTAGCTGTCCACAAAGGATAATCCGGTGCAGGGATCAGAATCTCATCCCCGTTATCCAGAAGTGCCTGCATACAGAGATTGATCAGCTCACTGACACCATTACCTGTATAAATATCACTCATGGTAACCCCGGGAATTCCTCGAAGCTGGGCATACTGCATAATGGCCTTTCTTGCGGAAAAGATTCCTTTGGAATCGGAATATCCCTGAGAGGTACGAATATTGCTCAGCATGTCCAGAATTACTTCCTGCGGTGCAGAAAATCCAAATGGATATGGATTGCCGATATTCAGCTTCAGAATCTCCATTCCATCCTCTTCCATTCTGGCCGCTTCATCCACTACCGGTCCTCGCACATCATAAAGTACGTTATCCAGTTTACTGGACTTCTCGAATGTTTTCATTTATTTCACTCCTCATCTTACTACTTATGTCCGGCATATCTGTCTTTTTCCTGCTCCGGCATAATGTATTTCTTGCTATCTATCATCTCATATTTGGCTCATTTTCGCAAGCCTTAATGAAATTTTTGGAAATATGAAAAAAACTCTTTTCATTTTTAGCACTTTAGTGTATAATAGCGTCGTTAAAAAATTTTACACCTATCTGGATGAGGAGGAATTACAATGTCTTACACAGAAGAAGTATACGAAAGAGTCGTAGCACAGAATCCAGGTGAGCCTGAATTTCACCAGGCAGTAAAGGAAGTTCTGGATTCCCTGAAGGTCGTAATTGACAAAAATGAAGAAGAATACCGCAGCATGTCCCTTCTGGAGCGTCTTGTAGAGCCGGAAAGAATCATTTCCTTCCGCGTTCCATGGGTAGATGACAAGGGCGTTGTTCAGGTAAACAAGGGATATCGTGTACAGTTTAACAGCGCTATCGGACCTTATAAGGGTGGTCTTCGTTTCCATCCGTCAGTAAACCAGGGTATCTTAAAATTCCTTGGATTTGAGCAGACATTTAAGAACTCCCTTACCGGACTTCCAATCGGTGGTGGTAAAGGTGGTTCCAACTTTGACCCGAAAGGCAAATCTGACAGAGAGGTTATGGCATTCTGCCAGAGCTTCATGACAGAGCTTTCCAAATATATCGGTGCTGACACTGATGTTCCGGCTGGTGATATCGGTGTAGGCGGACGTGAGATTGGTTATTTATTCGGACAGTACAAGAGAATCCGCGGATTATACGAGGGTGTTCTCACAGGTAAAGGACTTACCTACGGCGGATCTCTGATCCGTACACAGGCTACCGGATATGGTGTTGTTTATATGCTTGATGAGATCATGAAAGCACATAACGATTCTATTGATGGAAAGACATTCATCGTAACAGGATCCGGAAACGTTGCAATCTATGCTGTAGAGAAAGCTCAGCAGCTTGGCGGCAAGGTTGTTGCTATGTGTGACTCCAACGGATATATTTATGATCCGGAAGGAATCAAGCTTGACATTGTGAAAGATATCAAAGAAGTAAAACGTGGACGTATCAAAGAGTACGCAGACCGTGTTGAGGGTGCTTCTTACACAGAAGGTACCGGAATCTGGAACATCAAATGTGATGTATACCTTCCATGTGCTACCCAGAACGAGCTTGCTCTTGATGGTGCTAAGACACTTGTTGCAAACGGCTGCAAATATGTAGTTGAGGGTGCGAACATGCCTACTACTCTTGATGCTACAACTTATCTCCAGGAGAACGGTGTTCTGTTCATGCCTGGTAAAGCAGCTAACGCTGGTGGTGTTGCTACTTCTGCTCTTGAGATGAGCCAGAACTCAGAGCGTCTGAAGTGGTCTCGTGAGGAGGTTGATGCTAAGCTCCACGACATCATGAACGATATTCACGCTAACTGCGTGAAGTATGGTACAGAGCCAGACGGTTACATAAATTACGTAAAGGGTGCAAACGTAGCCGGCTTCCTGAAGGTAGCTAAGGCTATGATGGCTCAGGGCATTGTATAAGGCTAGAAAATTTTTAATAAACATCTTAAAAAATTTAAAATAATAGGAAATAGCGGGTCTGTGAAGACTCGCTATTTTTTTGTTTACTCCTTCCCCCACTCCTTCTTTACATCAAAGCAGGGACAGGCTTTGTTGGCAAATTCATTATGACCATGAATCGTGGCTAATGGATATTCCTCCTTCAGCTGCTCGATGAGCGAGCGCATTGCCGCTTTCTGGTCTCGGGTTCTTGTATCCTTCGGCTTGCCTTTCTTTGATAAGCCGCCGATGTAGCAGATGCCTATACTGATGGAATTATGGCCCTTGCAATGGGCGCCAACCTCCTCTATCGCACGGCCTACATGAATGCTGCCGTCACGATAAATCACGAAATGATAACCTATGCAGCGCATTCCGCGCTCGCGGTGCCAGCGGTCAATATCCGCTACGGTGAAGTTGCGACCTTCCTTGGTCGCACTGCAATGAATGATGATTTCCTTTATCTTACGCATGATATTACTATTTTAAATGAATGAATGTTAGGGTGGAAATCCTAAAATGCTATCGAGATATCATCACTACCCCAATCTATGATACGTAACTTGATACACTCCATCTTTTTAGAAGCCTTCCTTAATCGTTCACAAAGTCGGTCGAAGTATTCCTGAGAATGAATTACCAGCCCAGAGGCTACAGCCTTACCCAGAATGATGCATCCATATTTCAGCGTCATCGGACCATTTCCGGGCTTGAGACAAGGAGAATTGATGCCCACTTCCCAAACAGCCTGTCCCTTCCTCAGGATAACAGGCATTTTCCTACTCTTATTAGCAATAGAAACAAAAGCTATCTCATAGTCTCCTGCAGGCAAATAACGCTCAGGATGTTCTATGGTATTACAAACTTTCGTACCCTTTATTACTAATGTGCCATCTACTCCCCATCGGGTAAAGCGACGGCGATAAATGATTATTTCCATAAATATCTAATAATAAAATTGATTGATTGATAGGGCCATTAAGGATTTCGTTACTGAAAATCCTTAATGACCGAAAATGACCGTGACCGTTAATGACCGGATGTATTAATAGTCACTTATTTTGAACCTCTATTATACAGTAGGTTGAACCTTCTGGTAACGCATATCGGGCAGCACACCTATCAATCCCTGCCGCTTCCAGTTTTTCAACATCTGTCTAACAACCTCCCGAGTAACGTTTGCTCCTTTTACCGCAATACTTTGCTGCAATGCCTGCTCGAAGGAGAAAGTAACGTCAAGCCGCTCGAAGATGGAATCATTTTTGCCGCGTCGGGAACGATCATAAGTTGTCTGACCGCAATAACTCTTGGATGAGAATGCATCCTCTATGCGACTACGGAAGAAGTAGAGTGCATTGTCCAACTGATAATCTGCCAGTATATTGAAGGCTTCGAGCATGGTTGGTGTCTGCGTCTTTACGATCATTTCCTTCCATAACAGCGGATTCTGTTTCAGCTGCTTCTCGGCACCCTGGAAACCATGTTTCTGAATCAGCGTCTCGGCCACCTTACAGAGCATGATGCAGGTCATCATTCTCATCGTGGTAGGACAGATACGGAAACGCTGGCGGGCTTTCACCTTGTCGTCATTTTTCATGGTCTCCAATCGTATCTGTTCCAGCCACTCCCTGCCCTTATTCTCCAACTTAGGCAGAACCACCTCGCCCTCCATCAGGGGCAAGAGATGAGCTATCTGCCGTATGTGCTCACGTTGAGTTTCGGTCAGCACAAAGAGATTGTCTGTAAGCGGAGTGAACGTGTTGTCCGGCGTTCGCGCCACGACAATACGGCTTTGGAAACCATCCGTATAATTGTTCACTACTCGATAGAGCGCATCTGGCGTTCCGCACATCACAACATTCCACAAAAGATGTTCGATATGAACATTCACCGCATCTGCACTTCTTGCCTCGCGCTCATAGCTCGTTCCGTCGTAAGCCTGTCTTAACATGACGGAAAAGTCGCTCATCGCCGATTTCCACTTCTGTGCTACGGTGTCAGCTTCCGGAGTAAACGAGAAGGCGTGCTTGCCTTCCGTGTTAGCCAGTCGTTCAGCCAGATTTGCCACCGTATTGTTCAGTGTCAAGCATCTTACCGGCAGTTTCGGCTCTTCCGGCTGCTCCTTCTTGTTCTTAGCCGCACGCTTCTTGGCTCTCCATTCATCCTCCTGCTGCTGATACATTTTGTCCATCTGTTTCACTTCCGAAGTCCATGCATCAACCACAGGGTCGATGCTTCCCTTGCCTGATGCAAAATCACCGGCGATGTAGGAGATAAGGTTCAGCGAGTTCATTTTGCCGTGAACGGAAACCTTCACGCCAGTAGCAAGCATTCCGATGGTAGGACAGATGGCTGTAATCACTGGCATTGCCAGAGCCGGTCCAACAGCACTGATGGAATCACGCACGCCTAGTGGCATCTTGGGTAAAGCATCGTAATAGAACAGATCATCCTTGGCGTTAGCCTCGTCCAACGCATTTACCAGCGCCTCATTGTCAGCCGCCGAACCACCACCTGCATTTCCCTGCTTCATTCGTTCCTGACGGATGGCAGAGAGCACATCCTTCAGTCGCTTAGGCATTTGCGTGATTTTCTCGTTCAATGCCGAGTTGATGCAAGCCATCTTTTCCTGTTCGGGAAACCCATCGTAGCAGGGAATAATCTGAGCCAGCTGATTGCGGTCAAAACCACAGATGTGGCGCAGGTTCACAGCCAGCTCAAAGGTCAGCGTATTGCGGTTGGAGCGCATCGGCTCCTGCCCATCATTATACAGTTGCCACCACTTCTTAATGATTTCCCCATAAGGAATCCCAAGATAATTGTCCTGAGCAGCAGAAGTAGTTGAAGTAGAAGAAGTTGACGCAGCAGAGGCAGCAGCAGCAGTTGACGCAGTAGAAGAAGTTGACGCAGTAGAGGCAGAAGCAGCAGAAGTAGAAATTCTCGAATTCTTAAATTCCTGACCCTTAAAAAACCCTTGAGAATCCTTCTTGAATTCTTCCTTCCAAGGCTCATAATGCTTGTTTGCCTTGTGCGCCCCTTCCGGCAGTTCCTCCTGTCCGTATCTTTCACGCTCTTCCAGGACCTTCCCTTCAGCTGCCACGGCAGCCTCATCATATTCATCCTTGAAGAGCCGTGGCGAAAGGAAGAGCAAATCTTCGTCATCCGATGTGGTCGTGAAATAAACCCGGTTAATGTCGTGAGCCGAAGTATCCATTTCGCACTTGAGCATCGTAGCAATCCTCACCTGATTCTCCAGAACCGTCTTGCCCTTTTCGCGTTCAAACACCGCATGTCCGCCTTGTCGTGCGCTGCGTTCCAGCATCAGCAGTCCGTACTTGTCCGGTTCTTTCAGCAGCAGCTTGGCAGCCTTGGCAAAAGCCTCCGGCTCATCCATATCAAATCCGAAAGCACCGCTTGGCAGTTTCATTCCCTTCACCACGCCTTGCGGATAATGGCCGGAGTAGTTAAACTGCACCAGTCTCCGTTTCGCAGCATCGTTTCCGGCACGAGCCAGACGAAGATTCGCCTTCTGCTCATTGCTTCCACGCAGCTGCTTATACTCCTCTTCCGAAGTGATGGAGCGGGCAACCTTGTGCCCATTCTCCACCTTTATTAAATAACAACTCATCTATCTTATTACTTATCGTTTTAATTGATAATCCACTAAAGCATCAGCCCCTTCTGCTGACTCAACAGCCAGCGTTTGGGCGATGTTGAGTCCCTCACGGAAGAACACCTTCAGCGTGAGCTGAATAGCCCCATCCTTGGTCTTGCTCACACGACCATGCGCCAGTTTCTTAATCAGTTCCGACTGGCTTTTCGGCTTAGAAACTGCTACGAAATCAAATGTTCCGTCTTGCATTTGCTGAGCCACACCATGACGGCGGAACGCTTCTACAACACCCTGATTTACAGAATCAGGACTGAAGAGGAAATACTGCTTATCATCATAGTAAGCTATTCCACCCAACTGCACATGCTGGCAGCCGTTATTATTCACCTGCTGGTTCTGAACATTATTCTGAGCATTGTTCTGAACCTTGTTTACTTTCTTAACCATAATCTGAATTGAATTTTAGGAGAAGAAACATCCGGATTGTTGCGCGCTTTACCATGGAAAATCCTCCTCAGTTTCAACTCAGTTAATAACTAAGAATCTCCGCAATAAGTCTCCAAGCGAAGCCTCCCTTTTTACCTTTTTACCCTTTTACCTTTTCAATGTCTGTAACGAGAATATCCTGATAAACCTGACCATTGTGCTCATGGGTAGTGAATCGGAGCGTAACAGCCACCAGCTCACCAGCCGCATACTTACATTGCGCCATATTGCCGAGCATTGCCGCAGCATACTGGTTCTCATACTTGCCGCCCATCTCCTGGAGAACGATGTTGCATTTCATCATCTGTCCGTTCTCACTTTTCTGACTCTGTACAGCGAACGCCTCGCCCTGCTGCACCACTCTCATAATCTGAGTATACATATTATATAATGTACGAAGAGGTTTTCAAGAGCACCAAACCATTTCAGCGTTGTCTTGTTTCTTCGACGCTGCAAAAGTACTGCGAAAACAGAGGCAAAACAATCC
>OLOE01001146.1_pt1 | contig 11838 bp, 5 predicted proteins | sample 1673201 | NCBI WGS metagenome assembly OLOE01 (sample SAMEA3136765, study PRJEB25190) | human gut metagenome | biome: human gut; feature: human-associated habitat; material: faeces | place: Austria | collected 2013
GTTAGGCAACTTCATATCAGAACTGAATTCCTTGTTCTTGATGTTATTCAAGAGCTGAGCTGCATCAATAAGACCAGCACCCATCTTGCCGATGTACTTAGAGAGCTGTACAATCTCTGGCGAAGCACCTACGGTAGTATGGTTCATATAGTAGGTCTTAGTTGCACCATTCTGATAATGACTATCCAAATCCTTCACAGATTTCTTCATCAGGGCTACGAAGTCGGCAGCACGATAATGACGGTTCGTCTTGGCAGCATAAGCGAGACCCAAGGCAGCCACACCCGAAACATGAGGACAAGCCATAGAGGTTCCCTCCATGTAGCCGTAAGCAGGCTGACCGTTCTTGATCATCGTAGAGAGCACAGCACCTTTCTGCTCGGTGGTCTCTGCCCAGTATTCATCTTCCTGCTCGCCAATCTTGCTGTAATATTCCAAGTCGCCACCAGGAGCGCTCAGGGTTACGAGCGAACCGAAATCGGTGTAGCAGGCTGGAGTAAAGTCGGCAGCTAATGAAGATACGCAGACGCACTTAGAGTAAGCACCAGGGAACGCAGGATTGCCAGCATACTCGTTACCGGCTGCGAAGACTGGAATACCACCGTCGATGACACCATTAGGCGAACCGGCATTGTTGATGAAGTAATCCAGAGCTTCCTTCTCCAGCGGATAGGTCTCAGCCCATTCCTTCTCGGTAGCAGGGCCCGGAGTATAACCGTTGATGATACTAGACTCTGAAGAGTTGTAACCCCAACTGCACTGCAGGATGACTGCACCATTATCGGCAGCATACTTGATGGCTCTCGCCTCGCCTGCCAAGGTTACGCTGTTCTGACCGGAGAATACCTGACAAGACATAATCTTGACACCAGAGTTAGGAGTTCCGTCACCACCGGCAACACCAGATACACCGATACCATTATTATTTACGGCTGCAATGGTACCAGCTACGTGAGTACCATGACCGGTGTCATTGGCATCAGTCCAGGTAATATCGCCGCTCTCAGTAACGAAGTTGTAGCCATGAAGGTCGCCCTCATAACCGTTTCCGTCGCCGTCAGTCTGGGCACCCTGAACACTTTCGCCCGGGTTGCACCACATGTTGGCTGCCAGATCAGGGTGCGTATACATCACGCCCTCATCAAGAATAGCCACGATGATAGAAGGATCGCCTGTACAGGTCTTCCATGCCTCAAGTGCATTCACATCACATCCTGCCTTAGCGCCTACCTTGTTGTTGTTGAGGTTCTCAAAATCATAGTTGCCCTCGCCCAGGTTACGGTAATGCCACTGGCTGGTAAAGCCCGGATCGTTTGGCTCGCCATTGGCTGCTGAGCGGGTAGACTTCTGCTGAAGTGCCTTATCGCTGAGATAGATGCGCTTGCTGTCGGTATTGTAAGCACGCTTGATGCGGCCGTTGGTCTGAACCTTTGAGATTTCGCCCAACTGCTTCAGGCGCTCGGCAGCCGTCTTCAGGTCGGTTCCCTTATTAAACTTCACCGTATACCAGAGGTGGAGTCCCGCCTCGCGGGTTCTTGCCTCAGTATTTGCATCTACCGGGAACACACGTTCGAAGCTGTAGCTTCCCAAGATGTCGAGCACCTCATCGGTAGAAGGAATACCCGAACGGGTAGCCTTTCCGGCGCGGGTCTTGCTCAGTTGTGCCTGGTCGAGGATATCGCTCATCTCCGGACTGAACTTAATCAGCAGTTCACCCGCCTCAGCATCTGCAGGAATGGTGATTTCTGAATTGCCGTCAGAAGAGCCGATGGTTGACAGGCTGTCAGAACAGCCCGTCAATGCCAATGCGACCATTGCTATATAGAAAAACTTTTTCTTCATTGTTTGCTTCTATATTGTTTTTATGTTTATCTTACTTTTTCTTAGTTCTCCTGTACTTAGCCATCAGCGCAGCTTCATCAATATCGTCTGCTGCCACGTATGTGCGGTAGTAGAGCGGATAAGCTACACCCGGAACCTCCCAGTTGCTGCCTGGGTCTTTGGTTCCGTAATAGTAGTCGTAGCTGTAGCTGTCGTCTGTCATATTAGAGAAACCAACGGCAGCGCCATCGCTATTCTTACCCTTAGGCTGCTGGTTGAACACCATCGTAGGTGCATTCCATTCTACCAGGTGTGGATGGAAGAGAATCCATTTTGGCACCTTTCCTGTAAAGAAGTTCAGGTTGAGTGACAACTGACGGCAGTTTGGCAATACACGTGGCACCTGGAGAGGATAAACATTCGCACTAACTACAGAACCATCCTTGTGTTTGCAGGTTACAGGATTATCCCAGCCTGAGAGCAACCACTTGCAGGTATCGCCTACCAGCTTGTCGAGATAATCTTCCTTGTTGGTAGAGAAGTCAGACTTGGTGTATCGGGTAGCCTTGCCGGCAGCCTCCAGTGCCTCAGTCATCTCTTCATCGGTAGGAAGTTCACCCTCCAGGAAGCAGTAAGACAACTCCAGTGTATTCAACTTATCCCATGTCAGGAGCTTGAGAAGCGCCTGGCGGTCTGGGGTTCCGGCATTTACCTTACCATACAGTCCGATAGGATAGTTATTATAAACATAGACGCCTGATGCATTCTTTTCGCCCAGCGAAGAGATGTCGACGAGAACATCCGTACGGCGCTGTGCGTAGAGAATGAGGTTACGCAACTTAGGGAAGTTCTTCTCGTTGACGATATCGGTGATATCTGACAACTTGTTGAAGTTGTTACTTACCAGGTTGAGCGATTCAAGACTCTTGCCCAGATTAATAAAGTTAGCAGGCAACTGAGTCAGACCGTAAGCCTGAACGGTAAGATTCTTCAGATACTTCAGCGAGCAGATTTCATCACCGAGGTTCACCTCACGAATCTGGTTGTTCTCGTTGGAAGCAACAGAGAATGACTCCAGGAACTTGAGGTTGCCCACTTCCTTAGGAAGAGTTTCGCCACTCTTGAGGTTGAACTTGCTGAACTTGACAGAACGTACACGTCCTAAAGCCTCAGGATGTTTTTTCACTAAATCATCAGTAGCTTCCCAGAGCGTTACGCCGCTCCAGTTGCGCATGTTATCGCTGGAATCGAAGGTAGCAATGCTACCCAGCTTCTGGTTGATCATGATGAGAGAGAGAGAGTCACCGGCACGGTTGTCCTCAATCTTTGGTGCTGCCTTCTGACGAACGGTCAGGATGACATCATCGATAGGTTTGCCAGCTGCATCTACCAGCTGGTCTTCAGCCTTGACTGGCACGAGATGAACCTTAGCCACACGAACGGCAGGAACCACGTTCATCGCCCAGCGGAACTTGAACTTCACGGTGCGAGGACGGTACTTTCTGTCCAGCACGATACCCAGGTTAGTACCTGTCAGCTTATCTTCATCCTTACTGTTCAGGAGCCAGTGCTCGCTCTCGTTCTCTGCCTTCTCGGCATCGGTCAGATCACCCTCAAAAGAATACTCTATCTTACCAATCTTGCATTCCACGTTGGCAGAAATCAGACTCTCGAAAGCACGGTTATCGTAAGAATCGGAGTTTTCGATTTCTACAACAGAATCCTTCAGGAAGATCTGCTTGCCATAACCGAACTGGGTGATGGTAAGCTTGCAACTCTGTCCGTTGGCACCCTGGAAACTGAGTTCTGTGCTGCGGAGCGTGTTGGAAAGAGTAGAATCCACCTTGATGGTACCCTCAACAGAACCCACGCCGTTGGCAGGCGAAAGCGTCAGCCAAGGCTCAGAGGTATTAGCTACCCAGTCCTGTGAGGCAGCGATGGCTATCTGCTCTGTTCCACCCTGAGGACCTATGGCTATCTCCTTTTTATCGAGCGCCAGTCCTCCTGGGATATCGACATCATCCTTATCGCTGCAGGCTGTGAAAAGCCCGGCAGCGAGAACGATACCTAATGTCAGTTTATTCATATATTTCATATTACTACTTTCTTATAGGGTTTAATTTTCGAGATCCAAAGCATCACAACCGCGGATGTCCTGATTCTTGTTGTAGAACAGCATATACATACCTGCCTTGATGTATGCGCAGACGCTCGTTACATCGATAGAGATGTTAGGGTTGTCTGTGATATTCAGGATATAAAGGTGAGAGGTCAGTGTCTCTTCTACCTTACGGATATCGTTGGAACCAATCTGGAACTGGATCAGGCTCGGACAGGTTGTGATTCCTGTAGGCCATGTACGCAGGCAACGCTGGTCGGTCTTCTCATCACGCTGGTGGTTGATAGCAAAGGCACGGAGCACGGCACTGTTCAATGGCTGGGTTGGCACCTCGGTGAAGCAGTTGTAGCTCAAGTCCATATTGGTAATGTATGGCAATGTGGTTGAGAGGAAGTCATCAGAGAGGGATGTCAACTTGTTGAATCGGAAGTCGATAACCTGCAGCAGATAAGCCTTCTTGCCCTTGATGGAACCCTTAGGGATGGTGCGCATCTGGTTGCCGCTCAAATCGATGGTTGTGATTGGCGAACCGGCAGTAAACAGCTCTGAAGGGAACTTCTCTATTTTATTGTTTGACAGACTGACTGAAGCTGCATTAATACCCTTGTAGGTACCATGACTATTATCTACACCTGTAATCTCGTTGTAAGAGAAGTCTACAGAACCCATCTCGCGAACAGAACTTGCATCGAAGATATTCGGAATCTTCTTCAACTTGTTATGAGCGAAAGTCAGACTTTCCACATCATCTGTAAAGGCACAGAGATTAGCAGGAATCTCTTCAATCTGGTTGTTGTTCAGATAGAGAGAAGAGAGAGCTACCTCAGAACCAAACGGATGTACCTTCTTGATATTATTGTAAGCCAGGTCGAGCAAACCGAGATTTACCATCTTTCTCAATGCAGAAGACTCAGGGAACTCCTCCAGGTTATTGTAACTCATATAGAGAATCTGGAGTGTCTTACCTGTCTTCTCCTCAGCTAAGCGAGTCCAATCTTTTCTCAACTGATTAGCAGGGATTCCCTTGCATCGCGCCAGGTTCATCGCCTGCAATTTAGGGAGCTTATAGTAGAAGTCTGGAATGCGACTGATCTTCGGACAGTTGTAAAGTTCGATATCGGTCAGGTTTTCCATCTTGTCCCAATCCTCTTCCTTAAACTCCTGTGCAAACTTACCATAAACAGGATCGTCAGGCTTGTAGAACTTCGCACAAACCGAATCGGATGTGATAGAAGAGTTACCGATATAGAACTGCTGCAACTTAGTCAGGCGATAGATGGCCTTAGATACACCTGTAATCTTGTTGGTCAATGTACCGATCTGCGCATCCTTCAGGTTGATGCGGCTGTCCTTCTTAATTCTGTTCTTCGGTGCCACCTTAGGATCAGAGTTGTAGCTTTCTACAATCATATCCGACATGTTGGCACGTGGGTCATACTTCAGAAACTTGTTCTCATAGTCGTGACGCATGCTGCTCTTCTTTGCTGCAGTCAGACTGTTTGCATCATAATTATTGAAGATGTTGGCACCAATCTTCTCATCGTGAGAACCGAGGTTGAGCACCTGGAGTTCTGTCAGCTGTCCGATGGCATCAGGTACGATTCCCTTTGCACCGAAACCGGCGATGATAAGACCGATGACACGGCCGTTGCTGTTGAGCGTTACGCCCGGCTGTTCGCCCCACATATCGAGTTCCTTGTTGAAGTTCCAGTTAGCTCCCTTGAAGGTAGCATCGCCATAGAAGCTCCACTCCTTACCATGGAGAGATTCCCAGATAGCCTTCAAAGCCTCATAGTCCTTGATATACTCCTTGGTCTTGGAAAGGAGGATAGGCACCTGAGCTTTATCATTGAGTTGATTGTCCTCTATAATGAAAGCCTCACCCTTTACAGGCTGGGTTTCATACTTGGTCTTCACCGCACCAGTCTTGCCGTAGGTGGTATATGAGGTAACCTGATAAGTACCGGCAGGCAACCATACGGTAGAATCGCAGTAAGCTGTACCTGTATCCATATACTTATCGTTCTCATTGTCAGGATTCTGATTCTCCTTGCTTCCCTCCTTATAATTCACCTTCAGTTCAGGGAAGGTATAGGTCTCACGGGTAAAGAGGTTGGTCACGCTGACATCAACGAGACGGATGTTAGAGAAGAGATACTCAGTACCACCGGCACGGGTCTTCTCCCACTCCTTCACGAGATTGAACTTCACCTTACCATGCTCCACAGTCTCCACCATGAGGTTCTGTACTTCCAGACCGCCACCTACTACAGTGAATGTTTCGCCGGCAGAAGAAGCCAGCAACTCCTCGTCTACCGCATCATAGAGATAGAAACCGATGACGGTGTAAGTACCCGAAGCGAGTTGCAGTTTTTCACTTCTCAGACCATACTCAGCATTCTCTGAATTATAAGAATTGAGCACCAGTGTCTGAGACACAGTTGTACCGTTGTGCTCCATGACCACCTTGATTTTCTTGGCATCATCCAGTTTCTCAAGTTTGTCAAGGGCAGTAGCACGGGTAGCTCTAGAAGAAACCTTCTTGCTGAGCTTGAACTGCACATATCCGTATGTGCCGTCCCAGCCTCCGGTCTCATCATCCGAGCAACTTGTTGCTGCAAAGGTCAGGAGAGAGACCAAGAGCAACAAGAGTGCCTTTGAAAATATTTTCATTCTATTCATTACTTTCTAATTTTTCTGATAGAAGTATGTTTCTTACTCATTCCCTCACCAGGAGATTCAACAACAAGAACCTTTACAGGAGTTCCGTTGTCCTGGAATACCATAAACATTGGAGTAGCTTCTGGTACCGTAACAGAGAAAATCCAATTTTCCTTATCGACCTGTGCAGCCTCTGCGTTAACATCATTTCCGTTGAAATCCTTAACTGTAAGATAGCCTGTCTCCATCATAGTGGTAGGGTCCCAATCCTTGATATTAGGATTAACTGTAAGATAGCTTCCTGCTTCTGACTGAGCGACATATATTTCGTCACCATTGTAGCCAAATGTTCCTGATATGATAGAACCATACTTTGATTTATCCTTCTTGCACTCTACTGGCAAGTAGTTCATCTTCAAGATTGTAGGCGCTGCAGACTGATCATCAGCAGAAGAGTTGGCCTCCTTCTGTACAACATCCATCAGGAAGTAGCGGTCGTAATCGCTCTTCACAGTTGTAAAGTTGTTCTCAAGCATTCCGTCGAGTCCATTCTCCAGACTCTCGAATACGCTCTGTGGCAATGCATAGACCAGGAACTCACGGCTTCCGCTGCCTAATGGAGCGACTGTGAGCTTCACAGCACCCTTCTCACCCTGCAGCTTCACAGCACCAGTTCCATCCTCGAACAAACCATTCTCCGTGTTCTCGAAGACTACCAGCTGGTAAGCATCACCCAAGGTCTTGAGGGTGAAAGGAACGAAGTTGTAGAAGGTAAAATCGTTGGTATCACCACCATTCAGGCTAGAACCATTCTGAGTGAACACCTTACCATCGAGAGATACATTCCATACTGCCCACTGTGAAGAGGTTGGATAAGTAACATCCATGGTGCTGGTGGTCATACCATTATAGATAACAGGTATGGTTACAGCAGCCTTGCCATCCTCAGAAGTGAAGGTTATGGTGTAGTTGCGGTCCTTAGCGATGGCATACTTAGCACTTACGCCCTGATTCTCCTTGAAGGAAACTCCGCCTACAGCATCCTTGTTAGGTGTACCTACCAGGAAGCCGCCTTCCAAGTCTACCCAAGCTGGAGTATTGGTAACAGCAAAACGGAAGTTTGACTTTACGGTAAACTTGGTGTATACCTTGTAACCTACAGTGATACCTGTCTCGGTGATATTATTGCCAGCCGCATCGAATACCTGCAACTTATGGTCGGCAGCCGAACGCTTAACCTCAGCGATGGCAACCTTCTGACCACCCATATTCAGGAAGAGCTGAGCCACGCTCATATCCTTGCTGGCATCATCATCAGTAATCTTAACCTTGATGGTCTGCTTGCCTGCAGTACCATTGAGTACGAAGGCGTCTGTTTTCTCGCCCTGCACCAGTTTACACCAGATTTTGTCTGAAGAAAGGCTCCAGCTCTCGTTGGCATCGAAGGTGAAGTCCAACTCAGCACCAGCTGCACCGCCGATAGTCTGTACCTGTGGGAACACAGGAGTTACGGCATCGTCATCGCTGGAACAAGCGGTGAACAGAGTCACTGATACCAGCGCCATCAATACGAGCCAATATTTTGAAATCAATGTTTTCATTTTCTTTTTATTCTACGATTAATATCCTTGTTCTTTCAATTTCTCTGCCTCTGCATCGCTGATCCATTCATACATGGTGATGAAGGTTCCTACGTTGCCGAATAATGAACCATCTTTGTTGTTTACACTCATAACAACATACTGCAATACATAGTTCTGGCAGGTGTTATAATAAGAGGTATAGAGAGAAGGCTGGCTGATGCGCAGCTTGCCGTCTCCATAGATGGTACCGAATGCCTCACCGGTCTCACCGGCTATCTGGTCGTCCATCTCTACCTTTGGCTCAAGGATGTTCTTGGTATTGAACTTCAACTTCAGGTTGTAGCCCTTATAATAAACATCCTTCAGCAGAACGGTATTCTCCTCGCCTTCCACTACCTCAGTCTTGATCAGACGGTTGGTTACGTTGTTCAGATACTGACTGTAGAAGGTAGATGTAACCATGCACCAGCCAGAGAAGTTGTGGATATCGAAAGGACAAGACTTCTGCATTACCACGTGGGCATAGTCCTTATAGAGATCTGTCCAGTTATACTTCTCCGGAATCACCAGTTTCAGGGTGAAGCCGAGCGAATCGGTCTTGCCGATGTTATCATAGATACCCTGAACCTTCACATTTCCTACCATCTCGCCCGCCTTGATTGTAACGGTGTTGTTGAGGATGCGGTAATGCTTACCCTCGATGGCATTGCTCTGCTTGTCTACTACCTCCACGCCGAAGGTGCGGTCGTAGTCAGCTTTTTCGGTTGCAGATACAGGCACATTGAAAACCTCATTGCTTTCCTGTACAGCATACTGATAGAGCGTATCAGAGAACATGATATGACTTGAACCAGCATAAGTGGTATAATCCTGTGAACAACTCACAAGAGCGATGAGTGCAGCTACGGCTGCCAAACATCCCATCATTATTTTCTTCATGATCTTCTCTTTATTTTATTTGTTACTTTCATTAGGCTGAATCTCAGAACCTGGTGCCTCAAGCTCATGCTGAGGAATTGGCCAGACAAAGAGAGGGTCATCCTTTTCAACCTTCAGACTGCTCTGCACGAAATTGGCAGCAGGCTGGTCGGCAGCCTTACGCTCAAATCCCTTGTGCCAGCGCTTGAGGTCGTTCAGACGGAAGCCTTCCATATAGAGTTCCTTCACGCGCTCTGCCTCGATTATCTTCATGGCGTTGCTCTCGCTCATCGAGGTGTTACCACCATATGAAGAGTAGCGGGCTGTACGCAAGGTAGAGATGTCCTTACCTGCCTTACCATAGTCCTCCTTCATGGCGTAAGCCTCAGCACGAATCAGATACTGCTCTGAGAGACGGAATACCATTGGCTGGTGAACATGCAGGATATTGCTGTTCAGGAATTCTGCATCGCCGAAATACTTGCTCAGCAAAGGCCACTGCAAACCATGCTCATAACCTGTTACACGGGTTGTGAAGATGGCTGCAGCACGGAGATCCTTGCTGTCGAATGAGTTGATGACCCATGTCTCAGGCACATAGTCTGGACGATAAGTTACGAAGTTGTAGTTATCGAAGATGGTACCCAGAGCACCGCCATAGCTGTTCACGGTAAAACCTACCTTCCAGATAGCCTCACGCGAATCACCATAGGTCCAGATATACTTATAATCGTTCACCTGGTTTGAATAGGTGTTGGAAGAAGCCTTCTCTAATGTATAATACTTACTGCCGATTACCTTAGATGCATACTTGATGGCATCATCATACTTGTGCATATATAAGGATACGCGCGCACGCAAGGCATGACAGGTATACTCGTTGAAGTAAATCTCGTTGTAGAGACTTCCTGTGAAGTCTTCGTCTACTTTCAGATATTCAGCAGCCTTGTCAAGATCTCTCAATACGAAATCGTATGATTCCTTCAGAGTGGCTCTCTTCTGTGGCTCATTGCCGTAATAGTGCTCTGTGAGTACAACGCCAAGTTCCTTCGCAGCCTGCTCATCGCTATCGTAAGCCTTGCAGAAACACTTGATCAGTTCTGAGTAAGCCAGGGCACGGGCGAAGTAAGCCTCGCCCTCATACTGCTCCAACTTATCAAGCTGCTTATCATCATTGGTTGCAGCCTTTACCTTTTCAACATTATCGAGCAGGAAATTACATCGGTTGATCACATCATAAAGGTCGGCATATACCGCCTCAATGTCGGTGTTGGTAGCCTTGATATCTTTCCAACGGTAGATATCGCCATAGGCATTAGAGTAGCCCTTCACGCAGTACACGAAGTCTGCCTGCAGATCTGGCAGGATTGTCAGATTGCCCGAATAGAGGGCGCTGCTCTTGAAACTGTCGTAGATACCGTACACCAGCTTGTCCATGTCGTCCACCGTGTTGATAGCCTGGTCCATGCAGATAGAATCCTCAGGATACTTATCAAGACAGGAAGACATCGAGAGGGCTAGGATTCCCGACAGGATGTATGTCTTTATATTTTTGATATTCATTTTTTTTCTCCTTTCTTGGTTAGAATTGCAATTCAACACCCAGAGTAAACTGGCGTGATGCCGGATACTGTGCCTGGTAAATATTGGATGAAACCTCAGGATCCAAACCGTTGAAACCGGTTACGGTGAAGAGGTTCTGTGCCTGACCATAGATTCTGACCATAGAGAAGAAGTTGGTCTTGCGCAACAGACTCTGTGGCAATGAATAGGACAGACTGAGATTCTTCAGACGGAGGAACGATGCATTCTCCAAGAAGCGATCGTCGAGCTGGGTTACCTCGCCCCAACGTGGGATATCGGTAATATCGCCTGGCTGCTTCCAACGGTCGTACAACAGACGGTTTGACTGGTTGTAAGCAGTACCGAAGGTTACACCGCTCTCCTCGAAGTAACGGTCGTTGTTAATCACGTAGCGTGTACCAATCCAGCTGAACTGGGCAGAAAGCTGCAAGCCCTTCCAACGGAAGCTTGTACCGAAACCGCCCATCCAAGGTGCATCATAGGTCTTGCCTGTCATCACCTTGTCGCTCTCACGGAACTCGTTGGTCACGTTGCCGTTCTTGTCATACCAGAGCTGCTCACCATTCGCTGGGTTCACACCGGCATAACGGTTCAGGAAGAACTCGCTTACTGAGTGACCTACCACATACTTCAAACCGGTGGTTGAGTTTACATACTCGGTTACACCGTTATAGAGTTCCTTCAATCGGTTCTGGTTGTAAGATACGTTGGCACTTACATTCCAGGTGAAGTCGCGTGTGCGGATTACATCACCGTCAGCACTCAGCTCGATACCCTTGTTAGCCATCACACCTACGTTCTTCCAGCGATAGCCCTCGCCGGTTACGGTATAAGACTCAGGAACGCGCATCAGCATATTAGAGGTACGCTTGTAGTAAGCCTCGAAGCTGAAGTTGATTCTGTCGAGGAAGCCCAAACGGAGGGCGAAGTTGTTTGCCCATGTTGACTCCCAACCCAATTCCTCGTTACCACTCTGTGATGGATAGAAACCGGCAGTATCATCGTAGTTGGCACCACCCGATACCAGAGCCAGGTGATAATAGTTAGGAATCTCAGAGTTACCCGATGTACCGGTACTTACGGCAATCTGGGCTGTGCTGAGCCACTTCATATCCTTCAGCCAGTCGGTCGACTTCACGTTGTACATGAAAC
>OLOE01001154.1_pt1 | contig 11813 bp, 7 predicted proteins | sample 1673201 | NCBI WGS metagenome assembly OLOE01 (sample SAMEA3136765, study PRJEB25190) | human gut metagenome | biome: human gut; feature: human-associated habitat; material: faeces | place: Austria | collected 2013
TTAAGCCGCAAGGCGGGAATTGTGCGGTGTTGCCTAAAGCTGCCCCCCGCAAAAGAAACGAAGCAGCAAAAGAATAAGCTGATTTGGCACCCCTGCAGCCACGCAGGGGTGCTTTTGCATGTGCACACAATTTTCACATCCTGGCAAAAAAACGACGCACAATTTTCACAAATAGGCAGTATACTTCTGGATAGTTCAGGGGTACGCCTGCCCTGCGGCGGGCGGCCCCCAAGAAAAGGGGAGTGCATCCATTGATCGAAGTCAAGCATTTGACCAAGCGTTACGGAAAACACACCGCGGTCGATGATATCAGCTTCACTGTGCAGGACGGCTGTATTTACGGCCTGCTGGGGCCCAACGGCGCCGGCAAATCCACCACAATGAACATGATCACCGGGTATCTTGCGCCCACGGGCGGCACCGTTGCCATTGACGGCCATGATGTTCAGGAAGAGCCCAAGGAGGCCAAAGCCTGCATCGGCTACCTGCCGGAAATTCCGCCGCTGTATACCGATATGACCGTGCAGGAATACCTGCTGTTTGTCAGCGAGCTGAAAGGCAAAAAGAAAAAAGCGGACCGCGTGCAGGATGTAGCGCAGGCCGTGCAGCGCGCTGGGCTGCAGGAGATGGAAAAGCGGCTGATCCGCAACCTTTCCAAAGGCTACCGCCAGCGCGTTGGCATTGCCGCTGCGCTGCTGGGCAGCCCCAAGGTGATCATTCTGGACGAACCCACCGTTGGCCTAGACCCCGCCCAGATGATCGAGATCCGCAACCTCATCCATGACCTGGGAGAGACCCACACCGTCATCCTTTCCAGCCATATCCTGAGCGAAGTGCAGACGATCTGTGACCGCGTGCTGATTATTGCGCACGGTAAAGTGGCCGCCCAGGGCACGCCGGAAGAGCTGGCCGCCCAGCTGGCTGCCCGCGGCATGATTGCCGCCACGGCACTTGGCACCAAAGAACAGATTCTGGCCGCTGCCGCCAAGGTGGAGGGCCTGACCGACCTGCGCGTGACCGCAGAAAAGGGCGATGAAGTCAGCTTTACCGCCACCAGCACCGCCGGTGCAGACCTGCGCGCGGCCCTGTCCAAGGCGCTGGCCGAAGCTGGCTGCCCGGTTGTGTCCCTGACAAGCGATACGATGAGTTTGGAGGATATCTTCCTACAGATCACCGAGACTGCACCGGCGGAAGCCCAGCCGGAAGAAACCGAAGAACCGGCTCCGGAAGCGGCTGCCGCACAGCCGGAACAGTCTGCTGAGCCTGCCGAACCGCAGGCCCCGGCGGATGATACTCCGGAACAACCGGAAGCCGAAAACGACCAAAAGGAGGAAGAGTGAGCCATGTTTGCCATTTTTAAGCGGGAACTGCGCAGCTATTTCACCAGCCTGGTCGGCTATGTTGTCATTGGTGTTATGCTGGCGTTTATCGGGTTATATTACTCCGCCAACTGCCTGGTGTATGGCACGTCGGATTTTTCAACCGTTTTGTATTCTACCACGCTGGTCATGCTGTTTTTGCTGCCGGCGCTGACCATGCGCAGCTTTGCGGATGAACGCCGCAATAAAACCGACCAGCTGCTGCTCACCAGCCCGGTGGGTATCCCTTCTATCGTGATGGGTAAGTACTTTGCCCAGCTGGCGGTGTTTGCCGTGCCCATGGCGGCAGCGGCCATCATGCCGCTGGTGCTCACGGCCTTTGGCACCATCTCCCTTACCAGCGCTTACGCCACCTGGCTGGCGTACTTTTTGATGGGCGCTGCCTGCATTGCCATCGGCACCTTTGTCTCCGCCCTGACGGAAAACCAGATCATTGCGTACCTGGCTACTTTTGGTACGCTGCTGATCTGCTACCTGATGAACGGCATCAAGAGCCTGTTCACCAGCGGCAACACGCTGGCATTCATCGTGTTCTGCGTGGTGCTGGCGGTTGTGGCTCTGCTGGTCGGTCTGGCCTGCAAAAATGTCACGGTGGGCAGCGCGGTGTTCTGCGGCGGTGCCGTGGTGCTGGTGCTGCTGTTTAAGCTGCGCCCGGCCTGGCTGCTGACCGGCTTTAACAGCGTGCTTGGCGCGCTGGCACTGTTCCAGCCGTTTACGGATTTTGTGGGCGGCATGTTCAGCGTGACCGGCATTGTGTATTATCTATCGGTGGCGGGACTGTTCCTCTTCCTGACGGGTCAGGCACTGGAACGCCGCCGCTGGAATTAAAGAGGGGGGTCCGACGATGAACTTTAAGAAAAAGAACGCGGCCAATGCCCCTGCCCCTAACCAGGCACAGCAGGCAGCGCGCCGCCGCAGCCTGCGCAGCGGTGCTTACGCCAGCGTGCTGGCCGTTGTGGTGCTGGTGCTGGTAATTCTGCTCAACCTTGTGGTGGGCGCGGTGCCCACCAAGTTTACCCAGTTTGATATTTCCACCGGCAAAATGTTCACCCTGAGCGATACCACCAAAACCATGCTGCAGGAACTGAACACCGATGTGACCGCCTATTACCTGGCGGAAACCGGCAACGAGGATTCCAACATTACGCGGATTCTGGACCGCTATGCGGGCGAAAGCAGCCATTTTACCTGGCAGCAGCGCGACCCCGCGCTGTACCCCACCTTTGCACAGCAGTATGACGCGCAGAACGCAAGCTCCTCCAGCGTGATCCTTGTATGCGGGGATAACCACACCGTGGTGGACTACAATGATATGTATACGGCGGATTATTCCAGCTATTATACCACCGGCAGTTACACAATGAGCTTCTCCGCTGAGAACGCGCTGTCCTCCGGCATTGCCAAGGTCACGCGGGAGAACAGCTATGTGCTGTACCAGCTGACCGGCCACGGCGAAGCCAGCCTGGAAAGCGATTTTACCGAAACGCTGGATAATTCCGGCGTTACCGTGCAGGACCTGAACCTGCTGACCAACGATACAGTGCCCGAAGATGCCGCAGCCCTGCTGATCAACGATCCGCAGGCGGACCTTTCCACCCTGGATGCCGCTGCCATCAAGACCTATCTGGAAAACGGCGGCCACCTGTTTGTGACCACCGATCTGACGGTGAGTACCCCCAACCTGGATGCCCTGCTGGCAGAGTACGGCATGACCCGCCAGGAAGGCCTTGTGATTGAAAATGACAGCAGCTATTACGCTTACCGCTACCCGCAGACCTACCTGCTGCCGAGCCTGAGCTCCAACGATATCACCGCAGGCATAACTGACGGCATGCATGTTTTTACCCCCGTGGCACAGGGTATTGTGAAAGGCGACAGCACCGATGACCTGACCCTGACCACCCTGCTGAGCACCAGCAGCACGGCTTATGCGATGCAGGATTACGCCGAGGCTACCACCGCCGAGCAGGGGGCAAATGATCCCAACGGCCCCTTTAACATTGCCGTTGCCGCCAGCAACAGCACCACTGGTGCAAAGGTAGTGTGGGTGAACTGCGCTAATCTACTGAACAGCAAGGGGATAGAGTATGTCGCTAGGGAATATGCCTCGTTGTTGATTGGTGGCAACGCACAGCTACTAACAAGTACCATGAACTGGATGATCGGCGAAGAAAACGGTGTGGTGATTGACAGCAAGAGTATGAGCGCCGAAACCTTGACGGTACCTGCCAAGGCCACCATGCTGCTTGGCCTGCTGTTTACCATCGTGGTGCCGCTGGCCTTTATCGTGGCCGGTATTGCCATCACTTTGGTGCGCCGCCGCCGTTGATATTTCCAGTGCCGCAGAAACCTTAGGAGATAACAGCCAATGAACACAAAGAAAATGTTGCCCCTTTTTGTGCTGGTTCCCGTGGTGGTTGTGCTGGGCGTTGCCCTTGGCGTGCTGAACCATGCAGACACCGAGGAAGAGGATACCAGCATTGCACTGTGCAGCCTGGATGCTGACAGTGTGACCGCGATCGCCTACAAAGACGCCAGCGATGGCGCAACGTTGGAATCCGCCCTGACCAAAACGGATGATACCTGGACACTGGATTCTGACCCTGCGCTGCCCCTTGACCAGAGTAAGGCCCAAGGCGTTGCCGACAGCATGACCGCTCTGACCGCGCTGCGCGAACTGAGCGATGACGCCGACGTTGCCAGCATGGGCTTTGATACCCCGACTTATGAGCTGAGCCTGAAAACGGCAGATACCGAATGGACGCTGACCGTTGGCAGCAAGAACTCCATCACAAACAACTGGTATGCCCGCCTGAGCGCAGACGGCCCGGTGTATACGCTGGACAGTTCGGCCCTGAGCGGCATCTGCAAAACCGCAAAGCAGCTGTATGCCGCCCAGAGCATTACGGACATAGATGTGGACGATGTGACCAAGATGGTGGTGCAGACCGCCAACGGCGGAACCCTGAGCTTTGCCCAGAATGACAGCACCTGGACGCTGACGGATGATGCGGAGTATAACCTGAATCAGGATATCGTCAAAAAGATGGCGAGCACCATCTGCGATCTGAAAACCAAGTGGAGCGTGACCGAACCGCAGGCCGATGCCGTGTATGGTCTGGATACCCCCAATGCCATCGTTACCCTGATCGCATCGGACGGCACCAGCATCCAGTGCAGCTTTGGCGGCAACGACGCCGAGGACGATACCCTGTGCTACCTGCGCAGCTCCGGCGCAGCAGGCGTTGTGTATGAAGTGAGCACTGACGCCCTGAACGCCTTTGCCTATGACAAGGCAGCGCTGAAAGCCGAGGAGGAAGCCACCCCCGAAACCGCCGATGTTGCCGCCGAAGACCCGGTTGGCAATGACAATACCGTTGATGATGAATAATCGGTCCGGCAGCAAAGCCTGAACCAATGCAAAGCCCCCGGCACGGTGCCAAACCACTGTGCCGAGGGCTTTTTGCAGAGTAATGCGGGATTTTACCACTTGATTCCTGTAAATTCCGTTCCATTTTGCCGCGAGGCATGGTATAATCAAAATACAATAAAACACGCCGCAAGGCCGGCATATGCAGCAGGGCGCGTTGTGCGGGGAAAATGGCATTTCCCTATAGTGACCGCAGGGGCGCACATTGTGCGCCCGCCAACTTAAGGCAAAGATATTTCCCTGTGAAAATATGGATAGGAAAAATGCCTTTTATGTAACAATTTGGATGACTTCTTCGTTTATCTTATTAGAGGATACACCCTAGACAAACAGCAGGGGGCGGTAAGCATGAAAAAAAGATTCGCGGCATTTGTGTCAACCGTTTTGGCGGCAGTCTTGTGCGCCTGTTCTGCTGCCCCAAAAGATGTACTCCCCAATAAGGCGGCCCAGCCGACCGAAGCACCAACACAGCAAGCCCAAACCACGCAGGCAGCACCCACGGAACAGCCCACCCCGGAGCCGGATCCCGTGCAGCAGCTGCTGGAGGAGATGACGCTGGAACAAAAGGTGGGACAGCTCTTTCTTGTTCGACCCGATTCCCTGGACTTGAGCCAAACGCAGGACCAGATCAACGATGCCAAGGCGGACGGCGTGACCGAACTGACGGATGCCATGCGCCAGACTTTGGCGGAGTACCCGGTGGGCGGCGTGGTGATCTTTGGCAAAAATCTGGAAAGCCCGCAGCAGATCACCCAATTCCTGGACGATTTGCAGCAGGCGAGCGATACGCCGCTCTTTACTGCCATTGATGAGGAGGGCGGCCTGGTGGCGCGCCTTGCCAACAATGCCGCGTTTGACCTGCCCCAATACGAAAGCGCTGCGGCGGTGGGAACATCCGGTAACCCGGAAGATGCCCGCGCCATGGGCCGCACCATTGGCGGCTACTTAAAAGAATACGGCTTTAACCTGGATTTTGCCCCTGTGGCCGATGTGAACACCAACCCCGATAACCCGGTCATCGGTACCCGCGCGTTCAGCAGTGAACCGCAGACCGCCGCCGACCTTGTGGGTGGGGCGTGCGCCGGGTTTGCCGATGCGGGCATTGCCTGCACCCTCAAGCATTTCCCCGGCCATGGCGATACCAGCGAGGATACCCACGTTGGCACCGTAACGCTGAACAAAACGCTGGATGATCTGCGCAGCTGTGAGCTGGTGCCCTTTGCCCAAAATGTGAACAATGCTCCGCTGATTATGGCGGCCCACATTACCGTGCCGCAGGTAACAGGGGACGATACCCCGGCCTCCCTTTCCAGCGTCATGCTGACCGATCTTTTGCGCGGGGAGTTGGGCTATCAGGGCTTGATCGTGACGGATTCGCTGGCGATGCAGGCCATCACCGATGTGTATACCCCCGGTCAGGCGGCGGTCAAGGCGCTGCAGGCCGGTGCAGACCTGCTGCTGATGCCCAACGGCCTTGCCGATGCCTATACCGCCGTGCTGGAAGCTGTGCAGGATGGTACCATCCCCCAGCAGAGACTGGACGAAAGCGTGCAGCGCATTTTGCAGTGCAAATACCAATACGGCATCCTGACGCAGTAACGCGGTGCCGTTTATAAGGAGAATGAAAATGCCCAAGTATACAGTAGACGGTTCGTTTTTTATGCAGCAGCTTTCCGGCATCCAGCGCTATGCGCGGGAAATACTCGCTGCCATGGACCCCATGCTGGAACCCGGCGAGCTGGAAGTGGCGGTTCCGCCGGATTGTATCGTTCCCGAATACCGCAATATCAAGGTGGTCACCCTGCCGCAGTCCAGCGGCATTTTGGGCTGGCAGCGGGTGTATGGCCGATATCTGGCACAAAGCGGGCGCTGCTGGCTGGGCATGTGCAACGTTATTCCTATGTTCCACCGTGGGAACGAGGGCATTGCCGTGGTGCATGATGTGTGCTATAAAGCACGCCCGGATTTTTATACCGACCTGCGCGGCCGCACCAGCGCTGTCTGGCACTGCATGCAGTATGCGGCCATTGCCAAAAAGGCCAGAAAAATCGTGACGGTCTCGGAATTTTCCAAAAGCGAGATCGTGAAATATTACCATGTGAACCCCGAAAAGATCACCGTGGTGTATAACGCCTGGCAGCATATGCAGCGCGTGCGCCCTGACCCCATGCTGTTTGGTGAGTACAGCAAGTGGCCGCAGCTGAAAAAGGGCGAGTATTATTTCTCAATGTCCAACCTACTTAAAAATAAGAACTTTCCCTGGGTGCTGCGCGCTGCGCAGAGCAAACCCCAGGTTATGTTTGCAATTGCGGGCGGCGGCAGCCTTGCCAAAGAGGCCGCTGCCCTGGGGTTGGACCACCTGAATAACGTGATGTACCTTGGCTATGTGACGGACGGCGAAGCCAAAAGCCTGATGGAAAACTGCAAGGCGTTTTTGTTCCCCACGCTGTATGAGGGGTTCGGCATCCCCCCGTTGGAAGCCATTGCCTGCGGTGCTCCACGCGTGATGGTGAGCAATACCCCCTGCATGCGGGAAATTTACGGCTCCCACGCTGATTACATTGACCTTTCCACCAACCACGGCAGTGTGGACCATGTAACCCCCGGCCGGGATGCCGCCGCCGTACTGCAAAAATACTCGTGGGAAGGCAGCGCCCGCCGCATGCTGGAGGTGCTGCGCGAGCCATGACCGTAACGATACCGGGTGATTTCGATCTGCAAAAAATAGCCGCCAGCGGCCAGGCGTTCCGCATTGCACAAACGCCGCAGGGCTGGCGGTTTTTGGCCGGGGATAAGCTTTTGTACCTGCAGCCCGGCAGCGGTGATACGTATACAGCCAGCTGTACCCCGGAAGAATGGCAGGGCTTCTGGCACCGCTATTTTGATTTGAACCGCAATTATGCGGCCATCCGCGCCGCGGTGCCCAAACAGGATGCCTACCTTTGCGCAGCGGCCCGGGCCGGAGCGGGTATCCGCATTCTGCGCCAGGACGCCTGGGAGATGCTGGTTACCTTTATCATCAGCCAGCGCAAAAATATCCCGGCCATTCAGGCTTGCGTGGAAACGCTGTGTACCCGGTACGGTGCGCCGCTGCTGCAGCCGGGCGGGAATGTGCTGTATGCGTTCCCAACGGCGCAGGCGCTTGCTGCGGCAGGGGAGCAGGCATTGCGGGACTGCGCGCTGGGCTACCGCGCCCCGTATGTTCTGGCTGCCGCCCAGGCGGTTGCAGCGGGAACGCTGGACCTTGCCGCGCTGGAAACCCTGCCCGATGCCCGGCTGCTGGAAGCTCTGATGCAGCAGCACGGCGTGGGCATCAAGGTGGCCAACTGCGTAGCCCTGTTTGCCTATGGCCGCATGGAGTGTGCCCCCGTGGATGTGTGGATCCAGCGTGTGATCGATCAGCATTACGCCGGGCAGAACCCCTTCCCAGCCTATGGCAACGCCGGAATTTTGCAGCAGTGGATGTTCTATTTCGCCCGTTCCGAAAAGGAACGAGTCAAATAGAAAGAATAATGAAAAAAGAATAAAGAATAAAGAATAATGCAGGTGGACCGCGTTGCTGACGCAACGCTCAAAAAATATTAGAGTTCTGTAATCCATAGAGCACTAATAATTCTGAGCAGTGCGTAGCACTGCGATCCACCAACATTTTTAATTATTCTTTATTATTTATTCATTGGGCAAATAAGGTCAAGCACTTATTTGCCTACCGCCCTGTCCATTCTCCGGTATTGCAGCGCTTCCATCAGCTCTGCGGCGCCGATCTGTTCCACACCGTTCATGTCGGCAATGGTGCGGGCAACGCGCAGGATGCGGTCATAGGCGCGGGCGCTGTAGCCCATGCGTTCAAACGCACCGCGCAGCAGCTTTTCGGCGGCGGGGGCAAGCGGGCAGTAGCGGCGCAGCATACCGCTGGGCAGCTGGGCGTTGCAGGTAAAGCCCAGGCCTTGGTAGCGCTGGGCCTGCATGGCGCGTACCGCGGCCACCCGCGTGCGGATGTCAGCGCTCGGCTCGCCGCCGGTTTTTGCGGCAAGGGCGTCGTACTCCACGGGGCGGGCCTCCACATGCAGGTCAATGCGGTCCAGCAACGGGCCGGAAATCCGCTGCCGGTAGCGCTCGATCGCACTGGGCGTGCAGCTGCATTCCCGCACGCCGGAACCATAATACCCGCACTTGCAGGGGTTCATGGCGGCAACCAGCATAAAACGGCAGGGGTAGGTGGCGGTGCCGCGTACCCGGCTCACGGAGATGCACCCGTCCTCGATTGGCTGGCGCAGCACCTCCAGCGCTTCGCGGCTGAACTCCGGCAGCTCGTCCAAAAACAGTACGCCGTTGTGGGCCAGGCTGACCTCGCCGGGGCGGGGCACTGTGCCGCCGCCCGCAATGGCTGCGGCGCTGACACTGTGGTGGGGGCTGCGGAACGGTCGCTGCTGCAATAATCCGGTCCCGGCCTGCACCAGCCCGGCAACGGAATAAATCGCGGTGGTTTCCAGCGCTTCCTCATAACTGAGCGGCGGCAGGATGCCCGGCAGGCGCTTGGCCAGCATGCTTTTGCCGGTGCCCGGCGGGCCCACCATCAACAGATTGTGCCCACCCGCAGCGGCAACTTCCAGCGCGCGGCGGGCCTCCGCCTGGCCGCGCACATCCGCAAAATCGGGGCCAAGCCACTGCCCGGCAGCATCGTATCCTGTGCGGCTGGCAGGGCTGAGCTTTGCCTGCCCCGCCAGGTGGCGGATCACATCCGCAGCGCTGCGGGCGGGGTAAACTGTCAGCTGCTCGGCCACGGCGGCTTCGGCGGCGTTTTCGGCAGGAACAAACAGCTCTGTCACGCCCGCCTTTTGGGCGGCAAGGGCCATGGGCAGGGCACCGGCAATGGGGCGCAGTGTGCCATCCAGCCCAAGCTCACCCAAAAATGCCTGGTGCGGCTCTGGCTGTGGGATGTACTGCTGCGCCGCCAAAATGCCGATGAACACCGGCAGGTCATACAAACTGCCGGTCTTGCGCACATCGGCGGGGGCCAGGTTGACGGTAACATGGCTGGCGGGCCAGGGGCAGTTCAGGTTTTTGATGGCGCTGCGCACCCGCTCACTGCTTTCCTTCACGGCGGAATCCGGCAGGCCCACCATGGCAAATTTGGGCAGACCGCCGCTGATGTGGGTTTCCACGGTAACGGGGTAGCCATCCAGCCCCGTTACCCCCAGGCTGACAACGTGTGCATACATGGCGCAGCCAACTCCTTTTTTTCAACAAATTGCGTACTTTGATTATTTTCAGTATATCCTGTTCCGCCCGCGGCGGCAAGCATATTTTTTGTGCCCAAAATCTGCCTTGACGCTGTAGGGCAAAAAAACAGGCAAAGCCCCGGCAAAAGGCCGGAATTCCAGCTTTTTTTGATTGACAACGCAAACTAAAATTGATATATTTAATTTGAACAAGTAAATTTACCCAAAACTTTTACAGGGTAAGAAAGTGATGGTGTCCAAAATGTATAAAGAAATGTACAGCCGTTGGCTTGCTGCCAACCTGGATGACCCCGACCTGAAGCCGGAGCTGGAATCGATTCAGAACGATGACGCTGCCATTCAGGATCGTTTTGCCGTTGCCCTTAAGTTCGGCACTGCCGGTCTGCGCGGTGTGATCGGCGCCGGTACCAACCGCATGAACGTGTATGTTGTGCGCCAGGCTACCCAGGGCCTTGCCAACTGGGTCAAGACCCAGGGCGGCACCCAGACCGTTGCGATCAGCTATGACAGCCGCATCAAGAGCGATGTGTTTGCCAAGGCTGCTGCCGAAGTTCTGGCCGCCAACGGCGTAAAGGTGCGCATTTACAGCGCCCTGATGCCGGTTCCCGCACTGAGCTTTGCTACCCGGTATTATAACTGCAACGCCGGTATCATGGTAACGGCATCCCACAACCCGGCCAAGTACAACGGCTATAAGGCCTACGGCCCCGATGGCTGCCAGATGACCGATGAGGCCGCTGACATCGTGTACGCCGAAATCCAGAAGACCGACATCCTGACCGGCGCCAAAACCATGCCGTTTGCCGAGGGACTGGAAAAGGGCATCATCGAATACGTTGGCGATGACTGCATCAACGCCCTGTACGAAGCAATCGAAGCCCGCTCCATCCGTCCCGGCATCTGCAAGACCGCCGGCCTGAAGCTGGTTTACAGCCCGCTGAACGGCTCCGGCCTGGTTCCGGTCACCCATGTTCTGCATGACATCGGCATTACCGATATCACCGTTGTGCCGGAACAGGAAAAGCCGGACGGCAATTTCCCCACCTGCCCGTACCCCAACCCCGAAATTTTCGAGGCTCTGCGCCTTGGCCTGGAACTGGCCGAAAAGTCTGGTGCAGACCTGATGCTGGCCACTGACCCCGATGCTGACCGCGTTGGCATTGCCGTTAAGTGCAAGGATGGCAGCTATGAGCTGCTTTCCGGCAACGAAGTCGGCGTTCTGCTGCTGGATTACATCTGCGCGGGCCGCATTGAGCAGGGGACCATGCCCAAAGACCCCGTCATGTGCAAGTCCATCGTGTCCACCCCGCTGGCGGACAAGGTGGCCGAGCATTACGGTGTTGAGTGCCGCAATGTGCTGACCGGCTTTAAGTGGATCGGCGATCAGATCGCCAAGCTGGAAGCTGCTGGTCAGGTTGACCGCTTCATCTTTGGCTTTGAGGAAAGCTATGGCTACCTGGCTGGTCCTTACGTCCGCGATAAGGATGCCATCATCGGCTCTATGCTGATTTGCGAAATGGCTGCTTATTACCGCGCAAAGGGCAGTTCCATCAAGGAAGAGCTGGAGCGCATTTACGCCGAGTATGGCCGCTACCTGAACAAGGTTGACAGCTTTGAGTTCCCGGGCCTGTCCGGCATGGACAAGATGGTGGGCATTATGTCCGGCCTGCGCGAGAACCCGCCCAAGGACTTTGGCGGTGACGCCGTTGTAAAGGTTGTGGACTATAAAAAGCCTGAAGAGACCGGTCTGCCCGCCGCCAA
>OLOE01001164.1_pt1 | contig 11704 bp, 12 predicted proteins | sample 1673201 | NCBI WGS metagenome assembly OLOE01 (sample SAMEA3136765, study PRJEB25190) | human gut metagenome | biome: human gut; feature: human-associated habitat; material: faeces | place: Austria | collected 2013
GGCTCTTAGCGCGTAGACTGAAGGTGGCCCCGCAGGGCCGGATGAGGGGTAAGCTCACCATAGCTGCCTTTTATAAGGAATGCCGCCACGTAGGGGCCGGACATGTCCGGCCCTCAGCAAAAAGGCAAAATCGCGTCTGTGGGAAGGCCGCGGGCCGGGCATGCCCGGCCCCTACCGTGCGGCCATTTGGCAAACGGGCTATACTGGCGCACCTGCCCCTCATCAGTCAGTGGTCGGGGCCACTGACTGCTTCCCCCAAGGGGGAAGCCGCCCTCAATAAATCGCCTCCTCCCGCCACTTTACCAGCTCTTTCACCGTCTCCTCACTCTCCACCCAGCCCTGTTCCGGGTCGGCGTGGGCGTCGGGGGCGTAGCGCTGCATCGTGCCGGGGCTGCGGCCCTGCAGATATTCCTGTGCCTGCTTCTGGCGGCTGGGTGCGGTGCGGCGCAGCAGCGTTTCTTTTTCAGCCTTGTTCATACAAATCACCTCTTTCGTCACTATTTTGCCCGGGGCTGCCGCTGGTCAAACCCGGAAAATCGTGGTATAGTATTTTATATTGCCATTTTTAAGGAGCTATCATTCTATGGAAGTCAAAATCAATCAGGTCGTTCTGCATCTGCTGGACCCCGGCGCATCGGAGCCGGTTCTGTCGGACCGCGCCATGGACATGGATGCTGACCTGTACGAGTATTACACCGCCACGCTTGAACGCGCGTTCGCCAGCGACGAGGTAAAGAACTGCCGGTTCCTGCCGGACTCCGCTTTTGCCGCGGAGATGGCGCAGAATCAGGATTTCATCGACCTGTCCCGCCGCATTGCGGGCGTCATCTTTGAGCAGATGCTGCAATATCAGGCCATCCCGGCGGGCGATCTGGCCGTCGTGGACTTTACCGCCGACGGCGTGCCGTTCTACGGCGTGCTCAAGCTCAACTACCGCCCCGGCTACACCCACCACACCGAGCTGATGGGCAATGGCCGGTTCAGCAGCATGGTGCCGCAGCGCACGCTGCTGCCCGGCACGCCCAAGGCCGACGAAGCCGCGCTCATTGACCGCGCCAACGGCACGGTGCGTTTGATCGAGAAGAAGTTCACGTTGGACGACAGGAAGGACTTTTACCTGTCCACCCGCGTGTTCGGCTGCACGGAGGCTTTGCAGGAGAAAGCCAAGCTCAAGGCCGTATGCGAGACCGCCGTGGCCGCCGTGAAGGAGGCCTACCCCGAGCCGGAGGCGCTGGACGATGTGCCCCCGTTTGACGGCGGTACCGAGACTGCCGTCGAGCTGCTGGTGCGCAACCAGGCCGTGGACAACCAGATCTCCGTCGAGGATGTGCGCGAGCGCATCCGAGAGAATTTCCCCCTGGCCGCCCCCAAGTTTGAGGAGGCGCTGGCCGAGACCGGCGTGCAGGAGAATGACCGCGTGACCGTGACCCCCGCGCGCATCAAAAAACTGGAAAGCCGCAGCTTCAAGACCGAGTCCGGCATTGAGATCAGGATTCCTGCCGAGCTGTGCAGCTCGGACGACGCCGTGGAGTTTATCCATTCGGCAACCGGCGGGCTGAGCTTATTGATCAAGGACGTATTGGTGTAAACATACGGCACTTTGCGGGCGGATATGGAATCCGCCCCTACGAAGCACACCCGCAGGGGCGCATTCTATAGGCGTCCGCACTCTGCCGCTCAGGATATGGGTATAGAGAAAGCAAACTATGGAAACAAAACAAAAAACGACCCTGACCCAGGGCAGTGTTGCCAGGGGAATGCTGCTCTTTGCGCTGCCGATTTTTATCAGCAACCTGTTCCAGCAGCTGTATAATGCCGCCGACTCGCTGATCGTCGGCAACTTTCTGGGCGGCGAGGCGCTCGCCGCTGTCGGCTCGTCAGGCAGCCTGATTTTTCTGCTGACCGGCTTTGTCAACGGTGTATCGTTGGGCGCGGGCGTCGTGGTCGCGCGGTATTTCGGCGCCAAGGACTGGGACAGAATGCGCCGCACGATCCACACCACCGTGGCGCTGGGCCTGGTGGCCGGTGTCGGGCTGACGGTGATCGGCGTGATCTTAACGCCGCAGATCCTGCGCTGGATGGGCACGCCAGACGACGTGCTCGTCAACTCCATCGCCTACTTCCGCATGTACTTCATCGGCTCAATTGCCGTTGTCATGTATAACGTAGGTGCAAGCATTCTGCAATCCGTCGGCGACAGCAAGAGCCCGATGCGGTATTTAATTGCTGCCTCTCTCATCAACATCGTGCTCGATCTGATCCTCGTCGGCTGGCTTCGCATGGGCGTGGCCGCGGCGGCGTTCGCAACGATTGCCTCCCAGACGGTCAGCGCCGTTCTGGCATTTGCCAAGCTGACGCGCTCCCAAGAGGCGTGGGCCGTGCATTGGAGCGAGGTAAAATTTGACGGTCCGTCGCTAAAGGCTGTCATCGTGCAGGGTCTGCCGTCCGGCATCCAGAACTCGGTCATCTCGATTGCCAACGTCATTGTGCAGTCCAACATCAACTCGTTCGGTGCACAGGCCATGGCCGGGTGCGGCGCGTACAGCAAGGTGGAGGGCTTCGCCTTCCTGCCCGTGACCTGCTTTGCCATGGCACTGGCGACGTTCGTCAGCCAGAACGTCGGCGCGGGCCGGCCGGACCGCGTGAAGAAGGGCATGAAGTTTGGGTGTCTGTGCTCGGTGCTCATGGCCGAGGTCGTCGGCGCCACCATCTACGCTGCGTCGCCGTGGCTCATCGGCGCTTTCAGCCGCGAGGCCGACGTCATTGCGTTCGGCGTGCGGCAGGCCCACACCATCACGCTGTTCTACTGCCTGCTGGCGTTCAGCCATTGCTGCGCGGGCATCCTGCGCGGTCTGGGCCGCCCCGTCGTGCCGATGATGGTCATGCTGGCGGTCTGGTGCCTGCTGCGCATCACCTACATCACGGTCACGCTGCACTTCATCCGCGACATCGGCGTTGTGTTCTGGGCCTATCCGCTGACCTGGAGCATCTCGTCCGTGCTGTTTGCATGGTATATCCTCCATTGCCCCATCCCCAAGCTGGGCGGCGGCGCACCGGAGGTCAAGGCGTAAATTCTGTTTATAGAATAAAGATACCCCCGTCAGGTGTGCCTGACGGGGGTATCTTTGTTATTGCGGCGAACGGGCAAAGCCCCTCAGGCCTCGCAGGCTCTGCCCGCTTGCCTTAACGTACAGCCTTTACTTTTTGATCACAAAGCACGGCAGCGGCGCTGTCTGCGCCCAGTTTGCAAACTCGCAGACCAGCACGGTATACTGCGTCAGCGGCAGGGCCTTAAAAAACGCCAGCGCGGCCTGCTTCTCGGCGTCACCGATGACCTTTCCGCTGTAGAGCACCGCGGCCAGTACGCCGCCGGGGCGCAGAACCTCCAGCGCCGCACGCAGGGCGGGCACACTGCCGTCCGCCGTGGAATGCACATCATGCTCCGCACCCGGCAGCCAGCCGAAGTTGAACAGCACGCAGTCCGCCGTGCCGGGCTGCACCAGCTCAGCCAGGCGGGCGTGGTCGTGCAGCACCGCACGCCCCACTGCGCCATAGCCTGCCGCTGCCAGCCGCGCGTTTGTGTTATCAACGGCCTGCTGTTGAATATCCAGCCCCAGCACGTGCCCTGCCGGGCCTGCCAGCGTACACAGGAACTGCGTGTCGTGGCCGTTGCCGCAGGTGGCATCCACGTACAGCCCGCCGGGGGCGAGCCGTGCGGTCAAAAACGCATGGCAGAGCTGCACGGCGGACAGGTCGGGCACGCGGCGGCGCACCAGCTGGCTGCCGTCCGGGGCAAAGCCATATTTTTGCGCCAGCGCCCTGCCCGCGGCATCCCGGGGCAGGGGAGCGGTGAACCGCGTGGCCTGCTTTGGGTCCAGTCCGCCGTTTTGGCGCAGAAGCTCTTTCAACAGATAACTGCCGTAGCCGCGCCCGCGCCACCGGGGCACGACCTCCAGCCGCAGGATGGTCGTGCCGTCCACGACGGCTGTGCCGATGGCCTCGTTTTCCTTATATAGAGTGTAGCAGCCTTTTTCCTGCCTGATCTGCATAGCATTACCCGTCGATTTCGTTTGTGTTCAGGTCGTAGTGTATCACGTCGCCCCATTTGCGGCGGATGACGATCTGCGCGGTCAGGTCGGTGTCGTCATAGACAAGCGACCACTGGGTATTGCTGGTCACATCGTTGGGGCTGGGGTCCTGGGCGGCTGCCTGCAACGCCTTCCATGCGATATCCGCAGGAATATCCCCGTCGGGATCGCGCATTGCCAGCACTTCCATAATAGCGTCATAGCGCTCTTTTCCGTGGCCGTAGATGCCATTTCTCTGGTTTGGCTGCACCATGTAGGCATAGCAGCCGTAAAAATTCGTGATGGCCTGCATGGATGTCCAGCGCAGCGGGCGGCCCTCCTGCTCCGGGTCATATTCCAGCACGCGGGCATCGCCGCTTGCATCAACGACAAAGAAGTGGTAGTCCCGCCCGGAGGTCGCAAACATATCATAGCTGTCCAGCAGGTCAACGGCCTCCTGCGTAGTGGCGGCGCGGTCGAGCACCAGACGGATAGCCAGCGTCGTGAAGATCTTCTGCTTGCCGGTGTCCTGGTTGACCGGCTCACTGTCCAGCGTCAGCACAGCGATGGAAACACCGCGCTCGTTCATGCCGTCCAGACAGATGAACGGAGCGGTCAGGCAGGCGAGCTTTTTCGCCATGGATATGTCCGGCTGGTTGGCCGAGATATTATCCAGCGCGGCCAGCGCCACGGATTTGTAGCCGTCCTTCGGCGTACAATAAACCAGCATGGCCGAGGTATCGCGCTTGAAATCATAGTTGCGGCCCATCAGGATATTGCGGCCCATCAGGATATTCCTATCAGACACCGTCGCAAAGGCGCTGCATCCATAGTTCGGGGCTTTCATGTGGACCGGCAGCAGGGGAAGCGTTTCCTTTAAAATCGCGTCGATCATCGACTGGTTGTCGGTGATGCCGTAGTTGATGACATCGTCGATGGAATAATCATACTTGACATCCATGCGGTAAAGGTTATAGTCGTCATACGCGGTGATCTGCTCTATGCTGTTTACCGTGCGCAGCCGCCCGGCGTACAGCATACCGAAGCCCACCACTGCCAGCAGGATCAATACCAGAAGCACAACCAAAATACGCTTTAACATCCTTTTCACAGAAAACGCCTCCTTTATATGTGTTTTATGATTTGATTATATCATATTTTATTGTGCGGCGCAACGCTGCAAATTGTCATAATCTTCACCGTTTTTCACATACTTTTCACTCTCTGACGAAACCTATTTCACAATTAGCCTGTATACTGTAGGCATAGAAAGCGAAAGGAGACGACCACTATGAGCAACGAATACGATTACTCCGGTCTCTATAACAATACATCCGGCAGCGGTCAGCCGAACGGCCAGAACCCGCAGCCCGAGCAGAGCGCCCCCGCGCAGAACCAGCAGCCCCAACAGAGCAGCTACCCCAACGTAGGCTCCAGCGGTGTCAACACTGCCAACACGGCGCGCACAGATTATTCTTCCTACAATTCCGGCAGCACGTCCGGCCAGAATCCCCAGCAGGATTCCAACGGCTACACCAGCAGCTTCAGCGGCGGCAATGGCAATAACAGCGGCTACAACGGCTACAGCTATTCCAGCGCCCCGCAGCAGCCCCCCGTACCCCAGAAGAAAAAGGGCAGCAAGGTCCTGCTCCGCGTGCTGGCCTGCGTCGGCGTGGCTGCGCTGGGCTTCGGCGGCGGTCTGGGCGGCGCTGTGGTCGCCAGCCGTGCGGGCCTGACAGGCAACCAGGTGGTCGTCCAGCAGGTAGAGCGCAGCACGGACGCCACCGCCGCAGGCAGCACCGATGGCACAAACATGAGCGTGCAGCAGATCGCGTCTGTCGTCTCGCCCAGCGTTGTCGCCATCACCACCGAGCAGATGAGCAGCAGCCAGACCTGGTTCGGCGGCTACTACGTCCAGAGCGGTGCCGGTTCCGGCGTCATCATCAGCCAGGACGGCTACATCCTGACCTGCGCCCACGTCGTCAGCGGCGCGACCAGCGTAAAGGTGCAGCTGAACGGCAGCGATGAGAGCTACGACGCCACCGTCGTCGGTCAGGATTCCACCTCCGACATCGCGGTGCTGAAAATTGATGCTACGGGCCTGACCCCGGCGGTCATCGGCGACAGTGACGCCCTGGCCGTGGGCGAGGTCGCCGTCGCCGTCGGCAACCCGCTGGGCACGCTGTCCAACACTGTCACCGATGGCATCGTCAGTGCGCTGAACCGTCAGGTCACCGTGCAAAACAACGATATGACGCTGATCCAGACCGATGCGTCCATCAGCCCGGGCAACTCCGGCGGCGGCCTGTTCAATGCGAACGGCGAGCTGATCGGCATTGTCAATGCCAAGTCCAGCTACAGTGAGGCCGAGGGCATCGGCTTTGCGATCCCCATCAACACAGCCATGGAGATCGGCCGGCAGCTGATCGAAAACGGCAGCGTGGTTCGCCCTGCGCTGGGCGTCAAGATCGTGGATGTGACCGACGCCCAGACCGCCCAGCAGCTGGGTGTCTCCACAATGGGCGTCTACGTGGTCGAAGTCACAAAGGGCAGCGGTGCCGACGCCGCCGGTGTACAGGCGGGTGACCGCGTGCTGGCCGTCGATGACACCGCCGTCAGTGATTCCTCCGCGTTGAAGAATTACCTGAAGGACAAGGGCATCGGCGACACCGTCAACCTCCAGGTCGAGCGCGACGGCAAGGTGCTGACGCTGGCTGTTACGCTTGGATCCAGCGCACAGTAAAAACAATATAGAAACAGGGATGTAGACCGAAATCTGCATCCCTGTTTTTTGTTTGAATAGCTTCCCCCTCGGGGGAAACTGTCAGCGGCCCCGCCCGCTGACTGATGAGGGGAAACCGTGCCATTATGGCCCGGCAGCGGGTTGCCGCCGGAAGTCTGCCCCTCTCAGGGGGTCGGCGTCCGCCCCTGACTCCTCACTCAGTTCTGATCCTTACTTTTTCCCACCAGCGCAGCCAGCACGCCAAAAATCAGGCTGGCCGCTATGCCGCCGGACGCCGCCGTCAGGCCGCCGGTAAACGCACCGGGCAGGCCGCACTCGTCCACGGCATTCTGCACGCCCTGTGCCAATAAATGCCCGAACCCCAGCAGCGGCACACTGGCCCCCGCCCCGGCGAAATCCGCCAGCGGCTTGTACAGCCCGACAGCGCTTAAGATTACGCCCGCCACGACATACCCGGTCAGGATCCGGGCAGGGGAGAGCTTCGTGTAATCAATAAAAAGCTGCCCTACGACGCAGATCGCGCCGCCGACCACAAACGCCCAGACATAGCTCATACCACACCTCCCAGCTCGACACAGTGGGCGATGCCCGGAATGCTCTCCCCCTGCAAAAACGTGGTCTGGCTCATCAGCGCGCCCGTTGCCAGAAACAGCACGCGGCGCAGCTGCCCCGCGGCCAGCATCGGCAGGATCTTCCCGCACAGCACCGCCGCACTGCATCCTGCCCCGCTGCCGCCCGCCTGTACATTCTGACTGTTTGTGTCATATAATAAGCAGCCGCAGTCCTTATGGTTGTCCAGCGGCAGTCCCTCTTTGGCCATCTGCTCATGCAGAAGTGCCGTGCCGACCTCGCCCAAATCGCCCGTAAAAATTGCGTCAAAATCCTGCGGGCTTGTCCCCGTGGCCGAAAAATAGCGCAGCAGCGTCGAGGCTGCCGCAGGCATCATCGCCGCACCCATGTTGTTGATGTCATGCACCGCAAAATCCTGCACACGGCCAAACGTCACCGACAGCACCGGCACGCCCGCGCCGCCGTGCGCCCGCACCAGGCAGGCCCCCGCGGCGGTGGCCGTCCACTGGGCCGTGGGGGTGCGCTTGGCACCGTACTCCAGCGGCGTGCGGAATTGCCGCTCTGCCGCGCAAAAATGGCTGCTTGTCAGCGCCAGGACCCGCTCGGCCATGCCGCCCGCCGCAAACACCGCGGCAAGGCCCAGTGTCTCCGCCATGGTCGAGCACGCGCCGTAGACGCCCGCAAACGGGATGCCCAGTTCCCGCATCGTGTAGTTGCTGGCCGTACACTGGGCCTGCAGGTCGCCCGCAAACGCAATATCGACTTTGGAACGCGGAATATCCGCCTTGCGCAGACAGAGCTCCACGGCCTTGCGCTGCAAGAGGCTTTCGGCCTGCTCCCAGTTGTCGCAGCCCTGCTCGCCAAAAGCCGCGTCCTGCGTCACAAAGTCAAAGGCCGACGCCAGCGGGCCCTCGCTCTCCTTTTTGCCGCCTGCCGCGGCCCAGGCCGCCACGGTGGGCGGCGCGTCAAACAGCAGGGTATCGCCTCTGCGCGTCATCGGTCACCCCACCTTTCCCAGCAGCCAGTAGAGCACGCCCCACACAAAGCTGGCCAGCGTCCCAAACGCGATGACCGGCCCTGCGATGCCGAAAATCCTCGCGCCTACACCGGTCACCCAGCCCTCGGCCTTGAATTCAATTGCCGGGCTGACGACGGAGTTTGCAAACCCTGTAATGGGCACCAGCGTCCCCGCGCCCGCCTTGGCGGCCAGCTTTTGGTACCAGCCCGGCAGTGTGAAAATGGCGGACAGAAAAATCAGCGCAATGCTCGTCAGCGTGCCCGCCAGCGTTTTGTCGTACCAAATCAGGAAAAATTGCCGCAGTGCCTCGCCGAGGGTGCAGATGGCCCCGCCGACCAAAAACGCCCACGCGCAGTCCCGCACCACGGGCGACGGCGGCGATGCGCGGCTGACCATCTCATCATATTGCCTGGGATCCAGTTTCACATTTCATTCCTCCCTTTTTTGGGGTAGTATGTGCCTAGCTGCCGTAAAATATGACCTGCCCGCGATAATACGGGTGCGGCACCATGACCTTGTACAGCGTGCGCAGCTCTTTACAAAGCGCCGCGTCGGGGACCGTACCGCCGCAGGGCAGGGCCAGCACGGCGTACCGCGTGCCGAACACCCGGCTTTCCAGCGCCGTGGCCCGCGCGCCTGCCCGCAGGTAAAATCCAATGCGCCGCCGTGCGATGGACGGGTCGGGAGCCTCGGCGGGGTGCTCACATTCCAGCACCAGGTCGTGTACCCGCATGGCGTCGTAGTCCCGGACCAGCCCCAGCGCCGCCGTGCCCACGCCGCTGCCGCGCAGGTCGTACCGCACGGCAAAGTAGTCAAGCAGCGCCGTGCGCTGGCCCGGCAGCACGACCTGCCACGCATAGGCCAGCCGTGCGCCCGCGTCATCGGTCAGAAGGAGCGGCTCGTAGACGCCGGACTCCAACAGGCGTTGGATCTCGGCAAACGGCTTCAGCTCGGCGGCAGGGAAATCCCGCGGCAGGGCAGAGCGATAGAGGTCCTCACATTCAGCAGCAGACAAGCGCGTGATTTGCATAGGGATTTCTCCTTTCTGTGATTGAATTATGGGGGAAAATACGGTATAATAGGTAAAAATGGGGTTATGGCGCAGTTCTCGGGCGGATATGGAATCCGCCCCTACGGGCATGTAGGGGCGGGCTTTGCCCGCCCGCAGGCACATTGCGGCAGCCACCGCGTTCCGCGGACGGCCAATGGCCGCCCCTACAACGCGCCCGTTATTCGTAGGGGCGCATTCCGTATGCGCCCGCAAGCAATTTATAAAGGAGCCACCCACATGGAATGGACTGACATCAGCATCACCGTCGCCAAGCGCGACGCCGACACTGCCGAAGCCATCGCAACGATGGTTGCCAACGGCGGCATTTATATTGAGGACTACAGCGACCTGGAGCAGCAGGCGTGGGAGATCGCCCACGTTGATTTAATTGAACAAGACCTGCTGGACAAACCGCGTGACATCGTGATCGTACACATGTACCTTGCCCCTGACGAGAACCCCGCCGAGGTGCTGCCCCTGTTTGAGGAGCGGCTGAAAAACAGCGGCATCGGCTACCAGCTCAACACCACCGGCGTCGAGCAGGAGGACTGGCAGAACGCCTGGAAGAAGTACTACCACGCCATGGACATCGGCGAGCGCCTCGCCATCGTGCCCGGCTGGGAGGATTACCGGACGGACCGCATCAGGATCGTCATGGACCCCGGGATGGCCTTTGGCACCGGCACGCATGAGACGACCTCGCTCTGCCTCGAGACGCTGGACAGCCTTGTCAGGGGCGGGGAGCGCGTGCTCGACATCGGCACCGGCTCCGGCATTCTGGCCATTGCCGCGCTGAAATTAGGCGCAGACTCCGCCGAGGGCGTGGACATCGACCCCATGTGCGTGCGCACCGCGGGCGAGAACGCCGCGCGCAACGGCGTGGCGGATCGCTTTAAAGTCCTCGTCGGCGACCTGTCCGACAAGGCCAGCGGCCAGTACAACATCATCACGGCCAACATCGTGGCGGCGGCCATCCTGTCGCTGGCCCCGCATGTGCCGGTGCTCATGGCCCCGGGCGCACGGTTCATCGCCAGCGGCATCATCGACGAACGCAAGGACGAGGTGCTGGCCGGGCTGAAGGCCGCGGGTCTCGAGCCTGTCGAGGTCAAGGAGAAGCGCGGCTGGGTCTGCATCATCTGCGAAAAGAAAGAGGCTTGATCTATGCCGCATCGTTATTTTACGCGGGAGCTGGCCGATGGCCGCGCCGCGCTGACCGGCAGCGACGCCCACCATCTGGCCGACGTCATGCGCGCCAGAATCGGTCAGGAGGTCGTGCTCTGCGGGCCGGACGGGCTGGAATACCTCGGCACGGTCACGGCCATCGAGCCGGGGCGGGGGGAGGTTTCCGTCACCGACGGCACGACGAGCAAGGCCGAGCCGGACTGCGCCGTGACGCTGTTTGCGGGCTACCCCAAGGCGGGCAAGCTGGAGGAGGTCATCCGCCACAGCGTCGAGCTGGGCGTGACCGAGGTCGTGCCGTTTTTCAGCCGGTATTGCGTAGCCACGCCGAAAAAAGAGGATATCAAGAACGAGCGCTACAACCGCATTGCCGCCGAGGCCGCCAAGCAGGCGGGCCGCGCCATGCTGCCCCACGTGGCCCTGCCGCTGAACGATTTTGCCGCGGTTTGCAAAGCATTTGCGGATTTTGACGTTGTGCTGTTCTTTTACGAGGGTGGCGGCGCACCCCTGCGGGAGGTGCTGCACCCTGGGCAGTACAAGCGCGTTGCCATCGTGACCGGCAGCGAGGGCGGCTTCTCCGTCGAGGAGGCCGAGGCCGCGAAGGCCGAAGCCGCGCGCCTGGCCGCCCAGGCGGAGGAGGCCGCAGGGGCAGACGCGCCGGACGGCAGCGCGGACGACGGGGAAAGCGGCGAAGCCGCCGAAGAGGAGGACGGCGGCGACGATTGACCCGCGCCGCGCCCGGCAAAGGGACGCGCTTTCCGGAAGAAATTGCCTTGCGTATCCCGCGCCCCCCTGCGCACAATAACAGCACGGGGGTGTTTAAAATGCAAAACCAAACCAACAAGGAAAGCCAAAACCGGCACGGGCAGCCCAGCGCCTACGGCAAGCAGCACAAGGCCCACGGCCATGTGGAGCAGGCCCGAAGGGACGGCCAAACTGCCACCAGCGAAAACGTGTATGAAAACCTTGCAGAAAACGCCTGGTTTCCCGCTTTGTACGCGGACGAGGTTTTGATGGACGATTTCGGCCCGGATTTTCCGGAAGTGTGACCTGCACAAAAAGTTTATCCGGCACAG
>OLOE01001166.1_pt1 | contig 11698 bp, 10 predicted proteins | sample 1673201 | NCBI WGS metagenome assembly OLOE01 (sample SAMEA3136765, study PRJEB25190) | human gut metagenome | biome: human gut; feature: human-associated habitat; material: faeces | place: Austria | collected 2013
AGCCAGAAGACTCCAGAGAATAATGTTACGATCAGAATAGCGATAACACGGTTTCTCTCAAGTTTGGTAAGTGGAGCGTTGTCTTTCTCTTTGTCAGCTTTCTCAACATTTTCTGTACGGTTGTCAACCAGGAATGGTTTCTTACCAGCATCGCCGAAGAATCTCATTCCGAATAACCACCATGCACAGTCGATGAACATGAAGATTCCGCAAACGAGGAACATCTGACGATATCCAACGTTAGTACCGACCAGTGACAGGAAAGTTGTTCCGATGAATGATCCGATGTTAACGAATGAGTACTGAAGACTGAATGCAGTATCCAGTTCATCCTGATCAGATGATGGGAACAGACGTCCGTTGATACCAGAAACGTTTCCTTTGAAGAATCCAGTTCCGATAGCGATCAGGACGATCATTACCCAAAGCATTCCAACTCCGTTAGCTTTCCATGCACACAGGTATCCGAGTCCCATAAGAATCTCTCCAACTGGTACAAGAAGACGAGGACTAATCCAGCGGTCAGCGATATATCCACCAATAACTGGTGTGATATAAGTAAACGCTACCAGGTTAGAACTCATTGCAGCACCAACGGATTTGTCAAGTCCAAGACCACCGTGAGCTGCTGTGGCTACGATAAAGATCGAAAGCCCCCATTTAGCTGCATAGTATGCAAGTCTTTCAAAAGAGAAAGTCAGACAGCACACATAGAAACCAAATGGTAATTTTTTCTTAGTGTTCTCCATGAGATTCACCCTCCAATATGAAATTTTTCTTTGGTTTTAACGATACGAGGAAAATCCCCTCTTATGATTAAAACTCTCAACGCAGTTAATCTTATCACAAACTAGATTAAAGTACAACTAATTGTTTAAGAAAAAGTTAAGGTTTTTTATGCTTTGTTAGGAATATGTTATGTTGAAATGTAATAAAACGACCACATATAGCCGGAAAATGTAAGCAAAAATCACTAAATGATAATAGAAATCAAAAATAAACAGGATCGCTTATGGAGAAACTACATAGATAGAATACATAGAAGAGTTTATAGATTATTTACAAATATTATAAAGGATATTCTTGAATAATCAACTATATAAGGATATAATAAGACACAGATTTTGTAAAGGGGAAAATGATATGGCAAATTATTACCGTGTGGCTTATAAGGAGTCAAAGAACACGCTGAAACAGATCTGTGAACTTTTCCGTGTGGACAGCAGTGATATTACGATTAAGTTTATAGTGACGGTGATGGGACCGCTTGTGTTCTATTTTATGTGCAAATATGGAAACCCGGGAGGCGGTACGCCGGGAGGAATGACTTTTTTTATCATTAAGTATATTGTAGTCTGGGCACTGGCATTTGTTGCGGCAGTGATACTGAACAGAACAATCTGGAGAAAGGTGTTATCGACAACGGCGGTCGGGGATGCAGAAGAGCAGTTTGACAGACGATGCAGATTGAACGGTGGACCGGTGAGTTCCGAAATCCACTTTTTTGATGATCACTTTGACAGTGTAACTGCGAAAAAGACAAGATCATTTTCGTACAAAGATGTTACCAAGATCCTGGAGACGAAAGAGGCATTCGGTGTAGTTGTGAAGGCAGATCCCGAGACGGTCGGATCGGCAAGAGCGATGATCGGATTTCCAAAGACTGCACTGGAAGGAAACAATACGGACGAACTGGCAGAATTTCTTCTGGAAAGATGCAGGAATATGAAGAGAAAAAAAGTGAAGAAGTTTTAGAACGGAATGTTGCAGATGAAAAGGCTATGTGCGTACGGAAGAAGTACGGGGACACATGGCTTTTTTATATACAGGATTTATACGACTCGTCAAGTATTTAACAAAAAACAATATAAAGGTATTGCGCTAAAGTGTCAAAAACAGTATAATATAATTGGAAAAAATTTGGTTTTACTTTTGATACAAGAATCAGGAAAAACCCAATTTAAAATAATGAAAATGGAGGGCTAGACTATGGGCAACATGGCAGCAGACAATGCAGCAGGTAAGAGAATCAACAGTTTACTTGATGCAGGCAGTTTTGTTGAGATCGGTGGAGCTGTAACAGCAAGAACAACTGATTTTAACATGCAGGAAAAAGAAACTCCAGCAGACGGTGTTATCACCGGATATGGAGTGATCGATGGAAATCTGGTATACGTATACAGCCAGGACGCTACTGTTTTAAATGGTGCGATCGGTGAGATGCATGCAAAGAAGATTTCTAATATCTACGATATGGCAATGAAGATGGGAGCACCGGTCATCGGATTGGTTGATTGCGCCGGATTCAGACTGCAGGAAGCTACAGATGCTTTAGAGGCATTTGGAAAACTTTATCAGAAACAGTCAATGGCTTCCGGAGTGATCCCTCAGATCACAGCAATCTTCGGAACATGTGGCGGTGGACTTTCTATCGTACCTGCTCTGACAGATTTCACATTCATGGAGACAAAGAATGGTAAATTATTTACCAATACTCCAAATGCAATTCCGGGAAATGACATTTCTAAATGTGATACATCTTCCGCAAAATTCCAGAGTGAGACAACCGGTCTTGTAGACGGAATCGGATCTGAAGAAGAGATCCTTGCAGATATCCGTTCTCTCGTATGCATGTTACCAAGCAACAACGAAGAGGATTCTTCTTATGAAGAATGTAACGATGATCTGAACCGTGTATGTGCAGACCTTGCTAATGCAAAAGAAGACACAGCGATCGCTCTTACAATGATCTCTGATGACAACATCTTCTGCGAAGTGAAGAAAGCATATGCAAAAGATATGGTGGCAGGATTCATCAAACTGAATGGTATGACTGTAGGTGCAGTTGCAAACCGTTCAAAAGTATATAACGAAGAAGCTGAAGTAGAGGCTGAATTTGACGGCTCTCTTTCTGCTGACGGAGCTGAAAAGGCTGCAGAATTCGTACAGTTCTGTGATGCATTCAACATCCCTGTACTGACACTTACAAATGTAAGCGGATTTACAGCAAGCGAATACGATGAGAAACGTATTGCAAAATCAGCAGCAAAACTTACTTATGCATTTGCAGATGCAACAGTACCGAAGGTAAATGTTGTGATCGGTAAAGCATTCGGAAGTGCTTATGTGACAATGAACAGCAAAGCAGTCGGAGCAGATATGGTATATGCATGGCCGGAAGCAGAGATTGGAATGATGGACGCAAACCAGGCAGCCAAGATCATGTATGCAGACGCTGATGCAGCAACAATCAGAGAAAAAGCAGCAGAATATAAGAATCTGCAGTCAAGCCCATTATCAGCAGCGAAAAGAGGATATGTGGATACAATCATCGAAGCAGCAGATACAAGAAAATATGTGATCGGCGCATTTGAGATGTTATTCACAAAAAGAGAGGATCGTCCGGTAAAGAAACACGGTACGGTTTAGAGAGGTGAGGCAAAGTGAAGAAAAAATTAAGCGTATTACTTTGTGTGCTTGTCGCAATGCTCTGCTTTACCGCTTGCGGAAGTAAGAAAGAAAATCTTCAGTATGATAAATCAACGATCACACAGGCAACAGATTTTCTGATCGAGTATTGCAACAGTGCAGATGCAGATACTATCGAACAGTGGAACAAGATGACAGATTTTCAGATCGAGTCCCAGCTGAACCAGGCGGGTGTTCCATTTACAAAAGATAGTTTCCTTGCAGCTCTGGATGCATGGCAGCAGGGAACAAAAGAGTGTGGGGAATATGTAAGCCACGGTGATTACAAATTCGAACCATCCTCTGATGAACTGAAAGTAACGACCAGTGCAAAATTCAAAGACCGTGATGCAGACATTACATTTGTTTTTGATGAGGACCTTTATCTGGACAGTACAACGATCGATGCACATTACAGCATCGGTGAGATCATGGAAAAAGCAGGACTGAATACAATCCTTGGAATGGGTACCGTATTCGTAATCCTGATCTTTATCTCAATTCTGATCTCCCTGTTCAAATACATTCCTGCACTTGAAGAAAAATTCAAGAACAAAGGAAAAGCAGAAAGCACACAGGAAGCAGCTCCGGCTCCGGCAGCAGTTGCAGCACCTGTAGTAGAAGAAGCATCGAATGATGATGAACTGGCAGCAGTTATTTCCGCAGCGATCGCTGCTTATGAAGCAGAAGCCGGTGGAAGCACAGACGGCTTCGTAGTAAGAAGCATCAAGCGTCGTCCATCAAATAAGTGGCACGCATAATTAATTAGGAGGATGAATTCAATGAAAAATTATACAATCACAGTGAATGGCAATGTATATGATGTAACAGTAGAAGAAAACAGAGCAGGTGCAGCACCAGTTGCAAGACCTGCAGCAGCACCGAAGGCAGCTCCTGCGGCAGCACCAGCAGCACCAAAGGCAGCACCTGCAGGTGGAGCAGGATCCATCGAAGTAAAAGCCGGAGCAGCCGGAAAAGTATTCAAGATCGAAGCAAATGTAGGTCAGGCTGTAAAGAAAGGTGATGCAGTTGTCATCATCGAGGCTATGAAGATGGAGATTCCAGTTGTAGCACCGGAAGACGGAACCGTTGCAAGCATTGATGTAGCAGTAGGCGATGCAATTGATTCAGGCGCTGTTCTTGCTACATTGAACTAACATCATTTATATGGTGTTTATCTAACACGACTGGAGGTTAAAAAATGGAATATATAACAACAACATTAGGAAACCTCGTGCATCAGACAGCATTTTTCAGTCTTACATGGGGCAATGTAATTATGATTGCAGTTGCATGCTTTTTCCTATACCTGGCAATCAGACATGGGTTTGAACCTCTGCTCCTGGTACCAATTGCGTTTGGTATGCTGCTCGTAAATATCTATCCGGATATTATGCTGCATGCGGAAGATGCAGCCAATGGAACCGGCGGACTTCTTTACTACTTCTATCTTCTGGATGAGTGGTCGATCCTTCCGTCCTTGATCTTCCTTGGCGTAGGCGCTATGACAGACTTCGGGCCTCTGATTGCGAATCCTAAGAGCTTCCTTCTGGGAGCGGCAGCGCAGTTTGGAATCTTTGCCGCTTACCTTGGGGCAATGTGGATGGGATTCTCAGATAAAGCAGCAGCGGCGATCTCCATCATAGGAGGAGCGGACGGGCCGACATCCATCTTCCTGGCCGGAAAACTTCAGCAGACGGCGATATTAGGACCAATCGCGGTTGCGGCATATTCCTATATGTCGCTAGTCCCGATTATCCAGCCGCCGATCATGAAGCTTCTGACGACGGAAAAAGAACGGAAGATTAAGATGGAGCAGTTAAGGCCTGTTTCCAAGCTGGAACGAATCCTCTTCCCGATCATCGTTACGATCGTAGTATGTACGATTCTTCCTACAACAGCTCCTCTGGTAGGTATGCTGATGCTTGGTAACCTGTTTAAAGAATCAGGTGTTGTAAGACAGCTGACAGAGACAGCATCCAATGCTTTGATGTATATCGTAGTAATCTTGCTGGGAACCTCTGTAGGCGCGACCACAAGCGCGGAGGCATTCCTGAATCTGGACACGCTCAAGATCGTGGCCCTGGGACTTGCAGCATTCATATTCGGAACAGCCGCCGGGGTATTGTTCGGAAAACTGATGTGTTTCTTTACTCATGGAAAGGTAAACCCGCTGATCGGCTCAGCAGGCGTATCTGCGGTTCCGATGGCAGCCAGGGTATCCCAGAAGGTGGGAGCGGAGGCAGATCCGACCAACTTCCTTCTGATGCATGCGATGGGGCCAAATGTGGCGGGCGTTATCGGCACGGCAGTTGCGGCCGGTACATTCATGGCGATCTTTGGCGTAGGCATATAAATGTAAAGTTAAATATTAGGAGGATATAAAATGGCAGAAATAGAGAAAAAACCGGTAAAGATTACAGAAACCGTCCTGCGTGACGCGCATCAGTCATTGATCGCTACAAGAATGACTACAGAACAGATGCTTCCGATCATTGAAAAGATGGATCAGGTCGGTTATCATGCAGTTGAATGCTGGGGAGGAGCTACGTTTGATGCGTCTTTGCGCTTCCTGAAAGAAGATCCATGGGAGAGGCTTCGTAAATTCCGTGACGGATTTAAAAATACAAAACTTCAGATGCTGTTCCGCGGACAAAATATTCTGGGGTATCGCCCGTACGCAGATGATGTAGTAGAATACTTTGTACAAAAATCAGCGGCAAATGGAATTGATATTATCCGAATTTTTGATTGTCTGAATGATATCAGAAACTTGAAGACAGCAGTGACGGCCGCAAATAAAGAAAAAGCACATGCACAGGTAGCGATGTCTTATACACTTGGCGATGCGTATACTCTTGATTACTGGGTGGATCTTGCAAAGAGAATCGAAGATATGGGAGCGAATTCTATTTGTGTTAAAGATATGGCAGGACTTCTTGTTCCGTATGAAGCGACAGAACTTGTCACAGCGCTGAAAGAGGCAGTAAATATCCCGATTGAAATGCATACACATTATACATCGGGAGTTGCTTCGATGACTTATATGAAATCTGTAGAGGCAGGAGCTGATATCATTGACACCGCAATGTCTCCGTTTGCTCTCGGAACGTCGCAGCCGGCAACGGAAGTGATGGTGGAAACGTTCAAAGGTACGCCGTATGATACTGGATTAGATCAGAAACTGTTATCTGAGATTGCGGATTATTTCCGTCCGATCAGAGATGAAGCGCTTGAAAGCGGACTGCTTAATCCGAAAAACCTCGGAGTTAATATTAAGACTTTATTATATCAGGTTCCGGGAGGAATGCTTTCTAATCTGACATCTCAGTTAAAAGAACAGGGAGCGGAAGAAAAATTCTATGAAGTGCTTGAGGAAGTACCACGCGTGCGTAAAGATCTTGGCGAGCCGCCGCTTGTTACTCCGTCTTCTCAGATTGTCGGAACACAGGCTGTATTTAATGTTCTGATGGGTGAGAGATATAAGATGGCGACAAAAGAGACAAAAGATATTCTTGCAGGAAAATATGGCGCGACTGTAAAACCGGTTGACGCTCAGCTTCAGAAAAAGATTTTAGGTGAGAATGCAGAGATCATCACATGTCGTCCGGCAGATTTGATCCCGAATGAGCTCGATACACTTCGCAAAGAGTGCGAGCAGTGGATACAGCAGGATGAAGATGTTCTTACGTATGCATTATTCCCGCAGGTTGCCGTTGATTTCTTTAAATACAGACAGGCACAGCAGACAAAAGTTGACGCTGCAGTAGCAGATACTAAGAACGGAGCATATCCGGTATAGATAAAAGGAATAGTGACAGGATCGAACGATTGAATTTATTCAGGAGATCGATCCTGTTTTATTTGTACTCTTTTTCGTTTAGTGGTATCATAAAAAGGAATTTTGAGAAGCGGGAGGTCTTGAATGAAATATTCGGGAAGCATTTCAGATAGAATTAAGGCTCTTAGAGCCGAGATGAGACGGGAAAAGATAGATCTTTATATTATTCCGTCAACAGATTATCATAACAGTGAATATATAGGTGAATATTTTAAGGAACGTCAATATATGACCGGATTTACAGGCTCTGCTGGAACTGTGGTGTTTACAGAGGAGAAAGCGGGGCTTTGGACAGACGGGCGCTATTTTATACAGGCAGAACAAGAACTGCAGGGCAGTGAGATCATCCTTTTTAAAGCAGGGGAGCCGGGCTGCCCGGAAATCGAAGAATTTATACGGACAGAATTGCCGGAAGGCGGAAAGATCGGATTTGATGGCCGTACGATTCGGGTAGAACAAGGAAAAGAATTTGAAAAGATTGCCGAAGAAAAATGCGGAGCGCTGTCTTATCTTTCGGATCTTGTCGATGTTGTCTGGAAAGACAGACCGCCTTTGCCGACGGAAAAAGCGTTCTTTTTGGATGAATTTTACTCGGGAGAAACAGCAGCTTCTAAGTTGGAAAGAGTAAGGTGTAAGATGGATGAATCAGGAGCTGATGTACATCTGTTATCAAGTCTTGATGATATTGCGTGGCTATTAAACATCAGAGGAAACGATATCTTGTGTTGTCCTCTTGTTTTGGCATATTTAATAATCTATAAGGATCATGTTGAATTGTTTGCAGATGAAGAAAAGTTCTCCGATGATATGAAGCGGGAATTTGCGAAAAATCATGTTGCTCTAAGACCATATACAGAAATCGAAAATGCGGTCGGAAAACTAAGCGGCAGGAAGAAAATGCTGATAGATCCCGAGCGTCTTAGCTATGCTTTATATAAATTGATACCGGATGAAACTGAAATGATAGAGAAAGAGAATCCGGAAATCATAATGAAATCTGTAAAAAATGATATTGAAACAGAGCATATTCGCAGGGCGCATTTAAAGGATGCGGCTGCACATACAAAATTTATATATTGGCTGAAAGAAAATATCGGGAAAACAGAGATTACCGAACGGTCAGCTTCCGCTCGTTTAGAAGAGTTTAGAAAAGAGCAGGATGGATATTTAGGACCAAGTTTTGAACCAATCAGCGCATACTACGAACATGGAGCGATTGTCCATTACAGTGCATCGAAGGAAAGCGACGCACGATTAGAAAAGGGGCATTTTCTTTTAACAGATACCGGAGGACATTATAAGGATGGATCGACTGATATTACAAGAACCGTGGCTTTAGGTGAAGTGAGTTATCAGGAAAAAGAAGATTTCACTCTTGTTTTGCGTTCGATGCTCAGACTTATGAACGCTGTGTTTTTGGAAGGGTGCAGCGGTGCGAATTTAGACTGTCTTGCAAGAGAAGTGTTTTGGAAGGAAAGGCTGAATTTTAATCATGGCACGGGTCATGGGGTTGGATATCTTTTGAATATTCACGAGCCTCCGATTAATTTCAGATGGAAGGAAGGCAAAAATGCTGCGCCGGCTCTTCAAAAAAATATGATAATTACAGATGAACCGGGGATTTACAGAGCAGGCCGACATGGCGTCAGAATTGAAAATGATCTTCTTGTCGTAGAAGATACGCAGAACGAGTTCGGAAAGTTTTTGAAATTTGAGCCGCTTACCTATGTTCCGATTGATCTTGATGCAATTCTCCCTGAAAAAATGAGTGATGAAGAAAAAAAGATGCTGAACGAATATCATGCTGCCGTTTATGAAAAAGTCGGAATGTATTTAGAGGAGAACGAGCGAGAGTGGCTGAAGCGATATACAAGACCGATATAAATTATGCACATCTGCAAATCGGACAATGACAGTAAAGAAAAAATAAGATATAATCAGTTGGTGATAATTGAGAAAAAGTAGGAAACAAAAATGGGACAAAATGAAACAACGACAAATGAACTTTTATTAAGAATTAAAGAAAAATATAAAAAAATGAGTAAAGGACAGCGGCGTCTTGCAGATTATGTATGCAATGATTACGACAAAGCGGTTTTTTTGACGGCTGCCAAATTAGGAGAGATCGTCGGGGTCAGTGAGTCAACTGTAGTGCGATTCGCTACACAGCTTGGCTATAAAGGATATCCGGGATTTCAAAAGGCATTAGAAGAACTTGTCCGTAATAAGCTGAATTCGATCCAGAGGATGGAAGTGACGTATGGAAGAATCAGCCAAAGTGAAATACTGGAAACTGTTCTTCAATCCGATATAGATAAGATTAAGATGACTCTTGCAGATATCGACCATAAAGCATTTGATCTTGCGATTGACACGCTCCTGAATGCGAGGAGAGTTTATGTAATAGGGATCAGAAGCTGCGCTCCGTTAGCATCATTTTTAGGATTTTACTTAAATCTTGTTTGTGATAACGTATCTGTTGTCGATGTAAACAGTTCCAGTGAAATATTTGAACAGTTGATCAGAATTAACGAACATGATGTTATCATAGGGATCAGTTTTCCGAGATATTCTATGCGGACATTAAAAGCATTGGAGTTTGCAAGTAACCGAAAGGCAAAAGTGATCACTTTAACGGACAGCGTCCATTCGCCTATGAATCTGTATTCATCGTGCAATCTGATTGCAAGAAGTGATATGGCGTCGATCGTAGACTCTCTTGTAGCGCCGTTAAGCGTAGTGAATGCTCTCGTAGTGGCGCTTTGCATGAAGAGACAAAAAGAAGTTGTATCAACACTTGAGACGTTAGAGGAAATATGGGGAGAATATGAAGTGTACAGCAGAGATGAATTAGATCCTATGAAACGTTCGTTTTTCCCGGATGAAACGGCAGGAGGAAAAGATGAGTAAAGTGATAGTTGTCGGAGGCGGAGCCGCAGGAATGATGGCGGCTGTATTTGCCGCCGAAAACGGGCATCATGTTCAGATTTATGAGAAAAATGACAGATTGGGCAGGAAATTATTTATAACGGGAAAGGGACGCTGTAATATTACAAATGCATCGGATGTTGAAGAATTATTTCAGACGGTAGTCAGTAACCCAAAGTTTTTATATAGTGCATTTTACAGTTTTACGAATGAACAGGTGATCGACTTTTTTGAAAATCTCGGTGTGAAGACGAAGGTTGAAAGAGGAAACAGAGTCTTTCCTGTTTCCGATCATTCGTCGGATATAATCGGGGCGCTTCAAAGAGAACTGCACCGTCTCGGCGTTCAGATATCTCTTTGTACGGAAGTGGAAAAAATATGTGTAGAAAACGAGAAAATAACAGGAATCATTATTTCTGATGATTCCCAAAAACAAAAGCAGCATTTTGTTGACGCAGATGCGGTGATCATAGCGACTGGAGGGATTTCTTATCCTGCTACAGGATCGACAGGAGACGGATACCGATTTGCAAAAACATGCGGGCATAAGGTTACCGAACTTTTTCCGGCTCTCGTTCCGATGGAAGTAAAAGAATGGTATGCAAAACAGCTTCAGGGTCTGTCGCTTCGGAACGTATGTATCCGTGTGACCGACGGAAAAAGGAAATTATATGAAGAATTCGGAGAGATGCTGTTTACCCATTATGGAGTGACAGGTCCGGTTATTTTAAGCGCTAGCAGTATTGTAGGAAAAAGGCTGAAAGAAAAAGAGCTGACTTTACATATCGACTTAAAACCGGCGCTTACAGAAGAACAACTCGACAAACGGATTCTCAGAGAGTTCGATGCGAATCATAACAAACAGTTTAAAAATGCAGTCGATAGTTTGTTTCCGGCAAAACTAAAACCTGTTATGACAGAACTTTCAGGTATTGCGGAAGAAAAGAAAGTAAATGAGATTACAAAAGAAGAAAGAATGCGGTTTGTACGTCTGATCAAAGATTTTAAAATGACGCTTACAAGTTTAAGAAGCTATAGCGAGGCGATCATTACAAAAGGCGGAGTAAGCGTAAAAGAGATCCATCCGGGAACAATGGAGTCAAAGTTTGTTAAAAATTTATATTTTTCGGGAGAAGTTTTGGATCTTGATGCTCTAACCGGCGGTTATAATCTTCAGATTGCATGGTCTACGGCATATCTTGCGGGAATGAATGCCGGAAGAGAAGAATAAAAGAAAAAGCAGTAAGAAAGGGGAAAGAAAATGGGATATAATGTGGCGGTGGACGGCCCGGCAGGAGCCGGAAAAAGTACGATAGCAAAACTGGTGGCGAAAGAAAAAGGATATATATATGTAGATACGGGAGCAATGTATCGCGCGCTTGCTGTCTATTTTTTGGACAAAAAAATTAATCCGGAGAATCTGGATGCTATTGCCGCGGCATGTGAAGGTGCAGAAGTGAA
>OLOE01001169.1_pt1 | contig 11678 bp, 9 predicted proteins | sample 1673201 | NCBI WGS metagenome assembly OLOE01 (sample SAMEA3136765, study PRJEB25190) | human gut metagenome | biome: human gut; feature: human-associated habitat; material: faeces | place: Austria | collected 2013
TCGTCGTCGGCCACGGCCAGAATCGCCACAGCCAGATACGCGGCGTTCTTCGCGCCGTTCAGCGCTACGGTAGCCACGGGAAAGCCGCTGGGCATCTGCACAGTGGCCAGCAGGGCGTCCAGACCGTCCATGGCGCCGCCCTTCATCGGGATGCCCACAACGGGCAGGGTGGTGTTGGCGGCAAAGGCACCGGCCAGGTGCGCGGCCATGCCGGCAGCGCAGAGAATGACGCCGTAGCCCTCGGCACGGGCGCTCCTGGCGAACGCGGCGGCGGCCTCCGGTGTGCGGTGGGCCGAAAGAATGTGCGCCTCATACGGCACGCCGAAATCCTTCAGCACCGTGCAGGCACCCTTGACCACCGGCCAGTCACTGTCCGAGCCCATGATGATCGCAACTTTTTTCATACGTTTTGAAACCTCCCTTACAAAGCAAACAGCGCAGTGCTCCGCATCAGGATACACTGCGCTGTGGTGTCGACGTAAAAAGGGTATGATGGTACAGAACACCCGCGAAGAAGCCAATACGCTGCATTGCGTTTGCCACGGAAGATCCCCCTTTAATAAAAGTAAGATGTGCCCTGTAATTGTAGTGTAAACGCTGGGCAAAAAAAATGCAAGCGCCCGGCGGACATTTCAGCCAAAAAACGGTGCAAAAGGGTTTTGACCGTCGCTTTTTGTCGTTTTTGATGGGTCTTGGAGGGTAATTGTCATACTTTAAAACGGCCTGTAAAATTTTGCTGGTACAGGGCACAAAAATATGATAAAATAGAAAAAATACATAAACAAGGAGCTTTGTATGATTGCACCCAAACGACGCCTGACAAATCACGCCCTGCACGGCAGGGAGGAATGGTTCAAGCGCATCTTCCGCGACCAGATCGCCGAGGCTGCGGGCATCCTCGAAGTCGTGCTCTCCGGCATTGTGCTGGCGGCCCTGCTCATGAGCATTGTCCCGCTGGTGGAGCTGATGCCCGGTCTGCTGACCGATGCCGACAGCCTGGAGATCCGCACCTTTCTGGAACGTGCGCTGGACATCGTCATCGGCATCGAGTTTATCAAGATGCTGGCCAAGCACAGCCCCGGCAGCGTGCTGGAGGTGCTGCTCTACGCCATTGCCCGCCACATGATCGTCGGCCATGAGGACGCCGTGCAGAACCTGGTCAGCGTGGTGGCCATCGCACTGATCTTCATCATCCGCAAGTATTTCTTTGTGCCGTCCTTCGGCCACAAGATGCCCGGCGGCGAAATTGCCCCGGACATGGAGCAGAAGGACGCAGAGACCCCGGAAGCAAAAGTGGGAGACATGGCGGAATAACGCCGGCCCGCCCCCGGGGACAGCGCCGCATGGTATGCCGGGGCCATTGGTGCGAACGGCGAAAATTTGTAAGCCTGTGTGATAACTATAAATAAGAATCCCCCTTCCGGGAACTCTGTAGGGACGGATGATCATCATCCGCCCCTACAGCCTCCCGGAAGGGGGATTCTTTATTTTACGATTTTACCAAAATTTTGCCAATCAGAACAGACCCGTGATCTTCCCGTGTACATCCACGTCAATGTCCATGGCAGCGGGGTGCTTGGGCAGGCCGGGCATCGTCATGATGCTGCCGCAGACAACGACCACAAAGCCCGCACCGGCGCTCAAACGCACCTCGCGCACATTCAGCGTGTGACCCTCGGGCGCACCCGTCAGCTTGGCGTTGTCGCTGAAGGAATACTGCGTTTTGGCAATGCAGACCGGCAGCTTGCCATAACCCAGCGCGGTCAGCTCGTCCAGCGTCTTTTTTGCGGCGGCGGTGTAGCTTACGCGGCCCGCGCGGTAGATCTTCGTGGCGACGGCCTCGATCTTATCCGTCAGCGGCGCGTCCAGCTCGTAGGTGTACTGCACCTCGGCGCTGTCGTCCAGGATGGACAGCACGGTCTCGGCCAGCGCCTTGCCGCCCTCGCCGCCCTTGGCAAAGACCTCGCTCAGGGCGCAGGGCACACCGGCCTTGCTGCAGACGTCATAAATAACATCCATCTCCTCCGCAGTGTCGGTGGGGAAGGCGTTGATGGCAACGCAGACCGGCAGACCAAAGCCCTGCAGGTTCTCAATGTGGCGGGCCAGGTTCACGCTGCCCGCACGCACGGCCTCGGCGTTGGGCTTGCCCAGATCGGGCTTGGCCACGCCGCCGTGGGACTTGAGCGCGCGCACCGTGGCCACCAGCACAACGGCGGCGGGGTGCAGCCCGGCATAGCGACACTTGATGTCAAGGAACTTCTCCGCGCCCAGATCCGCGCCGAAGCCGGCCTCGGTCACAACGTAGTCGGCCAGCTTGAGGCTCAGCCTGGTGGCAATGGCACTGTTGCAGCCGTGGGCAATGTTGGCGAACGGACCGCCGTGGATGATGGCGGGGTTGTGCTCCAGCGTCTGGACAAGGTTCGGGTCGAGCGCATCCTTCAAAAGTGCGGTCATCGCGCCCGCCGCGCCGATCTGCCCGGCGGTGACGGGCTGGCCGTCGTAGGTGTAGGCGCAGACGATGCGGGACAGGCGGGCCTTTAAGTCCTCCAGATCGGTGGCCAGGCAGAACACCGCCATGACCTCGCTGGCAACGGTGATGTCAAAGCCGTCCTCACGCGGGGTGCCGTTGACCTTGCCGCCGAGGCCGTCCACGATGAACCGCAGCTGGCGGTCATTCATGTCCATGCAGCGCTTCCAGGTGATGCGGCGGGGGTCAATGTTCAGAGGGTTGCCCTGCTGGATCGAGTTGTCGATCATGGCAGCCAGCAGGTTGTTGGCCGCGCCGATGGCGTGGATGTCGCCGGTAAAGTGCAGGTTGATGTCCTCCATCGGCACGACCTGAGCATAGCCGCCGCCGGCCGCACCGCCCTTGATGCCGAACACGGGGCCGAGGGACGGCTCGCGCAGGCAGAGCATCGTTTTTTTGCCCAGCGCGTTCATGGCGTCCGCCAGACCGACGCTCGTCGTGGTCTTGCCTTCGCCCGCGGGCGTGGGGCTGATGGCGGTGACTAAGATCAGCTTGCCCTCGGGCTTGTCAGCCTTGGCCAGCTTGTGGTTCAGCTTGGCCTTGTAGTGGCCGTAGGGGATGACGTCCTCGCCCTGCAGGCCCAGATTGGCGGCGATTTCGGTGATGGGCTGCATTTTGGCGGCCTGGGCAATTTCGATGTCACTCAACATTGTACGATTCCTCCGTTTTTGTAAAAACAATAAAGGGCTGCACACACCATACTCCAGTGTATGCAGCCCAGACGGTCGGCTTAAAAGGCAAGTGATAGCGCCGCGTCCCCTGTGGTAAGCCCCACAATATCCCGTCGGTCAGCGGCCTTGCGATATTCTTACTGTAGCATAGGAACGCGGGTTTGTCAAGAGAAACAGCCGGAGCTGTTCTTACGCTGCTTTTGCGCTGCTCTTGCGTTGTAGGGGCCGATGGTGAGCATCTGTCCCTACAAGTTCCGAAATGTCGGCAGGGTCATACTGTCCCTTTCCCACAGCCCCACTTTTTGAAATACCGTCCCATGCTGACAAGCTGCATCTTGAACTTGCCTGCGTCGCGCATGGGGGCGCGGTGCCACGCATGAATGGCGGAAAACTGCGGAGCCAGCCAGACGGTGCCCTTCTGCAGCACCTTCTGGGTCAGGTCAGCGTCCTCCACATACATGAAAAACCCGGGGTCAAACCCGCCGATTTCCTTGAACACATCGGTGCGCACGGCCATAAAGCTGCCGGTGCAGAACTCGATGCGGCGGGGTACGGTCAGATCCTCATCCTGCATCGTGTAGTGGTCGTCGGCCTTCTTAAAGCAGCCGCCGAGCTTCGGGGCCAGCTGCCGCGCCAGCAGCAGCCAGGGGGTCGGCTTGCGGCGGGGCAGGTGCTGCAGCTTGCCGTCCGGGTAGCGCAGCTGGGGCGTTGCCATGGCGGCCCCGGGCCGGGCCAGCAGCCACGCGGCCATGTCCTCCAGCACGTCGCCGGTCAGCAGGATGTCCGGGTTCAGAATAAAGTGTACGTCGCTGGTCAGACGATCCAGCACATAGTTGTGGCCCTTGCCGAAGCCGATATTTTTTTCCAGCGGCAGCACAGTCACGCGGCTGTCGCCGAAATCCGTCTCTGCCAGCTGCCTGCCGCAGCCGTCGGGACTGCCGTTGTCCACGACATACAGGGCAAGATCCGGGGCAGGGGTATAGTGCAGGATGCTGCGCACCGCGGCGCAGACCTCGTCATAATCACAGTACGCCACAATGCAGGCACTGATTTTGGGCATAGTAAGCTCCTTGAGACAAAATTCTACTATCGGGGAACCTGTAGGGGCGGATGCAGGCATCTGCCCCTACAAATGGGCTATTACTTCTCCAACGCTTCCAGACGGCTCAGATCATACGGCGTGTCCTGATACACGTAGTAGTTCAGCCAGTTCGTGTACAGCAGATACCCGTGGGCGCGCCAGCGGAACAGCGGGTCGCGGCTCGGATCGTCGTCGGGGTAGTAGTTGCACGGGATGTTGATGGGCTTGCCGGCCTTCACATCGCGCTTATACTCCCTGTCCAGCGTATATTTGTCGTACTCGGGGTGGCCGATGACAAAGATCTGCCGCCCGGACTCGGTGGAAAGCAGCATCGGCCCGGCAATGTCGCTCTCGGCCAGAATGCGCAGGTCGCCGCAGGCGTCGATGGCGGCGCGGTCCGGCCCGGCCCAGCGGCTGTGCGGGGCGTAGAATACCTCGTCGAAGCCGCGCACCAGCGGGTTGGAAGGCCGTGTCACGCGATGCTCAAACACGCCGAACATCTTCTTGTCCAGATGCACCTTGGGGATGCCGAAGTGGTAGTACAGCCCCGCCAGCGCACCCCAGCACAGGTGGATGGTGGAGTAGACGTTCTCCTTGGTGTAGTCCATGATGCGGCAGAGCTCGTCCCAGTAGTCAACGTCCTCGTAGTCCAGGTCCTCAATCGGCGCGCCGGTGATGATCATGCCGTCAAAGCGCTCGTTTTTGATCTCGTCAAACGTCTTGTAGAACGCCTTCATGTGCTCGGGCGCGGTGTGGGTCGTGCTGTGGGTCGCCGTCTGCAAAAAGGTGACCTGCACCTGCAAAGGGCTGTTTGCCAGCAGGCGGGCCAGCTGGGTCTCGGTCACGATCTTGGTCGGCATCAGGTTTAAAATCAGGATGCGCAGCGGGCGGATATGCTGGCTCATCGCGCGCTCCTGGTGCATGACAAATACATTTTCCTGCTGCAATTCCTCGTAAGCGGGCAGGTCTTTCGGGATGATAAGAGGCATAGGGAAGGACTCCTTGTTCAGAATACCCTTATTATAAAGGTTTCCCCCGCAAAAAGCAACAAAAAAGCACTCCCGGTGCAAAACCGGGAGTGCGGCGGCGCTTACTGCTTATTCGTACTTGACGTTGTCGATCAGGTTCTGCATGACGTCGCTCTGCAGAACGTTCATCTTGATGTAGTTCTCGCCATAGGCGGAGACATACTGGCTCGGGTCGGTGGTGCCGTAGTAGCGGCCAAAGTCAGCGTTCATGGTGGCGGTGTCGCACTTGAAGCCCGTTTTCTCGGCCACGGCCTGCATCAGCAGGGCCTGCTGGGTGATGGACTTGATGCTGTCGTTGGCATCTGCCAGATAGGCATCCACGCTGTCATAGCTGCTGCCCATCATGCCGGAGGAAAGCAGGGTGTTCATGTCGGTGCCGTATTTCTGGGCGTTGGTGTAAATGCGGTACAGCAGCACATCGCGGTAGTAGTCCAGCGCGGTCTGCGGCAGCTCGTCCGCGTAGCTGGCCTTGTCATGCAGGTCGGTGTAAACGTCACTGGCCTGGTTGTCATAGAGCATCGTGGACTTGACGAAGGCTTTCAGCTCATCGACGCTGTTCAGGCTCATGCTCTCGCCGAGATTTTCCTTGACCCAGTCGTCGGTCAGCTCGGGGGTGACGGACTCCTTGATGTAGTTCAGGGTCGTCTCAAAGACGGCTTCCTTGCCGTTCAGGTCCTCATTGCCGTAATCCTCGGGGAAGGTGACCGTGACGTCAAAGGTCTCGCCGGGGGTATGGCCGACGATCTGATCTTCAAAGTTGTCAATGTAGGTGCCGCTGCCCAAAGTCAGGTCGGCACCGCTGCCCTTGGTGTCACCGCCGTCGAAAGCAACGCCGTCGATGCGGCCTACATAGTCAATGTTGACCGTATCGCCGTCCGCGGCTGCGCGGTCCTTGACCTCATTCGTGGTCGCAAAGTTGGACAGCACGTTGGAATCAATGTAATCATTGATGTCGTCGTCGCTGACCTGGCCCAGGTCGGCGCTGATCGTGATGTCCGCGTAGTCGTCGGGCAGGGTGACATAATCGGTGGCGGTCACGCCCTTGAGATAACCGTTCTCGTCAAACGCATCGGAAAAGCTGAAATCAGCCAGATAGGCGTACTCGGCGTCCGCGGTCTCAGCGCTGGCCTTCTCGGCGGTAGATTCAGCGGCCTCGGAGGAGGCGGCGGTGTCAGCGGTATTGCCGCAGGCCGCAAGCACAGCAGTCATGCCGACAGCCATGCCAAGGGCTGCCACACGGCGGAAATTCTTCAGTTTCATGGAATTCTCCTGTCTTTTTCAAAATTGTATACTTTCTTATTATACACGATTTTTCGGAAAAGTAAAATGAAATTGCTGTGAAAATGTGGTATAATGGCAAAATACAAACAACAAGGAGACATACACCATGGAAAAATCCAAAATTGACCGCATCAACGCGCTGGCAAAAAAGGCCAAGGCCATCGGTCTGACCGAGCGTGAGACCGCCGAGCGCGACGCTTTGCGCAAGGAGTATCTGGCCGATATGCGCGCGGCCTTCAAACAGCAGCTCGACAGCACCTATGTCCAGACTGCGGACGGCGCAAAGATCCCCTATGCCGAGTACGCGAAGCTCTCTAAGCATTGATCTGCTCCTGCAACTGCGCCAACGGAAACATTTGAATCTTGTACAAAACAGCTATAGTATTCTCTTGACAAATATGGTATAATACAGAACGGCAGCGGATCCCGGAGATTCCGGAAAAGGCTGAAATGCCTATTTACTTACAAAAGAGGTAGAAACGTATGCTTACTTCCATTACCGGCATCAACTGGGGCGACGAGGGCAAGGGCCGCATGGTCGACCTGCTCAGCCAGGACTATGACATTGTTGCGCGCTATCAGGGCGGCGACAATGCAGGCCACACCGTCAAGAATGAGCGCGGCAAATTCGTCCTGAACCTGATTCCCTCCGGCATTCTGCGCCCCGACGTTGTCTGCGTTATGGGCGGCGGCATGGTCATCGACCCCGAGCACCTCGAGAAGGAAATCACCTCCCTGACCGAGAAGGGTGTTGAGATCAGCCCCAAAAACCTGAAAATCTCTGACCGTGCGACCATCACCATGCCGTTCCATGTCGCACAGGACGGCCTTGAGGAGGAGCGCCTGTCCAAGACCGGCGCTCAGTTCGGCTCCACCAAGCGCGGCATCGCCTACAGCTACGGCGACAAGTACATGAAAAAGACCCTGCGCATGGGCGACCTCGTCCACATGGACGCCGGTGTCAGGAAGCGTCTGGAGACCATCGTCGAGTCCAAGAACCTGACCATGGAGAAGATCTACGGCCAGAAGCCTGTCAGCGTTGACGAGATGTGGGCCTGGTGCGAGAAATATTCCAAGCTGTTTGCCCCCTACATCTGCGATGTGGGCGACTATCTGGACAAGGCTGACCGCGAGGGCAAGAAGATCATGTTCGAGGCCCAGCTGGGCGCTCTGCGTGACATCGACTTCGGCATCTATCCTTACACGTCTTCCTCCAACACCGTGTCCGCCTATGCACCCATCGGTGCGGGCATCCCGGGCCACAAGCTGAACCTCTCCATCGGCATTATGAAGGCTTATTCCTCCTGCGTCGGTGAGGGCCCCTTCACCACGGAGCTGGCTATGACCGAGGCGGAAAAGGACGTGCTGCGTGAGCACGGCCATGAGTACGGCGCCGCCACGGGCCGTCCCCGCCGCGTCGGCCCGTTCGACGCTGTGGCAAGCCGCTACGGCGTGCAGTGCCAGGGCTGCGATGAACTGGCCCTGACCCTGCTGGACGTCCTCGACTACATGGAGGAAGTGCCCATCGTCACCGCCTACAAGCTGACCGACGGCAGCACGACTACCCGCTTCCCCATGGGCAAGACGCTGGACGACGCCCAGCCCGTTGTCGAGACTGTGCCCGGCTGGCACTGCGACATCACCGGCGTGCGCAGGTTTGAGGATCTGCCCCAGGCTGCTCAGAACTATGTCACACGTCTGGAGGAGCTGGTCGGCTGCAAGATCAAGTATATCTCCGTCGGCCCCGAGCGCGATGCCTGCATCGTGCGGAAGTAATTTTTCTCCTTGGCCCCCTCCCACAGGAGGCAAGAACTTATAACCAACCAAAAGGCAGACCCTTACAAGGTCTGTCTTTTTCTAAAAAAGGGGGCATTCCCACTGATTCAGCTTTTAATACGGACTTTCGTCAAAAATTATAAAAGCACCGCGGATCGCGCCGTCCGCACGGCCTACGGAAACCTGGCCTGCATCGTCAGCGTGGTGTGTAACCTACTGCTGGCGGGCGGCAAGATCGCCGTCGGTGTACTGACCGGCAGCGTTGCCATCACCGCCGACGGCATGAACAACCTGTCCGATGCCAGCTCCAATATCGTCAGCCTCGTCGGCTTCAAGCTCGGCGCGCGCCCGGCGGACTCGGAGCATCCCTACGGCCATGCCCGGTATGAGTATCTGGCCGGGCTGGCGGTCTCTGTCATGATCCTGGTCATCGGCGTGGAGCTTTTGAAGGAGAGCTTTGCCAAGGTTCTGCACCCGACGGAGGTCGCTTTCAGCTGGCTCATGGTTGCAGTACTGATTGCGTCCATCCTCGTCAAGCTCTGGATGAGCAGGCTGAACCGGCAGATCGGCACGGCCATCGACTCGGAAACGCTGCTGGCCACCGCCGCCGATGCCCGCAACGATGTCATCACGACGGCAGCGGTTCTGGCAGCCACGATTCTGACAAAGCTCACCGGCTTTGCCCGCATTGACGGACTGATGGGTATCGGTGTGGCGGCGTTCATTTTGTACAGCGGTGCAATGCTCGTCAAAGACACCATCAATCCGCTGCTGGGTGCAGCGCCTGACTCGGATCTGGTCGAGCATATCGAGAAAAAGGCCCTGAGCTATCCCGGCGTGCTGGGCGTGCACGATCTGATGATCCACGACTACGGCCCCGGCAGCCGCCTGGTCAGCTTCCATCTGGAAATGGACGCTAAGGACGACGTCATGCACAGCCACGATGTCATTGACCGCATTGAGCGGGATCTGCTTGTGGAGGACGGGCTGATCGCGACGATCCACTTTGACCCCGTCGTGACCGGTGACCCCCACGCGGACGAGCTGAAGGCGTTTTTGCAGCGTGAGGTCGAGGAGCTCGCGCCGCTGGCCAACATCCACGACCTGCGCATTGTGCCCGGCCCGACACATACGAACGTGATTTTTGACTGTGCCGTCCCTGCTGAGTACATGACCGACAAACAGCACCGGGGCGTCAAGCTCGTCAATGCCCTGCGCAATGCCGTACAAGCCAAGTGGCCCGACCATTTCTGTGTCATAAAGCTGGAACCGGACTATGCGCCGGTACACCACGAATAAAAGAAGCAACTCGGTAGGGGCAGGGCATGCCCTGCCCTCAACGTAAAATCCATAGCGGTGTGGCGGCAAGGCTGCGGGCCGGACATGTCCGGCCCCTACCGAGCACCATTACGGAAAGTAAAACTATATAAAGGAGAGGTATCCCCATGGACTACAACAAAGCTGCTCTGGAGCTCCACAGCAAGTTCCCCGGCAAGATCGCCGTGCAGAGCCTTTGCGAATGCAAGGACCGCGACGCGCTGTCCACCGCCTATACCCCCGGCGTGGCCGAGCCGTGCCGCAAGATCAAGGCAAACCCCGATGACGTCTACACCTATACGATGAAGGGCCGTACCGTCGCCGTCGTCACGAACGGCACTGCCGTGCTGGGTCTGGGCAACATCGGCCCCGAGGCCGGTCTGCCGGTCATGGAGGGCAAGTGCGTCCTGTTCAAGGAGTTCGGCGGCGTCGATGCGTTCCCCATCTGCCTGAACGCCAAGACGAAGGAGGAGGTCATCGCTGCGGTCAAGGCCATTGCCCCGACCTTCGGCGGTATCAACCTGGAGGACATCCGCAGCCCCGAGTGCTTTGAAATCGAAGCCGAACTCGAGCGTGACCTCGACATCCCCGTGTTCCACGACGACCAGCACGGCACAGCCATCATCGTGCTGGCGGGTGTGCTCAACGCCCTGAAGGTCGTCGGCAAGCGCATTGAGGACGTCAAGATCGTCCAGAACGGCCCCGGCGCGGCGGGCACGGCCATCATCCACATGCTGCAGGTCGCGGGCGCTAAGAACATCGTCGCCGTTGATGAGCACGGCATCCTCTACCCGAACCGCCCCGCGGGCCTTGAAGGCCACAAGGGCAGGCTGGCCGAGGAGACGAACCCCGACAAGCTGACCGGCGGTCTGGCCGAGGCCATACGGGGCGCGGACATCTTCATTGGTACGTCGATTGCGGGCGCATTGACCCCCGAACTGGCCGCCACGATGGCGAAGGACGCAATCGTCTTTGCTATGGCGAACCCCACGCCCGAGATCATGCCCGACCTCGCTAAGCAGGCGGGCGTCCGCGTCATCGGCACGGGCCGCAGCGACTTCCCGAACCAGGTCAACAATGTGCTGGCGTTCCCCGGCATCTTCAAGGGGGCGCTGTCCGTCCGTGCGCGGGACATCAACCCCGCCATGAAGATGGCCGCCGCTAAGGCCATCGCGGGTCTCATCCCCGACGACGAGCTGAACGAGGAAAACATCCTGCCCAAGGCATTTGACCCCCGCGTGGCCGATGCCGTCGCCGCTGCCGTCGCACAGGCCGCGAGAGAAAGCGGCGTGGCGCGCGTATGAGCATCCGTGAAATTCCCGCCGCCGCCATCACCGACGCAGTGGAGGCTCTCTGCATCGAGGCCAACACCCGGCTGCCCGCCGACGTAAAGGCTGCACTGGATGCCGCCGAGGCCGCCGAGCCGTGGCCGCTGGCAAAGGAGACACTGGGCTTATTGCAGCAGAATCTCTGCGTTGCAAAAGAGAAAGACCTGCCCATCTGCCAGGATACCGGCATGGCCTGCGTCTTTATCGAGCTGGGTCAGGACGCCCACATTGACGGCGACCTGACCGATGCCGTCAACGAGGGTGTGCGCCGCGGCTACGAGAAAGCATTCTTACGCAAATCCATTACCGCCGACCCGCTGCAGCGCGTCAACACGGGGGACAACACCCCGGCATTCCTGACCGTGCATCTTGTGCCGGGCAGCGGCTGCAAAATCACCGTCGCCCCCAAGGGCGCGGGCAGTGAGAACATGAGCCGCCTTGCCATGCTCAAGCCAGCCGACGGCGTCGAGGGCGTGAAAAAATTCGTGCTTGACACGGTGGAGCAGGCCGGAGCCAACCCCTGCCCGCCCATTGTGCTGGGTATCGGCATCGGCGGCAGCTTCGACCACTGCGCAGCGCTGGCCAAAAAGGCACTGCTGCGCCCGCTGGACGAACCCAACGCCGACCCGTATTATGCAGCGCTGGAAAAGGAACTGCTGGACGCCATCA
>OLOE01001172.1_pt1 | contig 11662 bp, 15 predicted proteins | sample 1673201 | NCBI WGS metagenome assembly OLOE01 (sample SAMEA3136765, study PRJEB25190) | human gut metagenome | biome: human gut; feature: human-associated habitat; material: faeces | place: Austria | collected 2013
ACTGCTGAGAAAAGGTATGGATCGATTGCCGTTAAAACCAGATGGGATGCCAGTTTTAAAAGGTTTGTAAAAAAAGAAACGAATTTTTTAAAAGCGGCTTGACATTTCCTTCTTCATCCGCATACAGATGGACTGTGATTAATTTTTCTTCCTTATCCTTACCATAGCAGACCAGATGATTGGTTCCCATCTGATAATCCCGTGTGGTAAAATGCACTTTATTGTCATTGCTATATTCTATATTTTCTGAATAATCCACGATGGGCACCGCCCGGATCACTACGCATCCGGAAAACTTCTGCTGTTCATAGACAAGTTCCAGTTTTGCTCCCGCGGACTTCAGCATCCTGGTCAATCCTTCCAGACCATCCACGTAGCCATCCATCTCATAGGATTGTATCTGGATGCCGCTGTCAGCGTCATCTACCCGCATCAGGCCGTCAAACCATCCTTCTGTCAGGACTGCCAGAATTTCATTGGCTTCTCCTGATATGGTTAGTTTTTCCTTCCCATTTTCCGGGCAAATGATTTTCTGCTCCAGCAGGCCTCTCCAGGTGTAGCCTCTTAAGAATACGGAGTCTTCATAAGTCGAGGTCTCTTTATCTTCGATCAGGCCTCCGTATTCGGTGCCTGGCAGGTAGATCCGATCCCCCAACTGATATCCCAGATTCATATATTCGGAAAGTGCCATCTGGAGTTCAAAATCATTGGTATCTCCCAGATCAATGTCCAACTGTGCAGATTCTGTCAGAAATCCTTTTTCCTGCCCTCTGCTGTTGGCAATAATCATATCTTTTATGCACATCTTGGCTGGCTCCTTTCCTGGAACAGGATAATGTCAAATCCAAAATCCCCGTTCCATTTTACCCGGCTCATGCCCTGTGGAATTCTGGCAAAGATATTCTGTTCTTTCTCTCTGCTGTTAAATGCATTTTCCCTGCTGCCGTCTGTCTTCGTAAGTATAATCGTTCCCTGGGAACTATCTATTGTCACGTACTCTCCTGCCTCGATCTTCATATTCACCTGATATAGCTGGTCTCCTATGAAAACCGCCGGGCTTATGGCAGGTCCGAATATCACCATGCGGAAATCCGTTTCCGTATAATGTTCATTTAGTATTGTCATATCTGACAGACCGTTAGAGTAGCGGTATGGATAACGCAGTGGGTATCTCTTGTTATCCCTTGACATGGTATCTGTCGGCTCATAATGCATCTCTTTTTCCTCTATCCAATAAGGATAGTCCGTGGTCACCGCAAGTTCTGTCACCGCAAGCACATCCGACTCCCATTCCGTCTTTTTGGACTCAGTGATATAACATTTTAGATACTGCTGGTTAAAGTACAGTTTTCCTGGCACGCCGGCCAGTATGTCTTTCTCAAATATCTCTGTCACCAAGTCCAGTGCTCTGTGATATTCCGCTTTTGACGCAAATACTTCAAAGGTAACACTTTTCTCATGGATCTCCTTTTCAAACCCGGTAATCTGGTTTGCAGATGACAGGGCGTTCCACTTATAATCCAGCAGATCTCCCGCCAGCAAATGATAGGGTCCGCTCTTTAGATCCACCACCTCGCCAAAATGATTCTTATAATACACATTCATCATACTGTCACTGGCACTCCTTTCTTTAATGCTCTGTTTACCTGACGTCCATTCAGGAATACAGGCCTGTCTGTTCTTTCATTGTTGATCTTTCTCTGCCGGCGCTCGAACTCATCAAAGTCGAATCCCTGCATTGCGCTGCCGCCGGACAGGATGGAATTCTGATAAGAGATTCCGCCTCCAAAGGTGGACATAGCCACACTTGCCTGGCCTTCCAACGTCTTTAGAGCCTGCCCCAGTCCTTTCTTCATCTGTCCCAAAGGTACATTATTTTCAAATCCGATTCCCATGCCTAATGCCATCATCTTACCTACTTCATCACGGAAAACGTGGGATGGGGAATTAATTTTAAATAAGTCTTTTATAGCGTTTAAAGCTTTCTTTCCCACGCCCTTAACCATATCCAGCAGCATGTCTGCAGCCTTCCCTACGCCATTTTTTATACCTTCGATGATGTCGTGTCCTACCGCTCCCCAGTCAACGCTGCTGAAGGAAGATTTTATTGAATCAATAATCTGCGGTATCGCGTCAATAATCTGCGGTATTGCCTCTACCAGGCCAAGCGCCAGCTGGCCGATCAGTTCTATGCCTGTCAGGATTATCTGAGGTATCATCGTCAATAATCCCGTCAGCAGGCTCTGAATTATACCCGGAGCCATCGCAATTAAAATTGGTATTGCGTTAATCAGTCCCTCTGCCAGTCCCATAATTAACGTAAGGCCTGAACTGATTAGCTGTGGAATATTATCGATCAATCCTTGCACCAAGGTCAGGAGCAATGTTACCGCCGTTGGAACCAGCATTGGCAACTGTTCTGCAATGCCTGTAATCAGTCCGGATATAATGCTAAAGCCTCCCTCCAATAGTACAGGAAGGTTGATTATAATCGCTTCCATAAGGCTGTTTAACAGCAATGCCCCTTCTTCCATCACCATCGGCAAGGCCTCCAATATCCCATTGCACAGACCTCCAATAATCTCCGGCCCTTTTGTTATCATCATTTCAATAATCCCGTCAATCTGCTCTCCATAAGTCTGATGCAGCAATCCCAGGCCTGCAACTACAATTCCCAGGCCTGCTCCAACGCCCAGAAGATTTACGAATCCAGAGGACAGCATTCCGACTTTTTGAAGAATTGTTGCAAATGGACCTTCCGCAACTTTTGGAAGCGCCCCGAGTTTTTCCGCAAACCCGCTGATCATTCCTGCTGCGGAACTGAATCCGCCTCCAATAGTTCCCATTACATCTCCCATGCCAGAGCATGCCTGTGTAACGCTTTCCAGGCCGGGAAGGGTTGTAGATAGATCAATTCCCAACGTTTCCGCTGCCCCTCCGGCACTTGCCATTGCTTCTGACAATTTCGTAAATATACCGCTTGCATTTGAAACAATTTTGCCAGTGGTGTCTACCATATTGCCAAGTTCAGCAACCACTTGATTTGTCTTTTCTTCTGCCATGTTATCATCCTTTCTTGATTAACACGGCTCACTGGCTCACATATGTCTTCTTCTAATTTTTTATTCTGATTTCTACCTCTCTCCCGCACTTCTTGCATCGGATATACACTCCGCTGCACTGTGCGGTGTTGTCATATATCAATAGTTTCTGCCCGCATTCTTGATTGGGGCAGCGGTACCATTTCCGCACAACCGGAATCTTCAGCACCTTTTCAATCTGCTTTGTCATGAGAATAATTCTCCTATCTCATAATCGGATACGCTGCCCTTCTTTCTGTGGAGCGCGACCCGTTTCTTGATCTCTTTTACCCGCTTTCTTTCTTCCTTGTCTTTAATCGAATTCAGATCTGCTTTGCGGTACATCATTCTTTGCTTAATCTCCGCCTGCTCCGGCAGGCCTTCGAATAGAATCAAGAATTTCCACCAGTGCATGTACCTCACCCGTTCAAGGTCAATGCCATAGTACTCCAGGAAAGCAGCGAAGATGCAGCCGGCATCTTCGGTGTATGAAAACACCGGCTCGCTTTCGCTTTTTGAGGAATCAGTCTTCTTTGGCTCAGGGTAAAGCACATTGCCTGCCAGGAACTCTCCCAGTTTATATATTGCTTCTTCCGTATCTTCCGGACAGTCGATATACCACTGCAATAAGAGTTCTGTCTTCTTTCTGCCGGGAACTCCCTCGTCATCCAGAAGTTCTACCAGTTTGATCCATTCCCGGAAATCTGTCACAATGCGGCACCGCTTGCCTCTGACTTCCACATAGTCAGGAAACTTTTCATATAAAGGGTTCATAGGAATCACCTGTTATGATGCTGCCCTTTCTGGCCGCCTTGCCTCTGCTGCGTATTACGGTTCGCAGTTACATAATATTTGCTATAGCTTTGATCCATCCGTCTGCCTTCCTGTTCTCCAAACCGGGAAAATGATTCTGCTGACTGGATCGCCAGTTCCAGGCTGACTCTTCCTTCATACATCTTTTCACTGGTTCCCGGGCCAAATATATGGTCAAAGAACTGGGCAAAACAGTCTACCTGCGCGCGGATAATGTCGCTTTTCTTTCCCACCTTTGGGGTTTCTTTGCTCTGGATGACCAACTGCTCCTGGGCTTCCTCCAGGGCGTCCATGAAGTCCGCATCTGTAAAGTCAATCTCTTGTTCAAATGTTCCGAATTTCCACAAACTCATCTAACTGATTCCTCTCTTTCTCTTAGGCTTCTGCCGGGATCTCGCCCTCTACGAATGTGCATGTCTGCCATTTATCTGTCGTTGTGCAGTATCCTTTTACGATTTCAGATACAGCCTTAAAGTTTCCGCTGTAGATCAGGGCATCCGTGCCGTCTCCTGTCGTATCAGGAACTACGCTGTATGTACGCTTTCTGGCCGGATATTTGCCTCCTGCCTTCTCCTCGAATACATCCACGCTTACGATCTCTACCTGCGCGTCTACGCCCAGAAGCTCGTCGTCTGTAATATTGGCGATCTTTTCATGTACTGCATTGTTGGTATAGCGGTCAAATGCATACTCGATTCCGGTAGCATAGCCGACTACGTCAGTCCTCTCCGTTGCCTCATCGATATACTGGCGCGCGTATTCTTTTGCCTCCTTGCCCTCGATCAATGAGGTGAATCCGGTAATCCTGTCATAAGTTCCTTCTGCTCCTACCTTCATAAAGGCCAGTCTCTTGTGTCTTCCTACTAATTTCTGATTGTTTGTCATAATTCTCTCTCCTTCTACTTTTAAAAAATTTTTGCTGTCTTTTTTGCTGTCGCCATTTTTACATTCGCCTATCTGTTGTCAAGATAGACCATCCTGCATTCCATCAGATACTTCACGTATCCGGCTTCCCTGGAATCCAGGTATCCACTTTTTACCGTGTCGATTCTGACCGGCGTGACTCCTTCCATTTCCGGAAGGCTTCCATCCTGGCTCTGCTTCTCGAGCCATTCCTCCAGATACTGGCAGTTCCCGATGCCGTCAACCGTACGGCTTGCGTCTTCTGTATCCAGCGCTTTCATAGTTACGGTAAACCAGTACTGTTTCAGTACCTTCCCATCTGCATACTTCTTATAAACTGGCTCTCCTTTTGCCGTATTAACGGAATAGCCTTCTCCATCGGGAAGATAATCCTTATGGATAACGCTTCCGCTAAACACCGGACAGGTCGTCAGATATTCCCGTATGCTTTCCAAAATCGTCTTTTCCTGCGCCAACTCACCACCTCCGTATCATGCTTTTTACTTTTGGCAATATTGCTAATTGACTCTCCAGTTACATAATGCTATATTGTTTTTATCGAACATTAGTTCTGATCAGGTGATGGGTCATATCTTGTAAACAGCCATCGGAAGTTGTACTTTTCAAACAGGGTCTTGTGGATCTTATATGCATCCTCATAATAGAATCCCTTTTTGGTAGAGCCGTTCACGATGCTGCTGACCGTCTGATATTGACAGTCCAGAAGTTTTCCCATCTGCAGAAATGTAACTTTTTCTGTTTTCATTGCCTCAAGCAGATTTTGATAAACCAGCATTTTTTACTCCTTTCCAAGATTATTCAAATTCGTAGTTCCGAATTTGTTAACCTGATTATATTCTTTATTTCGTATTATGTCAATACGATAAATTCTGATTTCCGTATTTATTCGGTTTTCCGAATTTTATCATTTACAAAATATGTTCAAGAGTATATAATGAATCTATATACCTTGGAAAGAGTATAAAATGAGGTGGAATTATGGATAAAGCAAGAATCCTAGAACAGTTGATCAAGGAACAGGGCTATAATCTAAAATCTTTCGCCGCCAAGTGCGGCATGCCCTATACAACCTTATATGGGATTATTAAGAACGGAGTAGGACGCGCCAGCGTCAACAATGTCAACCTAATATGCCGGAATCTGGGAATCGAGATGAAAGACTTGGAGGCAATGGCAAAGGGTACCCCTGTCAAAGAATACGAGCCTACTTATGAAGATGTGGAACATCTGATCGCAAGGAATGGAAAGGAATTTTCCACAGAACAGAAGATGCGCCTGATCAAGCTGCTGTCCGAAATTGATTCATAAAGGACTGGTTTTATTGGCTGATACAAAGATTATCGCCGCAACTTTAGAAGTGTTTCAGGAGTGCGAAGTGCGCTCTTTTCCGGTGGACTGCTGCAGTCTGCTTCGGCACTATGGATATAAGGTATACACCTATAAGGAATTAAAAATGAAGAATAACGAATTATATGAGATGTGCATGGGCTATTCCGACGATGCATTTCAAGATGGATGCACCGGCATTATTGCCTACAATCAGGACAAGCCTGCCGGAAGAAGCCGTTTTTCCTTGATGCATGAACTGGGCCACCATGTCTTTGCACATGTAGGCAATTCTGCCCGGAATGAGCGGGAAGCCAATGCCTTTGCCAGCAATCTTCTGGCTCCACGCATTGCAATTCACTATGCCCATTGCCATTCTGCTTCCGATGTGGCACATATTTTTGAACTTTCCTACGAGGCCGCTTCCAATGCATTTGCCGACTATCAGAAATGGCACGCAAGGGTTGCCCGCTATTCCATGACCACGCTGGACCAGCAGATGTACCAGCACTTTTACCGCACATCCGCAAGGCGGTTTGTCTGGAATATCCAGAGATGCCCCTCCTGCGGCAGAACGCTATACAATCGTCAGGAATGCGGATGTCGGCTGACTGCTTTACCAGAATATGTTCCTGCTTTTAGGGCGTATGATTTCTGGGACAGAGATAGCGATCAGCAGTTTAAAGGAGCCTTGAACCGCTGGCTGTACGAAGAATAGAATACGGCTTTTCCACACTTCAACTTGTGGAAAAGCCGTTTGGATATTATGATCTGTTCATTGTTCTAACTTTTATAGCCCATATTTCTGATACATCGAAGCCCGGTATGACTCGTCTTCGCTGACCCTTCTTATATCCTCCACCCGGTTGTCGTTAAGCAGCCTATAAATTAATGAGGTCAAACGCTTCTCTCTTTTCTTAGCCTCTTCCTCCAATTCGTCTGCAAACAGTTCCTTTAACGCATCGCACATGTCTCTCGCCTCCTTCATCGCCTTCTGGTTTGCTCGTACCACCAGGTCCATTACCGCCTGATATAATTTTGAATCCTTATGCTCTTTATAATCCCTAATCAGCCGGTCTGTCTCCTTATCTGCCTTTATATCCGTCCTAAGGCTGTTAAGCCATCGGTTCTCATCGCTGGAAAGTTCGTGGTTTAATATGATCTGAATCGGCAGAAACTCATTTTCCAGCCAATAGATTCCGTTCTCGACCTTTCTTACGGCAATCTTACGCTCCTTCTTTAAGATTCTTAGCATCTCTCTTGGATAGTGGTTGCATACAAAGGTTATGGTAATCTCCTCCAGCCGGATCGCCCCCACCTTCTCCGTGTCTGACTGGTAAAAGCAGGCGTATCCGTAAACCTTATAAAAGTCGTTGATGCTCAGATAATCCCCCGGACTTTTATATTCGATCAGGTTATGCTTCCGAAAAATTCTCCCAATATTCTTGCGTACCGGGGAATCACTCATCTTCTTTACAATCAATGTGTCTATACGCATCGGCTTCTTGCTCAATTCGTACTCCGGGTAGAACTCCAGATTCCCGGATTCTTCCTGTAATTCAATCTGCAATGCTGCGCAGAATCCCGGATGCCATTGTAAAACCTTATCTGTCATCTGGTACCTCCATTATATTTAATTTTTTCTTCTCTTGCAAGGTCAATGGACAGATTCATTCATAGGCATCACCACATTTCTGTCTGAATTACAAATCGGATAATCCTGACGAACGTCAGATAGGATTATATAGATAACTTAGAAACTAGATTTGTGAGATTACTGTAGCATATTTCTCTAATATAGGCAATCCTTTTTACAGGTATGCCTGACAAGCCTGGTGAATATGTCCAGCAGAACATTTCAACATATCAGCAAAGTTTACAACATTTTGTAGCATCAAAAAAGAGCAGGTTTTATGCACCTGCTCCTTGCAAATATTCGAAATCTAAAACTGCGCATAGATGAATCCGCCCGTGGTGGTCATCACATACCCGAACATGGGAATCCCGAACACCAGCATTCCATACACGGCCCAACGAATCACCAAAGGCTTCCTTCCCAGACTTTCCCGGATCTGAATTCCCCTCTCCTTTAAAAAACTGATCAGGAATACCACCAGGCAGCCCATCGCCAGGATCATATAATCCAGTTTGTCCAGTCCCAGCATCATCAGAGAGCCATCCGTAAGCGTGGCAAGGCTGAACCCTGTCACCGTGCTTTTCATCATGGCAAATGCGGCCGACAGGCTGACAGCCATGTCAAAGTACCAGCTGATATTCACCAGCAGGAAGGTTCGAAGGATCTGCACGACATGCCAGGCTCCGGACTTGGGATTGATATGGAACTTCTCAAATCCTTTTCGGTAAAGCGGGGCCAGCAGGCTGCTGACCGCGATGATCAGGCCGTTATACAGACCATAGGCAATGTATTTCCATGCGGCGCCGTGCCAGATGCCAACGACCAGGAAGACGATGATATTAGCGACACAGATGGGAACCACCCGCCCGGTCTTCTTGCCAAAGGCCTTTTTGGACCATTTGCCGAACTTGCCCATCCATTTAGACAGAGATACTGGATAAAAGATATAGTCCTTCATCCAGGTCCCCAGCGTAATGTGCCAGCGATGCCAGAAGTCTGTGATGGACGTTGCAAAGTAAGGCCGCTTAAAGTTCTGATCCAGTTCTACGCCAAAGAGCGCGGCAACACCCATGACTACATCCATGCCGCCGGAAAAGTCCATATACAGCTGGATGGAATACATTAGGACGGCAACGATATTCGTCACGCCGGAATACTGGGTATAATTCTGGAACACCTGATTTACCACCACCGCTGCCCGGTCTGCCAGCACCAGTTTCTTAAAGAATCCCCATAGCATCAGCTGAAGCGCGTACTGGGCCTTCAGCAGATCAAAGGAATGCTGTTCATACAGCTGCCTGGCCAGCCTGTCGAATCTGCCGATCGGCCCCTGCAGCAGCTGGGGGAAGAAAGATACGAACAAGGCAAATCGGAACGGATTCTTCTCAGCCTCATATTTTCCCCAGTATACGTCGATGATATATCCCATGGACTGGAATGTATAGAACGAGATTCCAAGCGGCAGGATCAGTTTCTGGAATGAGATTCCTGCATGGAATATAGCGTTTACATTCTCGATCGCAAAGTTGGTATATTTTAAGACCGCCAGCATGCCGAAATTAAGCAGCAGGCACCCAATCAGGATTCTCCGCTTTCTCGACTTCGCCTCATTCCTGGGCAGTTCTTTGTGGTTCACCCGATCTAAGAGTCTTCCTGTCCCATAAGTGGTGATGGTGGTATAGAGCAGGAAGAACAAAATCTTGATTCCCGATGATGCATAGTAGATATAACTGAAGATCAGCAGCCATATCCACTGGAATCTTTTCGGAATCAGATAGTAGCCGATTACCGCGATTCCCACAAATATCAGGAATTCCATTGATATAAGGGACATGTTTCTCCTCCGCTATTTAGGCTTCCTGAAGACGCTGTACCATAGCCCACAGCGCCTGTGCCGAATTGAAATTCTCAGGCACGATATCCACAGGCGTGATCTCGATGTCAAATGCTTCTTCCAATTCTCCTACAATAGAAAGGATCGCAAATGAGTCCAGCACTTCGTCATCAATCAATGTGGTACAGGTCTCATAGTCCGCATCCGGCTGGATGTCATTTAAGATTTCCAATAATTTTTCCATATTCTTTCTCTCCTATTTTATCGTTTCCTTTTAATTTTCTTTTTTTGTCTCATTCTCCGACAGATATTTTCCCAGCTCTGCGCTGAATCTTTCTGCCTCTTCGCCGTACATATGGCCGTCATAGTCCCAATAGCCTTCCATGCTCCGATCGATGTTCAGTCCATCATCAAAATTAAAGTTCTTGTACGGGACTTGATATTTCTTGGTCAGGGCTTTAAAATATGCATCCGACTGCCGGAAGCTATCCGGCATATTCGCTATCGTGTCCGCAGGGACCGGCAGAGTAATCACTTCCAGCTCGATTCCCTCTTCCTTGCAGAATCTGACCATTTTTCTGAAATACTCAAGCGCCGCCGGACGTATCTGTCCTTCGTCCCAGGGAACATTATTGAAAGTTCCCTTATCCGCCCCTTCGACTTTGTCCTGATAAAGGAATCCTCGGTCCGCATAATGACCGCCAGGCACGTCCAGGATCTTCGGGTCATGCGACTGATATGCGGGGCTAAGCTTCTTCTTGGCCGTTTCCTTGGCTAGAAGGAGATTATTCTTATAGTAACTCCAGGGAAACAGCGTTCCTCTGAATTCTAGTTCCATGATCTTATTTGCAAAGTATTCTGCCTTATTTAGCGACCATGGGAACTCCTTATAAAAGAAAATGGACGTAGAGCCAAGTCTCTGGTCCAGAATCCAGTAAGATGGATCCAGTTCATAGATGATTTTCTCTGGCTTCTGCTTTCTGCAGGCTTCCTTCATCAGATAATAAGTATCCACCGGATACTCGTCTGCCATGCACAGGTTGAAACTCTTCTTTCCTGTCACCTCGTCGACTTTCCCGGGGCTGATCCCATACTGTCCATGGGAGGTGCCGATGAATAGATAGTCAAAAGGCCCTTCTTCTTTCACTTTGTGCAGATTCATCCATACCACGTTAGGCGGCATGGTAATCCAGTTCAGGCATCCGGACAGTACCGCGCAGATAGCCAGGAACAGGACGATTCTTATAATTTTAAATCTTTTTTTACTTTTCATGTCTATTGTTCTGCCTCTATACAATTGATCTCGTCCGTACTTCGGCGTCTTCTTGCCACTTTGATGCCTTCGCTTTTTGAATAGAACAGGATCTGCGGAAGGTCCCTGCTCAGAAACAGATACATGCCTTCCGTCACAGAATAGGCCCCCGTACGCTCAAATACCAGTATATCTCCAATCTTCGCCTCCTGCAAGGGCAGATTCTTCACAATCACGTCATTGACGGTACACAGCGAGCCGCATACGTTCCACTCCGTTACATCCTTTTGACTAATATCCTCCTGCTTACTGCCTTTTTGCTCTTTGTCCACAGATACTTCTTCATACCTGCCCTCTTCCTCATGATACTGTCGATAATGAGGACGCTTCATTGCCATTGCCTGACCAAAATAGGTGAGGTGATGGATGCCTCCATCCACGATACAGTACTTCTGTCCCATATTTACCTTCTGATCCACGATGGCGGTCAGGTAGCATCCACAATAAGCGGCCAGATACCGGCCCATTTCCAAAGTAATCTTACCCTGGAATCGAAGTTCTGAAAGAAATCCTGCAAATTCCTTCAGCATGGCTTCATCATCAACTTCTTCGTCTGTAGAAAAATATGGCACATAGAATCCAGGACCATACTCCAATTCTTCTGCTTCGTACCCATAGGCTTCTTTCAGCATGGCTATCAATTCATCCAGATGCGCCAGTTCCTTCTTAAGTTTTGCCAGTTTCTTTTTCTGAGTTCCGGAATAATGCTGCAAGCCTATAATATTTACATGGGAATA
>OLOE01001179.1_pt1 | contig 11618 bp, 8 predicted proteins | sample 1673201 | NCBI WGS metagenome assembly OLOE01 (sample SAMEA3136765, study PRJEB25190) | human gut metagenome | biome: human gut; feature: human-associated habitat; material: faeces | place: Austria | collected 2013
TGTCCATCAAAGATTATATCAAGAACCCGAAAGAAAGTGGATATAAGAGTTATCATATGCTGGTGTCTGTGCCGATTTTCTTGTCTGACAGTGTTGTTGATACAAAAGTTGAGATACAGATTCGGACCATTGCCATGGATTTCTGGGCAAGTCTGGAACATAAGATATATTATAAATTTGAGGGAAATGCACCGGATTACATCAGCCGGGAGTTGCGGGAATGTGCGGAGATGGTATCTTCGTTAGATGACAAGATGTTGTCACTCAACGAGGCAATCCAGACGTGTGTCCTTGAGCAGGAAGAGAAAGAAAATCGTACGAATGAAGGAAGTCTGAGTTAATATACTCAGGCTTCCTTTTGGGAAAGTGCTACTTTCAGGAAATAATTGGGAAATGCTACTTCCAGAAAATATTGGGAAAGGGAAATATATGAAATATCAGAATATCCGAGTAGGACATTTTATCAGCCGTCCGAACCGATTTATTGCACATGTGGAGATCGCGGGACAGACAGAGACGGTTCATGTAAAGAACACAGGCAGATGCAGGGAGCTTTTGATTCCTGGTGTTCAGGTTTTTCTGGAAAAGAGCAGTAATCCGGCAAGGAAAACAGCATACGATCTGGTCTGTGTAAATAAAGGCGGACGCCTGATCAATATGGATTCCCAGATTCCCAATAAAGCCGCCCTGGAATGGGTAAGGGCAGGACATCTTTTTCCGGAGGAAGTGCAGGTAACTCCTGAGAAAACTTATGGAAATTCCAGATTTGACCTGTATGCCTGCTCAGATAAGAGAAAGGCTTTTATTGAGGTCAAGGGTGTAACACTGGAAGCAGACAATATTGCCCGTTTTCCAGATGCTCCTACTGCGAGGGGCGTGAAGCATCTGGAAGAGATGATCCATTGCATGAGGGAAGGATATGAGGCTTATCTGCTTCTGGTGATCCAGATGAAGGGAATTACAAGATTTGAACCAAACTGGGATACGCACCGGGAATTTGGGGAAACCTTACAGAAAGCGAAAAAGGCAGGGGTGCATATTCTGGCCTATGACTGTCTGGTAGAGCCAGACGGGATGGAAATACAGAATCCAGTGCCTGTGTGTTTGGAGGAAACTAGATGACAGATGAGTTTATACAGCCTCTTCTTACCTGGTATGATGAGAACAAAAGGATTTTGCCCTGGAGGGATAAGCACAACGCCTATTACACCTGGGTATCCGAGATCATGCTCCAGCAGACCCGCGTGGAAGCTGTAAAGCCCTATTTTGAAAGATTTATCAGGGAACTGCCGGATATCCGGGATCTGGCAGCCTGTCCGGAGGAAAAGCTGTTAAAGCTGTGGGAAGGTCTTGGCTACTATAGCCGTGTGCGGAACATGCAGCTGGCAGCCAGGGAAATGGTAGAAAAATATAATGGCAGACTTCCCGAAGACTTTTCCCTTCTTATCTCGTTAAAGGGGATAGGAAGTTACACTGCAGGAGCTATCGCTTCTATAGCGTATGGCATTCCGGTGCCAGCCGTAGATGGAAATGTTTTCCGTGTAGTCACCAGAATGACGGAAGATTCGGAAGACATTACCAGACCTGCATTTCGCAAAAAGACAGAAAGCGCATTGCAAGAAATTATCCCGAAAGACCGTCCAGGTGATTTTAACCAGGCAATGATGGAGCTTGGAGCAGTAGTGTGCGTCCCCAACGGACAGCCCAAATGCGACCTTTGTCCGGTGAGAGGCTTTTGCCAGGCGGGACTTCACGGCACTATGGAAAAGTTTCCGGTGAAAGCACCAAAGAAGCCAAGAGTGGTGGAAGAGCGAACCGTTCTGGTTATTCAGGATGGAAGCTGCACTGCGATCCGCAAGCGACCGCCGAAAGGCCTCCTTGCCGGATTATACGAGCTTCCCAATACAGAAGGATACCTGAACCGTGAGGAAGCCCTGGAATACGTGAAAGAGCTTGGCGCAGAGCCCTTATATATAGAAGAACTGCCGGAGGCCAGGCATATTTTTTCCCACATTGAGTGGCGGATGAAAGCGTACCGGATCCGCGTGTCCTCCCTGGAGCAGACACATGCCCCGGGAATTCTTTTTGCAGATAAAAAAGAATCAGAGAGAAACTACGCCATACCTTCTGCGTTTGGCGCTTATGAAAAATATATGTAACGGTTCAGCTGGCGTTTTTGAGAACATAACTCAAAGAAAAAAAGGAAAATACATCGCAAGGTGCGTAATTTTAAAATACAGAATCGTTACACTACATGAGGAGGAAAATAAATGAAATTACTGAGTATAGCAATTCCATGTTATAATTCTGAAGCTTATATGGAGAACTGCATCAAATCCCTTTTACCAGGCGGAGATGAAGTAGAGATCCTTGTAATTGACGATGGATCCAAGGACAGAACAGCCGAGATCGCAGATGAATACCAGGAGAAATATCCAGGCATTGTCCGCGCCATCCATCAGCCAAACCTTGGCCACGGCGGCGCTGTAAACACCGGCATCCACAATGCCCAGGGTCTCTATTTTAAGGTTGTAGACAGCGATGACTGGGTAAATGAAGAATCCTACAAAGAGATCCTGAAAACTCTGGAAGAGCTGGTAAAAGGCTCCAAAACAGTTGACCTTCTCATCAGTAACTTTGTATACGAGAAACAGGGTGCGACCCGCAAGAAGGTTATGCAGTACCGTCACTGCCTGCCAGTGAACCAGATTTTCACCTGGAATGAAGTAGGTCACATGCCAAAGGGAAAATATCTTCTCATGCACTCCATGATCTACCGTACCCAGCTTCTCCTTGAGTGCAACCTGACTCTGCCGGAGCATACCTTCTACGTAGATAATATTTTTGCCTTTGATCCGCTGCCGTATGTACAGAACATGTACTACCTGGATACCAATTTCTACCGTTACTTTATCGGCCGCGATGACCAGTCCGTAAACGAGACAGTTATGATCCGCAGAATCGACCAGCAGCTCCGCGTAAATAAACTGATGGTAAATTCCTACACCAGCTGCGGCAGCATGAATAAACGCACCAGAGCCTACATGATCAGTTATCTGGATATTATTACTACCATTTCCTCCATTATGCTGATCCGCTCCGGCACAAAGGAAGCTCTCGACAAGAAGAAGGAGCTTCTGGAATATATCCGCTCCACGAACCGTGCCCTCTACGGAAAACTTCGCCACAGCCTCATGGGTAACTTCATGAACCTTCCAGGCCGCGGCGGACGTAAGGTGTCTGTAGCTGCATACAAGCTTTGCCAGAAGTTCTACGGATTTAACTGATTAATGATCAGGGCGCTCTGGAGACTGTTTGAAAAATCATTCCTGCAATCTGTACGCCCCACTTTGCAGCATATTTTATCTATATTCGGTTGTCGCCGCTCGTATTTTTGTTAAAAAAAACGCGCCTTCCCATTTCTGGAAGTGCGCGTTTTTTTTAATAATGTTTCCTGCGATTATTCCGTCCAATTCTCTCTACTGCCATGCCACTTGCTTCTTCTCCTGCCTTCTGCGGATAGAAAAACAGATATCCAAACAGCGCCAGCGTAGCACCACAGCACACATCAATTACGGAATGCTGCTTCAGGAACATAGTAGACATGATAATAAGTAATGTAAGAACCAATGATCCATACCTTACCCCTTTGTGGTCTCTCAGCGCCTCACAATTGGTAAGTGACATATGAACTGCCAGAGAATTAAATACATGAATACTTGGCAGAACATTGGTCGGTGTATCCGTCCGATACAGCCATCTTACCATATCTGTAAACACGTTTTCCCTTGGAAACTCTGATGGTCTTAAGTGCAGTACATTTGGATATGCATAAGACACGATCAGGAAAACAGTCATACCCATCATCATATTGAAAATCAACTGATAATATTCTTTTTTATTCTTGTTCCTGAAGATAAAGTATAAAACTGTGAGAATCTGATACGGAAACCATAATAGATAGGGGACAATAAAATACTCACAAAATGGTATGTAATCATCAAAAACAGTGTCGATCACATGAAATCCCCATACCGGCCTGCACTCCAGATACTCAAAAAAAAGCATATAAACAATGGCATACGCAAGTATGATCAGACCATGCCTGTATTTTTTTATAAATTGTACCAAGTCTTTTTCACTCCTTTTCCAATCTGGGTTACCGGTCTTGTAATTCCGGATCCCCCAAATCGTGAGAGATTATACCACAGGTAAAATGATTTTTAAAGAGCTTTTTTCAATGGAAACTGTTAAATCTTCGCGAATTCCGCCAGATTCCCCATCAATATGAATGGGAAGAGCGGACGCACTATGTACATGGATATCGCTGCAGGTGAGAATATGTATTCCCCTGATGCCCACATGCTTTCCGAAAAAAGCAGTAGGCAGGCAAAATAAAAGCTTTATCTTACGGATACCTTCCACAAGGATCACGTCCAGAAGCTGGTCGTCAGGCTGAGCATCCGGGCAGAACTTAAAACCGCCGCCTTCATATTTCTGATTCATAACCGCTGTAAAATATACGTGGTCATAGGAAAAAGTATTCTCTCCATCTAGGGTCACTGTCATTTTTCCTGGATTAATAAAAATCAGCTGCTTCAATGCAATGAAAAGATAAATCAGCTTTCCCAGCCCAAGACGATTGAATATCTTCTTTAAGGGCGTTGCCAGAACCTCCTGGCATACGCCGGCGTCATATCCGATTCCCGTGCTGATACCGAATCGGGACTTCTTATTATTGCGGAGCAGGTAAGGAACATCCATTTTGCTGATATGCTCTGCCTTTAGGATATATTCCAGTGATTCCATTGGATCAAAAGGGAGTCTCATGCTTCTGCAGAAATCATTGCCAGAGCCGGTTGGAATGTATCCGAAGACTACCCGGTCAAAATCGGTGATGCCGGTGAGCACCTCGTGAATGGTGCCGTCACCTCCCACTGCAATGATATATACAGGCTCAGATTCAGTGCCAAGAGCACAGGCATCAGAAGCAATCTCTGCGGCATGTCCGGAATATCTTGTAAGGCAGTACTGGAAATCAATTCCCCGAAGCATAAGCTGCTGATGAATTTCATTCCAGATGGAACGTCCCCTGCCAGAGCGGGAATTGGGATTAACAATAAAATAATACATAACTTCTCCTAGGTTTTTAGAACATGTTTGCAAAATCTCCCATAAATTGTGAAGCACATATCAGGGAAAGTATTTGGGGGCATGCTCTGTGGCAAAGAACCTGAAGCCTTGCGATGTAGATTCTCTGTCTTTTATGGTTACATAATAGCATTGGTGGGATCGTTTTACAAATTAATTTTAACAAAATATTCTTAAAAATTTCTGAAGTGTGTTATAATGTAACTATTCCTTAACAATTATGGAGAGGATTTCACTGTTTGCTTAAGCAGACATCATCAAATACGAAAATAATCAGGAGTGTATACATGAAATCACTTGTAATTGCGGAAAAACCGTCCGTCGCCAGAGACATTGCCCGTGTTCTTGGCGCAAACCAGAAAAATGGTGGTATTCTCGAAGGCAAAAACTATGTAGTAACCTGGGCACTTGGACATCTTGTAACCCTGGCTGACCCGGAAGAATATGACAGAAAGTATGAAAAATGGGAAATGGCGACCTTGCCTATGCTCCCCAAGGAGATGAAGCTGGTAGTCATCCGCCAGACAGGCAGGCAATTTTCCGTAGTAAAGACTCAGCTTTTCCGAAAAGATATTGGAGAAATCATTATAGCCACAGATGCAGGCAGGGAGGGAGAACTTGTTGCCCGCTGGATTCTGGAAAAAGCAGGCTGCCATAAGCCAATTAAGAGACTGTGGATTTCCTCAGTCACAGATAAAGCAATTAAAGAAGGATTTGCCAATCTGAAAGACGGGCATGACTATGATAATCTTTACCGTGCAGCTGTTGCAAGGGCAGAAGCAGACTGGCTGGTGGGAATGAATGGTACCAGAGCTCTCACCTGTAAATACAACGCCCAGCTTTCCTGTGGCAGGGTGCAGACCCCCACCCTTGCCATGATCGCAAAGCGCGAAGAAGAAATCCGCAAATTTGTGCCAAAAGAATATTATGGTATTTCTCTGGAGACCCAGGATGTGAAATGGACCTGGAGAGATGAGAAAACAAAGAGCTTCCGTACTTTTTCCAGGGAAAGGGCAGAGCAGATCAAAGGCAGGCTGGAGAACGCTGCTCTTGAAATAACCAGTGTAGAGAAAAAAGCAAAAAAGACTATGGCCCCGGGCCTGTACGACCTGACAACTTTGCAGAGGGAAGCCAACCTGAAATATGGTTTTTCTGCAAAAGAGACCCTGAATATTATGCAGCGCCTTTACGAAAACCACAAAGTACTCACATATCCCAGAACCGATTCCCGATACATTGGAAAGGACATTGTTCCTACTATTAAGGAAAGACTGAAGGCCTGCGGAATCGGTCCGTACAGAAAGCTTGCTGGCGCACTTATGAATAAGCCTGTGCAGGTGAATGGAAGTTTTGTGGATGATAAGAGGGTCAGTGACCACCATGCGATCATTCCGACAGAACAGTTTGTTCAGCTGGACCACATGACAAATGAAGAACGGAAGATTTATGATATGGTTGTCCGTCGTTTCCTTGCAGTTCTTTATCCTGCAAGCCAGTATGAGCAGGTGACCATGGAGGCGAAAGCGGCAGGAGAAACTTTTGCAGCCAGCGGCAAAGTGATAAAGAGCATGGGCTGGAAGGAAGTTTACGAAGGCGGAGCAGATGATGATTTGGAAGATGAGGCGGATGATGAGAAAAAACTGAAAGACCAGCGTCTTCCGGAGATGAAAACCGGAACCAGACTAAAGATTTTGAAAACTTCCTTAAATACAGGAAAAATAAAACCGCCAGCAAGATTCACAGAGGCAACTCTTCTTGCAGCTATGGAAAATCCGGTGAAATTTATGGAGACAAGAGATAAAGAAGCGGTGAAAACCCTGGGAGAGACTGGGGGGCTTGGAACCGTTGCCACAAGAGCAGACATTATTGAGAAACTTTTCCATTCCTTTATGATGGAGAAAAAAGGCAATGAGATCCATATTACCTCAAAGGCAAAACAGCTTCTGGAGCTGGTGCCGGAAGACCTGAAAAAGCCTGAGCTCACGGCTGACTGGGAGATGAAGCTTTCCCAGATTGCAAAAGGCAGGATACGTCAGGGGGATTTTCTTCACCAAATCCGTGACTATACCTGTGAAATTGTAGATGAGATCAAAACCGGGGAGGGCACGTTCCGCCACGACAATCTTACAAATAAAGTATGTCCGCAGTGCGGCAAAAAACTTCTGGCTGTCAATGGAAAAAACAGCAAAATGCTGGTATGCCAGGACCGGGAGTGCGGCTACCGTGAAACGATTTCCCGCACTACCAATGCCCGTTGTCCAAAATGCCATAAACGTATGGAAATGTATGTGAAAGGTAAGGAAGAGACGTTTGTCTGCCAGTGCGGTTATAAAGAGAAGCTTTCCGCGTTCCAGGCAAGACGCCAGAAAGAGGGCGCAGGAGTAGGCAAGCGTGACGTGCAGAACTATCTGCGCAGGCAGCAGAAAGAGGCAAATGAGCCGGTGAATAATGCTTTTGCACAGGCATTGTCTGGAATTAAGTTGTAAATACAGAGGATAGATAATACGGAGATGCTGTTGATGGCAGCATGTTATATTACTGTTCACTGGCAATGTCCCGCGGGGTGTTTTTGGTGAATATCGTTTACAGAAAAATGGGGAATCTCAGCGGGAAATCTTGAAAATGCATGATTTCAGTGCATCGCGAAGTGAACCGTAACCATGTTTGTCTACAAAAAAATAAAAGAAAGAGGAATTTGCATATGCGCCGAGAAGTATCTTTGGAAGAGATTTCCGACGGAAGACTTTATGAATTAAATGATATGGTAAAGGCAGATTGTTATGAGTGTCAGGGGTGTTCGGCATGCTGTCGCGGAATGGGGAAATCTATTATTCTGGATCCCATCGATCTGTTTCATTTGAAACAGGCAACCGGAAAGGATTTTGCCGGGCTTCTGAATCAGGAGATCGAGTTAAATGTAGTAGATGGTATGATCCTTCCAAATTTAAAAATGGATCCTAAGACGGATGCCTGTCCGTTTCTGGATGAGAACGAAAGATGTGGGATTCATGCGTTTCGGTCGGGAATCTGCCGACTGTTTCCGCTGGGAAGGCTGTATGAAGAAGAGGGATTTCGATATTTTCTTCTGACAAAAGAATGCAAAAAAGAGAACCGCGGAAAGGTGAAAGTGAAAAAATGGCTCGGAATTACCAACCTGAAAGCTTATGAGCAGTACATTTCAGACTGGCACCAATTTCTTCTGACTTGCGAAGAGTCAATAGGAGAGCTGGAAAAAGAGAATATCCAGATCCTTACGACGTATATTCTGCGATTGTTTTACCAGACTCCATACGAAGCAGAGGATGACGGGTCATTTTATCAGGAGTTTTATCAGAGAAGAGAACAAGTGCGAAAGACGCTTGGAATTTAGAAAGAGAGGAGGTCTGACAGTGGAAGGGGAAAAACTACAGATTTTAAAAACATATTTTGGATACGATTCATTTCGTCCGGGCCAGGAGGAGATCATCGATCAGATTTTGGCGGGAAGAGATGCGCTTGCCATTATGCCTACCGGAGCCGGAAAATCATTATGCTATCAGGTTCCGGCATTGATGATGCGGGGAATTACGATCGTGATCTCCCCTTTGATCTCTTTGATGATGGATCAGGTGAAGGCGTTGAATGAAGCCGGGATTCATGCCGCATATATCAACAGCTCTCTGACAGAAAACCAGGTTGCAAAGGCTTTGGAATTTGCAAAAGCGGGACGATACAAAATCGTCTATGTGGCGCCGGAGCGTCTGGAGACTCCAAGGTTTCTCGACTTTGCCTGTCATGCCGAAATCTCTATGGTGACGATTGACGAGGCACACTGTATTTCTCAGTGGGGACAGGATTTCAGACCGAGTTATGTGCGGATTGTTTCATTTATCCGCCAGCTTCCTGTCCGTCCGATCGTGACAGCCTTTACTGCCACGGCAACAAAGCGTGTACAGACAGACATCCGGGAAGTACTGAAGCTGCAGAATCCTTATGTGGCAGTGACAGGATTTGACCGGGAAAATCTGTATTTTGAGGTGCAGAGAACAAAAGAGAAAAAAGAAAGAATCCGGGAGTATCTGGAAAAACATTCGGATGAAAGCGGAATTATTTACTGTGCCACAAGAAAGAATGTGGATGAACTTTACCTGTTTCTGGAAAGTGCGGGATTTTCAGTGGGCAGATATCACGCGGGAATGGGCAATGAGGCAAGAAAGAGCAGTCAGGAGGATTTTATTTACGATCGGATCCAGGTGATGATCGCAACCAATGCGTTTGGAATGGGGATTGATAAGTCCAATGTCCGGTATGTCCTGCATTACAATATGCCCCAAAGTCTGGAAAATTATTATCAGGAAGCGGGAAGAGCCGGACGGGATTCGGAGCCGTCAGAATGCATCATTTACTATTCGCCTCAGGACGTCGTTATCAATCAGTTTCTGCTGGAAAGCAAGGAAAACTATGGAGAATACACAGCGGAAGAGATGCAGAATATCCAGGTGCAGGATCGGGAGCGGCTTCAGAAGATGACAACCTACTGTACGACTACGGGATGCCTGCGAAATTATATTCTCGGTTATTTTGGGGAACAGGCAAAAGAGCTCTGTGGAAACTGCTCCAACTGTCTGGAGGAACTGGAAGAGATGGATGCAACAGAAGCGGCAGCAGATGTGATTGAATGCGTCCGTGAGTCCGGGCAGAGATTCGGGGTGAACATGATAGCAGGCACGCTGCTCGGCGAAAATACTGCAAAAATCCGAAATTACCGGATGAACGACAATCTTTGTTATGGAAAACAAAGCAAAATCGGACAGGAACGCATCAAAGAGATCATTCAGGCGATGCTGGAGCGAGGCTATCTGTGCCAGACAAAAGATAAATACGCATTACTGAAGCTCACAGATACATCAGAAGAATTGCTTCAAGGGACGGATCCGTTTGTGATCGCATACAGAAAAGCGGAAGTACAGAAAACATCTGCAAGGCGAGGTGTGAAAGGACTGGGAGACCTGAGTGAAAAAGCGCAGCATCTGTTTGAAGAACTCCGAAAGCTGCGCAGCGAACTGGCAAAAGAAAAATCCATTCCGCCGTATATGGTGGCATCTGATAAGACGCTTCATGATATGTGCGTGAAAATCCCTCTCACAAAAGAAGAAATGCTGACAGCTAACGGGATGGGCGCCAGAAAACTGGAACAGTATGGGGAGGCGTTTTTATACTGCATTCGTGATATTACGAATGGAGATAAGGCGGCATACGGAGCCGAGGAAACGAACTATGGTGCTTCAGAGATTCCGCTGACAGAGCGGGCAAAAAAAGGAAGAAAAGAGGCATTTCATCTGACAGAGGAAATGGAACAGCAGATCGCTTTTGTCACGGAGACGACAATCAGCGAATTCGTGGCATCTATCAATGCACTGCGGGATGAAAAGACGATGAAGCGTCTGACGATCAAATCCATTACTGAGGAACTTCTGGCAGAAGGGTATCTGGAGCAGAAGTTCTGGAACGGATACAGCAGAACCTTTCTGACAGAAAAAGGAGAAGCGCTGGGCATCCGGGCAGAAGAGAGGGAAAGTCAGAACGGAAATCTGTACGATGTCTTTTTATACGGGGAAAAAGCTCAGCAGTATGTGGTAGAGTTATTAAAAAGAAACACTACAGCGGACTGATTCCGGCAAATCCGCTCCAGATACAGGACAGTGTAAATAAAATTCCAAAAACGGAAGTAAAATATAAAAATAACAGTTTCCCTGTATTGTGAGACTCGCTGCTGCAGATGCGGGGAATGGAGCGGTATTTTCGAAGCAGGAGCACAATTCCAAGGATGACGAGCAGATTGGTAATCACATTGTACAGGATATTTCCGCTGTTGCCAGGCATTATGCCTGCAATACGGGGCAGAACATCTCCCAGGATCAGATTGTTGGAAATATGCAAAAGGAGACTGTACCAGATCGAGTATTCCATAGCGATATATCCAAGGATCAGTCCGGCAGCCATTGCAAAAGGAATCTGTGCAAAATTTCCGTGCATGAGAGCAAAGGCAAGTGAGGAGGCCAAAAGTGCGAACCACTTGCCGAAAGGCTCCAATGTCTTTAAAACAGCACCGCGGAAAATGAATTCCTCGATCAGCGGAGCAGCAAATCCGGAGTAGAGAAGCATAGAGATCGTAACAGAGCCTCCCGTAGCAGCTTCCAGAGAACGCGCAAATGTAAAACCGAAGTGCTGTGCTCCCATTTCCATAAGTACATAAAGAACGGAAGAAGCGTTCTGTGCGATCATAAAAATCCCGAAAAAGCTGAGAAATTTTCCCGGGCTCATATGAGAATGTACCGGAAAAATCTGCGTACGGAAAAAGGAAGGTCTGCGCCATATGACAAAGATCCCGAGACAGAGAAAGCCGGAGATCAGATACCAGACAGCTCCGTCATTAAAATGTTCGTCAACCGGAAACAGCCGGTACATCGCCATCATGATCAAAAAAG
>OLOE01001180.1_pt1 | contig 11618 bp, 9 predicted proteins | sample 1673201 | NCBI WGS metagenome assembly OLOE01 (sample SAMEA3136765, study PRJEB25190) | human gut metagenome | biome: human gut; feature: human-associated habitat; material: faeces | place: Austria | collected 2013
AGGATATCGCCCACACCGGTAACCCGGGCCGTGCCGCCCACAATGGAAAACGGCAGCAGGATACGGGTGGTGATGCGCACCAGGTCCGCAAAAAAATTGCCCACGTCGTTTTTTGTCCTGCCTGCAAGGCCGCGGATGAACGCAACGCAGGCAGCATATCCGCTTGCGGCGGACACGAACATCATAAAAATGATGACCAGCATCTGAGACAGGTAGGAAAGCCCGGACTCACCGGAATAGTGCTGGAGATTCGTGTTCGTCATGAAGCTGATAATGGTATTGAACGCCAGCGTGGGCTCCATATTCTCAATATTGTTCGGGTTGAAAAGCCCTGCGCTCTGCACGCGCAGGATCAGATACCCGATGAACACCATCACGGCGTTCGTCCCCAGCAGAGCCAGGGCATACTGTTTCCAGTTCATCCCCTTCCCGGGGTCCACTCCGCTGATTTTATAGATCGCTCCGTCCACACGGTCAAAGACGGGGTCTGCAAAAGTGTGTTTCCCCGCCGCGATGTGATACAGATACACACCCGCGGGAATGACAATGAGCAAATAAATGCTCACTGTCAGTGCAAGCTGTAGCATGACAAGCTCCTCCTGTTTATCTCAGTTTCGCTCACAGCGAATCAAAATTTTTCCGGATGTACCAATGCATAGATCAGATAGCAGCCCAGCAGCAGCACGATCCCACCCAGTACCAGCATTTATGTATCCTCCTTGCGGCCTTTTTCCCCGCGCTCACTCCGCGGCGTCCACCTGCTTCTGGCACCATTTTGCCAAAAGCCATACAAGCCCGAAGCAGGCCAGCAATGTTCCGGCCATCAGAACATCCATCATAATCCATTCCCTTCCTTCCCTTATCGCGGTATGCCTCATTATAGGGCATAAGCTGTAAGTGTGCGCTTAACGTTCGCCGCCGGATGTTAAGGTTGCGTTAGCGCCCGCAAAGGCGCAAAAAAGAAGCCTTCCGGAAAACCGGAAGGCTTTTTCCCACGGGCGCGGCCCGCTGTTTTTTCATTTTTCAGAAAGGGAGCGGAGCATAAAATACCGGAAGCTCCCGCTTTACGGCTGCCAGGGAGCGCGCTCCATCCACTTGCCGTTGGTAAAGTCCGGAATGGGCACGGGAGCGCCGCCCATGGCCACGCTCTGCTCACTCAGGCAGGAAATACTCATCCATGCCGCCGCATCATATACGTCGATGGGCGCAGGCGCGCCCGCCTTTGCGGCGTCGAAGAACGAGCGGAACACCAGCCAGTCCATGCCGTCATGGCCGCCGCGCACGCCTTCGGCCAGATATTTTTTCCACACCGGATGGTCGTACTGCTCGCGGTACTCCTCGGCGCTGTTCCAGCGCTCGTTCCACTTAAAATCATACTCGTTGTCTTTGCCGTCTAAAAAGACGCTCTTGTTGTCCTCCATGTACATGCCCTTTGTCCCCTGCACATGGAACCCGCGGGAATAGGCCCGCGGCAAGGTGGTGTCCAGCGTCAGGCAGATCGTCTCGCCCCGGGCGCATTTGATGATGGTCGTCACCACGTCGCCCTGGGCAAAATTCATGTTTGCAGCGTCGTAGTCCGGGCCTTTTTCCCGCAGCAGATATTCGTGCAGCCCCGCGGCCTTGGACGCCACTGAAACAAGCGTCAGCATGCGGTTGCCGCGGTTGATGTCCAGCACGTTTGCAATGGGGCCCAGCTCGTGGGTGGGGTAGTTTTCGCAGTTCCGGTACAGGTAGTTGCGGAAGCGGTAGTGCCGCATCTCGCGCCCGGTGGAAACCTCCTCCCGCAGGTCGTGGCGGTAACCTCCCTGGCAGTGCACCACCTCGCCGAACAGGCCCCGGCGCACCATATTCAGCACCATCAGCTCGTCGCGGCCAAAACAGCAGTTTTCCAGCATCATGCAGGGTACGCCCGTTTCCTCGTGGGTGCGCACCAGCTTCCAGCAGTCCTCCACAGAATATGCGCCCGCCACCTCCACGGCCGTATACTTGCCTGCGCGCATGGCGTCGCAGGCAAGGTTCAGATGGGATTCCCACGACGCCATAATGACCACAGCGTCGATTTCCGGCATGGCCAGTACCTCGCGGTAATCCGCCGCAGCGCGGGGCGCGGGCTGGCCCGCTGCCGTCACAAGCTGCACGCCCTTCTCCCGGCGGTCCTCATAATTGTCGCACACGGCCAGCACACGAACGCCCGGCTGGGGCAGGATACAGTTTTCCAACAGGTTGGAGCCGCGGTTGCCCAGGCCGATAACACCTACATTCAATACTTCTTTCATAAATGGATACTCCCTTTCCGTTTCAAAAGCGGCCCGCACAGGCTCTGGGCCGTTATTTCCTTCGTCTGCACAGGTATTCGGAGCCTGATATTTCATATCATAGTACCAGTATACAAAGAAGAACAGCAGTTTTCAACAGGACAAACCGGTCACCGAAACGCAAACAGCACGTCGGAAACGTCGGCGTAATTCTGCAGCGTCAGCTGCTCGGGCCGGGCCGTGGGCGGCACGCCTGCCGCAGCCAGCGCCTCGGCCACCGCCTCCTTGGGCAGATGCAGCCCCGCGCTGGCCGCGTTGGCCGCCGTCTTGCGCCGCTGGCTGAACGCGGCGCGGATGACACGGAACATCGCTTCCGCGCTGCGGGGCGTGACCGGCGGCGCTTCGTGCAGACGCAGCTGAATGACGGCGCTCGTTACCTTGGGCGGGGGATAAAAGCTGCCCGGCTGTACGGTAAACAGCGTGCGGGGCGCGGCGTAATAATGCACCGCATATGTGACAGCGCCCGCCGCGCGGGTGCCGGGCGCGGCGGAAAGGCGGTCCGCCGCCTCTTTCTGCACCATTACCGTGATATGCTCGATGGGCAGCCGCTCCTCCAGCAGCTTCATGACGATAGGGCTGGTAATATAATAGGGCAGGTTTGCACATACGGCCACACGCAGGCCCGGGAACTCGTCCCGGATGAGCGCCGCAAGGTCCACCTTCAGCACGTCGCCCTCCACGACCGTCACGTTTTCATATTCTGCCAGAGTTTCCGCCAGCAGCGGCGGCAGACGCTTGTCCACCTCCACCGCCACTACTTTTTTTGCGCGCCGCGCCAGCTCCTTGGTCAGCACCCCCACGCCGGGGCCGACCTCCAGCACGCCGAAGCGCTCGTCAATCCCCGCCGCCTCGGCGATCTTGGGGCAGATGCCCGGGTTGACGATAAAATTCTGCCCGAATTCCTTGGAAAGCGAAAAGCCGTGCGCCGCGCACAGCGTTTTGATGGTGGAAATATCCGTCAGATTCACGCGCTTCCTCCTCTTTTTTCTTGGCGGAACAAAAACGCACCGCGCCCGCCGGGCTGTGCGCCCCGCAGCGCGGTGTGCGTTGTTCCGCCGCCCCGGATACAGGGGCGAGACTCCATTTACAAACAGTTCCGGCCCGCGCTTATGCCGCAGGCTCGGCGGCCGACGAAGCGTCCGTTCCGGCCGGTTCGCTCTGCAAAGAGGAACCCGCGCCGCCCGCCTCCGAAGCCGAGCTGCTCTGTGACGGCTCCAGGCTGGCCTGGATGTCGTTGCGGCCCGTAAGCGTATCCACCACTTCAAACGCGCGCAGGATCTGCGGATCGGTATCCACGGTGAAGTTGTAGAAATTCGCCTCCTCCTCGGCGGAGAGAGACGCCTCCACATCCGGTGAAATGCCTGTCCCGTTGAAGGTGGCTCCGTTCTTGCTCAGCAGCAGGCCCACCGTATACGAAAATGCCGAGCCGTCTGAAAGAGCCACCGGACGGCACTGGATGGTACCCTTGCCCGCTGTGCGCGTACCGACGACGCGTCCTTTTTCAAATTCCCGAATGGATGTGGCAAACAGCTCCGCCGCGTAGGACGTGTTGCCGTTCACCAGCACCACCATGGGCAGCTCCACCTCGCTGGCGTCGGAGGTCTCCAGCGTGGTGACGGTTCCGTCCTTGTTCTGCTGGCTTGCGATAGGGCCTACCGGGCACAGGTAATCGATCACATGCATGGCGTTCGTCAGGTTTCCGCCCGTGTTGTTGCGCACGTCGAACACCACGCCGTCCACGGCGACGCCCTCCTCTTGCCAGCGTTCAAAATATGCTTTCAGCTCGTCCACTGTCTTGGAATTGAAAGCGTTGATCCAGAAATATGCGGTCGTGGTACCCTCCGGCACCTGGCCCTCCACGGAGGGCACGTCGAACTCGCGGCGCTGGATCTCCACCGTGTGCTCGTCCTCGCCCGTGGCGTTCACCACCGTGAGCAGCACCGACGTGCCGGATTCGCCCAGCAGCTGGCTGTTTACCTGCGAGAGGGAAAGCGTTTTAACGTCCAGCTCCCCTACCTTGGTGATGTAGAAATTCTTCTGCAGGCCGGATTCCTCCGCCGGGCTGTTGGGGTACACCTTAACAATGCGCGCATAGCCGTTGGCGTCCTTGATCACATCCGCGCCCACGCCCATGACCACGCCGTTCTGCTGGTTGAGATATTCCAGATACTGCTTTGCGGTATAATAGCGCGCGTCCTTGTCGCCCATGCCGGTAACGTAGCCCGCCGCGATATAATCGTACAGGGTGTCGTCCACGATCTCGCCGTAATAATTCTCCCGGGCGCTCTTGTCCATCTCCGAGAGCTTGTTGTACATGATCTCTTTTTCGCGCACGCCGCTGACGGTCCGGTTGAACAGCTGCATGCTCAGAATCATCGTCACAACGAAGGTGACCGTCATGGCAATGATGGCGATGGCCACCGCCAGATTTACGGTGATTTTTTTATTCATAGCTTCGTCTCACTTTCCTTGCGCGGGTGCCGAAGCCGCTGTTCAGCCCCACGGCGGCCCCAGATACGGCCGCGAACTCACCGCCGCGCCGTTAAGAGTCGTCTCAAAATGCAGGTGGTTGCCCGTACTGTTGCCCGTGCTCCCCACATAACCGATGAGCTGGCCCTGCGTCACGTAATCGCCGTCGTTTACAACGCGCCCCGACATATGGCCGTAAATGGTAGCAAGGCCGGAGCCGTGGGATATCTTTACGGAAATTCCGTAGGTCCAGTGGTTGTTGGTGCTCACCACGCCGTCCGCAGCCGTATAGATTTTTGTACCCGCCGGGGCCGGCACATCCATGCCGCGGTGCACGTCCCACTTGCCGTAGATCCAGCGTCCCACGCCGAAATCGGAGGAAAGGTTCGTATACCCCGGGATAGGCCAGGCAAAGCCGCCCTGATTGTACTCGAAATCCACGTTGTTTGCCGCCGTCCACTGCCGCCATTCTTCCTGCGCCTGCTCGTATTGCCTCTGGGTTTCCGCCAGAGCCTCTTCATTTGCGGCAAGGTCCGCCTCAGCCGCGCTGATGGCTGCATCCGCCTGCTGGATGGCATTGGAATACGCCACGGCGGTGTCTGTCAGCTCCTGCTCGCGGGCGGCAAGGTCCGCAAGCTGCTGCTCCAGCTCGGCGCGCTGGGCCTCCAGGGCCGCCTGCTCGTCCCGCAGCTGCTGTACGAGCTGGGTATCATGCTCCGATATCTGCTGCAGGTTTTCGGCAAACAGCAGCATCTGGGAAACGTCGTCGATGCCCAGAAGAATTGCAAGGTTCGACTGCCGGCTCATCTCGCACATGCCCTTGAGGCGGGATTCGAACATGCTCTTATTATACGCCACATTGGCCGCTTTTTCCGCCACCTCGGCATTTTTCAGCTCAATGCTCTGCTGTTGGGCCGCGATGTCCTCCTTGATGGCGGCAAGCTGCGCCTTCAGGTTATTGGCCTGTGCCTGATAATACTGCTTGGTCTGCTCGGATTTTTCCTTGCTGTTCTCCACGGCGCTGATGTTGGATTTGATGTCCTCCAGCTCCTTGCGCAGACGCTCCAGCTTCTCCGCCGGCGTTTCGGCATAGGCAAAGATCAGCGGCACGCCGATGGTCATCACCATCAGTGCGGCAAGCACCAGACATACGACGCGGACCAGTTTTTTATGCTTTTCCATAGAAAACTCCTGTGTTCAAAAAAGATCACACCTTCAGGTGCTTGCGGATGCTGGACGCGCAGCCCACGCCGCCGATGGCGACGCCGAACAGCACAAACCCGCCCAGCAGCGGCCAGATGATATCCATGAACGGCCACATGCATTTGGTGAACTCGTTCAGCCAAAGCGCCTCCGGCTGCAGCAGCGCCTGCTCCAGCCCGTAATACGCACCGCCCACAACGACCGTGGCCAGCACGCCCGAGATAGCGCCCACCGTCATGCCCTCCACAAAGAACGGCAGCCGGATGAACGCATTCGTCGCGCCCACGAATTTCATGATATTGATCTCCTTGCGGCGGGCAAATACCGTCAGGCGGATGGTGTTGCTGATGACCACCACGCTCACCACGCCCAGCACGGCCACAAGGCCCCAGCCGATGTAGTTGACGATGCGCTTCAGGTTCACCAATGTACTGGAAAGCTCGGAGGGCGAATTCACTTTGTAAAACACGTTCGCATCGCTGGCGGTGCCGTCCTCGGCCGTGGCCGTATACGCGCCCATGGCCTTGATGCGCTCCACGGTGGGCGCAAGGTCCGCAACGTCTGTCACCGACACGCGGAACGAAGCGGGCAGCGGATTTTCGGTGTTCCCTTCTCCGGCATAATCGTTCATGATATCGCCGTAGTCGCCCAGATACTCCCGCATTTCCTCCACGGCCGCAGCCTTGGGGACGTATTCGCAGGCAGCCACGTTCCCGTCGGCGGGGATCTGCGTTTTCAGCGCCTCCACGGTCTCGGCGGGGGCGGCGTCATCGATGAAAAAGACGATCTCGTTGAGCGTTTCAAGATAATCCACATAACTTGTCACGTTGACGGACAGCAGCGCCGCCACGCCCGTGATCATCAGGCATGCCACCAGCACGCCGATGGATGCCAGCGTCATCAGCCGGTTGGCCACCATGCTGTGCCATCCCTGCTTGACAAGATACTTAAAGCTGGACCATTTCATACCTGCGCGGCCTCCCTCCCGTACCGGCCGAGGCCGTCGTCGACCACCTCGCCGTGGTCGATCATGATGGTGCGCTTGCGGAACCGCGCGGCCAGCTCGCGTTCATGGGTGACGACCACGACCGTGGTGCCCACGCTGTTGATGGCCTGCAGCAGCTCCATGATCTCCACAGACAGCTCCGGGTCGATATTGCCGGTGGGCTCGTCCGCAATGACCAGCTTGGGGCCGTGGGCAAGGGCGCGGGCCACAGCCACGCGCTGCTGTTCACCGCCGGAAAGGGTGTCCGGATAGGCCTTGGCCTTATCCTCCAGATGCACCAGCTCCAGCATGTACTCCACACGGTCGCTGATCTCCCGGCTCTTGACGTTGGTCACATGCATGGCAAAGGCGATGTTCTCGTACACAGTCATGGTGGGAATCAGCCGGAAATCCTGAAAGATAATGCCCATCTGACGGCGCAGATACGGCACCTGATGGCGGTGCAGGCTGGCAACATCCTTGCCCAGCACGGTCACCTTGCCCTCACTGGGCAGCTCTTCGCGCAGCAGCAGCTTGAGCAGGGTGGATTTGCCTGCGCCGGAATGGCCCAGAAGGAACACGAACTCGCCGTCGTCCACATGGAGGTTGATATCGTCCAGTGCCAGCGGTCCGCCTCGTTTATATTCCTTGGAAACGTGTTCTAAATCGATCATAGGGTAATATTAGCTCCTGACATTAAAATCTGTTTTCACAGCAAAAAGAACCGGCCAGCATCGGTTTCGAGCGGCCGGTTCTGCACTGCAGGCAGAGCCTGCAGCTTATTAGTATTTGGCCGGATTGTTGGACAGGTACTTCTTGACCATGAGCGCTACCTTGAACACGATAGCGTCGTCGAACTCACGCAGATCCAGACCGGTCAGTTTTTTGATCTTTTCCAGACGATACACCAGCGTGTTGCGGTGGACAAACAGGCCGCGGCTGGTTTCAGACACATTCAGGTTATTCTCGAAGAAGCGCTGGATGGTGAACAGGGTCTCCTGATCCAGGCTTTCGATGCTGCCCTGCTTGAACACCTCGCGCAGGAACATCTCGCACACGGTGGTGGGCAGCTGATAGATCAGGCGTGCAATGCCCAGATTATCGTAGCGGATGATCTGCTTTTCGGTGTCGAACACCTTGCTCACTTCCATGGCGATCTGTGCTTCCTTAAAGGAGGTAGCCAGATCCTTCACGTTGGAGATGGGGGTGCCGATGCCCACCACAGCCTTGATGTAATGCTCGCCGGACAGGGTGTCCACGATGCTGGCAGCCAGCTTCTCCATATCGGTGCGGTCGATGCCCTTGCGGATCTCCTTGACCAGCACGGTATCCGTCTCGCTGATATTGAACACAAAGTCCTTCTGCTTGTCGGGGAACAGGCTGCTGACCACATCGTAGGCGGAGATATCGCCGCCGCTGGTAACACGCACGATGAACACCACGCGGGAAACATCGGTGGCAAAGTGCAGCTCACGGGCCTTGGCATAGATATCGCCGGGCAGGATGTTATCCAGCACCACATTCTTGATAAAATTGGACTTATCAAACTTTTCGTCGTGGTACTGCTTGATGCTCTGCAGGCTGATGGACAGCATGGCGGCAAACTGACCAGCCGTCTCGTCCACGCCTTCCACGAATACTGCATAATCATTATGCTTGGCGCTGGAGAACTGCTGATAGGTGTAGCCATCGCGCACAAAGCGGTCGCCTGCGGTCAGACGCTCCGCCATGAAACCCTCGCGCACCTCGCCGATCAGGTTCAGCTCCGAGCAGGAGATCACAGCGCCGGTCTCATCCACCACACCGACCACACGATCGATGGCGTCTTTCATCTGGTAGATCACGCTCTGGAATACTCTATTGGCCATAAATGGATACCCCTTTTCCTCTCTTGTGCAAACCGCAGGTGGGCTGGATTGTGATTTTTAACAATTTCGCCGCATTACATTTTATATTTTACACAAAAGAATTTACTTTTGCAACATATTTCAACAAAAAAGATAGTTTTTTCTTGTGAATATTATCTTCAGGGGCCATTCTGAACCAAAAAAGTGCCTTTTTGCGTGGTTCTGCCCCCTATTCTACCGGAAAAATGTGTTGCTTTTTTGAAATTCGGGTGAAAAGCCGACCCTGTCAGCTGGAAATTTTTGACACTTCTTCGGCAGAAAGCTCCCGCCACTGGCCCGGTGCAAGGGCCGGGTCGAGTGCAAGGCCGCCGATGGCATCCCGGTGCAGGCCGTTCACGCCTGCGCCGTACACGCCGAACATCCGCTTGATCTGGTGGTAGACCCCCTGGTGCAGCGTGACCCGCACCACACAGGGGTCAGCTCCGGCGGGCTTCACCTCGGCAGGGGCCAGCGTCTGGCCGTCTGCCAATGTGACCCCGGCGGCAAAGCCGACCCGCATCGCGTTGGTCAGCGGGGTATCCAGCGTAACAAGGTACTGCTTGGGCACATGGCGGCCCGGCGCAAGGATGTCATGCGCCAGCGTGCCGTCATCCGTCAGCAGCACAAAGCCGGTGCTGGTTTTGTCCAGCCGCCCGGCGGGGAATAGCTGTCGGCGGGGGAACGCATCTTTTACCAGATCCACCACGGTGGTATCGCGTTTGTCCTGCGCGGCGCTCACAACGCCCTCCGGTTTGTTCAGCATCAGGTAAACGTATTTCTGGTAAGCCCCGGCCAACAGTCTGCCGTCCACGGCAACCTCGGCAGTGGCCTCCTCGATCTGAGCATCAGCCTTTTTGGTCAGCACACCGTTCACCGTCACGCGGCCCTTGGCGGCCAGCTTACGGCTTTCCCCGCGGGGGATACCCAGCCGCTCGGACAGGTATTTATCCAGCCGCATCATCAGGCGTTCTCCGCGGTGATGGCGGCGGTTTTGCCGCGGGTTACTTTAACAAGGTCTGCCGGGGCGCATTCGATCTGGGTGCCGATCCGCCCGCCGGAAACCAGGATGGTGGGCTGGGCCAGGCAGCTTTCGTCAAACACGGTGGCAAACTGCTTTTTCATGCCAACGGGACTGCACCCGCCGCGGATGTAGCCGGTTACCTTGTTGATGTCTGCCACATGAATCATGGCAACGCTTTTCACGCCCACGCTCTTGGCGGCTTTCTTCAGATCCAGTTCCGCCAGAACAGGCACAACAAACACGTAATAGTTGCGGTCTGCCCCCTGGGTGACAAGGGTCTTAAACACCTTGGCAGGGTCCTGGCCGGTAAGCTGCGCCACATGGGCACCATCCACAGCCTGGCCTTCCTCGTGGGGATATTCGTGCGATGTATAATTCACCTTGGCACGCTCCAGCATGCGCATGGCGTTGGTTTTTACTTCTTTACCCATGGTAAAAATACCTCTTTCTCTGTATGTGCCGGAAAATACGGTGCTCCGATTATTTTACGGAACACGTTGCAAATACAGCCTTATTATACGCCGCGGGCAAAATAATGTCAAAACAGGGGTTGACTTTAACACTTTAACGTGCTAAACTGTACAGCGTTAAGGATAAAAGAATTACCGTAAAGCGGATAAGAAATAGAGGAGAATATGTCATGATCATCGTATTAAAACAGCATGCCCCGGATGAAAAGGTCAAAGCTTTCTGCAACGAACTGCAGACGATGGGGTACCAGATCAACGATTCCATGGGCAGCGATACCCACATCCTGGGCCTGATTGGTGATACCAAGGCGCTGAGCGAAAGCTGGGTGCTGGCAAACCCGGTGGTGGAAACCTGCCGCCGTGTTTCGGAGCCTTACAAAAAGGCAAACCGCAAGTTCCACCCGGACGATACCGTGGTGGAAGTGGGTGATAAGAAAATCAAGGTTGGCGGCGGCCATTTTGCCGTGATGGCGGGTCCCTGCAGCGTGGAAAGCAAGGAGCAGATCACCTTTGTGGCGCAGCGTGTGCAGGCCGCGGGGGCCAGCATCCTGCGCGGCGGCGCATTCAAGCCGCGCACCAGCCCCTACAGCTTCCAGGGGCTGCGTGCCGAGGGCCTGGAACTGCTGGCCCATGCCCGCAGCCAGACCGGCCAGCCCATTGTGACCGAACTGATGAACAGCGAGCATATCCCCCTGTTTGAGGAAACCGGCGTGGATATGATCCAGATCGGCGCGCGCAACATGCAGAACTTTGAACTGCTTAAGGCTGTTGGCCGCACTAACATCCCCGTTCTACTCAAGCGCGGCCTTTCCGCCACGCTGGAAGAGCTGGTGATGAGCGCCGAGTATATTATGGCAGAGGGCAACCCCAATGTTGTGCTGTGCGAGCGCGGCATCCGCACCTTTGAAACCAGCATGCGCAACACGCTGGATATTTCCGCCGTGCCCATGCTGAAAAAGATGACCCATCTGCCAGTTGTGATTGACCCCAGCCACGCCGCGGGCATCGCCTTTATGGTGCCCAGCCTGGCCAAAGCTGCGGTGGCAGTCGGTGCAGACGGCTTGATGATCGAGGTGCACAACGACCCCGCCCGAGCCAAGAGCGATGGAGCCCAGAGCCTGACCCCGGACCAGTTCGATGACCTGATGGCCACCATCCGCCCGGAGCTGGAGTTCTTTGGGAAGACGTTGAATTGAGAAAAGAAATCCGGTATATAAAGGCAATACCGCACAATTCCCGCCTAACGGCTCAAGCACCGCTCCGGCGGCT
>OLOE01001189.1_pt1 | contig 11545 bp, 12 predicted proteins | sample 1673201 | NCBI WGS metagenome assembly OLOE01 (sample SAMEA3136765, study PRJEB25190) | human gut metagenome | biome: human gut; feature: human-associated habitat; material: faeces | place: Austria | collected 2013
CCCTCGTGGTGGTGCAGCATGGCAGGCAGCACCGCCTGAATGGCGTGGTAGGCGCCGTCTACGTTGACGGAGAAGTAGCGGTGCCACAGCTCATCGGTGATGTCCTGAAATAGGGCCTGTCCCGCCACACCGGCGTTGTTCACCAGGGCGTCCACACGGCCGAAGGCAGTGAGCGCCGCATCAAGTATCCTGAGCCTGTCGTCGTGGTCGCCGATATTCGCCTGTACATAAGCGCAGCAGACGCCCTGTTTTTGCAGCGCATCCACGGCCGCCTGGTTTTTCTCCTGCGGGCCGGTGGCCACCATCACGATATTGTAGCCGTCCAGGCCCAGCTGCCGGGCGATTGCAAACCCGATGCCCCGGCTGGAGCCTGTCACGATCGCTGTCTTTTTCATCTTTTCTTCTCCTTTTCCCCTGCCCGGGCCGCTCACGGTTTTACAATAACCTTAATGCTCTTGCTGCCGCGGTCCAGCGCAGTATTCAACGCCTGCTGCATCTGCTCGAGCGGGAAAGTATGTGTGACGAATTTTTCCAAGGGCAGATCCCGCGCCGCCGCAATGGCGATGGGGAAATCCCAGCAGTAGCCCTGGGCGCCCTGAATGCGTATTTCATGCGTTACCAGGCGGCTCGCCGGGAACGTGACCTGAGGTTTTTCGTAGATTCCCACGACCGTGGCCGTACCGTTGCGCCGCAGTGTCATGATCGCCTGCAAAAAGCAGCTTTCGCGGCCCACACATTCAAAACTTTTATCCACGCCTTTTCCGCCCGTCAGACGGGCCACTTCCTGCTCCAAGTCCGCTCTGCCGCTGTTTATTGCAATGGTGGCTCCCACCTGCAGGGCCATCTCCAAACGGCTGTCGGAAAAATCTGCGATGATGACTTGCGCCGCACCGCTGCGGCGGCACATTGCTGCCACCATCATGCCGATGGCGCCCGCGCCGATGATAAGCACCGTCTCCCCAAGCGCTACCTGCGCCCGGCGTACCGCGTGAGTCGCCACGGACAGCGGTTCGATCAGCGCCCCTGTCTCGTAAGTGAGATATTCGGGCAGCTCATAAACATAAGGAGCTTTTACCACCACATAATCCGCCATCGCTCCATCGCCGTTGCGGTAGGTGAAGCTGATATGCTCACAGTAGCCGTAGTCCCCGTGGCGGCAGGCATCGCACTTGCCGCACACAATACACGGCTCCACCGTGACACGCTGTCCCACGCGCACATTGTCCACACCGCCGCCTACGGCCGTGACGTCGCCGGAAAATTCATGCCCGATGGTCACCGGAAGCGGAGCGGAAGGATGCAGCCCTCTTGCGATGTGCAGATCACTGCCGCAGATGGCGCTGGCACGCACTCTCACAAGCACTTCGTCATCAGCCAATACGTGGATCTCCCGTTCCAGAAAACGCACTTTAAAGGGTTCGTAAACCTCCCCCACTCGGTTGCGGATGGTATCCATGTCAAATCCTCCTTCAGCAGGCGGGGCTTATTTGCGGTGCTCGCGCACCACTGCCTCTGCATTGTACTTCTTAAACATTGGCCCGTACAGGGCGCTGTCCTTGATGACACAGCCCGTACGGCCGTGATCCCGCATGATCTGGGTGCACATACTGCATGTAACGCAGCATTTTCCGGGGTCCATGGCCCCGGTGGTCATCAGGTCATGAGGCGCATCGGGATAGGCAAAACTTTCCCGTCCAAGCCCCACAAAGCTGCAGCTTCCGTCGGCCAGGTTGGCCGCGCCTGCATAGGGCAGGAACTGGCGCAGCCAGGTGTAGCCGTTGCCCACCACGGGCACGCTGCCCGCGGCCTGCTGGACCGTGCGGGTGAACGCAAACAGCCGCGCCATACTCTCCAGCGGATGCTCTTCCGGCGTGGGGATGCCATAGCTGGATTTGTCAAACGGCCGCGTCACCTGCGGGTAGATATAATAAGGGTTTCCGCCGCTGTTGGACAGAAGGTCCACACCGTTTTCCACCATCATCTTCACCAACGCCACCGGCTCCGTGGGGTCGAATTTCCACATGTCCTCGCGGTCGCACCCGAAGCCATAGGGGTACGGGTGCGCGTCGAACACATTGAAGCGGCAGGCCACGATGAAGTCATCACCCACAGCTTCGCGCACAGCCCGGATGGTCTGGCGCAAAAAACGGGTGCGGTTCTCAAAGCTTCCGCCGTATTTTCCCCCGCGGGTATGGCTCGCCAACAGTTCACTCAGCAGATAACGGTGACAGCTTTTGATGTCCACACCGTCAAAGCCGACCTCCCGTGCCAGCAGCGCGCTCTGTACATACCGCTCCGTGAGCGCGTCGAGGTACATGTCTGTGACCACAACTTCCCCGCCTTTATCCAGAAGCGGGTCATGCTGCGGAACCAGCGGACGGGCAATGTGTCCTTCCGGGCGGCTGTAACGGCCCGAATGGGTCAGCTGCAGGATATTCACCGGCTTGTGCTCCGCACCATTCTTCTGCGCCGCCGCAGCGTTGGTCTTTTGCAGAAGCGCCGCAAATTTGCTGCGGTTGGACGCCGTGAGCATCATCTGCAGTTCGTTGGCGCGCCCCTCCGGCACCACGGCGCAGGCTTCCCACCAAAGCAGGCCCGCGCCGCCCGACGCAAAACGCAGATAGCGCCGCTCAACAAGCTCGCTTGGCGAGCCGTCGGTATTGGAATCGCAGCCTTCCATCGGCAGGACGGCCATGGAATTGGGCGCGGTGCGTCCGCCTACCTTTCTGGGCTGGAACAGCGGGCTCAGATCATCCCGGAACGAGAGGCCGGCCCCAAGTTCCTGCGCTTTGGCCTTTACCGCTTCCAGCGTTTTAAAATCAAATTTTTCATGTGCTGCCATATTGTATGGTTAGCCCCTTTCACAATAGGGCGGGGCCGTTACAGCCCCGCCTTCGTCTTAAAAAATGCTTGCAGATAAAACAGTCCCTCCCGCGCCAATTCGTCCGGCTCTGAGTGCACCTGCACCCAACTGGAATCCAGACCGCCCAGCGCAAAGGTCTCCATCGTGATATGCCCTCCGTAGCCGTAACGCACCAACAGACCTAATAAGTCCTCCCAGGGGATTACTCCCTGTCCGGGCGCGCCGCGGTTGTTCGCGCAGGCATGAAAATGGTTCACTTTGCCCGCCTGCAGCACCTGCTCCAGCGCTGCGCAGAGGTCCCGTTCCTCCAAGCAGGCGTGATATGTGTCGAAGTGGACGCCCACATTGGGCGCGTCCACTTCTTCCACCATGCGCAGCACCTGCCCGGCAGTATTGGCAACGCTGGTGCGGTAGCGATTCAGCGGCTCAACAGAGAGTACCACGCCGTAATGTTCCGCACGGCGGGCCAATTCCCGCAGCCCATCGACAGCCAGCATCCACTCCCGTTTCTTCTCGTCGGGTGAAAGCCAGTGGCGCTTTCCGCCGCCAGTGTACAGCGGGCCCGCCAGAATGCCTGCGCCCAGCTGCCCGGCTGTTTCAAGACAGGTCGTCAGATAATCCATTGTGGATGCGCGCACGGCGGAGTCAAAGCTGGAAAGATCCCGGCCCGGGCCCAGAGCCGCACACAATGAAACAGCCAGCCCTGTGTTCCGGATCTCATCCGCCAGCGCGGACGGCACCTGTGGCTGCGTCATGGGCAGCTCCACTGCCGTAAAGCCCATGCGGGCAACCTTTTCGGGCAGACCCAGGCATTCCTCGGACAAACCTGCGCACCAGTTCCACAAATTGATTCCCAGCGGGTTCACGCAAATGTCCTCCTATCGGGTGGAACGGCGCACGATCAGATCCACACCCAGTACATTTCGCACGGGCGGAGGCAGTTCGCCGTTCTTTTCTTTATAACGAATCTGATGGATCAGGTTTTTTGCGGCCACAGCCCCCATGTCATACAAAGGCTGTGCTACCGTGGACAGCGGCGGTTCCACCATCGACGAAAGGCTTACATTGTCAAAACCCAGCACCGAAACATCTTCCGGAATGCGCACTCCCATATCGTGAAGCGCATGCATCACCACAAAGGCCTTCGGGTCACTGGTGGTAAAAATGGCGTCCGGCGGCTGCGGCAGGCGCATCACTTCCTGCGTAAGACGGTAAAAACTGTCCACGCCGCTGGATTCCCGCATCACCAGAGCCTCCTCATAGGGGAGCCCTGCGTCGGAAAGCGCCTGGCAGTATCCGCGATAACGTTCACGGTAAAAATAAAGTTCTTCCCTGCCATAGGCCAAGGCAATGCGCCTGTGCCCAGTGTGTACCAGGTACTGCACCGCATCGTAGGCGGCCTGGAAACTGTCTACGGCTACAGTATCAAGCACATTGATATCCCGCTCCTCAAAACGGTTCACCAGTACCAGCGGGAATCCCTCGACCCGCAAAGCGCGGATGTGATCGGCCTCCCCAATGTTGGAACACACAACGAAGCCGTCGATCCAGCGTGTTTTCATCTTTTCTATGTATGCTTTTTCCACTGCCGCATCCTCATCGGTGTTGCACAGCACCACCGTGAAACCGTTACGGCGCGCCACATCCTCCACGCCCCGGGCGATCTCCGGAAAAATCAGGTTCTGTATTGAAGGCACCATGAGGCATATCGTATTGCTGCGGCCCATTTTCAGGCTTTTGGCCAGTACATTGGGACGGTAATTGGTCTTTTGCACCGCCTCCATCACTTTCTGCCGGGTAGTCTCATTCATATAGCTTTTGCCATTGAGTACCCGAGACACCGTGCTGGCGGAAACTCCCGCCAATGTTGCCACATGCTTGATATTCGTCATAGTACGCCCTCCTTGTGGTATGCCGTGATTCCTCTATCCCGGCAGCGGATTCAGTCCCGCTCCCAATACACAGTAGCGCCGCGGTGGGCGGAGGTGCATTCCTTACGGTACAGCCTCAGCCAGCCGGTGGCGGGTTTCACCACAGGTTTCCACAGGGCCTTGCGGGCGTTGAATTCCTCGTCGCTTACTTCCACAGTCAGCGTGCGCGCCTCGATATCGATATGCACCATATCACCGTTGCGGAGCAGCGCAAGGTTCCCTCCTTCGTAGGCCTCCGGGCTGACGTGGCCGATGGCCAGGCCGCCAGTCGCACCAGAAAAACGCCCGTCGGACACAAGAGCGATCCTGCTGCCCAAGCCCTTGCCCAGCACAGCCGCCATGAATGTCTCCATATGTGGCATGCCCGGGCTGCCTTTAGGGCCTTCGTAACGAATGACGACTACGTCACCCGCCACGATCTCATCGCGCAGGATAGCATGCCAGGCATCGTCCTGCGAATCGTAGCACTTGGCCGGGCCGCTGAATTTCCAGGCAGCAGGGTCTACTGCGCTGAACTTTACGATGGCGCTGTCCGTACCGATGTTCCCGTGCAGGACGGCAAGGCCGCCCTGCTCGTGGATCGGGTTCTCTACCGTGTGGATAACCTCGGTATTTTTATTCTCAGCCAAAGCCGCTTTGTCGGCGATGGTGCCGAACATGCCCTTGGCGGAGGCATCAATTTTGCCGGCCTTCGCCAGCTCCTTCACCACGGCACCCAGGCCGCCTGCGGCCTCGAACTCCTCCATGGTATAGGTGGGGTGGTTCGGATAAATGGTGCTGATGACCGGCACCTGACGGCTGATGGCATCAAAGGTCTCCGGTGTGATATCACAGCCCACCTGACGTGCCAGCGCAGGGATGTGCAGCACACTGTTGGTGCTTCCGCCCGTGGCCATCATATAGCGCACCACATTTTCAAAGCTTTCCTGCCCGATGATGTCGCTGGGGCGCACTTTATTCTTCCACGCCTCCATCACCTGACGCGCTGCAGCGCGGGCCAACTCGTGCCAACGGGGCGTCTGGCTCCGGCAGCTTGCCGTGCCATGGGGGGTAAAGCCCAGCACTTCGGCCATGGCACACATCGTGTTAGCTGTGCCCATAAAGGGGCAGGCGCCCGGTGTGGGGCAAGCGTTCCGCACGATTCCCTTATAGTCCTCTTCGCTCATATCGCCCGCAATGTAGGCGGCATATGCCTGCTTGGTGTGTGTGAGTGTGAGCATGCGGCCTTTGTAACGGCCCGCAGCCATATAACCGCCGGTAAACATCACTGTCGGGATATTGACGCGCAGCGCACCCATAAGCATACCGGGTACAACCTTGTCACAGGTGGCCATAATGACCATACCTTCCAGCATGTTCAGCTCCGCAACCGTCTCCACCTCTGTGGAGACCATGTCCCGGGCAGGCAGTGTATAGCGGTCGCCCGGGGTATTGCTGCAGATACCGTCGCAGATACCCGTGATGGGCAGTTCCAACGCAAGACCCCCGGCCCGATAGATTTCTTCCTTCATCTCAGCGATAACGTCCTTGAACGGAAAATGGCCGGGATTCATCTCGTTCCATGAATTCACAAGGCCGATGATGGGGCGTTTGGCGTCTTCTTCCGCTATTCCCATAGCATATAGCAGCGTATTGCGGTGGTCCAGTGATTCTTCATTCCACTCTCGAATCATGGTAGATCCTTCCTTTATTATATCACATTGAAAAGCGTCCGTAAGGGGTCACTTCTGCATTAAATGAATGGCGAAGCCGCCGATCTGCTCCTTTGCATAGATTACCAGCACCCGTCCATCCGAAAAATGCTTTATGCTCTCCTCGTCAAAGGAAAAGCCCTTTTCTTCCAGGTAGCGGCGGGCCGCGGGCATCCGACACCTCTGACTATGCGGCGAACATTGAGCTGGCAGCCCGCGGGCAGGTCGGCCGTGGCCAGTGCAAGATGTCCGTGCTCGCCCCGCCCGGGTTTTTTCATCCATTCGATCTGTGTACCTGTAAACCGTGCATCCGCACTTTCCTTGGCCGGGTTCACAGCCAATTGAAACAAAAGCTCAAATTTGTGTGCGCATTCAGCAGCCTGTGCCTCATCCGCACAGTTCACACCTATGTGCACCAGTTCAAAATCAGGAGTATATGCCATTTCTCAGCCTCCCAGATACGCTTTGCGCACCGCGTCCGAACGCAGGAGTTCATCGCCCGCGCCAGAGAGATTGATCTTCCCGTTCTCCAGAACATAAGCGTAATCGCAAATCCCCAGCGCCTTGCGCGCGTTCTGTTCCACCAGCAGCACTGTAATGCCTGAGTCGCGGATCTGCCGGATCAAATCGTAGATCTGGTTTACAATGATAGGCGCAAGGCCCATGGATGGCTCATCCAGCAGAAGGATCTTAGGCCGGCTCATCAAACCGCGTGCCACCGCCAGCATCTGCTGTTCGCCGCCGGAGAGCGTGCCCGCATACTGGTTTTTGCGTTCTTCCAGAATGGGAAACAGCTTATACTGATCCTGCAGATCTTTTTCCAATTCCTTGCCTTTAAACAGATATCCGCCCACCAGCAGATTATCCCGGATGGTCAGGCCGGAAAAAGTCTTGCGGCCCTCCGGCACATGCACAATCCCTTTTGCCACGATTTTGTTCGGTTTTTTCGGCAGCGGTTCGCCCAAAAACTCCACCCTGCCGTTCAACGGCTTCACAAGGCCGGAAATGGTGCGCAGCAGCGTACTCTTTCCGGCGCCGTTCGCGCCGATGATGGAGACGATCTGCCCCTGCTCGACCTGAATGCTTACGCCGCGCAGCGCTTCCACATGCCCATAGCTAACCGAAAGGTCCGTCACTTTCAGCATCGGTTCCATTGTCATTCCTCCTTGCCCAGATAGGCCTCGATGACCTCGGGGTTATGCTGCACCTCGGCAGGGGTGCCCACCGCGATGGTCTTGCCGAAATTCTGCACGTGGATGATGTCTGAAATGCTCATGACCAGCTCCAGGCGGTGTTCGATCAGCAGGATACCAAAACCGATCTCCTTGGAAATGCGCTGAATAAGTTCCGTCAGCTCGCTGACTTCGGTGGGGTTCAGGCCTGCGGCGGGTTCGTCCAGAAGCAGTACCTTTGGTTCGCACATCAGCGCGCGGGCGATCTCGATCCTGCGCTGCATACCGTAGGAAAGGTTCTCTGGACGCTCGTTCAGGAAATCAGCCATACCCACAATCTCCAGATATTTTCTGCACAGCTCGCGGCCGCGCTTTTCCTCGGCGCGGCGTCTGGGCGTCGGCACAAGGCCGCCCAGAATGGAATACCGGCTTTGCGGGTCAAAGGCGCACATCACGTTTTCCTCTACGGTCAGGCCCTTGAACAAGCGGATATTCTGGAATGTCCGGCCCATCCCCAGGCGGGTAATCTTGTACTGCTCGATCTTCGTGATGTCTTGTCCGTTCAGCGTCACAGAACCCTGGTCGGCCGGATACACGCCGGAAATCACGTTGAAGATCGTCGTCTTGCCCGCGCCGTTGGGACCGATGATGCCGTGGATCTGGCCCGCGTCCGCTGCCAGCGAGAAATCCTGAATGGCTTTCACACCGCCAAAGCTCTTATAAATGTTTTTTACTTCCAGCAGCGCCATCAGTTTTCCTCCTTTTTCAAGCCCAGCTTCCGTTTCAGCTTACGTGCAGAACGGGCAATGTCACGCGGGGTAAATTCCCATTCGCCCAGCAGGCCCGAGGGCTTGAAGTTGATGATAAGCAGCACCAACACCGCATAAATGACATAGCGGTAGTTCTGCAATCCGCGCAGGACCTGCGGCAACGCACTAAGGATGAACGCCCCCAGCGTGGAACCTGTAAGGCTGTTGACGCCGCCGAAAAACACCATGATGACCCAGTCGGCACTTTTTTTCCAGCCGAATCCAGTGGGATCCACATAAGACATATAAAACGCATACAGACAGCCGGAATATGCCGTCAGCGCAACACTCAGCAGGAACGCAGTCATCTTGATGCGGATGACGTTGATGCCCATAGCCTTTGCAGCCAGCTCGTCCCCTCTAAGCGCGATGCACTGTCGCCCGTATTTGCTTGATTTGAAAAAAGCCACCAGCGCGATAGCCAAAACAGCCGACACGGCGGCTATGGTGAGTGTGGTCTTGCGCGGAATTCCCGTAAAGCCCGAAGCACCGCCTGTCAGGCTGGTCATACGGTTGAGCAGCGCGGCGATGGCCTCGCCGAACCCAAGCGTTACAAGCGAGATATAATCGCGGCGCAGGCGCACCACCGGGTAGCCGATGAGATATCCCACCAGCGTGGCCAGCGCCACGGCGATGATGATAGCCGGGACAAGCGGCATATGCGCCTTGACCACCAAAAGCCCCGAAGCATAGGAGCCGATAGCCATAAAGGCTGCCTGCCCCAGGCTGAACATCCCCGTAAGGCCAGTAAGTACATAGACCCCGGCCACGGCGATAAGCGTGATGAACACCTGCGTAAGGATGTTGGATACCAATGCCATAATCTGTTTTCCCCCTTACGCCTTTTCCTGGATGTTGCTGCCTGCGATGCCCTGAGGCCGCACCAGCAGAAACACAAGCATGATGGCGAATGTTGCAATCGTGGAATAGCCCGATCCCAACATACTCAAAAGTATTGTCTCAGTAAGGCCCAGCAGTACCGCGCCGATGATGGCGCCCGTCAGGCTGCCCAGACCACCGATGACCGAGGCGATGAAGCCCTTGACGACCAGGCTTCCCAGCGTGGGATACAATGTATATTTGATGCCCAGGAACACGCCTGCCACACCGGCCAACAAGCCGGAGATGACAAATGTGAGCTGGATGATCCGGGTCGAATCGATCCCCATAAGCTGAGCCGTGTCCCGGTCGAAAGAAACAGCGCGCAGTGCGCGGCCCAGACGTGTTTTCTGAATCACATAGCCAAGGATGACCAGCGCCGCCAAGCTGATGATGCACATCATGGCATCGCTGGCAGAGATGACCAGGCTGCCCACCTTGATGGTGGAATTTTTGAAAAAGCCCGGAAAGTTGTAAAAGTTTGAACCCACCTTGATGGTCACAAGGCCCTCATAGAGCGTGCCCAGCGTAATGGAGGACACAAAAAAATAAGTAGGAGAAGAATGGTTCAAAGTGATACGGCGGAACCCGAAAAATTCGCCGAAGAGCGCAATGACGGCGCCCGCGGCCGCAGCGGCAACCAGGGTAGCGGTGAGTCCCATCCCCTTGGATGATACCAGAAAATAGGCAACGAACGCTGCGGCCGTCATGGTCGCGCCGTGTGAAAAGTTGGAAAATTTCAAAACATTAAAGATGAGCGCAAAACCGGTAGCAATCAGCGCATAGACAGAGCCCGTCGCCAGGCCGTTAATCAAAATCTGCAGCGACATGTAGTAGCCTCCCCCAAAAACATGGAACGGGCCCCATCGCAGGGGATTCCGCAATGAGGGCCCGTTCCGTCAAGACCGATCCGGAACACCCGATCAGCCGGCAAATTCCTCCAGCATGACCGGAGTCTGGTTGTCATAGGTGTACATAAACATACCCATGCCGTCGGGCATGTGGGTCTCGGGGTCGATGGTAACGGTACCCGTCAGGCCCTTGAAATCCTTCACATTCTCAATTGCAGACAGCAGAGCCGCCGCGTCATCCAAGCCTGCTTCTTCGATGCACTGTTTGGCGATCATCACAACGTCATAGCCCAGGAAATACTTGTTGACAGCGCTCACCTTATCCTCTACGGCCGCAGCCATCTCAGCCGTAGTGGGGTCATCGGTATTGATGTTGTTGATGTAATAGATATTGGAACAGTCTCCACCGTACGTGGTGTTAAAAGAGGGTGCCGCATCAAGGCCGCAAACAATTTTGCCTTCATAGCCCAGTTCTGTCGCAGCCGTCACGATGGCCACCAGCTGCTGGGTATAGTTCGGGCAGTAGATCGCGTCCACTCCCGCCGATACAATGGGCTGCAGCAGAGTTTTGTAATCGGTGTCAGCGGCGCCGTAGGCCACGACAAGGCTGTCATCGACCGTGATGCCGTCGGCGGCGAGCTGTTCAATAAACGGATCCAGCAGAGACACGGAATAGCTGTTTTCCTGATTGTAAATGATGCCGAAAGTCTTCAGGTCATTTTTCACGGCGAAAGAAGCCATGATCTGGCCCTGGGTCGTGGCACTGGGCTGGAAGCAGAACATATTCTTATAGGGGGTTCCGTCCTCTTTCAACTGGCAGTTGGGGTCAAGTGCAAAGCCCATAACGGGGACGTCATAATCCTCAGAGGTCTCCTTGATGGCATTGGCGATGTTGGCGACCGGGGGACCGACGATTAACGAAACGTTGTCCACCGTGACGGCGGTGATGTATGCGTTGACCGCTTCCGTCACGTCGCCTTTGGTGTCATAGGTCTTCATCACGACCGTCTTGCCGCCAATACCGCCTGCAGCGTTAATCTCGTCAACAGCTGCCTGGGCGCCTGCCTGAACGGACATGCCGAGCGCCGAAGTGGCGCCGGTGATATCCTGCAGGCAGCCGATTACGATCTCTCCGCCCTCCGCAGCGGGTTCGGCCGCGCCGGTACCGGACGCCGGGGTGCTGGCAGGGGTACTGCTGGAGGTGCCGCCGCAGGCGACCATTGCAAAAGTCATAACGAGCGCAAGAGTAATTGCAAGGAACTTTTTCATGGTGCTATTCTCCTTTTAAAATTATTCGGACTGTAAAGTTAAATGAAAGTTGAGGACCCGTCAGCCCTTCTGGTACAATG
>OLOE01001196.1_pt1 | contig 11504 bp, 7 predicted proteins | sample 1673201 | NCBI WGS metagenome assembly OLOE01 (sample SAMEA3136765, study PRJEB25190) | human gut metagenome | biome: human gut; feature: human-associated habitat; material: faeces | place: Austria | collected 2013
ACGGGACATCCACCAAGAAGTACACGGACCGGGATTGGGATTCCTACCGGAACCACACGATCGGCTTTGTCTTCCAGAGCTACAACCTGATCCCGCACCAGACCGTCCTTGCAAACGTAGAGCTGGCGCTTACCATTTCCGGTGTTTCCAAAGAGGTGCGGCGCAAAAAAGCAATCGCGGCACTTGAAAAGGTCGGTCTTGGAAAACAGCTCCACAAGCGGCCGAGCCAGATGTCCGGCGGTCAGATGCAGCGTGTCGCCATCGCCCGCGCTCTTGTCAATGATCCGGAAATTCTGCTTGCCGATGAGCCGACCGGCGCGCTCGATTCCGACACCAGTATTCAGGTCATGGACCTGCTGCAGGAAGTTGCCAAAGAACGCCTTGTCGTCATGGTCACACACAATCCGGAGCTCGCCGAGCTTTACGCCAACCGGATCGTCACCCTGCGTGACGGTGTGATCTGCTCCGACACGAACCCGTTTGAGCCGGATTCCGAAACTCTGCTTCCTCCCAAACACAAAAACATGGGCAAATCGTCGATGTCCTTTCTGACGGCGCTCTCCTTAAGTTTTAATAACCTGCGCACCAAGAAAGCGCGGACCTTGCTCACCTCGTTTGCCGGCTCGATCGGCATCATCGGCATTGCACTGATTCTGGCACTCTCCTCTGGTGTCAACGAGTATATTCAGAATATGGAAGAGGAAACTCTCTCCGAATATCCGCTTCAGATCCAGAGCACCGGCTTTGACCTCACTTCGATGATGGTCGGCTCACAGAATGCCGGCAAAGACTCAAAAGATTCCGGCAAAAAGAATGAAATCAAAGTCCAGGAAGTCGTGACCAACATGTTCTCCACCATGAACTCCAACGATCTCGCTTCCCTGAAAAAGTACCTTGACGGCGGTGCGGACGGCATTTCCGACTACACAAATGCCATCGAATATTCCTACTCCGTCACGCCGCAGATCTACCGCGAAGACGGCGATTCCATCCGCCAGGTGCACCCGGACCAGTCATTCCACTCGCTCGGCCTTGGCGCAAGCTCCAACAGCATCATGTCATCCATGATGAGCACCAACGTCTTTTACGAGATGCCGGACACCGCTTCCCTGTACGAGAACCAGTACGACTTAAAAGCCGGACACTGGCCGGAAAACTATAACGAATGTGTGCTTGTCCTCACTTCCGACGGCGGAATGAGTGATTTTCTGCTCTACACCCTGGGGCTCCGCGATGCACTCGAGCTGGATGAGATGGTCCGCCAGTTTTTAAATGAAGAAACCGTCGAGACCCCTTCCTCCATCGGCACGTATTCCTACGATGATATCCTCGGCACCACGTTCCGTCTTGTGAACAGCGCCGACTGCTACGAATACGACAGTCAGTATCAGGTCTGGAAAGATAAAAGCGACAACGAAGTGCGCATTTCCGATGTTAATCCACAGAAGGCAAAGGAGGAGTTTGAGAAGGCTGTGGCTGCCGGTGCTATCGCCAGTGCTGCAGATGATGCTTATATCAAGTATGCTGATGCACCTTATACATATTATGATGGTGCCAATGATTATGATTTCCGTACCAATGCCTTGGGAGAGATTCTCTATGGTCAGGATGCCACATCGCCTACCATGGTATGCTCTACCTTGTTCTATCAGTTGCAGAATACCAACGACCCTCGTCTCTATCGCATCTGCCGTCACTACTACAATATCAAGCGTAGTCAGGTGAAGCCAGATAAGGAGCAGAACATCGACTTGACCGATGATTTCCTGGCTTACTTCAAGAGCAAGAACCTCGGTGAGGAGCCTTGCAACCCTGGTGCAGCCTGGTACACAGATTGGATGAATACACCTACGGTGGATGACCTTCCTACTTTGAAGAAGTATGCAGAGATAGACGAGAACACTTATGCCAACTCTGATTATATAGCCCGAGCTAGTCGTCCTTGCCTGAACATCGACTTCGAGATGCCTTCTTGTCCTGGCGACTTGATGAGCTATGCTGAGGTGGAGTTCCTCAAGGCTGAGGCTGCAACCAAGGATTGGAATGTTGGTGGTGGTGATGCTGAGAGTCACTACGAGGCTGGTGTTCGTGCCAGCATGGAGTTGCTCAACAACTACTATCTTACATCCAACAAGATTTCCAAGGAAGAGATTGATGCGTTCATTGCCAGCAATCCGTTGGGTGACAATCCTAAGGAGGCCATCAACACCCAGGCTTGGATTCTCCACATGATGAACCCTTCTGAGGGTTGGGCTAACTTGCGCCGCTCTGACTATCCTGCCATCTTGAATCGTGATCTCTTGACCAAGAATGGTTTCACTTATACGGATCCCGATTGGTCAATGCCTGTCCGCTTGCAGTATCCTGAGTTGGAAGCTCAGTACAACAATGCCAACTACAAGGCTGCCATCGACCGCATGGGTGGTACAGACGATTGGCACAAGCGCCTCTGGTGGGACAAGGCTGATGTAAACCTTCAGCCAGACTTCAATCCTCCATTCGGAAAGGGATATAGCAAGTAGTGTTTAATGTTAAGTGTTAAATGTTAAGTCTTATAGGACAATAGAATAGAATAATTAATTATGAATAAGACAATGAAACAATATAAGGGAAAAGTCTTGAAGGCTATGATGATGCTCTTAGCCGTGGGTTTCGCACTGGCTGGTACATCTACCTTGTCTTCTTGCTCTTCTGATGATGAACCATACTTCACAGTCAGCGAAGATGACAATCCACGTATCTTGAACACCGACTTGGCTGATTCCAAGATAGACCGCAAGACTAATTATAAGTTGGAAATCAAGGTGACTCCTGTTCACTACACCACTGTGACATGGTTGCTCGACGGCACTAAGATTGCCGAAGGTACTACTATCGACCAACCTTTGCCTATAGGTAATCATGAACTGAAGATTGTGGCAACCACCACCAAAGGCAAGAGCACATCCCGCACCTTGAAAGTTACCGTGACTCCTGCTGCCGATGATCCAGCCTTGGGTACCAATGCCAGCGAGCTTTGGGTAGCTCCGGGTGCAGAGACCACTATCCATAAGTGCAAGAATCTCGGTATAGTTGCTAAAGTAATGGTAGGTGGCAAGGAAGTGGCCTTCGAAATCTTGGAAGAGGGCACAGCCTTGAAGCTCACAACTCCTACAGGTTTGGAGAATGGTGACTATGATATCACTTTGGTAGATGGTGAGGGCAACCAGTTCCCTGGCGGTACCATCAAGGTAACTACAGAGCCACGTCCATCTATGGAGACTACCCTCTGGGAAGGTGAGTTTGCCGTGACATGGGATACACCATTCAAAGACTTGAAGGATACCTTCCTCTCAAAGGTGAAGGCGGGTACTATCCTCCGTGTCTATGTGGATGGAAAAGGTCAGGGTACCGCTGCTACCTCTTGGTGGAACAACATCCTTACAGGTAAGGGCGACCCAGAGCGTGGCGACATCCCGGTGGATGGACCTGCTACATGGAAGTTTGAACTGACCGACCTCTCTATCCAACTCTTGACTGAGCAGCAAGGTCTATTCATCGTGGGTAATGGTTATACCGTAAAGAAAGTAACTATTGAATAATATATTAGAAAGATTTCCGCTTTTATCATAAAGCGTCAAACCTTTACTGTTTATGAAGAAAATTTTATTATCTATTTCATTATTGGCATTGGCTTATACAGCCAGTGCCAATGTTCCGGTTATCAAGAGCGACCCTAAGATTGAGGCTCAGGTAGAACAAACCCTGAAGAAACTCACCTTGGAGGAAAAAATAGGTCAGATGATGGAATTGGTGACCGACCTCTTTGGTGCCAACGACAAGAATGGTGTGTTCTATATCGACGAGCACAAGACCGATTCTATCCTTTCCCGCTATAAGATTGGCTCAATCCTCAACGCTCCAAATACCTGCGCACCTACAGCCAAGCAGTGGGAGAAGTATATCGCACAAATTCAGAAGATCTCGATGAAGCGCATCGGCATCCCTTGTGTCTTCGGTCTCGACCAGAACCACGGTTCTACTTATACACAGGGTGGAACCCTCTTCCCGCAGAACATCAATGTGGCTGCCACCTTTAATCGTGAGATAGCTCGCCGTTCGGCTGAGGCTACCGCTTATGAGACTCGTGCGGTGAGCGTGCCTTGGACTTACAGTCCTACCGTTGATCTCGGTCGTGATGCCCGTTGGCCTCGCATCTGGGAGAACTTTGGCGAGGATTGCTACCTCAGTTCTGAGATGGGCAAGGCGATGGTCTATGGTTTCCAGGGCGAGGACCCAAACAACATCGACCAGTATCACATTGCTACTTCAATGAAGCACTTCATGGGCTATGGTGTGCCTTGGACCGGTAAAGACCGTACGCCAGCCTATATCTCTCCTGCCGACTTGCGAGAGAAGCACTTTGCTCCTTTCCTGGCGGGTCTGCAGGCTGGAGCCTTAACCGTGATGGTGAATTCCGCTTCCGTCAATGGTGTGCCGATGCATGCCAACAAGGAATTCCTGACAGGATGGCTGAAGGAAGAGACTGGATGGGATGGTGTGCTCATCACCGACTGGGCAGACATCAACAATCTCTATACTCGTGAGATGGTGGCAAAGGACAAGAAGGATGCGCTCCGCATCGCCATCAATGCCGGTATCGACATGATTATGGAACCTTATTCTTGCGATGCTTGTGGCTATCTTGTAGAACTGGTTAAGGAAGGTAAGATTCCGATGAGTCGCATCGACGATGCCTGTCGCCGTGTGCTCCGCATGAAGTACCGTCTCGACCTCTTCAAGAACCCAACCCAGAAACTGAAGAATTATCCTAAGTTTGGTGGTGAGGAGTTTGCCAAGCTCGCCTTGGAGGGAGCTACCGAAAGTATGGTGCTCCTGAAGAACGAGGGTAATATCCTTCCTTTGCAGCATGGCAAGAAGATTCTCCTTACAGGTCCTAATGCCAATCAGATGCGTTGTCTGGACGGTGGATGGAGCTATACCTGGCAGGGTCATCGTGCTGATGAGTTTGCCGGCAAGTACAATACCATCTATGAGGCATTCTGTAATGAGTATGGCAAGGAGAATGTTATCTTGAACCAGGGTGTTACCTATAATGAGAAGGGAAAATACTGGGAGGAGAACGAACCTCAGATTCAGGAGGCAGTGGCTGCAGCGAAGGATGCTGACGTCATCGTGGCTTGCATTGGCGAGAACTCCTATACAGAGACTCCGGGCAACCTGACCGACCTTTGGCTCTCAGAGAACCAGCGTAATCTGGTCAAGGCTTTGGCTCAGACAGGCAAGCCTGTCATCTTGGTGCTGAATGAAGGTCGTCCTCGTCTCATCGCTGACATCGAACCATTGGCACAGGGCATCATCAACATCCTTATCCCTGGCAACATGGGCGGCGATGCTTTGGCAAACCTGGTATCGGGCAAGTCAAACTTCAGTGGCAAGATGCCTTACACCTATCCTAAGGAAATCAATTCGCTCGCCAACTATGACTTCAAGAAGAGTGAGGAGGTGGGTACGATGGAAGGTGCTTACGACTACAATGCGAAGATTACCCAGCAGTGGGGCTTCGGATATGGTTTGAGTTATACCTCTTACAAATATAGCAACCTGAAGGTTTCTCAGTCTGATTTCCGCCACGGCGACATCATCAAGGTGAGCGTGGATGTGAAGAATACGGGAAAGGTGGCAGGCAAGGAGAGTGTTCTCCTGTTCAGTAGCGATCTCATCGCTAGTATGGTGCCTGATGGCCGTCGTCTCCGTGCCTTCGACAAGGTGGAACTTCAGCCTGGTGAGACCAAGACCATGACATTTGAATTAAAGGCAGACGATTTGGCCTTCGTAGGTTGGAATGGCAAATGGAGATTGGAGGAAGGCGATTTCAAGTTGATGATTGCCGACCAGAGTGCTGATATCCATTGCACTGATACTTATCAGTGGCCTACTGCCAACCGATAATGTATATTTAAAAGATGATTTAAAGAAAAGAGCGTGCCAATAGCGGTGCGCTCTTTTTGTTTGCATAGTAAAATGCAGAAGAGTTAAATATCTACAAGAATCCCCCATGATGTTTGGTGTTATGTCTTGAAATGATTACTTTTGCAAATCATAATTTTTGCAGATTTACAGAATCATTCAAAACAAGGATAAATGGAAATAGTAATTGGAATCATCATAGGGCTTGCCATCGGATTCTTCGTGGGGAAACTGATGGAAGCAAAAAGTGCGGGAGAGGAGAAAACCCAGCTCGTAGCGAAAGCTCAAGTGCTGGCGGCTAACATCGAACAGATAAAACAGCATCATGCTTCTGAGGTTCAATCAATGAAATCTCAAATGGAGAACGAGCGGCTGTATGCGGCGAAACTCAGAGCGGAAAGCGACCAGCAGTGGGCACAGAAACTCGAGAGTCTGAAGCAGGAAATGCAGCGAATGACGATAGAACAGCAGAAGGTGGCGGCTGAGCAGTTGGCTGCCAAGCAGTCGGCTCTGCAGGAAACCAACCGTCTGCAGATGGATGAACTCCTGAAACCTATCAAGGAACAGTTTGCTGATTTCAAGAAATCGGTAGAGGAGAGCAAAACCCAGAACGAGGTGAACAAGAAGGAACTGCAGAACACCTTCGAGGCAACGATGAAACTCTTCCAGCAGGAACAGCAGCAGGCTGTACTGAACCTGAAGGAGCAGACCGAGAAGATTGGCTCCGATGCTGCCAACCTGACCAAGGCATTGAAGGGCGACAGCAAGATGCAGGGCGACTGGGGCGAGATGGTGCTGGAAACCATCCTGGAGAACAGCGGACTTCGTAAAGATGAGGAATTCTTCATTCAGGAGAATACGAAAGATGAAGAGGGAAAGAACTATCGTCCGGATGTCATCGTCCGATTCCCGGAAGGCAGAAGTGTGGTCATCGATTCCAAGGTTTCGCTTACCGCCTATTCCGATGCTCTGGCAGCTGAAGATGGGGCTGAACAGGAACGCCTGATGAAGGCACATGCGCTGAGCGTACGAAAGCACATCGATGAACTGGCAGCCAAAGACTATTCCAAACTGGTGGATGATGCCATCGGCTTCGTACTGATGTTCATCCCTAACGAGACCAGCTATATCGCAGCGATGAAGCAGCAGCCGGATCTCAGCCGTTATGCTTATCAGAAGAAGATTATTATCATCTCACCAAGCAATCTGCTCATGGCACTCCAGCTGGCGTATAATCTCTGGCAGTATGACCGGCAGAACAAGAATGTAGAGAAAATCGTGAAGACGGCTGCTGACCTGTATGATAAGGTGGCTGGCTTCGAAGATACCTTTATGAGTGTGGGTGATCTGATAACCCGTCTTTCGGGTACTTTTGATAAGGCAAAGAAGCAACTCTATGACGGCACCGGCAATGTGATGAGAAGGGTAGAGAGCCTGAAGGGACTTGGAGTGACACCGAAAAAGCAGATCAAGGAACTGGATAATCTGTAAAGTGTATATAAATAGTCTACTACCGGTAAAAAGGGAAACAGGGCGAAAAGTATTTTTTGTTACCGAAACATTTCTAATTGTTCAATTTAAGTTTCTTATTGTTCAATATTTTGAAATAATCTCTAAAAAGGAGCGGTATTTCAGATTAAATTCGTAATTTTGCCCTGACCCAACAGAAAAGAAATCATTGTATTGCTTATAAAAAGGTTAAAATTTACATAAAACAACATCAATAATTATTAATCATGAAACTGAACGAAATTCTTTCAGACAGCTTTAATGCTGCAGAATGGGAAGCTAAGGGTTATGAGCTTCCTAAGTATGACATCGCAGCCGTAGCTAAGAAGACTCACGACGAGCCTACTTGGGTTCACTTTGGTGCAGGTAACATCTTCCGTGCGTTCCCTGCCGCTATCCTCAACGATGCACTAAACACCGGCAAGTACGACCGTGGTGTTATTGTTGCTGAAAGCTTCGACTACGAAATTATCGACAAGGCTTATCGCCCTTACCATAATCTCTCGCTCCTGGTGAGCCTCCAGTCTAACGGCACCATCGAGAAGAAGGTCATCGCTTCTATCACAGAAAGCCTCAAGGCGGATAAGCAGTTTGGTGAGGACTGGGCACGATTGGTCCAGATTTTCCAGGCACCAAGTCTGCAGATGGTAACTTTCACCATCACCGAGAAGGGATATTCTTTCAATGATGCCGATCTGGCACGTGGTCTCGATGCAGTATTTGCTATGGGTAAGCTTACCGCTCTTCTCTATGAGCGTTATAAGGCAGGCAAGTTGCCACTTACTCTTCAGTCTACCGACAACTGTTCTCACAACGGCGACCATGTTAAGGCTGGCGTAAAGGCTTATGCTGAGCGTTGGGCACAGGATGGTATCGTAGAGGCTGATTTCGTAGATTATATCAATGACAGCAGCAAGATTACCTATCCTTGGTCTATGATTGATAAGATTACTCCTCGTCCACACGAGAAGGTACAGGCGATGCTCGCTGAGGATGGTTTCGAGGATAACAATACGATTATCACCGAGAAGCATACTTTCACCGCTCCTTTCGTAAATGCCGAGGAAGTGCAGTATCTCGTTTGCGAGGATACTTATACCAACGGTCGTCCGCCATTGGAGTTGGGCGGTGCGCTCTATACATCCCGCAAGACTGTAGATGAGGTTGAGACCATGAAGGTAACCACCTGTCTGAACCCTCTCCATACAGCGATGTCTATCTATGGCTGCATGCTCGACTATACCTTGATTTCTGCCGAGATGGCTGATGAGGACCTTCGTGCCTTCATCCAGAAAATTGGTTATATCGAGGCGATGCCAGTAGTAACAGATCCAGGTGTATTGAACCCATACGAGTTTATCGGCACCGTTATCAACAAGCGTCTGCCTAACCCGTTCATGCCAGATGCTCCTCAGCGTATCGCTACCGATACCAGTCAGAAGCTCTCTATCCGTTTCGGTGAGACTATCAAGAAGTATATCGACCGTGGTCTCGACAAGAGCAATCTCGTGTTGATTCCTTTGGTATTAGCAGGTTATGCCCGTTATCTCAAGGCATTGGATGATAACCTGAAGCCATTCGAGCCATCTTCCGACCCATTGTTGGCAGAACTGCAGACCATCGTAGCTCCTCTTGAAGTAGGCAAGGCTGATCAGGACTACTCTTGCCTGAAGAATCTCTATTCCCGCAAGGATGTGTTCGGTCTCGATCTCTATGAGGCTGGCTTCGGTGAGCAGATTGAGGGCATGGTGAAGGAACTCTTTGCCGGCAAGGGTGCTGTAAGACAGACATTGCATAAATATGTTTCTGCAAGATAATTCATTTTTAAACTTATACATTATATAATATCTATGGAAAGAACATGGCGCTGGTTTGGCAAGAAAGATAAGATTACACTTGCACAGTTGAAGCAGATTGGTGTTGAGGGCATTGTTACCGCATTGCACGATGTTCCTCTGGGCGAGGTTTGGACACGCGAGAAGATTCATGAACTCAAGGAGTACATCGAGTCTTATGGTATGAAATGGAGCGTGGTAGAGTCTTTGCCTGTGGTTGAAACCCTGAAATATGGTGGTCCTGACCGTGATCATCAGATTGAGGTTTACAAGGAAAGTCTCCGCAACCTGGGCGCGGAAGGCATCAAATGCATCTGCTACAACTTTATGCCTGTTTTGGACTGGGCTCGTACCGATTTGGCACACGAGAATCCTAACGGAGCCAACAACCTCTATATGAACTGGGGCGAGTTTGCCTACTTTGACATCTATATCCTGCAGCGTGAAGGTGCTCGTGAGGATTGGGCTGAGTTCTCTAAGGAGCACAAGTGGGGTAGAGACCTCGTGGCTGAGGCTGATGAAATCAAGAAGACTTCTACACCAGAGCAGGATCATGCCTTGGTAGAGAACATCATCATCAAGACCCAGGGCTTTGTATCCGGTAACTTCAGCGAGGGCGATTCAGCTCCTGTCCAGAAGTTCCGCGACCTGTTGAAGCTTTATGATGGCATCGACAAGAAGAAGTTGCAGGAGAACATGAAGTACTGGCTGGAGGCTATCATGCCTATCTGCGATGAGTACGATATCAATATGTGTGTTCACCCAGACGATCCTCCTTATCCTGTATTCGGTTTGCCAAGAATCATCGGTCGTGCCGAGGATATCCAGTGGATGTTGGATGCAGTGCCAAACAAGCACAATGGTTTGACTTTCTGTGCAGGTTCATTCTCTGCCGGCGAGCACAACGACTGTGTGGCGATGGCGAAGCAGTTTGCCGACCGCACTCACTTTGTTCATCTGCGCTCTTGCTACATTTTCCCTAACGGCAACTTTACAGAGGCTTCTCACTTGGGTGGTCGCGGCCATCTCATTGAACTTTGCCGCATCTTCGAGAAGGCTGAGCAGGAAGGCAAGTGCAATTCCGGCCGTCGTCTGCCAATGCGAGTAGACCACGGTATGACCTTCACTGATGAGCCTGGTGGCGTATTCGATGAGAGCAATCATGGTCACAATGCCGGTTACACTCTCCTCGGCCGTATGTTTGCCATGGGTCAGATTCAGGGTGTCATCGCAACAGTAGATGATGAACTGGGCATTGAGTATAAGCAGCCGGGATTCTATGATTAGTTGATAGTTTATAGTTTATAGGCTATTAAGTGATTTGAAATTCAGGTTAGATAAAATACGAAAAAGGCTAGCGTGCGTTTTTGCATGCTAGCTTTTTTTGTGCTGATTTTTTGGGTTATTGGCTAAAGCACCACCTCCTCAACATACTTCACCAGCGAATCCTTGCCGTTATGCAGATAGAAGTCTACACGAATCACGTGGTTGATGTCGGCATTGCCCTTCACCTTTATGTGTCGGGTCTTGCTGTACATCATCGTGTCGCGGCGTGAAGGATAGGATACGAGCTCGATGAGGTCTTTGGTAGAGTTGCTGCCCACATAATAGATGCCTACACTGTCTTTTCCGTTCTTGATGGCAGCAATCTTCGCCATCTTCTTGGCATGAGCCGCAGAGGTATCTATCGGGTAAAACTCGCTGGCAGCTACCGTGTCGCCGTCATGCTGGTCGGGTGCAAACTTGCAGCTGGTACCCATCGTAGTGATAAAGGATGTAGCAGCCAGGGCTGCCACAAAGTATAATATTTTCTTCATTGTTATTTCCTTTCTTTTCTTTAAAGAATCCTGTTTTGTTCGCAAAATGCGTTATCGGCTGCAAAAGTACAAAAAATAACTCGAAAAGCCATACCTTTTTTATCTTTTTCCTTTTAATACTTCGGATGGAGAGACGCGTGCTGAAGCTGGGCGGAAGGAGTTGTGGGGATGGCATGGAAGGAGCGGTATGGAAGGAATGGGTAGAATTTGGTGCAAAGATACGAATTTTCTCTGATACTGCAAAAATTGGGGGTGTGATAAGGAAATGTTTGAACTATGCTTTCAGATTGAAAGTAGTTAAACTTCCTTACTCATAGTTTTGCGGGTGACAACTCATAGTTTTGCGGGTGACAACTCATAGTTTTACGGGTAG
>OLOE01001210.1_pt1 | contig 11460 bp, 10 predicted proteins | sample 1673201 | NCBI WGS metagenome assembly OLOE01 (sample SAMEA3136765, study PRJEB25190) | human gut metagenome | biome: human gut; feature: human-associated habitat; material: faeces | place: Austria | collected 2013
AGGACAGACTGTTCTTCGCTTCCGATTATTTCGGACAGATGTATGAAGCTGCAGTAAAATTGATTAAAAAGGGTAAGGCATATGTCTGCGATTTAACTGCGGACCAGATCAGAGAATATCGTGGAACTTTAAAGGAGCCTGGCAAAGAGAGTCCGTATCGCAACAGAACTGTAGAAGAGAATCTTCAGCTTTTTGAAGAGATGAAAGAAGGCAAATATGCTGATGGTGAGAAAGTTCTGAGAGCAAAGATTGACATGGCTTCTCCAAACATGAACATGCGAGATCCGGTTATCTATCGTGTAGCTCATGTAAGCCATCACAGAACAGGAGATACCTGGTGTATTTACCCGATGTATGATTTTGCTCATCCTATTGAGGATGCAATTGAGGGAATTACACATTCCATTTGTACTCTGGAATTTGAAGATCACAGACCATTATATGACTGGGTTGTAAGAGAACTGGAATATCCACATCCTCCGAAGCAGATTGAGTTTGCAAAGCTGTATCTGACGAATGTAGTAACAGGTAAGCGTTATATTAAGAAGCTGGTAGAGAATGGAATTGTTGACGGATGGGATGATCCAAGACTGGTATCTATTTCCGGTTTACGTCGCCGTGGTTACACACCTGAATCTATTCAGAAGTTTGTGGAACTTTGTGGTGTATCCAAAGCTGACAGTTCAGTAGACTATGCAATGCTCGAGTACTGTATCCGTGAGGATCTGAAATTAAAGGCTCCTCGCTATATGGCAGTCCTTGATCCGATCAAACTGATCATTGACAATTATCCGGAAGGACAGGTGGAATATCTGGATGCTCCGAACAATATGGAAAATGAAGCCCTTGGTAGCAGAAAGGTTCCATTTGGAAAGGAACTTTATATTGAAAGAGAAGACTTTATGATCGATCCTCCAAAGAAATACAAACGACTTTTCCTTGGTACGGAAGTTCGTCTTATGAATGCATATTTTGTTACATGCACAGGTTTCGAGGCATTGGATGATGGAACAGTTACTGCTGTACATTGTACTTATGATCCGGAAACAAAGGGCGGAAATGCACCTGACGGACGTAAAGTAAAAGGAACCATTCACTGGGTTGAAGCGTCAAATGCAGGTAAGGTTCCGGTACGTCTTTATGAGAATATCGTAGATGAGGAAAAGGGTGTTTATGATAAAGAGACAGGAGAACTGAATCTGAACCCGAATTCTCTTATAGAGATGTCTGCTTATGTTGAACCAGAGCTTCTGAAAGCCAAAGGACTGGATAGTTACCAGTTTGTAAGAAATGGCTTTTATTGTGCAGACATTCATGATTCCAAAGAAGGGGCACCGGTATTTAACCGTATTGTTTCTCTTAAGAGTTCATTTAAACTTCCAAAAGCGTAAAAGAAGCCCCCACGGAAAATTATATTCAAATTGCCGTGGGGGTTTTTGCAATAGAAAATTCTGTTGGAACTTCTTCTTGCAAAGTGAAATCTAAATACTGTCAACGAAAGTGGCAAGCCTGATTGTCACTATTTGTAAAATGTGGAATAATTATGAATTTACCTGCAATTAATCAATGTGGATAGAAGCTTCTTCTTCGTCCTGCTCTTTCTCAGCTTCAGCAAGTTCTTCCTCGAATTTATCTTCATCTTTCGCTGCTTTTTCAAGAGCATCGGCTATAGCATTATCCTGCTCTTCTGCATTTTCAGCAGAATCCTCTTCTGTATCCTCTGAACTTTCTTGTGAATCAGGCTCCTCAGAGCCTTCGGTTTCATCATCTTTTTCATCTTCGGAAGTAGCTTCCCAGGTTACGAAATCTTCGTGGACATCCTTTGCTTCAGGCTGCTCGTCATCTTCCTGCTCATCTTCAAAATCATCTTCAAGGTCAGCTGCCTCTTCCAAAGCACGTCTTTTTGCAAAAGCTGCTGCTACGGCACCGGCTACTGCTGCTGTTGCTGCTCCGAGTGCAACCATTCCCCAATATTTGTTAATCTTAGCCATATTGTCTGCTCCTTTCGGTATTTTCCATCTGTCTAAACAAAGCTTAATGGAGTTGTCTATATTGTAATACTTTTTACGCAAAAAGAAAAGAAAAAAATCGTTGCACCCATATAAATGGAGGGTTATACTGTTAAGACAGAAAAGGAGAGATTATGGAGAAAATTGTTTTGGCTTCGGGGTCCCCACGAAGAAAGGAACTGCTTGCAAGAACCGGTGTGGTTTTTTCTGTGGTTGTAAGCAATGGGGAAGAGAAAACCAACCTGACAGATCCAGCGGAAACGGTGGAAAAGCTTTCGCAGGATAAAGCAATATCGGTTGCAGACAGACTTGAAAATGAAAGTGAACCTTGTCTGATCATTGGTGCGGATACCGTAGTTGCATTTGAAGGAAAGATTCTTGGAAAGCCGTCAGATGAAGAAGATGCATTAGATACATTGTTAAAACTTCAGGGGAAATCCCATCAGGTCTATACCGGTGTAACCCTTCTTGTAAAAGAACAGGGTATCTGGAAGCCTTATACTTTCAGTGAAAGGACCGATGTTGAATTTTATCCTGTTTCCAGGGAAGAGCTTCTGGAATATATAAAAACAGGGGAGCCTATGGATAAAGCAGGAAGCTATGGAATCCAGGGGAAATTTGGAATTTACGTAAAAGGAATCTGCGGAGACTACAATAATGTGGTTGGGCTTCCTGTAGGAAGACTGGTTTATGAACTTAAGAAAATGAAAATCAATATAAGGGGAATGAGAAAATGATAAAAGCATGTATTTTTGATCTGGACGGAACTTTAGCCTACACATTGGATTCCATGGCTGTTGTAGGAAATGAAGTTGTAAGAAAATACGGTTTGAAACCAATGCCTATAGAAAATTACAGATATTATTGCGGAAACGGTGCTGACATGCTGGTAAAAAGACTTCTGGTCGATGCAGGAGATCCGGAATTGCTGCACTATGAGGAAGCAAGAGCGTTATATAGAAAAGAATTTGATAAAGACCCATTTTACAAAATACAGCATTATCCGGGAATGCCGGAAACCTTAAAAGAGTTGAAAAAAAGAGGCGTGAAGCTGGGGGTGTGCTCAAATAAACCACATGAAGCAGCCGTGAAAGTGGTAGAAAGAATGTTTGGGTCTCAGATTTTTGATGCAGTTATGGGACAGAGTGATTCTGTAAGAAAGAAACCAGCACCGGATGGTCCGCTTAAAATCGCGGAGCAGTTTGGAATTAAGCCAGAAGAGTGTATGTATCTGGGAGACTCCGGAACAGACATGCAAACTGGAAAAGCAGCCGGGATGTACACGGTAGGTGTTCTGTGGGGATACAGGGAAAAAGAAGAACTGCTGAAAAATGGAGCGGACTATCTTGTGGATTCTCCAGAGGATATTCTTGATTTATATGAGGAAAAATGCGAAGAGTAAAATTTTGATAATTATTTAGCATGCTCTAAACAGTTATAACTTTTATTATAAAACAGGAGGTCGGAAAAATGTATACAGAGGAGTGTATTCAGACATTTTTGGAAAAACAGGAGCAGCTTTTTGATGAACCGGTTGCAGAAACTTACGAAGAAGCAGAGGAATTCCTGGAGGATTGCATGGCTGTAGTTGCAGATTCTATTGACGAAGTGCGAAAATATCTGTCTGGAATGGGTGCAGATGTGGATGGCATGAGTAATGAAGAATTAGAAGAAGCAAGTGAAGTATTTGCCCTTCCAGATGGAAAATATCTGATTGTGGAGGGATGATCTTTTGAAGCAGAGGTTTGCAGCTGCAGAGTAACTGACTTTCACATAAGGTGATGAAACTGGCGAAAAGGCAGTATGTCCGGTTGGAATTCCGAACAGTTATCGGATAAATTCATATTACATAAGTATAAAATTAGGTTGCTATAATGACACTAAACAAGAGAACATAATGTGTTACTGTTCAGAAGAGAAGATACATCCCATAAGATGTTTTCCGGAGAAAGAAGTGACCAGCAACTATCGCGTTATGGTTCACTGGCAATGTTCCGCGAGGTGTTTTTTGTAAACAAAGTTCACAGAAAACCCGAGAATCTGGGCGCGGAATCATGCGGATGCATGATTCCTGTGCAGCGCGAAGTGGTTGCGGTGCGCGGAGCGAACAGTAGCACTGTCACATGCACTGTAAGAATTACAATAAAATAAAAGTGCTTGTGAAAATGTTTAAAATATGTTACAATAATGTTACAGGTCAGCCTAAAAGGGGAATGTAAAGGAGGATGGCATATGAGACCTAGGAAAATTATAGCAATGGTCATGACTTTTCTTATGATGCTTTCATTGCTTCCGTCTCTGGTATTTGCGGCAGCAGCACCAGAGGGAGAACTTGGAGGTCAGCTTAAGATTAAGGGAACTGCAGCTGTAGGCTCTGAGCTTAGCGCCGATTATGAAAAGGTTACACCGGAAGGACTTACAGACGATTATGTAACGTTCAGCTGGTCAAGAAAAGTTGGAGATCAGCTCACTGAAGTAGGCACTGAGAAGACCTATAAGCTTGTTGATGAAGATCTTGGAAATAAGATCGAGCTGAAAATTACCGGAAAGACCGAAATGGGCATAACCGGAGAACTGAAAGTAAATACAGTTGAAATCGTGGCTACACCGGAAGAAGCTCCGGAAGAGACAACCGAGCTTCCAGAGGAAGAGCAGGAGGCTGTACCGGCAGAGGAAGCCCCTGTTCAGGAAATTGCAGCAGAGGATACACCTGCGGAAGGTTCTCAGACAGATGAGAACACACAGCCGGCTCAGGATGTAGCAGAAGATACACAAACCGAGGAAGTAATTGACATTGGTGCTGATGAACCAACTGATTCTTCCGCTGATGTTATGCAGCCGGCAGATGGACAGGACACAGAGAATTCTGCTGACAATTCCCAGTCTGAGATCACTACAGATGACAGTGTGATTAACATTGGAACAGAAGGCTATCTGGAAGTTCCTGAGAATGGACAGACTGAGGATGCAAATCAGGGAACTTCAGCTGAATCCCCTGCCCAGCAGGAACCTGCGTATACAGCAGAAATTGTTGCAGAAAATACTGCAGAAGATGGTACTGCAGTACTTGATTTTGGAACCGTAAATGCAGGCTTCACACAGGAAAATGCAAACTCTTCCATGACTAAGAATGTAACTGTTAAGAATACTGGCAACAGCACTCTTAATTTCAAAGAAATCAGTCCGGAACATTTTATGGTAAAGGATCTGGGTTCTCTTGCGGCTGGAGAATCAGTTGATGCATGGGTTATGCCAAGAGAAGGTACAGCTGTTGGAGAATACAGTGATACGATCACTTATGAAACAGAGGAAGGTGTAACGGTTTCCTTTATTGCAAAGCTTACAGTAGCTGAGCAGAAGCAGGATGATACGAATACAGATCAGCAGCCAGCAGAGAAACCAGCTACACCGGAAACCACCCCGGAAGTGACACCAGAGGTAACTCCAGAAGTCACCCCAGAAGTGACACCAGAAGTCACCCCAGAGGTAACTCCAGAAGTGACACCAGAAGTCACCCCAGAGGTAACTCCGGAAGTAACACCAGAAGTCACCCCGGAAGTGACTCCGGAGATTACTCCAGCTCCTTCATTTACTACCGACATTTCCGAAGTGAAATTCGACAGTAAAGAAGCTGGTTACAAAGAAGCACCAGCTGCAGTTACAATCAATGTATCCAATACTGGAAATGTGAAATTAACCGGTATTGCTGTAAGTGTAAGCGGAAACGAATTTACAGTAAGTGCTCCGTCTGCTTCAGAATTAGAGGCAAATGCAAACCAGTCTGTATCCTTTACTGTTGCACCGGCAGTTGGATTGGCAGCAGGAACCTATACACAGACTGTTTCCATTAAGACAGATCAGACAGATTACCTGAATATTCCAGTAAGCTTTACAGTAACAGAAGCTGCTGCCAAGCTTACAGCTGTAGGCAAAGTATCTGATATCAGTCTGGCAAACGGGGTTGAGAAGTCAGCAGCTGGACTGCAGCTTCCATCTACTGTTAAGATTACTACAAACAAGGGCGATATGAATGCCTCTGTAAAATGGGATGTAAAGGGCAGTGCATATAATCAGAACAGTACAGAAGCACAGAAGTTCTCTGTGAAAGGTACTGTTGCTCTTCCAGACGGTGTTACAAATCCGGATAACCTGAGCCTTGTAGTATCTGTTAATGTCACTGTAAGCCGTGGATCGATTGTATCTGATGCAGGGAATAACAGTATCACAGGAATCAGCTCCGATGGAAACTATACTACAGAGACCAAGATTACTTTCACTGCAGTTGGCGCAGGTATGGATATTGAAAATCCGATTAAGGGAGATGTAAGATATCAGCCGCTGAACTGGGAGGTCCTTGAGGCAAGAAGCTGGGACGGCGCACCATATTCTGCAACTTTCCGCATGGGCAAGAATGGAAATTATACTTTGACTGTCACATATAATCAGCAGCAGTTTGATGGAAGCAACTGGGTAAACACTGGAACACAGGATACCAAGCAGGTTAATTTCACTGTAAATGCTGCACCGAATCAGACTCTGACACCGGCTGCAGACAAAACAGATGCAAATCAGAAGAATGCAGTAAAGACCGGGGATAATACTCCAATCCTCCCATTTGTAATTATTCTGATCGTTGCGATTGTCTTAATTGCAGGAATTCTTGTTTACCGCAATAAGAAAAAATAATAGTGGATTCTCAAATAAACACTAATTGTGAATGAGAGCAGAACGAATGAGGGAGATCAGAAATGGTCTCCCTTCTTTTAATAATAATTACTAGCACTCAATCAAAATGAGTGCTAAATTTTCCTTGACTTTTAGTCAGTTTGGTATTACTATAGTTTGTATAATTAAGAAGACAAAGGAGAGTGAGCTGCATGGCTGAGAAGCATGGTAGTTTATCAATTAACAGTGAAAATATTTTTCCAATTATAAAGAAATGGTTATATTCTGATCACGACATTTTTGCAAGAGAGTTAATCTCCAATGGTTGTGATGCAATTACGAAGCTTAAGAAACTTGATGTTATGGGTGAATACACACTTCCGGATGATTACAAAGCTGAAGTACAAGTTATTGTGAATCCGGAAGAGAAGACTTTGAAGTTTATTGATACAGGTCTTGGTATGACGGCCGATGAAGTGGAAGAGTATATTACACAGATTGCTTTTTCAGGAGCTACTGAGTTTCTTTCCAAATATAAAGATAAGACCACGGATGATCAGATCATCGGTCATTTTGGACTTGGCTTTTATTCGGCATTTATGGTAGCAGATGAAGTTCATATTGATACTCTTTCTTATAAAGAGGGCGCTGCTCCAGTACATTGGACCTGTGATGGTGGTACAGAGTATGATATGCAGGAAGGCAATAAGACTACAGTTGGTACTGAAATTACTCTGTTTTTAAATGATGAGAGTACAGAGTTTTCCAACGAATATCGTATGAGAGAGATTATTGAGAAATATTGTTCTTTCATGCCGGTAAATATCTATCTGTCTAAGGAGAATGCACCGCAGGAGTATGAGACCATTGATGAGGCTGAGCTTCGTGATGATGATGTAATTGTAGAGCGTATCCACGAGGAGGCCAAGACTGAGGAGAAAGAGAACGACAAAGGTGAGAAAGAAGTCGTAGAAGTATCTCCTGCAAAAGATAAAGTGAAAATCAATAAACGTCCGGTATCTTTAAGTGATCCGGAGCCATTGTGGATGAAACATCCAAACAGTTGTACAGATGAGGAATATAAAGAGTTCTACCGTAAAGTCTTTATGGATTATAAGGAGCCTTTGTTCTGGATTCATTTGAACATGGACTATCCGTTTAACCTGAAAGGTATTCTGTACTTCCCGAAGATCAATACAGAATATGATTCCATTGAAGGTACGATCAAACTGTACAATAACCAGGTATTTATCGCAGATAACATCAAGGAAGTAATTCCAGAATTTCTGCTTCTTCTGAAAGGTGTAATTGATTGTCCGGATCTTCCACTGAATGTATCCAGATCCGCACTGCAGAACGATGGCTTCGTGAAGAAGATTTCCGAGTATATTACAAAGAAAGTAGCGGACAAGCTTACCGGAATGTGTAAAACAGACCGTGAGTCCTACGAGAAATACTGGGATGATATCAGTCCATTTATCAAATATGGCTGCATTAAAGACAGCAAGTTTTCAGATAAGATGAATGATTATATCCTCTTCAAGAACATTGATGGCAAATATCTGACTCTGAAAGATTGCATCGAAGAGAACAGGAAACCAGAAGATGAGACTAAGACAGAAGAGACTGTTGAATCCACAGAAGAGAAGAAAGAGGACGGCGCGAAAGACGAGAAAGAGCCTGAGAAGACTACTATCTTCTATGTAACAGATGAGGTTCAGCAGAGTCAGTATATTAACATGTTCCGTGAGGCAAAGAAGGATGCTGTTATTCTGAAACACAATATTGACAGCGCTTTTATTTCCCATCTGGAGCAGAAGGATCAGACTATCCAGTTTAAGAGAATTGATGCAGATCTTACAGAAGAACTGCGTGGGGAGGAAGCTACTGACGAGGAGACTTCCAAGACTCTTACAGAAGTATTCAGAGATGCATTGAAGAATGACAAACTGGAAGTGAAGGTTGAGAATCTGAAAAATGAAAAAGTTGCTGCTATGATGACCCTTTCTGAAGAGAGCCGTCGTATGCAGGATATGATGAAGATGTATAATATGTACGGCATGGATCCATCTATGTTTGGTGGTCAGGAAACTCTGGTTCTGAATGCGAAACATCCGTTGGTTCAGTTTGTAGCAGACAACAAGGATTCTGACAAGACCCCGGTTATTTGCGAGGAACTGTATGATCTTGCCATGCTGAGCCATAAACAGCTTTCACCGGAAGAGATGACCAGATTTGTTCAGAGAAGCAATGAAATTCTGCTTATGCTGACAAAATAAGTTATGACAAAAAGGGACAGACGCTTAAATGAGTATTGCATTTAGGACGCCTGTCCTTTTTATATGAAAAATTGGAAAAGTTTATCCTGTTATTCTGTTTTTCTATAGAATTTTATCTCGAAATCTCTAAAAAATATTACAATTTTCTTAATTTTCGTCTCAAAATGCTAAAAAAGGCAAATTTAACTCGTATTATATGTAGAGGCAAATCAAGGGCTGACTGCAGATGCAGAATCAGAAGTATAACTTATTGTGGGAGGGACAAAAAATGAGAGAGGTATACGGCACGATACGCAAACTTGGTGCGACATCGAAATATAAAGGATATTATTTTGTGGCGGAAGCCATACGCATGACAATGGAATTTCAGGAAAGACCAATGAAGATCACAAAAGATATTTATCCAAGGCTTGCAAAGAAATTTAAATCCAAGCCATCTAATATTGAGCATGATATTCGTACAATTGTAAATGTATGTTGGGAAAATCATCGGGAAAGATTGGAAGAGATTGCCGGATATCCTCTGGAATACAGACCTACCAACAGTGAATTTGTAGATATGATCGCCTTTTATCTGGGAGATGAAAAAGAAAGCAAGGTTCCAGACGTGGAATGCCAGAATAACTCTATTGGAAAATTAATGGAGAACCTATTCTGACAGGATTAAACTTCTTCTACGGATAATCCGCTGCGATGAAAAAAATCCATCACATATTGCTCCCAAAGGTGGTCCAGTTCTTTACCGGGGAGAAAGGTTTTCGTAGATGTTCCGGTAATACAAAGCAAGGTCTTATTCTTATATTGGAGATTCAGATACAGACCTGTTATCATTTCGGGAGAAATTGAAAATGCAGAACTCTGCAATAATGCAGCAGTCTTATTCGGAGAAAACTGAAGCACGATTTTGAAAGAAAGAGGCGCTTTTTTTCCACGGATAACAGAATAACAAAATGGTTTTACTTCTTTCCAGAGAGAGAACGTACGGTGGCTGGAAGCTAAAAATTCCTGCTCGTCATTATCGAAAAAATCAGTTTGGAGTTTGCCGTCAATGGAAAAAACATTGCTGGTAATGATCTCTGCCTGGTTCAGCCAGAAGAGATCGAAGGTATCTCCAAGAAAAAGCTTATTGGTAAAATTCTTCTGGTCAGTGATTTTTAAAGCGAGCATAGGGACCTCCTTTCTAAAGGGCATGTCGCCTGTCGACGACATCAATATATGAAAATCAGTTGCCAGTGAACAATAACCATTATAAAGCAATTTTGGGGAAAATGGAAGAAAAAACTCTTTTCAAACACATGGTAATGTGTTAATATAGATGTGGTATTTAAAACTACATATTACGGAAAAGAGGACGATATAATTGAGTTATAAAATTGTGATAGATAGCTGTGGAGAACTTCTGGAGCAGTGGAAACAGGATGAAAGATTTGCTTCCGTACCGCTTACACTGACTGTCGGAAGTGAGAATATAATAGATGACGAGACATTTAACCAGGCGGATTTTTTACAGAAAGTTGCTGCCTGCCCGGAATGTCCGAAATCAGCATGCCCGTCGCCTGAGAGCTACAGAAAGGTATTTGACTGCGAAGCTGAACATATATATTGCGTTACTCTTTCCGCTGAACTCAGTGGTTCCTATAACAGTGCAGTGCTCGGAGCAAATCTTCTTCATGAGGAGAAGAAAGGTGTTCAGATTCATGTTTTCAATTCCTGTTCTGCTTCTATCGGGCAGACTTTGATTGCAATGAAAATTGCACAGTGCGAAGATGCCGGCCTTCCGTTTGAGGATGTTGTCAGCGTTGTGAATAAATATATTGAAGAACAGCACACTTTTTTTGTGCTGGAGAATCTGGAAACCTTACGTAAAAATGGCCGCCTCAGCCGTGTGAAGGCACTTGTGGCAACAGCCCTTAAGATCAAACCGATCATGGGATCTACTCCGCAGGGAACGATCTGTCAGAAGGAAAAAGCGAGAGGCATGAAAAAAGCACTTGTGAAGATGGCGGACTGCGTGGCAGCAGATGTGGTCAATGCAGGAGATAAGATTCTGGCTATTGCACACTGTAACTGTGAGGAGAGAGCAAAAGAAGTGCAGCGCCTTTTAAAAGAACGGTTTGCAGTGAAGTCCAGTTTTATCGTAGATACATCCGGGATCAGTACGGTTTATGCCAATGACGGAGGAATTATTGTTGTAGTTTAGAGTCGGATGTGGTACACTATGTAGAAAGAGTGCAGGACAGAAGCTGTCAAATACATAGGGGACAAAGGAGCTTTTAGATATGAGTCAGGAAAAAGTAGACCGCTATAAACAGGAAAAGGCGAATCGGAAGAAGAACATGAAAAAGCAGCGCATTATGAACATTGTCAGAAAGTGTGTACTGTCACTGGCTGCATTGGCATTGGTGGGATGGCTCGGATATTCCGCATATGTGTCTCATGAGTCAAAGCAGGAACGGGAAGTGGCAGAAGTGAATTATGATGCGGTGAATAATTATCTGAGCGGACTT
>OLOE01001219.1_pt1 | contig 11399 bp, 10 predicted proteins | sample 1673201 | NCBI WGS metagenome assembly OLOE01 (sample SAMEA3136765, study PRJEB25190) | human gut metagenome | biome: human gut; feature: human-associated habitat; material: faeces | place: Austria | collected 2013
TAGCGACCTTGAAGGTGTACTTCTTGTCAGCGATGCCAGCCATGGAGTTCTCGGTGATGACGGGGGCGAGAACGATGTCCTGTGCGAATTTCATCACGCATATACCTCCTCAAGTTTCTTGGCAGCGTCAACGCTCAGGATGAGCTTGTCGGCGTTGACAACATCGTAGGTGTTGATGCCGGTAGCGGCGGTCTGGACACCGGGGATGTTGGCGGCGCTCTTGACGAACTTGGCGTCCAGAGTGTCATTGACGATCAGGTTCTTCTTGCCTGCGCCGACAGCGGCCAGGAAAGCAACGACGGTCTTGGTCTTGTACTCGTCAGCGGCGATCTTGTCGACCAGGATCATGTTGCCGTTGGCAGCCTTGTCAGACAGGGCGCTGAGCAGAGCCAGACGCTTGACCTTCTTGTTGATGGTGTAGTAGTAGCTGCGGGGCTTGGGGCCCAGAGCAACACCGCCGTGGGTCCACTGCGGAGCACGGATAGAGCCCTGACGAGCGTGGCCGGTGCCCTTCTGGCGCCAAGGCTTCTTGCCGCCGCCGCGGACTTCCTTGCGAATCTTGGTGTTCTGGGTGCCCTGGCGCTGGTTGGCCAGGAAGTTGACGACTGCCTCGTGGACAGCCTTCTCGTTCGGGGTGATCCCGAACACGGCGTCGGAAAGCTCAACGGTGGAAACCTTCTTGCCGTTCATATCGACGACATCAAACTGTGCCATTGTGTTTTCCTCCTTTACGCTTTCACGCTGTCGTGGATGGTCACGACCGAGCCCTTCGGGCCGGGGATCGCACCCTTGATCGCGATCAGATTGTTCTCAGCATCGACTTTAACGATGCTCAGGTTCTGGACGGTCACGCGGACCGCACCCATGTGGCCGGGCAGACGCTTGCCCTTGAACACGCGGGACGGGCTGGAAGTGGAACCGTTAGAACCGGCATGACGTGCAACAGGGCCGGTGCCGTGGCTCTCACGCAGGCGGTGCTGGCCAAAGCGCTTGATAACGCCCTGATAGCCCTTGCCCTTGCTGGTGCCGACAACGTCAACCTTGTCGCCCTCTGCGAAGACATCAGCCTTGAGGATGTCGCCGACGTTGACGGCAGCGATGTCATCAAAACGGAACTCACGCAGGGTGCGCTTGGGAGCGACGTCAGCCTTGTCGAAGTGACCCTTGGCGGCCTTGTTGACCTTCTTGGCGCTCACTTCGCCGTAGCCCATCTGAACAGCCTGGTAGCCGTCAGACTCAACGGTCTTCTTCTGCACGACGGTGCAGGGACCGGCCTCGATGATGGTGACCGGAACGACCTTGCCGTTGGCGTCGAACAGCTGGGTCATGCCCAGCTTCTTGCCGATGATACCTTTTTGCATTGTGTTTGTCCTCCTGTAAAGGTTATTGGTTGGTGGTTTCCCATCAACATGACCTCTCCGCTGTTTGCATTGCAGCGAGATGGTGCTTTACCGTGTCTTTCCATTACACGCCGACCGTTCACGGATCACGGCCGCGCGTATCGGCCATTATAATGTAGAAACTCGATTACAGCTTGATCTCGATGTCAACGCCGGCGGGGAGCTGCAGGCTCATGAGAGCCTCGACCGTCTTGTTGGACGGCTTCAGAATGTCGATCAGACGCTTGTGCGTGCGGGTCTCGAACTGCTCACGGCTGTCCTTGTACTTGTGGACAGCGCGCAGGATCGTGACGACCTCCTTGTCGGTGGGCAGAGGGATCGGGCCGGAAACGCGAGCGCCGGTGCGCTTAGCGGTCTCCACGATCTTCTGTGCCGCAGCATCGATCAGGGATGCATCGTAGCTCTTCAGACGGATTCTGATTTTTTCTTTGACTGCCATTGCATTCGCCTCCTATAAAATTTTGCGCCTTAGGCGAGCCGATAAATCACACACGTTTCCGGGTGTTCAACCTTTTCGCATGACAAAATCCGGTGAACCGTGTTCGCACAGTTCTCCCGGAAAGAATCATCACAAAGTAAGGTGAACATTGGTCCGCACCGCAGAATGCAGTGGCGTACATATCCCTTTGTTTCCGTAATTCTTTCGCCCGGTTCTAAGATCGGACATACTCCGCGGAAAAACCCGCCAGCTCTTCGGCTTTACGGCGGCAACCTCCCGCATCAACGCATATCGCGGCTTGCGCAGCTTGCTTATTCTGCACAAGCCTTCCGCAGCCAAGATGTATTATAGCACACGTCTCCCGGTGTTGCAAGTGTTTTTTGGCATTTTTATAAAATTTTTTTGAGAAATTTTTACGTTATGCCGAAAGTAGTGGGGGTTTCATGAGTTTTCAACAGAGTGCATGGTTTTTGGGGAAAGTAGTTCTGTTTTTCAGGCAAATCGCAGGGAAAACCATTGCTTTGTAGGGGCCGCACATGTGCGGCCCCCAGCTGTACGGCAGACGACCTCCTGCGGGAAGGGCGCGGGCCGGGCGCTTGTCGGCGCACAACGAGCGCCGACAGTTTGCAAGCAAACACGCTCGTGCGGTTGTTTGCCCCGCAGGGGCAAACATTGTTCGCGCCCCGGTTTCGTTCCACTCAACCGTGGTCCTACGCTCACAACCCCGCAATGCCCGGCCCCTACAGCTCAGTTCGGCAGCTCCAGCGCATCCACCCGCCAGCCATTCTCCGTCGGCACCAACCGCACCGTCGTTACAGTGGCGGTATCGGGCACAATCGTCTCCTCCCCTGCCCAGCCTTTAAAATCGTCGCTCTCGCAGGTCAGTGAGAGCTGCCAGAATGCAAGGCTGCCGTCAGGCTGCAGCTCCGGCTCGGTGAAAAGATGCCCGCAGTAGGCGATGTTGCCGCCGCGGTCACCGTCCAGCGTCAGAATGGTGTCATTTTCGCCCTCGGCAAAGGGTGCGGGGTCCATGCTCAGCATATCGTCCACCCAGGCATCGGAGTAGACCGTGTGCAGAAAGCTGCCGAACTCCGAGAACTTCGTGTAAAACGCGCCATCCGCCGCGCGGTAGTTGAAAAACCCAACCGGTTCGTCCAGTTTCTCATAGGGCAAAAAGCCCGCGTGCATCCCCCACCAGTGATACTGGAAGTAATACGCCGAGGCCAGCGCGGCCCGGGCCTGCTTGTCCAGCGACGCGGGAACATCGCAGACTTCGGTGCGGTCATAGTAGCTCTCGACCCACGGTGCATTGACTGTGACCGTCACCACGTTGTTCACGGGCAGGGTGTAGGGTTCGGCCTGTACTTTCAGCTGGTAGTACATCCCATCGCGGGCGTAGACTTCCTCCCAGTCCGGGTTCAGCTCTTTTATGTTTTCCACCGTCGTGTGGAAAATTTCCGCCGCTTCTTCCAGCGTCTCTACATTATAGCAGAGGGTCACGCCGTCCGTGGGCCAGGCGGCCTTTTCCTGCGGCTGTGGCTTATGCGGTGCGCTGAACGTGTAGTCCGGCATCGTGCAGCCCGCACCGTCCCGCCAATCGTCGAAGGATACCTCATCGTACACCGCCATCGTCGGTGCAGGCGTCGGGGACGACGTGGGTTCCTGGGTTATGACAGGCGTTGCGGTAGGTTCGGGGGTAGCCGCCACACTGTCCGCTGGGGCAGACGTGCAGGCGGTAAGTAAAACAAGAGATACAAGAATCGGATTATTTTTCTTCATATTGCGTACCTCATATTATAGTTGCCCTGTAGGGGCCGCACATGTGCGGTGCGCAGCTGTACGGCAGACGACCCCCTGCGGGAAAGCCGCGGGCCGGGCATGCCCGGCCCCTACCGTGCGCTGATGGAACATTCACTTCCGTTTCAGCTGCTCCTCCAGCCCTTCACGCGGCGTCACGTAGACCGTCGTGTAGACCTCGTACAGCACCATGCCCGGTTTCGCCCCGTTGGCCTTCCATATATTTTTGACCTCGGTGGTGTCCACGGCGACCTTTGCGCCGCCGTTCTGGCTCGAATGCAGGACGGCCAGCTCGGCGGCCTCCTGTTTGGTCGTGTCGGGGATGTCCTCCCCGCAGCTCATAACGACGCAGTGGCTGCCGGGTGCCTTCTGGACGTGGAACCACAGGTCCTTGCCGCGGGCGGTGTGCAGGGTCAGCTTGTCGTTCTGCAGGTTGTTGCGCCCCACCAGAATCTCAAACCCGTCGCTCGAGGTATACCGCAGGAAGTCCGCAGGCTTCTGCTTGCGGTCCCGCTGCTTGTAATGCTTTAAGTAGCCCTGGCTTTTCAGCTCGGCGCGGATCTCGTTCAGCGCCATCTCGCCGGGGGCGCTCTCCACCTCATACAGTACCGTGCGCAGATACTCGATCTCGGCCTCGCCCTCCACCAGCAGCTTTTGCAGCATGGCGTGGGCGGTCTGCTTCTTTTTATAATCGCGGAAATACTTCTGCGCGTTCTCGTTGCCGCCCAGACGCGGGTCGAGCTTGATAGTCACATCCTCGCCGGTGTAGTAGTTCTGCACGGTCACCTGCCGGTCACCCTTGTGGATGGCCCAGAGGTTCGCCTGCAAAAGCTCGCCGTACAGGCGCAGCGTGTCAGCCTTGGCGGACTGGCTCAGTTCCTCCTTCCGCGCGGCCTGCTTGCGGACGGCGCGGTCATACATATTGTGGACGGCCTTGTACAGCTCACGGCTTTTCTGGCGCAGGCGCTCGGCGCGGTCCTTCGTGGCGTAGTAGTCCTCGAGCATCTCGCTGTAGGACGGATACCGGGTCAAAATCGCCGCGCTGCCGTACTGCTGCGGCACAAAGAAGCTGAACTCCACGGGCTTCGGTGCGCCGTCCGGCTGGGGCAGACGCACCGCGGTGGGCGTGCCGCCGTGGGCGTGCTCGTCCTTCAATTCGTCGATGGCCGCGGCCAGCCCGGCCTTCTCCTCGGCGGTCAGGTCACAGGCCAGCGCAGGCGTTTCCCCCAGCGCGCGGCAGACGGCCTCCCGCACGACGACGGGGCCGACGCCCGCCACCGTCTTGCCCAGCGCCTGTGCAACGGGCAGATCCTTCTCGCACGCAGCGGCCACGATGGCGGCGGCGCTCGTCTCCAAAAAGTCAGGCCGCGCGGGCTTGGGCGGCAGCGTGTAGGCCAGACCCGGCAGCAGCTGGCGGACCTCGCTGTCGTCAAAGTCCACCCGCTTGAGGGCATCAATGATGCGCCCGTCCTGCACGAGCACCAGATTGGAGTAGCGGCCCATCAGCTCGACGGCCAGCGTGTTCGTGACCAAGTCGCCCATCTCGTTCGTGCAGCGGAAGTCAAAATAGACGATGCGGTCCCCCGCCTCGCGGCGCAGCTCAATGAGCCGCCCGCCGGTCAGGTGCTTGCGCAGCAGCATACAGAAGCCCGGCGGCGTGAGCGGGTTCTCGAAGCTCTCCTTCGTCAGGCAGACGCGGGCCGAGCCGCTGCGGGCCGACAGCAGCAGACGGTGGGTCTCGGTGCGGGTGCGCAGGGTCATGAGCACCTCGTCGCGGGTCGGCTCAAAGATTTTGTCGATCTTGGCATCGAGCAGCGTGTTTTTCAGTTCACCGGCGACCAGCGCCAGCGTTGCGGCATCAAGGGACATGGGAATGGCTCCTTATTATAATAGGTAGGAATACGGATCAGCATCAGCCTCGGCGTGGGCGACGGTGAGGGCCGGGAACTGCTTTTCCAGCTGGACGGCCAGCACATCGGCAATGGCGTGCTCGGTGCCCCAGTGGCCCGCGACCACAAGGCCGATGCCCTTCTGCTTGGCCAGCAGCGCAATGTGGTGGGCCGCCTCGCCGGTGACAAGGCAGTCCGCGCCGCGCGCGATGGCTTCCTCTAAGTAACTGCCGCCCCCGCCGCTGACCTCGGCCAGGCAGGTGACAGGCTTTTTGCCGTTCACGTACTTGACGCCGCTGCGCAGCGTGGCGGCGCAGAATTTGGCCAGCGCCTCCACCGTGGTGGGCATCGTGGTGCCGATGCGCCCGCAGCCTTCGGCGAAGCTCTCGCGGCCCTCGGCGGCGATGCCGAGGATGTCGCAGAGTGTATCGTTGACGCCGCCCGGGGCCGCGTCAAGGTTTGTGTGCATACAGATGGCCGAGATGCCGTTTTTCATCAGCAGGGCGGGCACATCATCGGCAGCCAGCGTCCTGAGCGGATGGAAGATGACCGGGTGATGGCTGACAATAAGCTGGCAGTCGTTTTCGACAGCCTCCCGCACGACGGCGGGGGTGATGTCCAGCGTGGTCAGCACACCGTCCACGGGCTGACCCGCATCGACGAGCAGGCCGACGTTATCCCAATCCAATGCCAGCTCCTGCGGGGCCACCGCCCGCAGAAAGCCCAAAATCTGCTGTACGCTTACTGACATGTTTTTACCTCCTGATGGATTCTGTTTTACCGCAGGCTTGCGGAAATTGCCCGTCTGCGGGTGCCTGATTTGACGCTGCGGGCCGGGCATGCCCGGCCCCTACGGCGAGGCGATGGGGAACGCTGTGCGCAGGGGCGGATTTTATATCCGCCCGCGGGCGTTTACCGTGCCGCCAACGCATCTAATTCGGCGATGAGCTCCCCCACCGCGTCCCGCTCTGTTCCCTCCGGCAGACCCAAGCGATACTTTTTCAGCTTCTCGTTCTGCACGGCGTAATACTCGCTGCACCCGGGCTGGCCGTTCGTCAGGCCGGTCAGGCAGAACAGCCCGTCCGGCTCGCGGGCGGCACCCGTGTACTGCGCATTCATGACGGCGTACCACCGGCCTGCGGCTTGGCAGAGGGTCTCGGCCCGCAGTGCAAAGCCGCGGCGGGCCAGCCAGCGGCGCAGGATGCTGTGCTTCGTCGCAGGGACCAGCACCAAATTGTACCGCGCATCGAACACCCAGGGCGCTGCCTCCAGAATCTCAATGATCGTCTCCGCGCCCATACCGGCGATGATGATGTCATCCGCCTCGCCGGGTTCTAAAACCGAGAGCCCGCTGCCCAAGCGGCACTGCACCTTATCCCCGTAGGGCGCGCAGGTCACGCGGGCCTTTTCCAGCGGGCCGGGGCGCAGGTCGCAAGCCAAAACAAGCGGGCAGCGTCCGCTGCCCGCCAGTGCGGCGCTTAATTTGCCGTGATCGCAGCCGATGTCCGCCGCCGCGTGCCCCGGACGTACAAAATCATAGGCAGCGGCCAGGCGGGCATCGAGCCGCGGCGCATTACAGGTGTGCAAAGTAGTCGTTCAGCTCGTCGACGAGCTCGTCGGCGTCAACGCCGTGGACAGCACAGGCCTCCTCGACGGTCTCACCATGGGAGGCCATGCAGCCCAGGCAGTGCATACCGGTGGACAGGAAGATGGGCACGCAGCCCTGGGTGGGGTCGTTGTTCAGGATCTCGGCGATGATGGTATTCTTCGTAACAGTCATGAGAGTGTCTCCTTTATAATAGTGTAGGCAGATTTATGATACCGGCTGCCAGCTTGCGTATAGGCTATAGCCCTGCAGCAGGGTCAACAGTGTACAGGCGGTGACGGCCAGTGCCGCCCCGCGGGAAAGGTCGCGCCGCGCACAAACGCTGCGGTTTCCCTTGACGAGCAGAAGCGCCAGCGGCAGCACAGGCAGCCAGTAGCGGCCCTGCATACCGAACAGCGTTTCATAGTTGATGGGCGTCCAGTTCAGCGCCACGACGAGCGACGCCGCCGCAACGCAGAGGATGATGCCCAGCACGCCGAAGCCGGTGCGGCGGCCCAGCAGCGGCTCATCCGGTTCGTCCTGCACCGGCAGGGCTGCCGCCAGCAATGCCAGCACCAGCCCGACGCCCAGCAGCCAGCTGACGTCGATGCGGTAAACAATCGGTTCCCCCAGCGTCGTGCCCAGAATGCCCTGCAGCCAGAGTGCACCCTGCTCAGGGATCGTGCGCAGCAAGAGCTTCGCCGTGGCGGGCAGGTTGCGGCAGATGTACCCCAGCGAGAACGTCCAGATGGAATCGCCGTTGGGGTTCGTCATCAGCAGCTGGTCGGGGGCCAGCCCGCCGCCCATGCGGGACAGCGCAAGCACCCCGCCGACGACGGCCAGCACAACGGCACAGGCCAGTGCGCCCTTGAACAGGCGCAGCTTTTTGGCGTCATTCTGTACTTTTTCATACAGACGGCGCGTCAGTGCCAGCAGCAGGATAATGCCCACTGCGCCGACGGCCAGAAGCATCTGATTCATGTCGCGGGCGGCATAGGCCAGCTCACCGAGGTTGGCGGAGAGCCACAGGCAGCCCGCCAGCACGAGCACGGCCTCCCGGATCAGCTGCCCGGAGCGCACGCGCGCGCCAAACGAGCCCCGGACAAATTCCGTCGGCTCCACAAGGTTGTCCGCCGGGATGATAAAGCAGAGCAGCACCACCGGCAGGTAGATGGCCTTGGCCGGGCCGACAGCCCCGCCGAGGGCGATGAGCAGGATTTTTTCCCACCACACGGCTTTTTTGGTGCGCAGCCGCAGGCAGAGCGCTGTGTAGCAGAACACCATGCCCAGCACCGACGCATCGGGCGAGAGACTGCCCGCCAGCTGCAGCGGCATCGGCAGCAGCGCAATGCAGGCCAGCAGCCCGCGCACCGCCGCCGGGGCCAGCGCCACAGCCAGCACGGCCAGCAGCAGGTAGAAAATCAGGTTGAAGGTCCGCGCCTGACGCAGCATCGTGTAAAAGTTAGCACCGGCATTGCGGGCCAGCCGGACGCCCAGCGCCTGCGGCAGGTAGTTGCCGCTGCCCTGCCCGGCCTTGGCCTCGCTGACGGCGGTCAGCGCGTCGGGACCGCCGGCTTCATTTTGACGGGCCAGCGCCTCGGCCTTGTAGGCCAGAATGCCAATCTGGCCGCTGCGGGTGCCGAAGTGCGGCGCATCGCTCTCCCGCACCAACAGACAGCCGTTTTCGTCGGCGGGCGTCTCGCCGCCCAGGCGGCTGGCCAGCTCATAGGCTGCGGCCAGATGGGTGTATTCATCGGGCGCGACGAGCGCCGGGGTGACGCGCACAAACAGCAGTCCGCACGCAAGGCCGACCACCGCCACGGTCAGCGGCAGCGGGGCACGCAGGCCGAACAGCAGCACGGCGGCAAATGCTGCGAATGCCAGCAGCGGGGCCAGCCCGCTTGCCAAATCAGCCGGCCAACTGCCGGTATCGTCGGTCATATACTGCAATGCCAGCGTGGCGTCGGCATCAACGCCGTCCGCGGTCAGGGCCAGCGCCCCCACTGTGCCGGTGCTGGCCCAGAGACCGAGCGGCCCCTCCCACTCGACGACGTTATAGATGTGCAGGTAGAGTGTTTCCGCCTGTGCCGCCGTGTAGGCCGTGCCGAAGGCAAAGCCCGTAAAATTGTCGTCAAAAATGTTGGCGTAGTTGCCCGCCGCCTCGCGCAGGATCGTGCCGTCGGCATCACACAGATCGACCATGACCATACCGGCGCGGTATAACTCCCCGTGGGTGCTGAACCGCAGGCGGCAGCCGTAGAGCGTCTGCCCCGCCTCCAGCGGGACGGCCTGCCAAAGCCCGTCCTCGGGTACATCAATGATCTGGGTATAGTCATCGTTTGCGATTTCATAGACCGGCTCATTGCCGATGCGCAGCTGCAAATCATAGCCGACCCAGCGGCAGAGCAGCCAGACCGCCGCAGCGGCAGCCAGCGCCGCCACAGCGCTGGCGAGGACGCGGCGCAGGGTGAGTTTTTGTTTCATAGGCATTGCCTTTCTGGCAGGATGTACAGGGATCAGTGCTATTATACCGCATAGGGCACAAAAACGCAAATCACCGCTGCAATTGGTAGAGATACCAGGTCACTTCGCCCTCGCCGCCGTCATAGCTGCACCGGTCAATGACCGCATACTGCGGGAAATCACCGTGCAGGTCGCCGGTCAGCGCCACGACGTAGTCCACAGCACCGGCCTTCAATACGGCCTGCTGGTCGGTCCACTGGTCGTCCAGCGGCATGTTCGTCACGCAGAAATATTTGCAGGGCGGCAGCACGCCCGCCGCCGTGTAAAAGCCGCCGTCCAGCGTACCGTAGTTCAGCAGGCTGCCGCCGTTGATCTGCGCTGCAAAGCGGTATTGGGGCAGGTCGGCGCGGGCGCGGCCCCGCAGTGCCCGGTTGGGCGTCAGGGCATAGCAGGCGGCAGCGCACGCGGCCAGCACAGCCCAGGGCAGCGCGGTACGGACGGGCGCGGGGGTCTTTTCCGCAAGGCGGACCAGCGGCACAAGGCCCAGCGGCGCAAAGACCGCCAGCACCAGCCCGTAATAGACCAGGTAGCCGCCCATCAGACTGGTAGCGGCCAGCCCCGCGGCCAGTGCGGCCACACCCCCCGCTGCGGCAAAACGCCGGGTCAGCAGCGCCCAGAGCAGGAACGCCGCCAGCAGCAGCGCGGCGGGCAAGCCATCCCGCACCGCCCACCACAGGTGCTGTGCCAGCACGGGCAGACCGCCGCCCTCCCCCTTATAAAGGAAGAGATTGTCATAAAAGTAGGCAGTGAACCAGTCCCCCAGCGCGCCGTGTACGCCGAAATAGACGACCCACGGCAGCGTGGCCAGCGCCATGCCGCCGAGGTACGCCCCCACGCTGCGGCCCAGCTGCGCAAGCCAGCCGCGCCGCAGGTAGAGCGCCGCCAGCACCACGACCCACGCGAGGTAGAAGCCCAGCACCGTGTACTTGAGCCAGAGCGCGCACCCGGCCAGAAGGCCCTGCACACAGACCGCGCGCAGCGGCTTGGCGCCGGGACTGTGCAGCGCCCTGACCAGGCTGAACAGCGCCGCTGCCAGAAACGGCAGCAGCAGCTCCTCAGCGCTGCCGCCGTGGGAGAACGCGCGGCTGGCCGCCATGCCCGCTGCGGGCAGCGCCATCCACCACACCGAAAGGCGGCGGCCCGCCAGCAGCTCCGCCGTGCGCAGACCCGTGTACAGAAACGACGTCATGGCGATGATTTCCAGCACCAGCACGCCGCGGAAGTCTGTGCCGCCGACAAGGCCCGCCAGCCCGTACAGCAGGTAGAGCACCGGGCCCTTGTGGTCGAACACGTCACGGTAAAGCACCCTGCCGCCGAGCATGGAGCGGCCCATCGTGAAGAAGATGTTTGCGTCCATCCAGTCGTTGAAGGCGTAGAGCGGCGACGACTTGCTGCACAGAGCCAGCAGTACCGCCGACAGCGCCGCCAGCCGGACGACGCGCGGCAGCCTTGAGAGAGTTTTTTTCATTCTATCAACCTGTAATCGTCCCGATAACAAACCACGCCCCGGCGGTAAGGCCGGGGCGCGGAATGGAACATTCAACTCAGTTTACATGCAAAAGCGCGTAAATCAGCCGTTCTCCTTCATCTTAGCGAAGCACTCGCTGCAGTAGACCGGACGGTCCTCGCGAGGCTGGAAGGGAACCTTGCAGGCCTTGCCGCAGCTGGCGCAGGTAGCGTCGAACATCTGGCGCTCGCCGCGGGTAGAGTTCTTGCGGGCATCACGGCAGGGCTTGCAGCGCTGGGGCTGGTTCTCGAAACCACGG
>OLOE01001224.1_pt1 | contig 11359 bp, 7 predicted proteins | sample 1673201 | NCBI WGS metagenome assembly OLOE01 (sample SAMEA3136765, study PRJEB25190) | human gut metagenome | biome: human gut; feature: human-associated habitat; material: faeces | place: Austria | collected 2013
TTTTACCATAGAAGACCTTCTAAAACATTATTTACAGAAAAAGTTTCACATTCTCGCCTGAATTTTTTCTGCGAGCAGAAGGTGTTCTTTTGCAGAGTGGATTTGGTTGATCTTTAAATATGCTTCTCCTAACAAGTATGAGATTTCGGCAGTGTAGGCGTGCGAAGGCTGAAGGATCGTTTTCCGAATGCTGAGACATTTCAAATAGTTTTCAATCGCTTCTTCGTATTCTCCTTGATAAAAATGCCATAATCCGATGCTTTGGTAAGACCATGCCGTGTCAGGATGTGTTTCTCCCAACGTGAGCTTTCGGATTTCCAAGCCTTTTGCGAAATATTCAAAGGCATCGTTAAAGTGATAAGAAGAATCGTTTTTTGCCGCCTGTGTATAGTCATTGCCGATCATCGTTAATGACGCGGCAATGATCGGTTCGTTATCAGGGTATATTTCCTGACGGATCTCTAACGCTTTTTTATGCCATGTGATTGCATCTGCGTACTTTTTCTGCCGCTGATATACTGTTCCGATATTGTGATAAGAATAGGCGATCTGTTCGAGATCGGGATTTTCAACCGACTCCCGGATCTCGCGGGCTTTTTGATAATTCGCCAAAGCTTTATCGAAGATATCAAGGTTAATATAGATCACGCCCATATCATTATAAATGTCGGATGTTAATTCCGGATTTTTTATATGGTTGATATCAATAATATTTTGAGCTTTCGTAAAATAATCCAAAGCCTGTTCATATTTTGACGCTTTTCGCATAACTACCCCTAGTTTGTCATATATCGTGGCAAGCCTTTCGGAAAAATCTTGTCCTGAATTTTCGATTGTCGTGATTGCCGACTGATAGTGAGTAATTGCTTTTTCGTAATCGGCAAGTCTGACGGCAACTTTTCCTGCGGTTTCGTAGTAAGACAGTTGTAATTCGATATCGTCAGATGATTCTTTGTTTAATAGTTCCAACCCTTTTGTTAAGTATGAATAAGATTCATGATACATAAGGCTGCGCCATAAGATTAAGGCGATGTCGTACATTAAGCCGAGATGTTCGGAAGTATATTTGAACATGAGACCTGCGTTTGCAAGAACGTCGCATAAATCATTCGACATACTGTCTTCGATCACATCTGCGGAAGCCGCTTTCAGAAATTCAATTATTTTGTTGATAAAAACTGAACATTTTTCTAAGGAAGGTTCCGTATTATTTATTACAGCAGCTTTAATGACCGGATGCAGATGAATCTGTGATGAGGCCGGACCGTTGGGTCTGTTTTGTATGATCCAGCTTTGACGGATCAAAGCGTTGATATCTGAATTATTATAATCTAAAAATTGTTTGAATAAGCGCTGTCTTATGCCGCTTATCGACGTAAGAGAGAGGTTCATCAATATTTCTTTTTGGACATCGGTAAGATTGCTTGTGTCAAAAAGTTTAGATATAAAGTTGTTCATTTTTTCCTGCTGATAAGTATTGTCTTTTTCAATGACCACTTTGCTTATATCGTCATATTCAGGACTGTACAAAATATCTGTCATTTCTTCAGGCGTTAATGTTTCGGCAGTCATTGTTTTTGCGATCAGTTCTAAAAGAAGAGTATGACCTTCTACCATATTGAATATTTTAAAATAGTCGCCGTATTCATCTTCGGGGATCGTAAACCGTCCGTAGTGCATAAATAATTGAAGCTGTTCTTGCTTGGAAAGCGGATGGATCGGCAAGAGAAACTTTTCTGAATCGAGATCGGTCTCTCTTGAAGTGAAGAGAATATGTATCGGTAATTCTTTTAACCGCACATAATTTTCCCGATCAGCCGGGTGAGTATCCATATTATCGATGATAAGCAGAGTATCTTCACCGTAAGAAGCGAGAATGGAAAGTCGTTTCTCAAATTTTTCGTCTTCTGAAAAGTGAGATTCATCCAATCCTGTAAATTTTATTTTTAAAATTGTGTTTTTTATATCGCCTGTAAAAATGATCTGCTGGATTTGTGTATAGGAATCTTCATATTCAGCGGCATATTTAAGCGAACAGTAGGACTTCCCTAAACCGCCGATACCGTAGATGATACAAGTTCCCAAACTGCATAAAACAGAGCGTATTTTCTCAAACATATCCTGTCGTCCGAAGAAAGTATTGTTTTGTATCGGGTTATGAAACGGCTCAAAAGCAATGGCATCGGAAGGGGAACGGTGAGTGGATTTTGACGCAGATTTCGATGACACAGCATCTTTTTCATATTTGACTTCTTTTAGTAAAGTGAGCAGAAAAGTTTCAGCGTTTTCAACTGATCTGTGTTCTTTATAGTGTGAGTATGCCATGTCTATTACTTCATTCGAGCAGTCCTTGTCCTGAAGGTATGTGTAAAGGCTGTGAACACTTTGAAAATCAGTTCCGATTTCGGCTTGGCAAAAGACGTCTCTGTAAAAAACATCATAGGAAATGTCTTTTTGCATTTTTCGTTTATTGTTTTTGATATTGCTGATAATAGAAGGATCAAGGTTAAGCCATTCTGCGATCCTTACGTTGGGAATATTCAGTTGTTGAGTTAAATATTGAATGATGACAGCGTAATTTAACATATTTACCTCCGATCAATAATGATAATTGTCATTGTGTTGTCAATTTTTTGTCATTTGACAAAGAATAATCTTGTCAAAAAGATGTCAACTTGCAGTTATTCATGATAACGGGAAAGGGTGATACGATAAGCTTACAAACAAGAGAGGTGTAACAGTTCAGCTTGAACCATCCGTAAAACCGCACTCGTGCTTCTTATGGCTGAATAGTTACATTATATCATAAAATGAGGAGGATAACTTATGGATCACATGATTAAGGAAAAGTTTATTGTAACAGATGGAGAAAAAGTGACGGACGAAATATACAGAGTGACGGGACTGGATATTGAAATAGATCAGATTATAGAGAATATTTCGTCAGAAGAGTCAAATATATATTTTTTTGATAAAGATTTATCGGAAAAACCGGAAAATGAAAAAGACGTTATTCTGGCATGGATTGATACAGGAATCAAGGTGAACGGAAATGAGCCGCTGATGATCTCGCTCTTAAAACGATCTGATTATTTCTCAGGATATTATGTCGGAACGCCGTCTTATTTAGTAAATGGGATGTGCAGGAAAACTCTGTATTCTGAAAAAAAACTTCGATCAAATTTATTGAAATTTTGTCATCGATACAGGGAAGAACATGCGGAGCGTATTTGTAAGGTTGAGACGGAAGTAAAAGACAGAAGTGAGGGATATTGCGAAAAAACGATTTTTATAAAAAATGAAGAAGTACTTTCTAATGTTACAGAAGCGATCTATGGCAGATTATTGTTTCCGAACTGGAAGTCAATGAAAGGGCTTGACAGATATATCAAAATCATAGGAGCAAGGATAACGCAGCTTGTCGATGCCGGAAGGACAGAATATTTTGTCGCGAATAAAACGAAATCGGCAATCGTAAATACCGGAATGATGGATTTATTCGGAAATGATTTTTTAGTTCTATATCGATATTATGAAAAGTACAAGACGTATATCGCGGAGCGTGTAATCGAGAGTAAACAGGATTATTTGAATTATGGATTTACAAAAGAACAGTCAATGATGCAGATTGAGCCAATCAGTTTTTTCGATGAAAAAGAAGAAGTGTTTAATCCGAAGAAGGAAGATTTCGACATTAATCAAAACTGTCTGATCCACATCATACAGGAAAGGCGGGAACGTTTTCCGGAAAGCATACGCAGTCAGAGCGACAGCAAGATCGCAGGTCAGATCATGAATGCTCTTGAGCGGGGGATTAAAATGCAGCGCCGCGACAGATCGTTTGCAAAAGCTTCTTATTCAGGGAAAAGCGGAACTATTTCATGGTTCATGCCTCTGCATATAGATGCTCCGTTAAGTGAAGATCCGGAACTTGTCATGGTAGTAAGAAGATCGGGAGACTTCTATGAGATAAAAACAATTTTGTCTTATGACGATGAATTGAAAGACCGCATTACTGCTTTATCTTTATACAGCAAACTCTGGTGAAAAGGAGGGATGCCGAAAGTGTATGAATTTTAGAATGACGTTTGGATCAGTGAAAAGGAGTATGTCAAGGCAGGAGGCGGCTTTGGTAAAGGGACAAAATGAAACAAGAATCAGATGAAGCATGTGGAAAGAAACAACAGAGGAGGAAGAAAAATGAATGAAAACAAAGAAAAAACAGCAGGAAATTTAGCAAACAGTGTGGTAGAAGGGTATGACTATTCTGTAGCAGTGAGAATGTCAGGAAGGGCAGGGGCATATTCGCCGACCGGCGGAAAAGGAAATGCTTTTGAGGTGATGTATTCTGATAAGAAGAATCTCTCTAATCTGCTGAAGCCGGACACGACAACAACGCTTACGAATTCGTCAACTGCCCGTCAGGTAGATTTGGTTACGAAGAAGGGAAATCGCATTATAGAGAGGATTCAGTGCAAGGATACTCCGAGTGCAAAAGGAACGATGGATACGATCAAACGGGTGCAAAACGGTCAATATCGAACAACGCAGTTAGTAGGAACGTCTGAAAGTGCGGCGGCATTTAATGCAAAGGCGCCTTCTCAAGGTGTGACTAAAGTAATGAAAGACAGCGGAATCTCAACGAAAGATACAACCCGTGTAAGCAATAAGTTTAACGGAGTCCAGTCATCAACCGGGATTGCCAATGCGGCAAAATCGTCGGCAAAACTCGGAGGAGCTTTCGGAGGAGGAATGGCTGCGGTGGAATCAATCGTGAACGGAGACGATCTGTCAACGACGACAGGAAATGTTGCGTCCGGCGCTTTGAAAGGATCTGTTTCCGGGGCGGCGGGAACAGCCGCATCAGAGGCGACGATGGCGGCTCTTGCGGCCGCACCGATTCCGTTAGCCGCAAAAGTTGTTATCGGGATCGGCGCGGGAATGTTTGCGGGAAGTGTGGCATCGGATGTTATCAGCGATGTGTGCGACGGAGTCGGCGATATTGTGTCAGGTATTGTAGACGGCATCGGTGACTTTTTCGGAAGTCTTTTCTTATAAGTAACAGTTCGGTTGAAATGCACATTGCCGTTTGTGATATAATGAGGTACACTATATAGAAAGATCTTGTACGGAAGCGATTTGTGTATTTAAGGAAAAGAAATCTCGATACAAAAGTTGAAGTCGTGCACATGGAGGTGCAAAGCAGAAGATGAGATTGACTTTACAAAATCATATTGTATGTGCGGATTATGGACAGGTGCATTTAGATGCCCGGGTGGTAGGACAGATCATAGATTATACGGCGGAAACTTGGCAGCCGGACAGACCGAAGAAAGAGCGGGAATGTAATATAGAACAGGGGAAGATCGCGGAGGAGATCACCGAACAATTTATTCGTCAGTATTATTCTCAGGAGTTGTCTTTGAAAACTTACGATGAGATCAGAAACGATGATTTTAAAAAACATGCCCCGTTTGATTTTCTGCTCTGGAAAACCGGAACGGTCAACATTGCTTTTATAGAAGAAGCAATCAGGCAGGATATTGCAAGAACACCTAATAAATTTGTGAAACTGAGCAATGTTACAAGGCGGTTATGCAGGACATTAGGCGTGAAGATCGTAGAAGTAAAATCTACGAATATAAGAAACGATTTGAAAGTAGAAAGTGATTTCACAGGGGATTATGATAATGTGAAGTCAGTGCAAAAACTGTTGGAGACGATCCGGCGTAAAGATGATGTATTCTGTTATCCGAAGTTGAAACGGCGGGAAAGTGATCCTGGATATTGTCTGGATGATTACTGCAGGGAAGTTCAGGAAAGGTTTTCGGAATTTGACGGATGTAAGGGCGAAAACCTGCGGCGCAGAGTGATCGCATGGGAGTGCGAAAATCAGTGCTGTGATATCTTTGTGAGAGTTTACCTGGATCGTCCGGCAAAAAAAGGATTTGTGATCGGATGGATGCAGAAAGAGGAATTGCTCGATGATACGGTTCAATTTAAGCGTATGAGACAGAAAAATAAATCAGAACTTGCCTTGTATTTTGCAAAGAACTTAGGAGAGACAAAAGGTATTGACTGTTTGGCGCAGGCGTTTGGAAAGCCGAAGCAAAGAGTGTATGCAAACCCATATACGCCGACAAATTTTTATCATAAAACAGATGACTGCAAGTTTATAAGAAGAGTGCCGAAAGAGGAGCTGCTCATTTTTGACAGTGAAGAAGCGGCGATTCAAAACGGAAGATTTATAAACCGATGCAGAGAATGTTTTTCAAAAGACGGATGAAGTATGGCAGAGCAGGAAATAGTTGAGGAAAGACATAGATGGAAAAGATGAGATTTGAATCTGTTGACGGTTTTCAGGAAAATATCCGCAGGCTTGCGGATATTTTCCCGTCATGCGTAAAAGAACAAAAAGATAACGATGGGAAGACAATCCGAAAAGTCGATATCAATACGTTGCAGCTTCTTTTGGGAATCAATCAAAAGGAAAGCGAAACATGCGAATTTTCATGGGTCGGAAAGCGGGAAGCCGTAAAAGAAGTTTATAAACCGATCAGAAAAACGCTGCGTCCCGTAGTGCAAGACTCTGTTGAGTGGGATTCGACAGGCAATCTCTATATAGAAGGCGATAATCTGGATGTGCTGAAACTTCTTCAGGAAAGTTATTTGGATTCGGTAAAAGTAATCTATATCGATCCGCCTTATAATACGGGAAATGATTTTATTTATGCGGATGATTTTCGGATCAGAGCGAGAGAATATGTGAATGCAGGCGGAGCTTCTCAAGATGATAAAAACCGGATGTATCAGAATTTGGATTACAGCGGAAGGTATCATTCGGATTGGTGCAGCATGATTTATGCACGGCTTCTTGCCGCCAGAAACCTTCTCTGTGATGACGGAGTAATTTTTATCAGTATAGACGATAACGAGCAGGCAAATTTAAAAAAAATATGTGACGAGGTTTTCGGCGAACGAAATTTTGTCAACTGCTTTATATGGAATTGCTCTACGGCAGGCGGTATCCGGCCGAAATTTGCGAGTAAGACACATGAATATATATTGTGTTATGCAAAAAATAAAACTTGTCTGGATATGTTTTTTGCGCCGTTGTCAGGGGAAGCGATCAAGATGTATCGGGAAAAAGACGAGCGGGGATTATACAGAGATAAAGATTTTGTGTTTAAAAATAAATCGACAAATGCAAACCAAAAATACGAGATCATCTGTCCGGACGGGGAGAGAGTGCGTCCGAAAGACGGATATATTTACCGGTTCGTGCGGGAAAGGTTTGAGCAGGCAAAGGAAGAAGGTCTTGTGACATTTAAAAGAACGAAGACAGGTCCGCTTGTCGATCAAAACGGAGATCAGGCACATTGGAACATCTATATTAAAAAATATTTGGGAGACGCGATGGGTGCTCCGTCCACTTTGATTCCGAAAGAGGCAGTCAGCATATACAATGCAGGTACGCAGTGCGTACAGGAACTGTTTGACGGAAAAAGAGTGTTTGAGAATGTAAAGCCGGTCAACGTCATACAATATTTTATCAATATGGCGGCAAAAGACGGCGATATCGTAATGGATTTCTTTTCAGGATCGGCGACAACGGCTCATGCGGTGATGCAGACTGAGGCGGATAAAAACATAGATCTGCACTATATTTTAGTTCAGATACCGCAGGAATGTGATAAAAAAAGTGAAGCGTATAAGGCAGGATATAAGACAATCTGTGAGATCGGAAAAGAACGGATCCGCCGGGCAGCAGAAAAAATAAAACGGGAAAACGGATGCGAAAACAGAGATTTTGGATTTCGTGTGCTGCGGCTTGATGAAAGTAATATGGAGGATGTTTATTACATGCCTGAAGAGTATACGCAGGAAATGCTTTGCGGACTTGAGACAAATATTAAGCCTGATCGTACAGACTTAGATCTTTTGTTCGCCTGTCTGACGGAATGGGGACTTTTATTGTCAAAGCCGTACTCTTCGGAGAAAATCAGTGGTTATACAGTGCATTATTATGACGGAAAAGAGTTAGCCGCCTGCTTTAATGAAAATATATCCGAGACTGTGATCAGAAAGATTGCCGGACAGCATCCGCGCCGGGCAGTATTTTGTGACGCAAGTTTTTCGGACAGTGCTGCGAAGATCAATATGAGCGAGCTTTTTCGTACGATCTCACCGGAGACACAGATAAAAGTAATATGAAAGAGTCCTGGAGCAAAGTTATAGTCGGCAACTAAAGTCATAGTCTGCGGAAAAACTATAGTCTGTAGTCAAAGTTATAGTCAGCAGCCCAAGTTATCGTTTGCGGCCCCAATGGGAGTGATATGTCCGCATATACAAAACAAAGCTGCAGTTAGATCAAAGAGAAAAAGTGTAAGTGTCCTCCGTGGAATGAGAGGGAGAAAAACGATATCCCAGTTCTTTGAATTCACGGATGTCCGAAACGCTTTCGATTTTCTGATCTGCCATCCAGCGTACCATTTCGCCGCGGGCGATCTTAGCCTGAGTGCCCTTGACTTTTATTTTTCCGTTTACCTCTTCGCCGAAAATACATGTAATGCAGCGGATATTTTTGTAGGGAAGGATTGCTTTACTGTATTCTGCGGAAGCGAGATTGACAAGTTCGGTCATCCCTTCTGCGAGGAGACTTTGGTACAGCGTATCGCTCCAGTATTCATAAAGGTCGTTCTTTTTAGCAGCTTCTAACTTTGCCTGCATTTCCAAACGATAGGGAATAACTTTGTCTGTCGGTTTTAAGATTCCGTAAAATCCGGATAAAATGCGAAGGTGAACATTTACATAATGCCACTGGGCATCTGTAAAAACGGAAGGAGCAATGTGTTGATATTGAATTCCTTCATAGGCAAGAAGCGCCGGTGTTACCGCCTGATCGGGAGAAAAGGCATGAAGTCTTTGATAATTCTGTTCGGCAAGTTTATCACTGCATTTCCAAAGTGTTTTCAGTTCCTGTATATTTTTATTTTTTAAAATCCCGTGAAGCACATCTGCCCGGTCAGAAAAGACCGGGACAGTGGCGTTACAGGGGAATTCATCTGTGATATTCATCTTTTTTGCCGGTGAAATGACAATTTTCAGCATGGTAATTATTCCTCTGTTCTTTCTTTTTGTTTTTTCAGTGTGTTTTAGCAGTTTTCTCTGTCATTCGTAAGTTTTAGCTTATCGAAGAGGAAGAACATCAATCCCATGATCATTCCGACAACACATGCCAGTACCATACCTGTAAGCTGAATACTTCCAAACTGTACTTTGATACCGGATAGTCCGGTTACGAAAATAATAGAGGTCATTGCCATATTTCTTGATCTTGCGTAGTCAACTTGAGAATCGACAAGGATGCGGATACCTGACGTGCCGATCATTCCGTACAGAAGGAATGAAATTCCGCCGATAACAGGGCCGGGGATAGTGCTGATCAAAGTCGTCATTTTCCCAATGAAAGAACAGATGATCGACAGTACCGCGGCGCCTGCGATAACGTATACGCTGTAAACTTTTGTCATAGCCATAACTCCGATGTTTTCGCCGTATGTTGTTGTCGGTACGGAGCCGATAAATCCTGAGATCATCGTGGAAAAATTATCTGCAAAGAGGGAACGGTGCAGACCCGGATCTTTCAGAAGGTCGCGTCCGACGATTTTGCTTGTTACGATCTGATGTCCGATATGTTCAGAGGCGATAACAAGGATAACAGGCAGAATGATCACGATTGCTTCCCATTTGAATTTTGGCGTGGAGAAGTTCGGAAGCGCAAAAAATGATGCTGAAGCAACTTTACTGAAATCAACGATTCCACATAAAAGAGCCGCGATATATCCGGCAATGATAGCGATCAGGATCGGAATCACGGCAAAAAATTTGCGGAACAATACAGATCCAAGGACAGCGGTTAAAAGTGTGACAAGAAATACGATCACATTTTTCGGATCGATGGAAGATGCCGTAAGACCTGCATTGGAAGCGGCTGTTCCGGCAAGTTCAAGTCCGATCAGTGCGACAACCGGTCCCATAGCGGCAGGGGGAAGTATAACGTCGATCCATTTGGAACCGAATTTGCGGATGATCAAAGCAAGGACACATCCTAAGAATCCGACTGCCACAAATCCGCCGAGTGCATAGCTGTAACCCCATTTTTCAATTACGATTCCCGCCGGTGCAAGAAATGCAAAACTGGAGCCGAGGTATGCAGGCGCTTTTCCTTTTGTAATCAGGATGAACAATAATGTTCCGATTCCGTTCATAAATAAAACAACGGCCGGATTCAGTCCGAATACGAACGGAACAAGTACGGACGCACCGAACATTGCAAACATATGTTGTATGCTTAGCGGTACGAGCAGCTTGAAAGGTACTTTTTCTTCTACTTGGATAATTTTTTTGTTTTCCAAAGTTTAAATCCTCCTCATTTTCATATTTCTCATATGTTTTTCTCATAATCTTTTACATTTTAGCATAATAAAGGGAAGGCTGTCATTATAAATTTAGCCTCAAAGAGCTGCTTACAGTATAAATCGTCGGAAGTGCCAAAAGGCACATCATGAGATTGTAAGCAGTAGATGGGGTTTGGGCAACTTTGGACTTTTTCCTTTTTAATCATACAAAAGCATATAAGATTAATTTAGATGAAATTGCTTGATCAAATGAGAAATATTTTCTTCCGTATCTTCAAGATCATTTGCAATTTCGGAAACTGTTTTTCCTTTTTCAAGTTTTTTCTGAATGAGAGAGCAGATTTTTTGGAGAAATTCTTTTCGTTCCTCTTCTCGTCCCTGCATTCTTCCCTCTTCTCTTCCCAGTTTTCTTCCTTCTTCTCTTGCCTCTTCTCTTTGCACTTCGATATCTGTCTCATAGTCGTATTCGTCTAATAACATATTGACAACCTCGCTTCCTTTTCGCATTAAATAATCAGCAAGAATCCCTTTTTCAATGCACTCTTTTATCGCTTTTTTATAAGGCTCTTCCTCCCCGGAGATCTGATAGTTCTGCACGATTTCCATGAACTGGCTGTATTCTTTCAGTACCTGACACTTTTCTAAAATTTCATGATGTTCTTCCGGCCGGATATTGATGACCTTTACTTTTAATTCCAGACTCGGCTCACCGTCTTTTACGATATAGGCATCTGACAGGCGCAGTTCTTTTTCCTTTTCCCACTTTTCTTTTCCGTTATAGAATGTGTAAAATTCCGGTGTCGGAAGGAAAACGATTTTCTTCTTATAACGGCTTCTCGGCGGTACAAGCCTTTCATAAGCACGTCCGATGTACAGCAGACTCCGAAGGGGCATGTTTTCGTTGATCGTAGACTGATGCTCGCCGAATACGATCACTT
>OLOE01001226.1_pt1 | contig 11356 bp, 8 predicted proteins | sample 1673201 | NCBI WGS metagenome assembly OLOE01 (sample SAMEA3136765, study PRJEB25190) | human gut metagenome | biome: human gut; feature: human-associated habitat; material: faeces | place: Austria | collected 2013
GGAAGTTACGATGATCCCTCAGACTTATGTCGATTTGACAAGTGAAGAGGATATTAAAAATATCCAGAAAACATTAGATCTTCTCGAAGAAGACGATGATGTCCAGGACGTATATCATAACTGGAATGAATAGGCGATTCAGGGAATGCAGGCATACAAACAGGAAAAACGCAGGAGGACAAAGAAGATGAGCGATTACAGAATCGAAACAAAATGTATACAGTCGGGATATGAACCCGGAAACGGAGAAGCAAGAGTACTTCCGATTTATCAGAGCACTACATTTCGTTATACGAGCAGCGAGCAGATGGGAAGACTGTTTGATCTTGAAGAGTCGGGATATTTTTATACGCGTCTTCAAAATCCGACGAACGATGCGGTTGCTGCCAAAATATGCGATCTTGAAGGCGGATATGCGGGGATGCTGACATCTTCCGGACAAGCGGCGAATTTCTATGCAATTATGAACATTGCGGAACAGGGAGACCATATCGTATGCGCGTCGGCTTTGTATGGCGGTACATATAATCTTTATGCTCATACAATTAAAAAAATGGGCGTAGATGCTACATTTGTAGATCCGGATTGTTCTGAGGAAGAACTGGAGGCTGCATTTAGAGAAAACACAAAAGCGGTGTTTGGAGAGTCGATTGCCAATCCGGCTCTTGTTGTTCTTGATTTTCAAAAATTTGCAAGTGCGGCGCACAGACACGAAGTTCCGTTTATTGTGGATAATACGTTTGCAACACCGATTAACTGCCGTCCGTTTGAGTGGGGAGCAGATATTGTTACCCACTCTACAACAAAATATATGGATGGCCATGCGGCGTGTGTCGGAGGTGCGATCATTGACAGTGGCAATTTTGACTGGAATGCCCATGCAGATAAATTTCCGGGACTTACGACACCGGATAAGACATATCACGGAATTGTATATACAGAAAAATTCGGAAAAGGCGCTTATATTACAAAGGCAACAGCTCAGCTTATGAGAGACCTTGGTTCCATTCAGGCGCCGCAAAATGCATTTTTGCTGAATATCGGACTTGAAACGCTTCACTTAAGAGTGCCAAGACATTGTGAGAATGCGTTGAAAGTTGCAAAGTATTTGAAAGGACATGATAAAGTAGCTTGGGTAAGTTATCCGTCGTTGGAAGGAGATAAGTATTATGATCTGGCACAGAAATATATGCCAAACGGTACGTGCGGAGTGCTGACATTCGGTCTGAAAGGCGGAAGAGAAGCAGCTGTGGAAATGATGGATAAATTGAAAATGGTAGCAATCGTAACCCATGTGGCGGACGCAAGAAGCTGTGTGCTTCACCCGGCAAGCCATACTCATCGTCAGATGAACGAGCAGGAGTTGAAAGAGGCGGGAGTTCAGCCGGATTTGATCCGTTTCAGTGTAGGAATCGAGAACGCCGAAGATATTATTGCCGATGTAGAGCAGGCATTAAAATAATTCTTAAAAAATGGTATGGATGTATACAATTTACATCTGTGCCATTTTTTGTATAGACGACGAGTGAAAGTTTGTTCCCCACCTATACTTTGGTGACTGCCTACAATTCTGAAATGTGTTTTTTGGAAAATTGTTTCCTCCAAAACTGCATAAAATATCTCGATTTTTTTCATACTGATTTTAAAGATATCGGATATCTTTTGATACGAATATTTTTTGCGGTATGAAGGAGGAGGCAAAATGGCTGAAGAGCAGCAAAAAAGAGAAGACGAAAATAACGAGATCAAAGAAATGGGAACTCTTAATATGAAAGAGAGCGGTTCGAAATACGGAATTCAATTACTGACGATCATAGGGGAAATCGAAGGTCATGACAGTGTTTCAGGAAACACGAAAGCAACGAAATACGAACATCTTCTTCCGAGACTTGCACAGATAGAAGAAGATGATGAAACAGACGGAGTTTTAATTTTATTAAATACGCTTGGAGGCGATGTGGAAGCCGGACTGGCAATAGCTGAAATGATCGCATCTTTAAGCAAGCCTACGGTGTCGCTCGTACTTGGGGGAAGTCATTCAATCGGAGGCCCGCTGGCTGTGTCGGCAGATTATTCCTTTATTGTGCCGACGGGTACGATGATCGTTCATCCTGTGCGTTCTACCGGAATGTTTATCGGAGTGATGCAAAGTTATCGAAATATGGAAAAAACGCAGGATCGTATTACAAAATTCATTGCGTCTCATTCTAACATCACTCAGGATCGGCTTTTAGAATTAATGCTTGATTCTTCGCAGCTTGTAAAAGATGTAGGAACAATGCTTGAAGGAGAGCAGGCAGTAAAGGAAGGGATGATAGATGAGGTCGGAGGAATCAAAGAGGCTTTTGCAAAGCTTCACTCATTGATCGACAAAGAGAAAGAGAAACAAGAGAAAAATTTGATGACATGATTTTCAAATGATGATATACTAAACATAGTATGTTTAATTACCAAGGGGGAATTATATGGCTTCCAAGACTACAAAAGGAAGAAAAAATACAAGATCAAAGAAAAAGACGAGAACGAAAGCGAAAAGCAGCAATGCAAAAAATACAGAACTTGCGGGGGAAATTACGATACTTGTTATATTGACAGTGTGCATTCTGCTTGTTTTGAGTAATTTTGGTATTGGCGGAATTGCGGGGGAGGCAGTTTCTTCTGTACTATTTGGTTTGTTTGGATATATGGCATATGTATTGCCGTTTCTTGTTTTTGCGGCCGCCGCTTTTTTTATTTCAAACAGAGGAAATACACATGCTTATATAAAAATCGCGGCAGGAGTATTTTTGTTCTTATTTTTGACGGCAATACTGGAATTGATATTTAATTCTTATACGCCGGGAACAAAGCTGATTTCATACTATACTCCTGCCAGTGAGCATCATAATGCCGGAGGTTTGACCGGAGGCTGTATGATTAGTATGCTCTGCCCTTTGATCGGGAAGATAGGAACATATGTTGTCTTAGTTGTTTTATCGGTGATATGCATCATATTGATTACAGAAAAATCATTGTTAGCTCCGATCGGCCGAAAAAGTAAAAGAGCATATGAGGATGTGCGAAGGAAACGTCAGGAGACGGCAGTTTTAAGAGCAAAGCAAAAGGAAGAGTCAAAAACACTGTCTGAGAGTCGGAAATCGGGACAATCTTTGAAAAAAGAAGAAAACGAGCCGGAGAAAAGGATCGATCATAAAGTGTCCGGTGTTTCATTTGCAACGACTCTTATGTCTGAAGCAGAAATACCGAAAAAAGGCAGAAGGAAGAATAAATCGCCGGATGTGTGCGAATTGATACCTGATAACGAAGCATTTGTCATTAATCGTGAAGAACCTTTTATGGAAGCAGAACCTATTCGGCAAGAGGGGAAAGAACAGCAGTATGAGGCTTTGCAGCAGACAGATACATTCACGCCTTTAGAAGAAAAGGCAGAAGAGGATCTTCAGAATCAGAAAAATACGTCAGGAAGAAAAAACAAAAAAGAAGATTCCCAAGCAGTGGCAAGGGAAACTCAGAACGTGGCCGATGCGGTGAGAATAGAAGAGCAGAAGGAACATCCTGTTTATCATACACCTCCGATCAGTCTTCTGAAAAAAGGAAGGAAAGCCGGTGGAGATTCAGATGCGCATCTTAGAGCTACGGCGCTTAAGTTAGAGCAGACATTACGCAATTTCGGAGTTGGCGTACATGTGACGAATGCAAGTTGTGGACCGTCCGTTACAAGATATGAACTGCAGCCGGAGCAAGGGGTGAAAGTAAGTAAGATTGTCGGTCTTTCAGATGACATTAAATTAAATCTTGCAGTGGCGGATCTTCGTATCGAAGCTCCGATTCCGGGAAAAGCGGCAGTGGGAATTGAAGTGCCGAACAGTGAGAATACAGCGGTTATGCTTCGTGATCTTTTGGAATCAAAAGAATTTCAGGCAAGCGCTTCTCCCATTTCGTTTGCGGTCGGAAAAGATATTGCGGGAAAAGTAGTCGTTTCGGATATTGCGAAGATGCCGCACCTTCTTGTGGCAGGAGCAACCGGATCGGGAAAATCAGTTTGTATCAATACGTTGATCATGAGTATTATCTACAAAGCGGATCCGGAAGAAGTCAAACTGATCTTAGTCGATCCGAAAGTTGTGGAGTTGAGCGTATATAACGGGATTCCGCATCTGATGATCCCTGTTGTAACAGATCCGAAAAAAGCGGCAGGTGCTTTGAACTGGGCTGTAGCAGAGATGGAGAAGCGTTATAAACTGTTTGCTGATTATAACGTGCGTGATCTGAAGGGATTTAATGAAAAGATAGAACAAGGTCAGACAGGAGAGGATATTCAGAAAAAGCTTCCTCAGATCGTAATTATTATTGATGAGCTGGCAGACCTTATGATGGTTGCTCCGGGAGAGGTAGAAGGTGCTATTTGTCGTCTTGCACAGCTTGCGCGGGCGGCAGGACTGCATTTGATCCTTGCGACACAAAGACCATCTGTCAATGTCATTACCGGTCTTATTAAAGCAAATATGCCCTCTCGTATTGCATTTTCGGTTTCGTCAGGTGTTGACTCAAGAACAATTATAGATATGAATGGCGCGGAAAAACTGCTCGGTAAAGGGGATATGCTTTTTTATCCGTCAGGATATCCGAAACCCGTTCGTGTGCAAGGTTCATTCGTATCAGATAAAGAAGTTCAAAATGTAGTCGATTATCTGATCAATCACAGTGAAAGAGTTTCTTATAATAATGAACTGGAAGAGCATATGGTCACTAATATTGTGTCATCGGGAAATGGAATGCAGGCAGGTGAAAACGGTGATGACCGTGATACATATTTTATAGAGGCCGGAAAGCTTATTATAGAAAAAGAAAAAGCATCTATCGGAATGCTTCAGAGAATGTTTAAAATCGGGTTTAACCGGGCGGCAAGGATTATGGATCAGCTTGCCCAAGCCGGAGTTGTAGGTCCTGAAGAAGGAACAAAACCGAGAAAAGTATTAATGACAAAGGAAGAGTTTGAAAACTATTTACAAAAGGGAAATTAGGAGGTAGAAAATGAAGACAGATATTCAGATCGCACAGGAAGCAAAAATGGAACACATCAAGGATGTGGCGGCACGGGCAGGAATTGAGGAGAACGAGCTGGAGTTTTACGGAAAGTATAAAGCAAAACTTTCAGATGAGTTATGGGAGAAGATTAAAGATCGTGAAGACGGAAAGCTTGTTCTTGTGACAGCCATTAATCCAACTCCGGCAGGCGAAGGCAAGACGACAACATCTGTCGGTTTAGGTCAGGCAATGGCGAAATTGAATAAAAATGCGATTATTGCACTTCGAGAACCATCTTTAGGACCTTGTTTCGGAATCAAAGGCGGAGCGGCAGGCGGCGGCTATTCGCAGGTTGTGCCGATGGAAGATCTGAATCTTCATTTTACGGGAGATTTTCATGCAATCACGTCGGCAAATAACTTGCTTGCGGCGATGCTTGACAATCACATTCAGCAGGGAAATGAACTTCAGATCGACCCGAGACAGGTTGTATGGAAACGCTGTCTGGATATGAATGATCGTGTGCTGAGAAACATTGTTGTAGGACTTGGAAATAAGATGGATGGAATGGTGCGGGAAGATCATTTTGTTATTACAGTTGCGTCTGAAATTATGGCGATTCTTTGCCTTGCAGATGATCTTGCGGATTTAAGAGCTCGCCTGGGCAGAATCATTGTAGCGTATAATTTTGCGGGAGAGCCGGTGACAGCAGATGACCTGCATGCAACAGGGGCGATGACCGCTTTGTTGAAAGATGCGGTGAAACCAAACCTTATTCAGACACTTGAACATACACCTGCGCTTGTACATGGCGGACCGTTTGCAAATATCGCGCATGGATGCAACAGTGTGCGCGCAACAAAGATGGCGCTGAAATTAAGTGATATTACGATTACAGAAGCGGGATTCGGAGCAGATCTCGGAGCAGAGAAATTCTTCGATATCAAATGTCGTATGGCAGATGTCAAACCGGATGCAGTTGTTTTGGTTGCAACTGTACGAGCTTTGAAGTATAATGGTGGGGTTGCGAAAGCAGATTTAGCGGAAGAAAATCTGGATGCACTCGCAAAAGGAATTGTAAATCTTGAAAAACATATCGAAAATATACAAAAATATAAGGTTCCTGTTATTGTAACGTTAAATTCTTTTGTTACAGATACAGATGCGGAAAATGAATTTATCCGCAGGTTCTGCGAAGAAAGAGGCTGTGAATTTGCTTTGTCCGAAGTATGGGAAAAAGGTGGAGAAGGCGGTATTGCACTTGCCGAAAAAGTATTGGATACATTGGAAAACAAAAAATCAGACTTTGAACTTCTTTACGAAGATTCCCTTTCTTTAGAAGAAAAGATCGAGAAAATCGCCAAAGAAATTTACGGAGCAGACGGTGTCGTATATGAGCCGGCAGCAAAAAAACAGATTGCAAAGATCGAATCATTGGGATTCGGAAGTTTTCCGGTATGTATGGCAAAGAATCAGTACTCTTTGTCTGATGATGCAAAAAAACTCGGAAGACCGCACGGCTTTGACATCCACATCCGCGAAGTATATGTAAGTGCCGGAGCAGGATTTGTAGTTGCGCTGACAGGTGCGGTTATGACGATGCCGGGACTGCCGAAAGTTCCGGCTGCAAACGGAATCGATGTTACGGAAGACGGAACGATAACAGGCTTGTTTTAAAGGAGAAATAAATGCCATACATTATTGATGGAAAAGCAATCTCAAAACAGATTAAAGATGAGTTGCGCGACGAAGTAGAAAAATTAACAGAGGCAGGCATAAATGCCTGCCTTGCAGTGATACAGGTGGGAAATGACCCTGCTTCAACTGTATATGTGAATAATAAAAAGAAAGCATGCGCGTATGTCGGGATCAATTCCCGGTCATATGAACTGCCGGAGGATACATCGGAACAAACATTGTTGGATCTTGTACAGAAATTGAATGAAGATCCGGAAGTAAACGGCATTCTTGTGCAGCTTCCGCTGCCGAAACAGATCGATGAGGACAAGGTTATCCGTACAATTTCTCCGGATAAAGATGTGGATGGCTTTCATCCGGTAAGTGTGGGAAGACTCTGGATCGGAGAGAAAGGTTTTTTGTCATGTACTCCTGCAGGAGTGATCCAACTTTTGAAACGATCGGGAATTGAGATTGAAGGAAAAGAATGTGTGATCATCGGCAGAAGCAATATTGTAGGAAAGCCGATGGCGGCTCTTTTGCTCAGAGAAAATGCAACTGTAACAGTTGCCCATTCAAAAACAAAAGATTTGAAGAGTATTGCCAAAAGGGCGGATATCTTGATTGTAGCGATCGGTAAAGCAAAATTTATTACAAAAGATTATATAAAAGAAGGAGCTGTTGTCATCGATGTAGGAATGCATAGAGATGAACAGAATCATCTCTGCGGAGATGTGGACTGTGAAGATGTATCTTCGGTCGTTTCGGCAATCACTCCGGTGCCGGGCGGCGTCGGACCGATGACGATCGCCATGTTGATGAATAATTGTGTGGAAACAATACGCGGTCGGGAGGAAAGAGCATGAAATGCGTGCATTGCGGAGCAAATATTCCTGATGATCAAATGATCTGCCCCGTATGTGGAGCCGAAGTACAGATTGTTCCCGATTATAACCCGCTGGATGATGTACTTGCAAGAGAAGTAAGAGGGTCGGTTGAAGGAGCAACACGACAGATACGGACAGATGATATCAGAAGATACAGAAGAGAAGATCTGACAAAAAATATTAATTCTACCCGTGTTTTAAGCGAGGACGAGATGGAGCGTATTCGCTCAAACCGGAGAAAAAGTACAAATAATACTGAAAGAAATTCGGCAGAACTGCGCCGACAACGTCAAGCCCGGCAGCAAAAACGTCTGGAAGCGGCGAAAAGAAAGAGGAGAAGGCTTTTGCTTACACTGGCGGCAGTTGTTATATTGATCGGATTTGGTATTTATGTGGCATATCAGAATTCTTATACAGGAATGCTGAAAAAAGGGTACCGTGCAGTTAATGAGAAAGAATATATGGCGGCAGAAAAATATTTCGATCGTGCGATCATAAAAGATAAGTCAAGACCGGATGCATATGTAGGTCTTGCGGAAATTTATCTGGATCAAAATGATACAGACGGTGCGGAAGATGTTTATTTGAGCGCGATTGAAACACAGCCCACAAACGAAAAATTGTATCAGGCAGCAATCGATTTTTATATGGAGACAAAACAGCCTGAAAAGGTGGCATCTCTTCTTGAAGACTGTGAAGATGATAACGTATTGGCTTCGGTGTCCGAATATGTTTGTGAAGCTCCTGAATTTAAACCCGAAGAGGGAACATACAAAGAGGTTCAGGGGATTACGATCAGTTCGGATACGGAAGGTGAAATCTATTATACGACGGACGGAACAGATCCGACTGCGAAGACAGGGAAAAAATATAAAGAACCTATCTTACTGGAAAAAGAAGGAACAACGGAGATTCGCGCTATTGTTGTAAATATGAAAGGGATTCCGAGCGGAGTGATATCTCAGACATATACGATTGAATTTCCCATTGCAGATGCCCCTGCGGTGACACCGTCTACCGGCCGATATACAGATCCTCAGAAGATTACGATCACAGTACCTGACGGATATACTGCTTATTATACGACAGACGGATCTGAACCGACAGCTTCATCGGAAAAATATACAGGACCGATCGATATGCCGGCGAATACAACGACTACATTTAACGCTGTTCTCATCAATAACCGAAATGGAAAAGCGACGGAAGTGACAACGCGAAGCTACATTACAACAGCAGAATAGAGTATGTGAAAAACAACCGTGATATTATGTGAAAGTTACATATGTTTTATGCAATTTTTACAAATTCAGGGTTGTTTTTTTGAATTAAAAGAGTTATAATATTTATGTTAAGAAAATAACAATATTCAAATAAAGGAGATGTCGGAAATGAGCAGATTTTGTTTACCAAGAGACATTTATCATGGAAAAGGATGTCTTGAAGAGTTGAAAAACCTGAAAGGAAAAAAAGCAATCCTCGTAGTAGGCGGAGGATCTATGAAACGTCAGGGATTTCTTGACAGAGCAGTTGGATATTTAAAAGAAGCGGGAATGGAAGTGCAGTTGTTTGAAGGCGTAGAACCGGATCCGTCAGTTGAGACAGTTATGAAAGGCGCAGAAGCCATGAGAGCATTTGAGCCGGACTGGATTGTATCTATGGGTGGAGGCTCACCGATTGATGCGGCAAAGGCAATGTGGGCATTTTATGAGTACCCGGATACAACATTTGAAGAATTATGTACACCGTTTAACTTTCCGGAGCTGAGACAGAAAGCAAAATTCTGTGCAATTCCGTCTACATCGGGAACAGCGACTGAAGTTACGGCGTTTTCTGTCATTACAAACTATCAGACAGGCGTAAAATATCCGTTGGCTGACTTTAATATCACTCCGGATGTTGCGATTGTCGATCCGGATCTTGTCGCAGGTCTTCCGGTAAAACAGGTTGCATATACAGGTATGGATGCGCTGACACATGCGATTGAAGCATATGTTTCCACATTAAACGGACCGTTTACAGATCCATTGGCGCTGCAGGCGATCGAGATGGTATTGGATTATCTTCCGGCATCATATAACTGCAATATGGATGCAAGAGAACAGATGCATTACGCACAGTGTCTGGCAGGAATGGCATTTTCAAACGCACTTCTTGGAATCGTACATTCTATGGCACATAAGACAGGCGCAGCTTTCTCCACAGGTCATATTCCGCATGGATGTGCAAATGCGATTTATCTTCCGTATGTTATCCAGTACAATGCAAAAGATTCTGTAGCGGCAAAACGTTATGCAGAGATCGCGCGTAGAATGGGACTGGAAGGAAATTCCGAAAAGGCTCTTATTAACAGCCTTGTAGCTAAAATCGATGAATTCAACGCAAAACTGAACATACCGAAAACATTGAAAGATTTCGGTATCAATGAAGAAGAATTCAAAGAGAAGATTGCTAAGATTTCCGAGCTTGCGGTAGGAGATGCATGTACAGGATCTAACCCGAGAGCGATCGACCCGGCAGCTATGGAGAAACTGTTCACATGTACATATTACGGAACAGAAGTTGACTTCTAAAATTTAACACAAAAATACACTGGTAATTGATAAACAATAAAGTGATATCAACCTTTTAAATAGTGATTTTACACAAAAACGGTTGGCAGGTGTGAACTGTAAAGTCGCTGTCTTGATAGAAGTATCGTGACAGCGGCTTTTTGTAATGGAGTCTTTTGGCACTTACGGAGATTTGAACTTGCCATAGAGTGGATTTTGGCGTATTATAGTTAAGAGTGAAATTTTCAAGGAGGAAGACCATGTATAAGATAATGAAAGCAGAAAAACTGGCAGACAAGATCTTTTTGATGGATGTGCACGCGCCGCGTGTTGCGAGTCATTGTGAGCCGGGTCAGTTTGTGATTGTAAAGATGGATGAGAAAGGCGAGCGTATTCCTCTGACTATCTGTGACTACGACAGAGAAGCGGGGACTATCACGATCGTCGTTCAGGAAGTGGGCGCTTCTACGACAAAGATGGGAACTTTGAAAGAGGGAGATTATTTCCGTGATTTTACAGGACCGCTTGGGTGCGCTTCTGAGTTTGTTCATGAAGATCTCGAAACTTTAAAAAATAAAAAAATGCTGTTTGTAGCAGGCGGTGTCGGAGCGGCTCCGGTGTATCCGCAGGTGAAATGGCTCAAAGAGCATGGTATAGAAGCTGATGTGATTGTCGGTGCTAAGACAAAAGATATGTTGATTCTGGAAGATGAGATGAAAGCAGTTGCGGGAAATTATTACCCGTGTACGGACGACGGTACGTACGGACATGCCGGAATGGTTACGACAATGATCGAAAAACTTGTAAATGAAGGCAAAAAGTATGATGTCTGTGTTGCCATCGGACCGATGATCATGATGAAATTTGTCTGTATTTTGACGAAAAAACTTGAACTTCCTACAATCGTCAGCATGAATCCGATCATGGTAGACGGAACGGGAATGTGCGGAGCATGCCGTCTTCAGGTTGGAGATGAAATCAAATTTGCATGTGTAGACGGACCGGAGTTTGACGGACATCTTGTAGATTTTGATCAGGCGATGAAGAGAAGCCAGATGTATAAAACTGCAGAAGGGCGCGCCTTACTGAAGCTTCAGGAAGGTGATACCCATCATGGAGGATGCGGACATTGCGGAGGTGACGAGTAATGGCAGATGTATTGAAAAAAGTTCCTGTCAGAGAACAGGATGCAAAAGTACGAGCAACAAATTT
>OLOE01001228.1_pt1 | contig 11335 bp, 9 predicted proteins | sample 1673201 | NCBI WGS metagenome assembly OLOE01 (sample SAMEA3136765, study PRJEB25190) | human gut metagenome | biome: human gut; feature: human-associated habitat; material: faeces | place: Austria | collected 2013
CGAGTCTATGAAGTGCATGAACGAAATACTCTGTCTGCGGTTCGGTTTGAACAGGCGCTTCTGTTTCAGGCTGATATTCAGTCGGCGGTTCATATGTCGATTCTTCCGTGTAAACGGGAACATAGTTGTCATCGCCGTATTCCGTTGTAGGCTGTACCGTTGTCACCTGTTCCGTTGACGGTGCTGTGGAAGCCTTGTTATCATTTTTCTGTGAACTGCATTGTGTAAATGCAAAAACAACGGCAACAATAAGGCAGATTATCGCCGCAATTGTTAAGATAACCGCCACATTACGGCTCGTTCTCTTTTTCTTTTTAACAACCTTTTTACGCTTTGGGTGTATCGTTGATTTTGTGTAGTAGTTACCAATATCGTCAGATGAAAGGTCATACTGAAAATCCTTTGTAGCCTTTGACACCTGCTCCCCTGTCTGAGAATCAAAATTGTCGCCATAGTCGGGAGTCTGTGTGCGGTCATCTCTTTCCGACGGCATTTTTACGGGAGTTTCCATTTCGTCCTCAAAGTCGATTTCCGGCATCTGAACGGCGTCTTCGTCATAATCGCCGACAAATTTTACATCATTGTCAAAGTTATCGCCGTAATCCTCCTGAATATCGGAAGATCTTTCGGGGGCGTTGTTTCTTCTTGCAGGAAACGCAACTTCGTCATCAAAGTTGTCAGGCTCATAATCCTTGTTTCTATTATATTTATTGTTATCGTCCATTATGTAATTCTCCTTTGAAAGAAAAATTTTGAAACAGAAAAATACGGTGCATTTATTCTGCACACCCCGTACCAAAATAATAAATCAGCCGTGACAATTTGTCAACTGAATATTAGCACTGTTAAGTTTAAAAGCATAATTTTTGCCATATACAAAAAGTACCCGCACAAGCCGTGCAGGTACTTGTCGATTTAAGAAAAATCAGCAGTGAATCAAGCGTCTTCACCGTTATCGGTTTCGTCTGTTGATTCGCTTTCATCCTCGGAAGCTTCCTCTGTTTCAACCTCTTCGGATTCTTCAAATGCAGTATCTTCTGCGTTTTCGTCATCTGCAAGATCAGCCTCAATGCCTCCCTGAACAGGGTTGCCTGTTTCTTCTTCAACAGCCTCATCATCGGCAACTTCAAAACCGCTGAGGAATGAGTAAGGAATTCCGTAACCGAGTGCGATACTTGCAAGCGTTACAATAACGCTTAATCCCGAGCCGTTTGCATTTGAAAATACATCATAAAGCGGAAGTCCCGGAGCAAGGGAAGCAACGATTATGTAGAGTGACGGGAGCACCATTACAATAAGTGTAACGAGCGAAAAACGCTTTACCGCCTTGCCGTCACCGACACGGGTTGCATAGAACATCAAAAGACCGAACACAGCATACACAAGAATCGGAATGATTGAACCGAGTGGCTGTGAAAGGGCTGATGCGTACTGTGAGAAGAAGTGTGCGCAAACGATAAATGCGATGATCAGAAATGCAGAGAAAAACAGATTGATTGTATCTCTTTTAGTAGGTTTTTTCATAATATGTCCTCCGTACATACGATATTGGTTTAAGTTTAACATTGAAATGTGACAGTTTTGTGAACAAACAATGATATGTACATTAGAATAATGTAAACAAGGCGTAAAAAACGCAACCGCCTTTTGTTTGACAAAATCTGTAAGGGAGTTTATCATAAATCATAAAGGGATTATGCAACTGATTTTTACATAAAGTGTAAAATCAGGTTGGTAGAAATTGCGTTACATATGAAATATACTTAACTCAGGAGGTATGAAAAGTATGATTGGTATGAATTTGAAGTATCTTCGGAAAAAGTACGGATATTCACAGGAGGACCTTGCGGAGAGGCTTGGGGGGTCAAGACAGTCTGTTGCAAAGTGGGAAAACGAGGAAGCTCTTCCCGATGTCGAAAAATGCGTGACGATGGCGCAGATTTTTGAAACTACGGTAGAAATGCTTCTTGTGTGTCCTTTTTACGAGGAAGAATCTGACGCACTTACTCCCGACGGTGACGGAAAGTACATTTTCGGCATTGTTAAGGTCAGCGAAAGAGGACAGATTACACTCCCTAAACACGCCAGAAAGGTGTTCGGAATTGAGGCAGGCGACAGACTTCTGGTTCTCGGTGACGAGAAAAAAGGTATGGCACTTGCAAAAATAAAAAATCCCTTTGATAAGTTAATGAAGTAAAATTTGACTTAAATCCCTTTTATCCTGAATTGAGGAGAAAATATGTACGCAATAAAAACAGAAAAACTTACAAAAAAATATAAGGAAAAAACGGCTGTTTCCGACCTTGACCTTAAAATCAACGAGGGCGAAATGTACGGTTTGCTCGGAGTCAACGGTGCAGGAAAAACAACAACAATGAAAATGCTCACAACGCTTATTATGCCGACATCGGGTGAGGCAGAGCTTCTCGGTCACAGCATAAAAACCGACAGAGCAGCGGTAAAGCAGATTATCGGAATTTCACCGCAGGAAAGTGCGGCGGCAATGAACCTTACCGCAAGAGAAAATCTTGAACTCATGGCAGAGGTTTACGGCTTTTCAAAGAAAGTTGCAAAAGCCAAAGCAAGCGAACTTATCGAACGCTTTTCCATGCGGGAATTTGAAAACCGCAAGGCTAAAAAGCTGTCGGGCGGTGAGGTGAGAAGATTGAGCATTGCAATGGCACTTATCTCAGAGCCGAAAATACTTTTTCTTGACGAACCCACGCTCGGACTTGATGTAATTGCAAGACACAGCCTTTGGGTTGAGATTGAAAAGCTCAAGGGTAAAATCACCGTTATTCTCACAACGCACTATCTCGAAGAGGCTGTTGCACTCTGCGACAGAATCGGTATTATGGCTCACGGCAAATTTGTGGCTGAGGGTACTTCCGATGAGCTTGTTGCCCTTTCGGGCGAAAAGATTTTGAGTCGGCTTTTGTAAAGCTGACAAACGGAGGTGCGTTGTAATGAGATTGACTGCGTTTGCTTCACGAAATACAAAAGAAATTCTCCGTGATCCGCTGACATTCTGTTTCGGACTCGGATTTCCCGTTGTACTTCTTCTTTTGTTGTCGGCAATAAATTCAGCAATCCCCGAACAGGCTCAGATGACAATGTTCAACATCGACAAGCTGACGCCCGGTATTACGGTTTTCGGAATGAGCTTTATCTCGCTGTTCTCGTCAATGCTCATTGCAAAGGACAGAACCACAAGCTTTATGATGAGATTATTCACATCTCCGCTCAAAGCACACGAGTTTATTATCGGCTACACACTTCCGCTTTTGCCAATGGCAAGTTTGCAGAGTGCCGTATGTGTTGTTGTTGCGTTCTTCCTCGGACTTGAGGTCAGCGTGAACATTTTGCTTATGCTTGCGGTAAACATTCCGATTGCAATTGTGTTTATCTCGCTCGGACTTCTGCTTGGCACACTTCTGAATGAAAAGGCTGTCGGCGGAATCTGCGGTGCATTGCTCACAAACCTTTCGGCATGGTTTTCAAACATTTGGTTCGATACTGAAATGGTCGGCGGTTGGTTCAAAAACCTTGCAAACGCACTTCCGTTTGCCCATGCCGTAAACGCTGCAAGTGATGCAATTTCGGGCAACTATTCGGACATTATGCCCGAACTTATTCCCGTCTGCGGATATGCGGTTGTGTTGCTTGTTCTGGCTGTGGTCGTCTTTTCCGTTATGATGAAAAGGAATAAATAATTGATGAATCCAAACGGTAAAGCCTTGTTAAAAGAAAACAAAAGATATTATCTTCTCGACTCTCTGCGTGGAATTTCAACCGTCAGCATGGTTGCGTTTCACTTATGTTACGATATTTTTATGATGTACGGACTTAACACAAGCTGGTACTTTTATCCCATGACTGCGGTCTGGGAACGCAGTATCTGCGTAGTGTTCATACTGCTTTCGGGAATGTGCCTTAACTTTTCGGGAAACGGCATAAAAAGAGGTGTTCTTTTAAATCTTGCGGGCTTTGCCGTTACCTGCGTTACCGTGATAGCCGAACCGAATCAGGCGGTATGGTTCGGTGTACTGAATCTGATAGGCTGTTCAATGATGATTGTTTCCGTTCTGTCGGATAACCTCAAAAAAATAAGCCCCCTGTCGGGAGCGTTGATTTCACTTTTGTTGTATGCGGTTTCGTATGATTTGCAAAAAGGCTGTGTCGGATTTTTCGGGCTGGATATCGTAAAATTGCCCGATTTTCTCTATTTGTGCAAGTACCTTGCATTTCTGGGATTCCCCTCGTCCGACTTTGTGTCGGCAGACTATTTCCCGATTATTCCGTGGATTTTCCTCTTTACGGCAGGCTTTTATCTTTGGAATTTCATCGCACAAAAAAATCTTGCAAAATATTTTGAATTCAAAATTCCGCTGTTTGACAAAATCGGCAAATACAGCCTGTGGATTTATCTTGCCCACCAGCCTGTTATTATGGGTGTTTTGATGTTGATAATGTGACTTTGCCGATTGAAAGTTATAAACAAAAAAATAATGTCGGAGGTGTACCGCCGACATTATTTTTTATTTTAAATTATTTCCGATTGTGCTGCTAAGCCTTCGGATGCTGCAAAGGATTCTTCTCTGTCAAACACACCGCAGAGCCACATATATGAAGCTGTTGAAAGGGCAATGCTTACAAAGCCGAACCAGATGCTGTTCACACCGATAAAAACGCTCGGAACGCAGGCAAGGACAACACCTATATGATAGCTTGCAAGCGTAAGCCAATAGAATTTAGCCTTTTTCTTCATATCCTTGTCCTTGTCAATAATACCCGTGAATGTTGAAACCGTTGCAACACGAAGGTTGTTTGTCGAGAAAATCGGAGATGTAACATAACTTCCGGCTGTTCTGAATGAATTCCACAAAACAGGAGTTACGAACAGAATCGGCAGAATTGCAAGGTAGTTGTTTGAAATATTCGGAAAAGTTCCGATAATCAGAAGAGCAACCGCACTTGCAATAAGGCTGACGGTTTTGGTTTCAAGTTTAATAAAACGGTCGGAAATTACAAAGAAAACATTGCCGAGAATATATGTAAGGAGAGCGATGACGATAAACACAACGCCCTCAAAATCACCCGTAAAAATTTTGCTGACAAGGTGAATCATATTTGCTGTCTGTGCGTTACCGAACACATCACAGTGATTATAAATTGCATATCCGCCCATAAATCCGCCCAGAGAGCTGACTGCAAAATGCAGAATATGCTGTTTTTGTTCTCTTGTCATTTTAAAGACTTCCTTTTTCGCCATAAAACGTGTAATTGCTTAACATAATTATACACCTGCAATTCTGATTTTGCTATTATCCCCCAATGGAATTATACTCCGTTTTGCAATAAAAATTAAGTCACATTGCACAAAACAGCTGTCTTGCTGTTGTACAATGTGACTTTTTTGCTTTTTATGAAGTTTTAAAGAATCAAACTGTCATCAAACTTTTTCAGGCATTTCATCTGCCATACATTCAACAAGAACAGCTTTCTGAGCGTGAAGACGGTTTTCTGCCTCCTCAAAGATTTCATTTGCGTGTTCTTCAAATACATCTGCAGTAATCTCTTCGCCACGGTGTGCAGGGAGACAATGGAGAACCATACAATCCTTGTTTGTAACAGCCATAAGCTCCTTGTTAACCTGATAGCCTGCGAATGCTGCTTCACGGATTTTCTTTTCTTCTTCCTGTCCCATTGATGCCCATACATCTGTATAAACAACATCGGCATTCTTAGCGGCCTCAAGCGGATCTGTTACGATTTCAAACTTGCCGTTACCGTACTTTTCACCGAACTCGATAATATGCTTAGGCGGCATATAATCCTTTGGACAGGCGGCAGAGAAGCTCATGCCTGTGCTGAGTGCGCCGACGATGAGCGAGTTCATCATGTTGTTGCCGTCACCGATAAAGCACATCTTGAGTCCTTCAAGCTTGCCCTTGAATTCACGAATTGTCATAAGGTCTGCGAGAACCTGACATGGATGACAATAGTCTGTAAGACCGTTGATAATCGGGATTGAACCGTACTCTGCAAGAGCCTCAACTTCTTTCTGCTCAAAGGTACGAATCATAATACCGTCAAGAAAACGGGAAAGAACACGGGCTGTGTCCTCAACAGGCTCGCCTCTGCCAATCTGAAGGTCATTTGATGAGAGGAAAAGCGGATAACCGCCGAGCTGTGTCATACCAACCTCAAATGAAACACGGGTACGGGTGCTTGACTTTTCAAAAATCATACCAAGAGACTTGCCCTTGAGAATTTTATGCTCAATGCCGTGTTTCTGCTCATATTTAAGCTGATCGGCAAGGTTAAGTGTGTTGATAATTTCTTCTGTTGACCAATCCTCAAGTTTAAGTAAGTGTTTCATTAGTTGTTCTCCTTTATTGTTTTTTCGAGTATATTAATCGCCTCGTCAATTTCATTGTAATCAATAACAAGCGGTGGGAGCATACGGAGCAAATCTTTTGCCGTGATAATAAGCAAGCCGTTTTCAACGCATTTGATTGCAATGTCGTGTGCATCGCCCTTTTCAAGCTCAATACCAATCATAAGTCCCATTCTGCGAACGCTCTTTACGCCGTCGATTTTTGTGAGCTTGTCCTCAAAATACTGACCTTTTTTCTCAACCTCGGCAAGAAATTCGTCATTTGCAACTGTGTCAAGAACATAGTTTGCACCTGCACAAACAACAGGGTTTGCGCCGAATGTTGTGCCGTGAGTTGACGGTGACATAACATCCTTGAGCTTTTCACCGCACATACAAACACCGATAGGAAGTCCGCCGCCGAGTCCCTTTGCAACCGTCATAAGGTCGGGGAGGATACCGTAATTCTGATGAGCAAACAGCTTGCCTGTTCTGCCTACGCCTGTCTGAACCTCATCGACAATAACGAGAATATCGTTGTCGTTGCAATACTTAACAAGTTCTTTTACATATTCGGGATCGAGGATATTTACACCGCCCTCGCCCTGAATGAGTTCAAGCATTACTGCGCAGGTTTTGTCTGAAACAACTGCTTTCAGAGCGTCCATATCGTCTGCGTCTGCATACTTAAAGCCCTCTGTAAACGGGAAGAAATAGTTATGAAAAACATCCTGACCTGTTGCGGCAAGAGTTGTAACAGTTCTGCCATGAAAGGAATTGTTAAGCGTTACGATTTCATTTCTGCCCTCGCCGTACTTGTCAAAGCTGTACTTACGGGCAATTTTGATTGCGCATTCGTTAGCCTCTGCACCGCTGTTGCCAAAGCAGACCTTTGAAAGACCTGTAAGTGTGCAAAGCTTTTCAGCAAGGTCACTTGCCTGTGAACAGTAAAAATAGTTTGACATATGCTGAATTGTGCCTGCCTGCTTTGAAACAGCCTCAACCCAACCGTCATTGCAATAGCCAAGGCTGTTTACACCGATACCCGATGAAACATCAATGTACTTTTTGCCGTTTTCGTCATATGCGGTAACGCCTTTTGCACTTTTGAGAGCAACATCGTAGCGACCGTATGTGTGCATAATATATTTTAAATCTTTCTCTTTTGAAGTCAAGTTAGCCACACCCTTTCATATTTTATCATTGCTGAAGGAGTAAACAAAAACATCCTCACGCTTCTCAAAGCCGAAATCACGCCAGAAGCTTTGACCTGTTTCGTTGTTCTGATAACAGAAAATGTGAGTTTTGTCGATGCCTTGTTCACGAATTTTTTGGATAGCGGTCTGTGCAAGAGCGTGACCGATTTTCTTTCGTCTGAATTCGGGCAGAACAGCCATATGGTGGATAAATCCCCGTCTGCCGTCATGACCTGCAAGCACGGTTCCGACAATTTTTCCGTCAACTACGGCAACCTGACTCATACCGGCGTTGTGCTTGAGATAACGCTCCATCTGATCTTTTTCATCAGCCTTAGAGAGCGCACGCTTTGTGGTAATCTGCCACATCTCATAGACCTCGTCATAGTCGTCAATTGTCATTTCTCGTATAATCATTGCACCCTCCAAAATCTAATCTGTAGGGGCGAACCGCTTTCGCCCACGGGAGCACACGGTGCTCCCCTACAAACAATACACTGCTTTTGTCAAATAAAAATTTTAAGTTAAACAGAAAGTTTTATTTAGCGAGCGACCAATGACCGCCTCTACTGTTTTTACAAATCAGCAAAACAGCAATGCTAATCAATAAAACATTGTACCGATGCCTTCATCGCTAAAAAGCTCGAGCAGAATTGAATGTTCGATTCTGCCGTCAATGATATGGGCACGGTTTACACCGCTGCGGACTGCCTCAACACAGCAATCAATCTTGGGAATCATACCGCCGCTGATGATGCCGTCACGCTTGAGCATAGGAACTTCGCTGACATTGACAACCGGGATGAGTGAATCCTCATCGTGAACATCACGGAGAAGTCCTCTGATATCTGTCATAAGAATGAGCTTTTTTGCGCCGATTTTAGCGGCAATCTGCGATGCCGCAATGTCTGCGTTAATATTGTATACATTGCCGTCATAACCGCCTGCAACGGTTGAAACAATCGGAATATAACCGCTTGCAAGAGCATTGTTGAGCGGTTCGGGGTTAACCTCCTTAATTTCGCCCACATAGCCGAGGTCTGCGCCTGTAACAAGCTTTTCAGCCATGAGCATTCTGCCGTCAAGACCGCAAAGTCCCATAGCCTTACCGCCGTGACTGCCGAGGAGCTGAACAAGGCTCTTGTTGACCTTGCCTGCAAGCACCATCTGAACAATGTCGATAGTTTCCTTGTCGGTCACTCTCATACCGTTGATAAACTTGCTTTCCTTGCCAACGGCTTTGAGCATTGCATTGATTTCGGGTCCGCCGCCGTGAACAAGCACAACATTGACTCCGACAAGCTGCATAAGAACGAGGTCGCTCATAACTGCCGCTTTAAGTTCTTCGTTTATCATAGCGTTTCCGCCGTATTTTACAACAATTGTTTCGCCCGAATATTTCTTGATATAGGGCATTGCCTGTATAAGTACCTTGGCTCTCTTTGAAACATCCATTTTCTTCAATCCTTTATGTAGTTGATTTACGCTCACACAATCAAATCGCATATTATGTGCGGTAGTCACCGTTGATTTTTACATAATCATAGGTAAGGTCGCAACCGTAAGCCTCGGCAGATGCATTGCCGTCACCTAATTTCACGAGAATTTCAATTTCATCCTCAAGTAAAATTTCCTTAGCCTTGTCCTCATCAAACACAAGACCGTTGCCGTCCTTGCAAACAAGGATTTCACCCTTTGCGGATTTATATGAAACATCAATCCTTTTAACATCTGTTTCGGCACCGCTGTAGCCGATTGCGCAGAGGATTCTTCCGCAGTTTGCGTCAGCCCCGAACATTGCCGCCTTTACAAGACTTGAACAGATGATGCTCTTTGAAATAATCTTTGCGCTCTTATCGTCTTTTGCACCGTCAACCTTGCAGATAAGGAGCTTTGTTGCACCTTCACCGTCTTTTGCAAGCTTCTTTGCAACCTTTTTGAATGCATCGGTAAGAACGGCTGTAAAGGTTTTGTAATCATCGTTCTTTTCTGTGATTTCCTTGTTGCCTGCATAACCCGATGCCATAATTGCAAGGGTATCGTTTGTTGAGGTATCACCGTCAACGCTTACCATATTATAGCTGACATCAGCAGCTTCGATAAGTGCGGATTTGAGCATTTCGGAAGAAATTGCCGCATCGGTTGTTACAAATGAAAGGGTTGTACCCATGTTAATATGAATCATACCGCTGCCCTTAGCAATACCGCCGATTGTAACCTTTTTGCCGTCAAGAACCGTTTCAACAGCCCACTGCTTTTTCACGGTGTCGGTTGTCATAATTGCCTCTGCGGCAGAGATTCCGCCGTCCTTTGAAAGCGTGCCTTTGAGCTTTTCAATTCCGCTTGCAATGGGTTCAATCGGGAGAGGCTGACCGATAACACCTGTTGATGCAACGATTACATCGTTTTCGTCAACACCGAGAGCGTCTGCGGCAAGACTGCACATTTTCTCAGCCTTTTCATAGCCGTCAGGGTTACAGGCATTTGCATTGCCTGAATTTACGACAACAGCCTGAGCCGTACCGTTTTCAAGGTGTTTTTTAGTAACATATATAGTGTCGGACTTTACAAGGTTCTTTGTAAAGATAGCCGCACTGTTGCAAACCTTGTCGCAGTAAATGAGCGCAAGGTCTTTTTTGGTTGTGTTAGATGCTTTGACTCCGGCACAAATTCCGTTGGCTGTAAAGCCCTTTGCGGAAGTGACCGAGCCGTTTTCAATATACTTGATTTCCATAGATATTCACCCTTAAAATGCAGGCGGAACGATTACCAAACCTGTTTTTTCGTCAAGTCCGAAGATGATGTTCATATTCTGAATAGCCTGACCTGCGGCACCCTTGACCATGTTGTCGATTGCGGCACAGGCAACGAGCTTGTTTGCTCTCTTATCGTGATGAATTGAAACATCACAGAAGTTAGAATATTTGATATTGTGAATGTCGGCACATTTGCCGTCATCAAGAAGTCTTACAAAAAATTCGTCCTTGTAAAAGTCCTCATAAGCCTTTCTGATTTGTTCAAAGGTTACACCGTCCTTGATGTCGGCATAAACAGTTGCGAGAATGCCACGGTTTACGGGGAGAAGGTGCGGAACAAAGGTGATAATAACCTTTTCGCCCGAAAGCTTTGAAAGAGTCTGCTCAATTTCTGGAGTGTGGCGGTGGCTTGCAACCTTATAAGCGTGGAATCCCTCGTTGAGTTCGGGATAGTGGTTGCCCTGATTTGGCTTTCTGCCAGCACCCGTAACACCGCTTTTGCAGTCGCAAATGATGCCCTTTGTGCTGACAAGTCCGTTTACAATTGCAGGAGCAATTGCGAGCGGTGAACAGGTTGTGTAACAGCCCGGATTCGCAACAAGCTTTTTGCCCTTGATTTTATCTCTGAAAAATTCAGGAAGTCCGTAAACTGCCTGTTCGTGAAGTTTTTTGTCGAGAAAAGTTCCGCCGTACCATTCGGTGTATTCTTCTTCGCTTTCAAGGCGGAAGTCAGCGCCGAGGTCAATAAATGCCTTGCCCGCATCAATGCACTTTGCGGCAAGCTCCTGTGAAAGACCGTGTGGGAGAGCGGCAAAGATAACATCGCTCTTTTCAACAACGGCGTCCTGATTTTCACAAATCATATCGTTTAAAAATGTATAAGACGGATAAACATCGCTCAGCTTGTCACCCTCAAAGGAAACAGAGCTGATTGCCGAAATTTCAGCCTCGGGATGAGCGGTAAGAAGTCTTACAAGCTCTGCACCTGCATAGCCGGTTGCACC
>OLOE01001239.1_pt1 | contig 11288 bp, 10 predicted proteins | sample 1673201 | NCBI WGS metagenome assembly OLOE01 (sample SAMEA3136765, study PRJEB25190) | human gut metagenome | biome: human gut; feature: human-associated habitat; material: faeces | place: Austria | collected 2013
TTTGTTTCCATATGATACCTCAACCTTATAGTTTATTCTCAAATAGTTAAACTCCCATCTCTTTGTTAAGTTAACTTCACATCTATAGTATAGTTCACTTAACATATTTTGTAAAGTCTATTTTGCATTTTTTGTAAAGTTTTCTTTACTTATCGAATGACATATCCGGATATAGGCGAATAATTCTTTCCAAGTACTCAAAAAAGCTGGCCAATCACTCAGCCAACTTTTCTGGTCTTATCAATTTTTTGATAACTTATTTAGATTTAAGGCGCTCAACATCACGCGCAATCACCAATTCTTCATCTGTTGGGATGACAAAAACTTTAACAGGTGACTCTGCTGTTGTAATATCGCCAACATGTCCAAAGACATTCTTTTCAGGATCCACTTCAATACCAAACCAAGTCAAACCATCTAAAATTGAAGAACGAACTTCTGCAGAATTTTCACCGATACCTGCCGTAAAGACAATGGCATCTGCTCCGTTCAATACGCCAAAGTATTGAGCAATGTATTTACGCAAACGATCTACATAAAGATTGTAGGCTAAAATACATTTTTCATCTCCTTCATTTTTACCAGCAATGATATCACGCATATCGCTTGATTTTTCAGAGATACCAAGGAGTCCTGATTCTTTATTAAAGACGTGACGAATACGTTCAGCATCGGCCATATCAGGCTCACGGTCAATGATGAATGGAATAATCGCAGGGTCAAGATCCCCAGTACGTGTTCCCATCATAACCCCACCAAGTGGTGTCAATCCCATTGACGTGTCTACTGATTTACCACCGTCCACGGCAGTAATTGAAACACCATTTCCGACATGAGCTGTGATAATCTTAGTTTCTTCAATAGGTTTTCCTAGTAGCTTAGCTGCTTCTTGAGAAACATATTGGTGGCTTGTTCCGTGTGCTCCGTATTTACGAACTTGATAGTCTGTATAATAACGATTAGGCACTGGATAACGGTAAGCCACTTCTGGCATAGATGTATGGAAGGCTGTGTCAAAAACAGCAACACTGGTAATATCTGGGAGGAGCTCCTTAAAGGCACGAATCCCTGAGGCTGCACCAGGATTATGAAGTGGAGCCAAAGCAGACAATTCCTCGATTTTCGCTAATGCTTCATCGTCTACCAAACTTGATTCTTTGAAATACTCACCACCAGCAACCACTCGATGACCTACACCTGTGATTTCATCATAATTCTTGATGATATTAAAACGAATCAAATCATCAAGTACGATTTTTACAGCCTGAACATGATCGGTAATATCTAAAATCTGCGTTTCAGAATCATTATCAAACTTAACTGTTGAAATAGAGTCTTTTAATCCGATACGCTCAATCAACCCTTTGGCAAGTACAACTTCAGATGGCATTTCATACAATTGCCATTTCAAACTTGAACTTCCTGCATTGATTGCGATTGTTTTTGTCATAAGTCACCTCTTTGTAAAACGCTTTCAGTAATATAATCTTATTTTATCATGTTTTTTTATAAAATGGAATTGTCTGATTTCCATTTTTGGAAATTCTCAGTAAAATCTTTGAGAATCTCTGGATTTTGTAGATCACTAAGTGGATAAACAAAGGTCTCTGGAGCATTTTCTGTTTGCTTTTTAAGCACAAAGATAGACTTCATATTGTGTTTATTGCCAAAAGCTGCTTCAGGAAGAGTGATTACAGCAATAATATCAGCATATCCTGATAGCCACTTCTTAAGCAAATCACTTTGTGGACTCGTTAAAAGATTAGTTGGTGCCAAAAGAATAGCAATACCGTCTTTCTTCAAGTACTTAAGCGATTGCTCCATAAGAAGATGATGGGCATATGTGTGTTCACCAGTTGCTGCCACCTTGAAACGACTCGCAATTTCATCATTAGGGTAGTAACCTACTGGAAGGTCACTGATAATAACATCGCTTTCTTTGAGGATATGGGGGCGAACTGCGTCTTCTTGAATGTAAACCGCTTTTGAGTTCACTACATCCGCAATACTGGCTGACAAATCAATAAGCAAATCGTCAACTTCCATCCCCATATAATTAAGGTTTTTGTGACTATTATTTAAAAGAGTCTCTGCCAAGTTACCTGTACCTGAACCAATCTCCAAGACATCTAATTGATTGTCCTTAGTCAAACCCTCAAGTAGGTAAAGAATGATAAATCCAATAGCATCTGGTGTAAATTGGTGATTGGCTTGTAAGGCTTCCAACTGCCCTAGTTTGATAAACAAAAACTGAAAGGCTCGACGCCACTCCTCTTTACTTAGATTAAGGGCACGTAATTTCTCGTTATTTTTGATGATAAGTTCGTTATCAACGTCAGCCCCCAAATAATAGGAATTTTGCTCGATAAGGGCATCGTAAGCATGGGTCCCAAGATCATTTTCAATGGTTTGGACATTTTCTAACAACAGCGCAAAAGCTGTCTCAATTGCTTCAAAATTCATGATTTCCTCCGTCCCTCTATCATATCAAAAAGGGGGGAGAATTGCTATTTCTGGTCCTCTTTCTTCACATAGTGATAGGTTTTGGTGTGTCCTTCATTCTCAACTCTAATAATCATCTTCTTGTCTTTTACCTCATAAGTCGTATTTCCCTGAGCAAAACTAAAAGAACCCGACTCCTTATCAGCCAAATCCACCGTCATTTCTGCCATAAGTCGACTCTGACTAGCTACTGTTTGTGCTTGATTTTGTCTAGAGCTAGCAACTACCCTATCCAAATAAACCTGAAGAAGAAGTGTAAAAATGCCAGCCATAAAAAGGGAATAGAGGAGAACACCTCCCCTAACTTGTTTTTTCAAAAGCATAAACGAAACTCCTTTGCAGACCATTTTTAAGAATAACTTCAATGGTGACTATCTGATTTTTTTGACTGATTGTACTAGATTTTAAACCGAAAAGCATGGGTTGATAGCCTCGACCATCGGCGTTAGTTTTTCGAAAATCAGAAGCATTTGAGATACCAAATGCCAAGTCTTGATTATCCTGCTTGACATAAAGCTTGTTGCCTTCTACTTTAACCAACTGACAACCTTCTAACTCTGCCTCCATTTGTTGGACAAACAGAAGCCAATCTTGATTTTCTTGTTGTCTTACCTGTTTAACATTGCTCACCAGAACGGTGGTTAAGCCTTGATATACTTGGACAGAACCAGCTATAACCAGTAAGGCTACCAGACATTCCAAAAGGGTAAAGGCGCGAACCTTACTATTTAGAGACATGAGTAATTTCCTTTCCTGATTCATAAACTGTGATGCCTTGCTTGCTACGTTTCACTGTTACCGTGATGCCATTTAAGGTCAACTGATCCTGTTTGGTCTGGACGGCCATAGTTGCCACACTCAAGACCTCTTGTTGATGAAGATTCTTAGCCATTAACCTACGATTAGTGTTAATTTGCTCTAAGATGAGGCTACTGACAAGCACTAAAACGGCCATGGCTACCAAACTTTCGATGAGAATATAGCCTCTAAGAGACCGTCTTTTTATATTTTCCACTGCCCATGTTAAGCTGATAAGTCACCACCTCCTTGTTACTTGAGAAACGAATCTTACTAAGACTAGAATTGCCTCCTTTAGCATCAAATACTAGGGTCTGCCCCATATCCAGATGAATGTTTTCAGGAATAGAGAGACTGGTTCTTCCATTACTAATCTTATCCTTAGTCAGCTGCAATTCAATGTTAGTCCCTTCCGCTGCTGCCAAGCGCTGACTATCCCGGTACAGATACTCAAAGCGTAGATAAAAAAGATTAGTCTCGACTTGCTGAAAAATACCCGTCACTGACCCTGACAAACTCAGAGTAAGAAAAGCAACGACTGCTAATGTCACCAAGCTTTCCAACAAGGTGAAGGCCCTAATTGGCAACTGAGCGCCTTTCACCACCATGTTTCGCATAATAATCATTGTATGAATCTGCCTGTTTTTGTGTAATTTGACCTGATGACACAAGAGCTGCTAAACTAGCTGTCTTGTTATTTTTCATTTCATAGAGTTCTGCTTGAGAATCCACAACTTTGACGACAGCTGCATTTCCAGTTTCTTTTACAGAATCCTTTTGCTTACTCAAGTTAGGAACAAAGAGCAAAAGAAGAATACTGATAATGAGCAACACGACCAGCATTTCAATCAGAGTAAAAGCACGTAACTTAACGGCATTCAATTTTTTCAACATCAATTTCATGACATCATTCCTTCCATATTTTGATACATCGGTAATAACATGGCTGCATAGATCATTACAATCACGACAGCAACAATAATAAAAATGAGGGGTTGTACAAAGGTTGTCGCCTTATTAAGACGGTTAAAGAAGGTCTGCCAAACCTCTTCAGCATAGACTTCAAGCTCATATCCCAACCTCGCATTAGCCTCCCCATAAGCAATAATTAGGGAGAGCTCCTCAGTGAAAAACGGATGACTGGCAATACGTTCAGGGAAACTCTGCCCCAGCATCAAGGCTTCTTCTAAATCGGTTCCCAACTCACGAAAGAGCTTGGATTTTTGCTCTTGCATAAGAGCCACTAAATCTAGCAAGTCAACGCCTTGACCTAATAGATTTCCCCACTCCCTAGCATAATAGGCTGTCGTGTAAAGCCTTACTGTCTGACCAATAAATAGAATTTTGGCCATTCGCCTATAAAAAACAAGAGCTGACTGTCGTTTCACCCAGACATAGAGGAGAATCCCTAACACAAGGAATCCAAACAAACTCACAAAGAACAACTGAGGAAACATTTGAACCAGTTGTACTGCCCAGTTATCCTTACCATCACCTTCTAAAAGCTGTGGTAAAAGATAATTTTTGAGCCCAAACATAATCAAAATCAGGAACCCCAAAAGCAAGATAGGATAAGTCGCCACTTCCATGAGTTTCTTACGAACCTTGGTCATGCGAAGCATATAGGTTTCAATCTTAGTCAAGCTCCCTAAAAGATCTCCATGCTTGTCAGCAAGTGCAATCTGAGTGACAATATTATCCGAAAAGCCCACTGATGCAAACATCTGGTCCAATCTCTCACCTCGCATTAAACTCTCTTTCATAAGAGATAATGAGGATTCTTTCAACAAATGACTGCGCTCCAAGAAAGCCACAATTTCAGTTAGGGTGAATCCTGCCTTCAAGAGTTGTTTGAAAAGCTGAATAACCTTGACTTGTTGGTTAATCTTTAATTTTCTCCCCTTGGATATCCCTTTCAGTGAGATGTCCCTGTTTAACCAAGTCTTCCAGTTGCTGGTTCCAGCTGGTTGACGAATGGTTTTGGAAACTTTCTTTGGCAAAATCAATCACCCCTCCTCCCTTTATCAAACGCATATAGGCAATACCTTGAAGCGCATTATCCAATTCAGACTTGTCTACACCAAGGTCCAGGAGGCGTTCATAAACACCGGCCACACTCTTGGCGTGAATGGTTGAAAGAACAGTCACTCCTGTCAGACTAGCCCTAATAACAGCTCGGGCAGTCTCTCTATCCCGAATTTCTCCAATAATCAGAACATCCGGACGATGACGCAGAGATAGCTTTATTAAATTATCATAGGTCATATCAATCGCCTGATTAACCTGGAGCTGCAAGACATTATCCTGTTTAATCTCTACAGGATCCTCAATTGAAATCACCTGTTGCCCCTTAAAACGCTCCTGTACCAAGGCATGCATAAGCGTCGTCTTCCCAGAGCCCACAGGACCTGCAAAAAGGTACAAACCTCGATAATCCAATGCATCCACAATTGGCTGAATCCCTTGATTCCAGTACGTTAACTCTCTTCGTTCGGAATGAAGAACACGAATAACCAGGCTTTCCAAGCCTCGATAGTCTCCAACAGTTGATAAACGCAGAGAAACCAAGTGACCATCACCACAATCATAATCACAAGAGCCCAGTTGACTCCTACGCTTCTCACCCACCATCATTCCTGCCACAAATTTAAAGTGACCAATAAGACTAGCCATGAAATCAGGCCGATATACATCAATCAATCTCCTCTCCTGCCCAATTCGCATATAGAGCTCGTAATTATCCTGACGTGGAATAATATAGATGTCTTGAGCCCCACAACTATCAGCATTTTTGATCATTTCCTTAGCAAATTCTGTTACCATAAGGACCTCCTCATAGACCTATTCGTAAAAAGTTTAAGAAAATGAAAAGAAGCCCGAAAAAAATTCGAGCTTCTGCATTGTTTAACGTTTAATTTTACAGTGGGCATGATTTGGAAGGTCATTTCGCTTTTCATATCCCGGACGGTATTTTTCCTCAGGAATTTCCTGCCAATCATCCAAAAGAGCAATCGATTGATAGACCTGCAGATATTCGTCACACTCCTCACACCAGTGTTTATCCTCTTGGTCCCAAAAAGCAGTCATGACACTACTACGGCTGATATAACTTGGCAAGGTTTCTTCCATGGCAAACCAAAGTTTTTTATAGTACTTGAGGGCATCATAAAAATTTTCAAATTCCTTAGTACTGATGATATCTTCTTGCCAGCCTTCTAAGAACCACCACGGTTCCAAATCCCCTTTCATTTCAACTACTTGGTACATTTTTCTTTCTCACTTCATCTTTGGTGTTCCTATTATACAAAATTTTCTGGAAAAGATAAAAAAAATGGTCTTATATTTTATATTTATCAAAAATTGAAGAAATTCTAGTCATATAAATACGAAAAGAACTCACAATGAATTGTGAGTTCTTTTGATTTCGTTTTAGTCTTCAGATGATTCCACAATTGCTTCATCAACAGCAATGTTTTCAATAACTTCAACTTCGTTAACTGAAAGTGGTTCAATGTTACGGTAGCGAGCCATACCTGTACCAGCAGGGATAGTCTTACCAATGATAACATTTTCTTTAAGACCAAGGAGATGGTCTTTCTTACCACGGATAGCTGCATCTGTAAGCACACGTGTTGTTTCTTGGAAGGAAGCCGCTGACAAGAATGAATTTGTTTCAAGTGAGGCTTTCGTAATACCAAGAAGGACTGGACGAGATGTTGCAGGAACACCACCAGAGATAACAATATCCTTGTTAGCATCTGTGAAGTCAGAAATGTCCATAAGTGTACCTGGAAGGAGATCTGTATCACCTGGATCCATAACACGTACTTTACGAAGCATTTGACGAACCATTACTTCGACGTGTTTGTCACCGATTTCTACCCCTTGGCTACGGTAAACTTTTTGTACTTCTGCAAGAAGATAAGTTTCAACTGACAAGGTATCACGCACTTCAAGGAGACGTTTAGGTTGGATTGACCCTTCTGTCAAAGCTGCACCACGGTGTACTTCGTCACCCACTTCAACTTTCATACGAGCTGTAAATGGAACAACGTATTCACCCATTCCAGTCTTACCTTGAACGAAGACCTTCTTAGTACGTGTTGCGGCATCTTCTTCGATTTCAATAACAGTACCTTTAACTTCAGTGATAACCGCTTCCCCTTTAGGGTTACGTGCTTCAAAGATTTCCTGGATACGTGGAAGACCCTGTGTGATATCGGTGTTTGAGGCTACCCCACCGGTGTGGAAGGTACGCATAGTAAGCTGTGTACCAGGTTCCCCGATAGATTGAGCGGCGATAGTACCAACTGCTTCACCAACTTCAACCGCATCACCTGTTGCCAAGTTGATACCGTAACAGTGACGGCAGACACCGTGACGTGTGTTACATGTAAAGACTGAACGGATAGTTACTTCTTCAACACCAGCATTGACAATAGCAGCAGCCATGTCTTCAGTAATCAAAGTATCTGGACCTACGATTACTTCACCTGTTGTAGGATTCTTAACTGATTTCTTAGTGTAACGACCTTGAAGACGTTCTTCAAGTGTTTCCGTAACTTCTTTACCGTCAGTAATCGCACGGATGAGAAGACCACGGTCTGTTCCACAGTCATCTTCACGGATGATAACATCTTGGGCAACGTCAACCAAACGACGAGTAAGGTAACCTGAGTCGGCTGTCTTAAGGGCCGTATCGGTCATACCTTTACGCGCACCGTGAGTAGAGAAGAACATTTCCAAAACACTCAAACCTTCACGGAAGTTTGAAAGAATAGGCAATTCCATGATACGTCCGTTAGGAGCAGCCATCAAACCACGCATACCGGCAAGTTGAGAGAAGTTAGAGATGTTACCACGAGCTCCTGAGTCCATCATCATAACGATTGGGTTCTTAGGATCTTGTGTCTCAATCAGACGTTTTTCAAGTGCTTCTTTCGCTTCACGCCATGTTGTTGTAACAGCAACATAACGGTCATCATCTGTCATCAAACCACGACGGAAGGCCTTGTTAATTTCTTCAACACGGTGGTGAGCAGCATCGATAATTTCTTGTTTGTTATCGATAACTGGGATATCGGCGATACCCACTGTCAAACCAGCAAGTGTTGAGTGGTAGTAACCAAGGTCTTTCAAACGGTCAAGGAAGGCTGATGTTTCAGTCGTACGAAGACGTTTGAAGGTTTCAGCGATGATGTTACCAAGATTTTTCTTCTTAAATGGCGCATTAATTTCCAAACTATCAATAACTGTTTGGATATCTTGACCTGGTTCAAGGAAGTACTTATCTGGTGTACTATCTGTCAAGTTCTCATTTGTTGTTTCTTGAAGATATGGAATTTCTGCTGGAATGATTGAGTTAAAGAGAATCTTACCAACAGTTGTAACCATAATCTTGTGAAGTTGGTTTTCTTTCCAAGGTTTATCAGGCATGCTGTCTACTGCGATACCGACACGGCTATGCAAGTGAACATAACCATTACGATAAGCCATAACTGCCTCATCAATATCCTTGAAGACCATACCTTCACCCTCACGGCCTTCTTCTTCCATAGTCAAGTAGTAGTTACCAAGAACCATATCCTGAGATGGCGTTACGACTGGTTTACCGTCTTTAGGGTTAAGGATGTGTTCAGCCGCAAGAAGGAGCAAACGTGCTTCAGCTTGAGCTTCTTCAGACAATGGAACGTGGATGGCCATTTGGTCACCGTCAAAGTCGGCATTGTAGGCCTCACATACCAATGGATGAAGACGAAGGGCCTTACCATCAATCAAGACAGGTTCGAAGGCCTGGATACCCAAACGGTGGAGGGTAGGTGCGCGGTTAAGAAGTACTGGGTGTTCCTTGATAACATCTTCAAGAATATCCCAAATACGTTCATCACCACGTTCAACCATACGTTTAGCGGCTTTCACGTTACCTGCGTATTCACGCGCAACGATTTCACGCATAACAAATGGTTTGAAAAGTTCGATGGCCATCAAACGTGGCACACCACATTGGTACATTTTAAGTGTTGGACCAACGGCGATAACGGAACGTCCAGAGAAGTCAACACGTTTACCAAGCAAGTTTTGGCGGAAACGACCTTGTTTACCTTTAAGCATGTGGCTCAAAGATTTAAGTGGACGACTACCTGGTCCAGTGATTGGACGACCACGACGTCCATTATCGATAAGGGCATCTACCGCTTCTTGCAACATACGTTTTTCGTTTTGCACGATGATACCAGGGGCATTCAATTCAAGCAAACGAGCCAAACGGTTGTTACGGTTGATAACACGACGATAAAGATCGTTCAAGTCAGATGCCGCAAAACGTCCACCATCCAATTGAACCATTGGACGAAGGTCTGGTGGCAATACTGGCAAGATGTTAAGCACCATCCATTCTGGTTTGTTACCAGACTTGTAGAAGGCATCAAGAACGTCCAAACGACGAACAGCCTTAACACGTTTTTGACCAGTTGCTGTCTTCAACTCTTCCTTGAGTTCAGCAATTTCAGCTTCCAAATCCACTTGTTTCAAGAGGTCTTGGATCGCTTCTGCACCCATCTTAGCTACAAAGGAACCTGGTCCGTATTCACGCAAGCGTTCACGGTATTCACGTTCTGTCATGATGGATTTGTGCTCAAGTGGTGTATCTTTTGGATCGATCACCACGTAAGCTGCGAAGTAAATGACTTCTTCAAGGGCACGAGGGCTCATATCTAAGGTCAATCCCATACGAGAAGGGATGCCTTTGAAGTACCAGATGTGTGATACAGGAGCTTTCAACTCGATGTGCCCCATGCGTTCACGACGAACTTTCGCACGTGTTACTTCAACCCCACAGCGGTCACAAACGATCCCTTTGTAACGGATCCGTTTGTATTTCCCACACGCACATTCCCAGTCTTTTGTAGGTCCAAAGATGACTTCATCAAAGAGACCTTCACGTTCTGGTTTCAATGTACGGTAGTTGATTGTTTCAGGTTTCTTGACCTCTCCATAAGACCATGAACGGACCTTGCTTGGAGAAGCTAGGGTGATTTGCATACTTTTAAAACGATTTACATCAACCACTATTTCTTACCTTTCCTTGTTTTCATACTTGTTTCATTTGGATACAGCTTAGGTGGGGGAAGAAAGGAAACTTTCTTGCCACCTCCTTGTATCTGTATCTTGTTATCGAATCATCCTGTCAGAAGCATTGGTTTCTCACAAGACAATCATTTTTACTGATTATTTTTCTGATTCTTCAGCATCAAAGGCTGCTTTTGCTTCCTTGGCTGCTTTTTCACGTGCTTTTTCAAGGTCATCCACATGAATCACATCATCGTCTTCCCCTTCATCGAGGTCACGAAGTTCCACTTCTTGATCATCTTCGTCCAAGACACGCATGTCAAGACCAAGAGATTGCAATTCTTTGACAAGAACGCGGAAGGATTCTGGTACACCTGGTTTTGGAATTGGTTTACCTTTGGTAATCGCTTCATAAGCTTTCAAACGTCCGTTGACATCATCTGACTTGTAAGTCAAGATTTCTTGAAGGACATTTGATGCACCATAAGCCTCAAGGGCCCACACTTCCATTTCCCCGAAACGTTGTCCACCAAACTGAGCTTTCCCTCCGAGTGGTTGTTGGGTAACCATTGAGTATGGTCCAACTGAACGGGCATGGAGTTTATCATCAACCATGTGGTGAAGCTTGATCATGTACATGACACCGACAGAGACACGGTTGTCAAATGGCTCACCTGTACGTCCATCGTAAAGAATGGTCTTGGCATCGCTATCCATACCAGCTTCTTTTACAGTATCCCAGAGGTCTTCTGAGCTTGCTCCGTCAAAGACTGGTGTTGCGATGTGGATACCCAAGTTACGAGCGGCCATACCAAGGTGAAGTTCCATAACCTGACCGATATTCATACGTGATGGCACCCCAAGAGGGTTCAACATGATATCAACTGGTGTACCGTCTGGAAGGTAAGGCATGTCTTCAA
>OLOE01001242.1_pt1 | contig 11281 bp, 10 predicted proteins | sample 1673201 | NCBI WGS metagenome assembly OLOE01 (sample SAMEA3136765, study PRJEB25190) | human gut metagenome | biome: human gut; feature: human-associated habitat; material: faeces | place: Austria | collected 2013
AATAAATATGCCAAAAAGTAAGCCCATAATACCAGCTAGTACTATAGCAATTCCCGCAATTTTAAGATGTTGCCCAAATAATTCCAGAAACCATTCTCTGCGTTCCATATAAATTTGCAAAATTTCTTTTAATAGTTCCATTATGTCAATCCTTTTATTCTTCTATCGCTGTCTGAGATTATTATTTAATAATTCCTTTTTCTGTAAGGTAATCTTTCGCTACCTGTACATCTTCTTTACCTTCCACTTCTACTTTGTAATTTAGAGAAGCCATTTCTTTGTCAGTAATCGAATTATCTAATTTCATAATCGCTTCTTCTAATCCAGGATGTGATTTTAATGTATCATTTCTTACAACATTAGAACAAAAATAATTTACCTGCAAATGCTTGTCATCTTCCAGAACACGAACATTATCATTACTTAACTGTGCATCTGTTGTAAAACCATTTGAAACATCAATATCTCCCTTTTTCAATGCTTCATATTTAAGACCAATATCAATATCTTTTACATCTTTAAATTTTAATCCATAGGTATCACAAAGAAGATGGAATCCATCTTTTCTTTCAATATAATCAGAATTACCACCAAAAACCAGCTCATCTGAAACCTCTGCCAGTTGAGACGTTTTTGTCAGGTTATACTTTTTCGCAGCTTCTTCTCTTACAATAAGCGCATATGTATTGTTAAAACCATACTGACCAATCCAGGACATATCATACTTATCCTTATACTCTTTCTGAAGCTGTTTCCACATATCTTCATCACTTATGCCATCTGAATCATGTTTTAATACCATGATATATCCAGAAGAAGTATATTCCGGATATAAATCAAAGTCACCGGATTCCATAGCCGGCATAATATTATTTGTACCGCCTCCGATTCCTTTTGTAAGTTCTACAGAATAATCTGTAGTATCTTCAATAACTAATTTTAACATTTCGCCTAAAATAAACTGTTCCGTCATCGGTTTTGTTGCGATTTTGATCGGAGCAGCTGCCTCCTGATTTTTCACAGCTTCCGTTGTACTTTCTGAACTAGCATTTTTACTGCTGCCACAACCAGCAATACCCGCCATCATACCAAAAGTCATTCCTAGTGCAACCCATTTTTTCCATGTTTTTTTCATTTTTTACACTCCTTTTTATGATATATTTTATATTATATGATGTCAGGGTCAAAAGGTCAAAACGCCGTTCGTGCTTGTACGATAAGGTGTTTGACTTTGGGACCCACGGAACATGAGAAAGTAGCGATTTACGTAGTAAATCAGCGGATTTCGAATGTTTCAGAATTACGGGAGCTGCATTAGCTGCGGAGTAATTCGTGACATCAAGTTAGGGGCAAAATACCTTTTGCCCCTAACATCATATTATAAATTTATTCTGTTAAATACTTGTCCCCATCTGCAAAAGGTGCACAAGCTATAATGTACTCGTTATATTCGTCCGTCGGATTAGAGACTTTATGGAATTCTCCTGGCTCAATATGGAACATCTGTCCTTCTTCTACAATAGTTGTAACTCCGTTAATCTCTACCTGGAGTTTTCCCTTAAGGACATAGAAATTCTCTTCCATAATCCGATGTACATGTGGTGTTGCCACCTCCCCCGGACGCAGCTGACACAAACCGAAGTTTGATCTTGGTCCTTTCATTAAGTATTTTGGACCATGATCTCCGTGTCGATACTCTTTGTCTCTGGAATCTACCAAATACATAAATAATTCCCCCTTTCTCCTGGCAACTACGTATACATTTTTATTTTAATCTATATTCTCCTCTTTTTACAAGACTGAAAAAATTATTGCCCCACTCTCCCCATTCAGCACAGCCAGAAAATAAGAAACCGATAGCCGCAAAATGTGATGTTGGAACAAATAAAAATGCAGTAAGCATTTTCTATACCGCGATTATCTTCACATTTTGCGGCTATCGGATTTTTTATTTTCGTCTATTAACTACACTATTGAATCTTGGTATCTTTCAGAAGCGCAGTCATGAGATTTGTGTAGAGTAATTCTGAACGGATTTCTTTTTCCGGCATTGTATCTAAAACATCTTTTTTGTCCTTGTAGCCTAATTCGTCAATATAATACTGTATCTCTTTATTCAATTCTTCATCTGTTACCGTTACATTCTTTGCTTCTACTAACAAGTCCTGCACGCACTGTCTCTTAAGCGAATCTTTGGCATATTCTTCGATTGACATATCGTTATACTGCTCAATAAAGTCACTTACGCTCATGCCAAAGTACTCTGCCATTTCTTTATTCTCTATTTTAACATTTTTCACTTCCTGCTTAACTGCATCTTCCGGGAACTCTTTAATCTGCGTTACATTCTCCATAATCTTTGTCCAGAGCGCATCTTCATTATTCTGCTGTGCTTCTGTCTTCTTATCGGAAATACCTGTTGTTTATATTCCTTTAATGTAGAATAGTCTGTATTCTTTTTAATAAAGGAGTCTGTGATTTCCGGAACAACTTCTTTTTCTATTGCATTAATCGTCACTGTCATCTGACACTTCTTTCCCGCTACAGAAGTATCTTCATAGCTTTCCGGAAATGTAAATTCAACCTCTACTTCCTGTCCAACCTTACTTCCTACAAGCTTCTCGTCTATATCGACATCATCATCTACATTCAGGTTTCCTTCCCCTAAATGAATGTCAATACTGCTGTCAGAATAATCTTCATTCTCCTTACCATCAATCGTTGTTGCATAATCGATATTCAGATAATCTTCTTTCTGAACAGTATCACGACTGGTAATCTCCTTGTAATCTGTATATTCGTCAGCCAGTTCATCAATCTTATCTTCTATCTCCTGTTCTGTGACCTTAGTTGATGAACCTTTAATCGTAAGTCCTTCATATTGCCCAAGCTTCACATATTCAGAAGCATTCAGTTCTACCGGTGTTGTCTGCTCTGTTGCCAAAGCTGCTTCTGTTGTCGCTTCCGCAGCCTTTTCTCCAGACTTTGAGGTAGCACATCCACCCACCATACACATAGATGCTAACAGTGCCGTCGCAATAAATATCTTTCTCTTTATCATAAATTCTCCTTTTTTATTGTTAGTTTACCCTTCACCTGCTTTATTCTACTTTACATTAATCTCACTCTATTCTCAATCATTTTCACAAAATCTACATATATTCTTTTACGATTTTGGCACTTCTGTATCTGCTAAGACAGGCATACAATTCCTGCTTTCTTGGAAGAACGGGATGTCCGGCAGAATAGTTTGCAGGAATTACCGCTGCCATTCCTTTTCTCTCGATAAGCTTATACATATTTTCTATGAATTCCTGAATATCTTCTTCTTTTGTTACGTGATCTAGTATCCACCCCATCATATAGGCAAGTGCTGTTGTCTGTCCACTTTCTGAAAGCTGTTCTAAATAACGCACATCAATGGATTCCCTGTCGATCAGCACCGTATCTGTTCCCATTGATTTTAACTTTCTTCTAGCGGATTTTACCGGTTTTAATTTACGGGAAAATTCCGGCATACAAACTTCTTTTTCTGTATACTGCCCTGCAATCTGGCATTGTTCGCAGATTTCCTTTGCTTCTTTTGTAACATCTTTTACTTTATAATGATCTAGCTGAAGCACAAGGTCTGCTACGGATAAATAATCTCCAGAACTTCCTACAACAATGATAAAAGAAATTCCCATCGCTTTATAAATTCCACGTATGTGGCGAAGTAAGGTTGTAATCGGTTCTTTTTCATCAGAAACCAACTTTGCCATCACTTTATCCCGAATCATAAAATTCGTTGCAGAGGTGTCTTCATCTAAGAACAGCAATTCTGCTCCAGCTTCCATGGCTTCTATCAGATTGGCCGCCTGAGAAGTACTTCCGCTTGCATTTTCCGAAGAAAAATCTACGGTATCCTGTCCAGCGGGAAGATGATTAATAAACAGAGAAATATCTGTATGCAAAATACTTCTGCCGTCTTCTGCCCGAATTTTCATTCCTGTAGCCTCTGCTACGACATATTCTCTCCCATCTCCTGCAATATGATTATATACTCCCTGTTCTAACGCTTTTAATAATGTAGACTTTCCATGATAACCGCCACCTACGATAACAGTAATTCCTTTAGGAATCCCCATTCCGATCATCTTTCCTTTATGCGGAAGCTCTATTTCAATCTGTAAGGATTCCGGTGAAATAAATGGCACTGCATCCCGCATTGGACGATCGGAAATGCCACTTTCTCTTGGTAATATTGCACCGTTTGCCACAAAACCTGTCAATCCTCTTTCTTTTAGCTGCCGGCGTAATTCCTTTTGATCGTCTGCAAGAAAAACAGCTTTTTCCAAAAAGCTCTTACTCTTTGTATCCCATTTACGATAAAACAAACAGCTTTCTGCCAGTTCCGGCAAAATATCAAAAACAAGTTTTTGCATCTCTTTTGCCATAATTGTTCTTCCTCTCGCCGGAAATCCCATTTCAAAACGAAGTTCCATTCTATCCTTAGAAAAAACAACCGCGATTCTTTCCTGCACCGTCTGATTTGCCGGACAGGTCGTAATTCTTCCGCTCTTACCAGAACCCATAGATCCTTTATCTAATTGACGAAGCTGTCTTAAAAACCGGCGCAGCACCTGATCTTCTAATGCCAGTCTGCGATGTTTTTCTTCATAATACTCTTCCGGAAATCCATGCGTTTCCTTCTTCACTTCAAAACGAAGTCTGGAAGGAGAAGCAAAGGGATCTCCCTGTACATGATCTATATGCAAAATATAATTTCCGTAACTGTAACTACCTCCAAGCGTTTTATACATTCCGTAACTTTTATGATCGATTTTGATCAGTTCCTTTTTTAAATCTTCTTTATTCTTCATATTCATTTCCCTGCTTTTCGTATTTTCACTCTACAGACTTCGTTCTCAAAATCATATCCCGAATACCTGCTCCACTACATCGCTGCTACTTCATCATTACTTTTCACTAAGTTTAAAGAAATAAAAATACTGGGATTCTAATGCCCCGGATAAAAGTCTGTCTACTTTAATCCAATCACCAAAAGCGGAAGTTGCACGTTTTGGCAGATAATTGGAATCCAGTAAAAGATATTTCTTTGTTTTTTTATTATAATCAGAAATACAAACATAATGTCCCTGTACATGAACGATTGCCGTATCTCCTGCCTTAAGCTTTTTCTTTAAAACGTCGATGCTTCCACTTCCGCCATCCCAGGCAAATCCATATTTTTTTCCGTATTTCTTTGCTGCTGCCTTAAAAATACCATCATCTGTTCCGCTTCCGACAATACGGTAGTTTTTCTTCACTGCATAATTGGCAAGCTCCATTACATCCATATACTGACCGTTCAATGCGTAAACAGCATTTACTGTTGCAAGAATTCCACAGCCTGCAGTTCCCATACATCCACCTCCGCCATATGGTGTCGCACACCACTCCGGATCATATTGGGTAATGACAAATGGCTTCTTTGTATTACTCATCTTTTGTGTCGCATGAATCCGCCAGTGACTCCCTATATCACTTCTTCCTGTGAAAAGTGTCAAGCTCACAGAATCTGCAGAATCTTTTTCTTCCGCAAGGAAACGCTTACTCGACACATTCTGAAGCGTATAGGCTCCATTTAATCGCTGCAATTCAAACTGCCCTCGTACTTCTTCTGGTTTTTCTGTCCAACAAAGTTTATAACTTCCCATTTTCCCCTTCGCTGCATTTTCCCTTGAAACACTCTGAAATACCACAGATAAATACTTTCCATCTTCTGTATTTTGAATATAATATTTATTCTGTGTAATATGCATTATCTTAAATGTGTACTTCTGTAAGCCTTCCATTGCTGTCTGATCTTTTGCTCCACCGTTTTTATCATCCTGATATCCACATCCAAATTCATAGATACCATCTGCTACTGTCTGTTTTTCTCTGCCGTCATAAAGCAATGTATTAGAAAATGCCCCTGCGGTCATCCATCCGATCTCATAATAATCTTTTTTATCGCAAATCACCTGACGGTCCCCATCTTTTTTACTGATGACGATAATCCCACTATACTTTTTAATCGTTGTCTGTACCTTTGAAAAACTTCGACTCGTATAAATGTACATCCCGTCTCGTACTGTTGCATACACATTTTTATAATCAGGATCGACTACAAAAGTATCAAGGGAAAACCAGCCGAAACCAGATTCCTTTCCACTTGTATACTTTCCGTAAATACTTTTTCCACTGACTCTATATGCCTCTATGTTTAACTTGCTGCCGTTCACTTCCTTTAACAACTTTTTCAGTGATACATCTTCATAAACAGATACTTTTTCGCTCTTTATAGAAGCTGCCATTACTGGCTTTTGCTCCATATCATAAGGAAAAGCTGCCTCTGCTTTTTTTCCTGCTGCAAATAACATTGCTACACAAAATAAAGAAGTTAAAATCACTCTTTTTATACTCATAAATTAAATCCTCATTTTTATTTACTCACTTCCGTACTGGCTGTATCCTATAACTTCAGGTTTGCCAGCGCATCTGCAAGTGCATTATTCAGTGGCTGTTTTTCTTCTTTCTTCATTTTTTTCATATAATTTGCCACATCTTTTTTAGAAACACCGGCTCCTTCTTTCTTTCGACGGTTTTCAAATGCCTGCATCGATTCTTTATGCCCACAAGAACATACAAACTTCTGATTCTCTTTTGCTCCGATCAGTTCCATCTTTTTATGACAAACCGGGCAACGAGCATTGGTCATTCGGGAAATCCGCTCCTTGTATCCACACTCTCTATCCTGACAGACATAGAGCTTACCCTGTTTACCATTTACTAAAAGAAGGCGCTTTCCACACTCCGGACAGACTTTATTCGTCAGATTATCATGACGGAAAGTTCCTGTTCCATTCTGGATCTGTTTCATCAGTTCTTTTGTGTATGTTTCAATTTCTTTCATGAACTTTCTATCACTTGCCTTACCTTTTGCAATCGCCGATAACCTCGATTCCCACTCAGCGGTAAGTTCTGGCTTCTTTAAATCTTCCGGCACAAGAGACAACAGCTGTTTTGCCTTACCTGTAATAAATATTTCATTCTCCTTCTTTTCAATAAGATAGCTGCCAAACAGCTTATCAATAATATCTGCCCTTGTTGCAACCGTTCCAAGTCCACCGGTTTCCTGTAACGTTTTTGCTGCTTTTGCATCCTTTTGCTGCATATATTTTACCGGATTTTCCATCGCTTTCAATAACGTTCCTTCTGTAAATCTCGCCGGCGGTTTTGTCTTTCCTTCGGTTTTTTTCAAAGTAAATTCCCTGATCACTTCGCCTTCTTTTAAAGATGGAAATACCTTTCCATTCTCATCTCCTTCCGGCACAGTTACTTCTTTGTATCCTCTGTTTAACGGAACATTTCCTTCAGCAAAAAATGTTTCCCCTTCACATTGTATGGTAATCTTCGTCTGTTCATACTCATAAGGAGGATATAAAACTGCAAGGAATCTCCGAACAACAAGATCGAAAATCTTTCGCTCATCTACTGAAAGCTGTGCCAGGATAACCGGCTGTTCTGTTGGAATGATCGCATGATGATCAGATACTTTTTGATTATTAACAAAAGATTTCTTTGGAGTAATCTTTCCCTTTAGCACTGTATTAGTAAAGCTTCTATATGGACCAACTGCAATCGCCTCCACACGTTCCCGCAAAGTCTCTGCCACATCCGTTGTCAAATATCTCGAATCTGTTCTTGGATAAGTCAGCACCTTATGATGTTCATAAAGGCTCTGCATAATATTCAACGTCTGTTTGGCAGAAAAACCAAAGCGCTGATTCGCATCTCTTGAAAGATCGGTCAGGTCATAAAGCCCCTCCGGCTGTGAAGTCTTTTTCGTCTTTTTTACTTCAGTAACCTCTGCTGTCTTCCCTAAAATCTTTTTGTAAACTTCTTCATTTTTTTCTCTGGAAAATGTTGCCGCACTTCCGGACTTTTTATCTTTCCAGGTAAATGTAATTCCCTTACCAATAAGCTGTAAACCATAATACGGCTTCGGTGTAAAATGTCTGATTTCTTCCTCCCTTGCTGCAATCATTGCCAAAGTCGGTGTCTGCACCCTTCCACAGGAAAGCTGTGCATTATACTTACAAGTCAACGCTCGCGTCGCATTCATTCCCACCAGCCAGTCGGACTCCGCTCTCGCCGTTGCAGCATGATAAAGATTCTCATACTCTTTCGCATTCTTAAGATGTGCAAATCCTTCACGAATCGCTTTATCTGTCACTGAAGAAATCCATAATCTTTTCAACGGCTTTTTATTCCCTGCCTTCGCAAGAATCCATCTCGCAACCAGTTCACCCTCTCGTCCGGCATCCGTTGCGATAATAATTTCTCCAACATCCTTTCGCTCGATCAAAGACTTCACTGCCTGAAACTGCCCTCTTGTCTGTGGAATAACTACCAGCTTAAAACGTTCTGGCATCATTGGAAGATCTTCCATTCTCCATGTCTTTAACTTCTTATCATAGCCTTCCGGGTCTGCCAGCGTCACCAGATGCCCCAGTCCCCAGGTAACAATATATTCATTACCTTCAATATATTTCTTCCCCTGCTGCTTACAGCCAAGCACGCGGGCAATATCCCGTCCGACAGACGGTTTCTCTGCAATTACTAACTTTTTCATTCTATAATAATCTCCATTTCATGCATTATGTACTGTCCTAAAGTTATTTTCTAGTATAACAGAACAGGAAATGGGTTGCAAATAAACGAAACGAAAAAAGGACAGGAATCACTGCTACAATCCTTGTCCTTTTTTCGTTTCTGTATTTTGCTAAATTGTCAATCCTCTTTTTCTTAATATTCTTTTTTCCAGATTATGAAAGATTACCTGATCAATCACGATTCCAACTACCACAATAACTACCATGACGAGCATAACCTGATTGATGTCTGCAAGATTTCTCCCTGTCATTAATGTCTGGCCAAGTCCGATGGATGTCGTCATTACTTCTCCACTCATTAATGCGCGCCATGCAAATGACCAGCCTTGTTTCATACCTGATATTAATTCCGGAAGGCTTGCGGGAAATATAACTTTCCAATAGATCTGTTTTTGATCTGCCCCCATTGTAAGCGCTGCTTTTTTATAGATTGGAGGGACGTTTAGTATCGCATTGTCTACGGCGATTGCCATACTGAATGCAGATCCCATAATTACTACAAAGATGATTGCTGTCTGTGTTAATCCAAACCATAAGATAGAAAATGGTACCCAGCAAATACTTGGCAGTGTTTGTATTCCCATAATCAGAGGTCTTAAATTTTTATGTAAAAATGAAAAATGATTCATAAATACTCCAATAACCCCTCCGATCATAAGGGAAAGAATATATCCTATTGCCCCGCGTAGTAAACTGTTCCCAATTGCCGATAGCAAGGTTCCCTGCTTTATCATTTCCGTAAATGAATTCCACACACCAATTGGTGACGGCATCGCATAGGCTTTCCATATTCCAAGTCCGTCAACACCGATCATATATAAAATCTGCCATAAAAGAATAACACCAAGAAGGAACAGTATTTCTCCTGTTATATTGGATTTCCATATTTTTTTCATCAGTAATCCCCTCCCTGTATCTCTTCTAATATTTTATGTCGATAGGCAATGAAGTCCTCATTATAGACATGCCTTGGTCTATCTAACTCTATCGGTACAATATTTTTGATTCCGCCGTCTTCTCCTGACATTACTACAACTCTGTCTCCAAGATACACCGCTTCTTATACACTGTGTGTAATAAAAAATATTGTTTTATGTGTTTTCATCCATATATCCTGTAGTTCCTGTCTTAAATGGTTTGATGTTTGTTTATCAAGCGCGGAAAAGGGTTCATCCATCAGTAAAATTTCTGAATCCATTGTAAATGCTCTTGCTAGTGCTACTCTCTGGCGCATACCTCCGGAGAGCTGATGTATCGCATAATTTTTATAGTCTTCAAGCTGCATCATTTTCAAATACTTTTCCGCGCGGTAATCCTGCTCTTTCTTTGGAACTCCGTTTATCTCCATTCCAAACTTTATATTTTGAATTACATTCAGCCATGGAAACAGAGCGTGTTCCTGAAACATCACTGTCCGTTCCGAACCTGGTGCCTTCACTTCTTTTCCATTTAAAAGAATTTTTCCTTCTGTCGGTTTTTCCAGTCCTGCAATCAGATTCAGCAGCGTACTTTTGCCGCATCCGCTTTTCCCAACTACACAGAGGAACTCTCCCGGTTTTATTTCAAGATTTATATTTTTTAAAGTAGCCTGCCCTGTATTTTCAAAGGTTTTTCCTACATTTTTTAATAATAATGCCATGCTCTGTCTCCTTTAAAATGCCGTTCTTCAAAACATTGTCCTATCCATCATTTTGCAGATGTGTTTGTCTCCTCTACAGAGATAAAATCATCTGATGGTTTCTGATCGATAAATTTCTGCTCAAGTGAAATTGCTGCAAAATCATCAACTGCATCTTTATTTACATCTGTTGAAATCGTAAGTTTCTGAAATGCTGTCTTTAAAATGTCCGCACTTAGTGATTTTCCTGTTTCTGCATTAATCTCATTGTTGATAATCTCCGCTGCTTTGTCTACATTTTGATTAATTTCATCTGTCGCTTCCTCATGTTGTCTTAAAAATTCTTTTACTAAGTCCGGATGCTCCTTTAAAAATTCATTTCTCACAACAACTACCGCTACCGGATAATTGCCTTCCATATAAACCTGATTATAATCGAGAACGATTTCTGCTCCGTTCTTTACAAGTGTAGAACCCCATGGTTCCGGAACAAGTGCTGCATCTATATTTCCCTGATCCATCATATTCTGAACATCTGCATTTTCTACAGCCGTTACCGTAACTGTGCCACCTTCTTCTACTGTTTTTAAACCATTATCTGAAAGCAGCTTTAAAAGGCACAAATGCTGTGTATTTCCAATCTGCGGTATCGCTACCGTCTTTCCATCTAAATCTTTTGCAGATTTAATATCCGAACCGGGTGCTTTTACCAGTTCCGCTCCTGCCTGAGAAGCTCCGGATATCAAACTCACATCTCCCTTTGACTTTACATTGGCACTAATCGCCGGAACCGGTCCAATATATCCAATATCGATATTTCCTGAAAATAATGCTTCCACTTCAGAAGGACCTGCATTAAAGGAAGTCCATTTCACTGCTGCCTTTCCGTCAAATGCTTTATCAATTGTTCCCTGTGCTTTCATATAAAGAGCCTGTGCATGTGTTACATTATTAAAATAAC
>OLOE01001251.1_pt1 | contig 11229 bp, 10 predicted proteins | sample 1673201 | NCBI WGS metagenome assembly OLOE01 (sample SAMEA3136765, study PRJEB25190) | human gut metagenome | biome: human gut; feature: human-associated habitat; material: faeces | place: Austria | collected 2013
TGGGATTCAAAAAACAGGGAATCAGTATTATGTTCTTATTCTGGGGTGTCTTTGCGATCGGAGCCTGTACCGGAATGGACTGGCTGGTGTTCCTGATCCCGATCATCTGGTTCTACAGTTTCTTTAATGTGCACAATCTGAAATCTCTTTCCGAGGAAGAATTTTACTCCATAGAAGATTCTTATCTCCTTCATATGGATGAACTGGCAGGAGATATCAGTTCTCTGCTTAAACATCACGGAAAGATAACTGCGATTCTGCTGATTTTCCTTGGCGCTTCTATTCTGTGGAACACTCTGGTAGATTTCCTTTATATGATTTTACCCGGATATCTGGCTGATGTTATCGGCAGATTCACATATCATCTGCCACAGCTTGTGATTGCAGCTGCTATCATTTTTGCAGGAATTTATATTCTCACACGCAAGAAGGACGCACTGGATGAAGAACAGCCTGACAGCTTCACTGAGGAAGAACATTACTGGACACCTTATCGTCCGTATCAGCAGAGTGTTCCGAATATGTCAACTGACGCAGAGAAAAATACCACAGGCACAGTGAATCCTGACTGCTGTACAGATACCGATATCACGGATACCGCAAACAACAAAAGCCCGGTATCTCTGAAAAAAGATTCTGCCGCCGGGGTGTCTCAGGAGGATGCATCATCACAAACATCAAATTCTGAATCATGACTCAAAATGGGATTGTCACATCAAGGAATCTACCTTCATGTAACAATCCCATTCTTATTATTCTCACATGGATACCGAAACTTCTCCAAAGGACAGTATTGTCTCCTGCCCGTCCTCTTCCCGTACTTTCAACCGTCCGTCCCTGCATATCTCCAATGCAAATGCCTGTCTGGAAGAGTTCCCATCTGTGATTGTGATCTGATGTCCCGGGATCATGTTATGTTCCACATAATCCGGAGATAGTTTCAGATCTGCTGTTTCTTTTCGCAGCTCGTTCACGATCGTTGCAGTCAGTTTATTACGGTCAGTCTGTTCTGCATCTTCTTTTGTCTCATAAAGAGCTCCCGCTATATTTCTTAATTCCCCAGGCAGATTCTCCTGGTCCAGATAAAGGTTCAATCCCATGCCAACTACCACAAACTCAATATTTCCACTCTCAAAATCTGTGACAGCCTCTGTGAGTATTCCACAGACCTTCTTTCCTTTATAAAACAGATCATTAACCCATTTAATATCAAGCTGGATTCCACAGATCTGGGCAACTGCTCTGTAGACTGCCACTGCTGCCGCAGTTGTGATCAGCAGACTGTCATGTATGGTTCCCTGCGGCTTCAGGATCACGCTCATATAAAGACCTGCATCTGCAGGGGAATAGAATTCCCGTCCTCTGCGTCCCCTGCCTGCAGTCTGACTTCTGGCAATGACAAATGCCCCGTGTCCGGTCTCTCCCATCATGGCTTCTTTCTTGGCTGTCTGGTTTGTAGATTCCAGTTTATCATAAATATCTATTTTAACTTTCGAATCATCCAGAAACAGACGGATTCCCTCCTGTGACAGGCGATTCGTATCCTTTGCAAGCATATATCCCTTATTCGGACCTGCTTCAATACGATATCCGTCTTCCCGAAGAGATTTCACTGCCTTCCACACTGCTGCTCTGGTACATCCCAGTTCTCCGGCAATACGCTCTCCCGATAATACCTCACCCTTATTCTTCTCTAACATTTCCAAAAGACTTGATTTTACGGTCATCTTTACCCCTTTTACACTAGTTATAATATATCAATCATACCATCTTGAAAGTCTTTTGTCTAATGATTACATTAATTATCCGTCAGTAACGCCACCACTCCCGCATATAACACCATAAACCCCATAAATAAAGCAATCATATCCGTAGAATGAAAATCAATATTAAAAATCATTCCACCTGCAATGATCAATTCTGCTGTCACGATCAGTCCCAGAATAACGGCCATTGTTTTAGAAAGTTTACGGTTTGCTTTTTTTCTTCTCATTCCCTGTGTGGTATTTGCTGTATTTGTCATAATCCGTCTCCTCCTTGATTATATCGAACATATTTTCCGAACGTATATTCGGTTTTGTTATATGATACCACACCCTGTTCGAAAATGGAAGAGTTTTTTTCGAACATTTGTTTTGTTTATTCTGCAAAATCTATTCTAAAATATTTAAGATATGCTTTATACCTGTCCTGTGCAGTAAGGCACGTATCTGTCAGATAACCTTTTTCAATATTCCACTCTTTCAGTCCACGATAATAAAACATCTTCAGATCATCTTCAATAATGAATGGAACAATATTATATTTCAGGCATTCTTTAAACATAATCAGTCTGCCTACGCGACCGTTTCCATCCTGAAATGGATGAATCCGTTCAAATTTTACATGAAATTCCAGAATATCTTCAAATGTCTTTCTTTTTTTACCATTATATTCCATCAAAAAAGATTTCATTTTTTCGGAAACTTCTTCCGGACTCGCCGTTTCCATACCCCCAACTTCATTTGGAAATTTTTTATAGTCCCCAACCGTAAACCAATCTTTTCTGGAATCGCTGGTACCATTTTTCAAAGTCAAATGTAGTTCCTTAATAAACTTCTCTGTCAATGTAGATTTTGCATTGTCAATGATCAAGTCTATACAGCGAAAATGATTTGCTGTTTCAATAACATCATCTACATTAAGAACTTCATTTTCTATACCAATCGTATTTGTTTCAAAAATATATCTTGTCTGATCATGAGTCAGACGACTGCCCTCGATATGGTTAGAATTATATGTCAGATCAATTTGCGTCTTATGATAAATACCACCGGAATATCTGTTTTTCTTTTCTTCCTGTAGAATTTCCAGCAAAGTTTTCGGTACTTCTTTTTTTCTGTTAATACGCCCCGGCTTCTGTGCATCTTCCGGAATTTCCCATGTTTTTCCATTGAGTCTTGCTTCATCTACACGACCTTGCGTACAGTAATTTCTTACACTTCTCTCTGAAATATTCCATTTCTTTGCAACTTCTTTTACTAAAAGATATCTCATAAGATTATTCACTCCCTTTTACAATTTCTACTATGCTACTACTTATTATAACACATTATCGGCAATAAATTCTGTTTTTGCAGTTTCTATGTTTTACTTTTTTTGCCGATAATAAATGACCTTTCTTCCGTCACAATTTCATAATTTCATCCGACTGATTTTATTTGCAGGCAAAAAAGAAGACTACCATGCTGATTTTGTCTGCATGATAATCTTCTTTATTTTTCTACATACTTATTTTACATAAACTGTGCAAATACAGATGCTCCTACAACTGTGAGCAAACCTGCAACCGCAATAGCAAGGCTGCTCATGGCACCTTCTATCTCGCCAAGTTCCATTGCCTTTGCAGTACCAATGGCATGTGAGGAAGTTCCAAGCGCAAGTCCTTTGGCAATTGGTTCTTCGATATGTGCCAGTTTGATCACTGTCTCTGCGACCATATTTCCAAGAACACCTGTAATGATGATAACTGCAACTGTAATTGTCACGATACCACCCAGTTCCTCTGAAACACCCATTCCGATTGCAGTAGTAATAGACTTCGGAAGAAGTGTCACATACTGCTCATGGCTCAGTCTGAACAGCCTTGCAAGAATCAGCACGCTGACCAGGCTGGCAAGTACACCGGAAACAATCCCAATGACAACAGCTTTCAGGTTCTTTTTCAGAAGTTCCATCTGCTGATACAGCGGAACTGCCAGGCAGACCGTCGCAGGTGTGAGCAGATAGCTGATATACTGACCGCTCTGATTATAAGTATCATAATCTATATGCAATAAGCAAAGTACTGCGATCACTGCGATGATCGAAATCAAAAGTGGATTAAAAATCGCCATCTTAAATTTTCTTTTTAAAAGAAGTCCCACCTCATATGCAATCAGGCTGAGCGCCGCGCCAAAAAATATTGAGTTACTCATAAAGTTTGTCATGATTTCTTCTGTCCTTTCTTTCTGTCCATACGAATAACTGCCTGAGTGACACGTCCTGTCACAATCATTACCACAACTGTGGTGATCGCAACGATTAAAATGATTGGCACACATACAGGTTTTAATACTCCCCAGGCTGTCAGAAGTCCGACACCTGCCGGAATAAACATAACCGGCATGATCTCTATGAGAAATTCAGCTGCTTCTTTTACCTGATCTAATTTGATAATATGAGTTAACAATGCGATCAGCATGATCACCAGTCCATACACACTTGCCGGTACAGGAAGCGGGATCAGAACATGTAATGCCTCTCCCATTGCGGATATCAGTAAAATAATCCAGAATTGTCTTACGTATTTCATTTTCAGTCTCCTCTAATTTCGTTCTTGCTGATGTAGCATGGACGATTTCTCCGTCCACTCCACTTTGCAGAACATTCATCACCACTGTTTCTGGTACAAGTACATCATTTTTGAATAACCGTACCTGGTTCTACGGCACTGAACATCCCAAAAGTTACTGAACTGCCACAGGTTTCATCAGTTCGTTTACCTTATCTTCATACTCCTGTGTTTCCTCCAGAGATGCCCTTCCGGTTCTCTGAATTTTCGTCACACCCGGGTACTGTCCCGGAAAAGATTCCAGCATGATCCCATCGCCGTATATTTTTACTTTATCCCCATTTTCCAATACATCATCAGAAATTAATTTTCCCTTTTTATTGTAAATACCTTCTGCCGGTACTTTTGCATCGAAGATCGTACCATTGTTCAGATCTACAAAAAGTCCGGTTTTCAGAAATTCTCCTGTCTCGATATAGATTGCGGATATCGCGTTTGCTTCCTGCTCCTGCTCTTCCTCTTTTACGATCTGTGCCTGCTTTCCGACCATATTCCAGAAAGCCCCTCCCATCACTGCGAAGATGGCAATCAGAACAACCATACCAATAATGAACTTCCAGTCTCGTTCTTTCTTTTCCGTCAAATATTCAACTCCTTTATATTGGTCTAACCAATTACGATTTGTTACGTTTTCTAATTATAACGTATCCTCTGTAAATTGCAAGGCTGTTTTCACCGAAACTTCGAATAAAAACGGGTTACCACGAAAAATAGACCTGTTTCTGAAAATAAAATAATCCTGAACAGGTTTTAAAGTCAACAGACCTTATACCTTGCCAGGATAATTTTATATTGAGCTGACGGTGTGTCAGCCGGATATTTACAATCCACTTCGATACCCGCCCATAACCGCCAGCTCCTGTCACTTATTTTATTTACACTTCGTTTGATTTACTCTTTATTCTCTTTTTAACAGATATTATTCCTGTCCAAGTGCGCTCATGATCAGGCCTCTTAATGTTTCATCGCCTAAATCTCTGCACTCACTTTCTTCTTTGAGAACCATTGTGTTCTGCTCGTCTTCTGTGTATGGTTTCCATTCAAGACCATCCTGGCTTGGGGAACCTGTTTTTGCAAAGTTGAGCCATGCTGTTGCAACTACATCCTGAACTTTATGAGCATCTTCGCCGCCGCCTGTTGTGCGTGTTACAACCGGAATATATACGTTATGGAATGTATAGGTATCATCATCCATGATACTATTTTTCACACGTAATTTCCAGTCCAACAGCCATTGTTGAAAGATAATTTCTGTACGATTTATGATAATTCCAGAAAATAATGCAGTCAATACAGTATTTATACGATTTTTGTAATATAGTTTTTTCAGGATTTTTTATCTTGCGGCAGCACTGTAAAACCATTCTCTGCAAAATAAAAAACAGCTGCTATATGCAGGAATTATCCTCAGGTCAGTCGGATATTCCTGCTGTATAGCAGCTGTTCTTTTATTTTATTCTGAAATATATTCTATAAACTTTTTCCCCTCTTCTGGATGTTTCGCATCAGAGGGGATACATAACAGCAGTTTTTCATCCTCCGGTTTCCGAAGTCCCAGTTTGTCCAGCACTGACTGGTCACTGAGTTCTACGGTTTCGCTGAACTCTCCACCCTGACGCTGGCAGTATTCGTAGAAGCTTTCCGGTATGATCATGGTATCCAGCTCATGGACATGCCAGTTAAGGAAGAATTTTTCATAGGAGCTTTCGTTTGCTTCCGGAATCTGCACATCGTCATAGGAGATCAGATAATCAGAGTCAAACACTACTCTGTCTGCTTTGACTCCAAGATAGTCTGCAAAATCTGCGGATACTTTGCTGTCTCTGTTCAGGTCGATTTCCTGATTCACTGCCACACACTGAAAAACAGGCTTTTTGTTTCCCAGTGTCAGGTGATAGATCAGGAGTATCACCAGCCCAAGAATGATCCCGCCGATCAGGAAATAGTGCCAGTAATACCGGCGGATATATGCCCGCTTTTCTTTCGGAGACATTCCTTCCATTTTCTGTTTTATTTTTGAAAACCATTCTTTCATCTGCAATACTCCAAATCTGTAAATTTTCTGTCAGTTTTCTGATCGTTTCAGCAGCAGCTTTTTACTTATACTGTAGTGATCAGAGCCTCCATATCACCTTCCAGCTCATATTCACCGGAACCTGCTGTGATAAAGATGCTGTCACCTTTTTTCACTTCCATTGTCTGACCGCTTGCAGTGATCTTACCTGCACCACTCATAACCAGTACACTTACGAAAGAAGTGCCGTCAGCTTCTCCTGTCAGTTTCTTTCTTCTCAGTCCGTCCAGGATCACTTTGTCTACTGTGAAATATTCGCAGGATGCAACGTGTGGTCCGAAATCCCTGTCAGTAGCTGCAGGCTCACGTTTTGTTACCTGAAGAGCCTTATCTACATGAAGTTCCCGCTCCTTTCCGTCCGGTCCTTTGCGTCCATAGTCGTAAACACGGTATGTAACATTGGAATTTTGCTGGATTTCAGCGATCAGGCTTCCTGCTCCGATGGCATGGATGGTGCCCGGATCAATAAAAAGTACGTCACCCTTATGGATCATTACTTTATTCAGAACATCTGTGAGAGTATGATTGCGGATACGTTCCTCGAATTCTTCTTCAGAGACTTCTTTTGCAAATCCGTAGAAAAGGCTTGCCCCTTCTGCCGCATCCATCACATACCACATCTCGGTTTTTCCATACTGTCCTTCATTTTTCAGTGCGTAAGCATTGTCCGGATGTACCTGGATGGAAAGGTCTTTTTTTGCATCAATAAATTTGATCAGAACCGGGAACTGCTCGAAGGACTGGCAGTCAGTTCCCAGAATCTCTTTACCGTTTTCATCAATATACTGCTGCAGAGTTTTCCCTGCATATTCTCCGTTTACGATATAACTTGGTCCGTCCGGATGACAGGAAAGCTCCCAGGACTCTGCCAGAGGATCCCTGTCATATTCAATCCCAAACTCAGTTCTTAATCTTGTACCGCCCCAGAGGTAATCCTTGCAGCTTGGTTTTAATTTAAAAATTGCCATTTGTAAATTTCCTCCATTTACTTCAGGCACGCCTGAGAAATTCTCCTGCGTGCCCCTTTTCTTCACTACCTGTCTACTATTTTACTTAGCCAGACAGATATTTCAAGTTTTTTGTGTAATTAAAGTTCCACAACTGCCTTGGATAATGCTTCCAGCTTATCTGCAGCATCCTGTGCGTCTGTACCCTTCACGCCTGCATAGTATTTAATCTTCGGCTCTGTTCCGGATGGTCTTACACAGAACCATGCACCATCCTCCAACTCAAAGTACAGTACATTGGATTCCGGAAGTGTCAGTGCAGAAGTTTCGCCTGTTGCGATATCTGTGCGTACGCTCTTCTTATAATCCTCAAGCGCAGTTACCTTGAACGGGCCAACCTGTTTCGGAGGCTGATTTCTCAGCGCATCCATCAGACCATCAATTTTTGCTTTTCCTTCTGCTCCCGGGAAGGTCTGGAAGAAAAGACTTTCCTTATAGAAACCATATTTATGGTACAGCTTCTCCATCTGCTCGCAGAGTGTGATTCCTTTTGATTTATAGTAAGCTGCAGCCTCACAGAGAGCCATAACAGCTACAACTGCATCCTTGTCTCTTGCATGAGTGCCTTCCAGACAGCCGTAGCTTTCTTCATATCCGAAGAGGAATTCATGGTCGTGATTCTGCTCAAAGAATTTAATCTGCTCACCAATGTATTTGAATCCTGTCAGTGTCTCGATCAGTGCCACATTGTATTCTTTCGCAATAGCTCTTGCCATTTTTCCGGAAACAATCGTAGTTACAACAGCACCATTCTCAGGAAGCATACCCAGTTCTTTTCTCTGGGAAAGGAGATATTCCAGGATCAGCATTCCGGACATATTTCCTGTGAAACTTTCATACTCGCCGGTTTTCTCATTCTTTGCATAAATTCCAAGTCTGTCTGCATCCGGGTCAGTGGCCAGAACAATGTCTGCATCCACTTCTGCCGCAAACTTCAGAGCCAGTGTAAATGCGTTCTTATCCTCCGGGTTCGGATAACTTACTGTAGGGAAATCTCCGTCAGGAAGCTCCTGCTCTTTTACTACATAAACATTGTTAAATCCAAGTTCTTTCAGTACACGTCTTACCGGAATATTACCTGTTCCGTGAAGAGGTGTGTAAACGATTTTCAGCTTGTCTGCCTGCTCTTTGATGGCTTCCGGACGGAGAACCAGTTTCTTAAGAGCTTCCATATATTTATCATCAATTTCTTCACCGATCACTTCATAAAGACCGGCTGCCTTTGCATCTTCTTCAGACATAGTCTTCACCTGAGCAAAGTCTGTGATTGCCTGAACTTCTGTAATAATCTGTTTATCCTTAGGAGCTGTAATCTGTGCGCCGTCCTCCCAGTAAACTTTGTATCCATTGTACTGTGGCGGATTGTGGCTTGCAGTTACAACCACACCTGCTGTGCAGCCTAACTCACGAAGCGCAAAGGAAAGCATTGGTGTAGGACGAAGGGACGGGAAAATGTATGCCTTAATTCCGTTTGCAGCCATGCACAGAGCTGTCTCTCTGGCAAATTCCGGTGACATATGTCTGGAATCAAAGGCAATGGCAACACCCTTTTCCTGTGCATTCTCTTTGATAATAAAGTTTGCCAGACCCTGAGTTGCTTTTCTTACTGTATAAATGTTCATACGGTTAGTGCCGGCACCTAGGATTCCTCTCAGTCCGCCTGTACCAAATTCAAGATCTTTGTAAAATCTCTCTTTGATCTCCTGAGGATCATCTGCGATGGCTTTTAACTCGGCTCTTGTATCTGCGTCAAAATACTCATCCTCACACCAGCGCTGATAGGTATTGTTCATGATCAGTTCGCAGCGCTGTTTTACACAGTCAGGAGAACGATGGGGATCTCTTGGTGTGTTAAACAGATAATCCTCCAGTTTATCAATTGTAGTGGTTGCCACATGCATTCTGGTATCGCAGGATGCATAATAGATATAAATATCTCCGTTCTCCTTTGCGATAGCACCGTTTGTAAATACTACATTGGAAACATCTCCGACTCTCTCTTTTCCAAGTGGTACAAGAAATACACCAGATGGTTCAGCGATCACTTTGGAAGGATCATTCAAATCGGTTCCGAATACATAGAGAACATAACGAAGTCCTGCTGCTGTATTTCTTACACCGTGAGCAATATTGATCCAGCATTTCTTACCTCTGATCGGCACTGCACCTGCACCGTTCTTGGACTCTGTCAGAGTATGATAAATTCTCTTGCTGATAATCTTCTCTTCATCGATCACTGCATGTTCAATATCATCACAGAGACCAAATCCGATTCCTCCGCCGCTTCCTGTTTCAATAAAACCATCCATAGGCCGTGTGTAAAATGCATATTTGCCGTCTACAAATTCCGGATGAAGAACTACGTTTCTCTGCTGCGGGGAATGAAGTGTTTTCAGATTATCCAGACGCTCCCATGTCTTAAGGTCTTTTGTTCTTACGATACCTGCCTCAGCAACTGCTGCAGAAAGATCCGGATTTGTTTTATCCTTGCTCTCAGAACAGAATACACCGTAAATCCAACCATCTTCATGTTTGGTCAGACGCATATCATATACGTTTGTTTCTTCCGGGCAGGTATCCGGAAGCTGTACCGGGTAATCCCAGAAATGGAATCCGTCGATTCCTGTATCGCTCTCCGCAACTGCAAAGAAAGATTTACGGTCATTTCCCTCTACGCGGACAACCAGATAATATTTTCCGTTCAGCTCAATAGCACCGGAGTTCATTACTGCATTGATTCCGAGACGTTCCTGGAAATTGGGGTTTGTCTTCGGATTCAGGTCATATCTCCATTCAACCGGCGCAAATTCTCTTGTCAGTACCGGATACTCATACCGATCATAAATTCCATTATAAAAATCTGTTTTCTGATTTTTTCTTGCGATCAGTTTTTCTACTTTCGCTTTTTCAACGTAATACTGTTTATTCAGCATTTTTCATCCTCCTTATTACTTCCATACACATACGTCCGTTGTGATACGGGCATTTCCATGGTTCTACAATAGGTCCGTCTCCAGGTGTGTGGTCTTCCTTTACATACCAGAACCACTCAGAACCATCTCTTGTATCCAACATATAAGTTTTAATATAATTCCATTCATCCTCTGCTGCCTGTAAGTATTCCTTTTTCTCCGGATCCTTCTGATATCTGTTCAGGAAGCCGATCACTGTCTCTGCCTGCACCCACCAGATTCTTCTCGTATCATTGACCCCGTTTTCACATTCATTCATCAGAGAATGATCCACAAAAGCTCTGTGATAAATATTTTCTGCAATCTCTGTTGTGATCGGTGTGATCTTCGCAGTATATTTTTCATCATTCAGTACCTCAAGACCTCTGTCCATCAGCCAGGATGTCTCAATATCATGTCCATAAGAATACAGATCAATCAGACTGTTCCATGTTCTGTCAAAGAATACTTCCTGTCTGCCAAGTTCTCTGTTGTAAACTTTGTCAGCAAAAATATCCATCATAAAACGAAGTCTGTCACCTGTTCTCTCATCCTTTGTCACACGATAAAACTCTGTGTACGCTTCAAAAACATGGAGAAGTGTATTCATTGTTTTCTCTGCGATAACGCCGTTCTCAGAGAGCTTGTCATTCTCTTCCGGCTCAAATTTACGGTTAAACGCTTCCAGATATCCGTACTCATCTGTACATTTGTCTTCAATCACGTTCTGAAGTTCTCTGGCAATCTTTAACGCTTCCTCATTTCCTGTTGCATCATAATAGGAAGAAAGAGCATAGATTGCAAATGCCTGATTATATGTATGCT
>OLOE01001252.1_pt1 | contig 11226 bp, 14 predicted proteins | sample 1673201 | NCBI WGS metagenome assembly OLOE01 (sample SAMEA3136765, study PRJEB25190) | human gut metagenome | biome: human gut; feature: human-associated habitat; material: faeces | place: Austria | collected 2013
GGATATTTTCGATTGTACTTGACAGGTGTCAGATACTTTTGTATGAGAAGCATGGTCTCTGTTTCATCACCGCCGTGTTTGAGATATGCCCTGCATATGTTTACTGCGGTGGCGAAATTAATTTTATAGACGTGTTTGGTATTTTTAGATGTTTTTACCACAGCGTGAGAAGTCACTAATTCACAGAAATTATACAGAATCATACGGGCATTGATTTCCTGAAGGATTCCATCATACTTGCTGCGCCCCAGATCAATCAGGATGCCGTCCGTTTCATGAAGGAGCTTTACGGCATCGACATGGAGAAAAAGCAGTATTCTAAGCTGATATCAAGCATCCCGGAGCCAGACATCTCCATCTCCATGGGTTGTGATGTAGGTTGTCCATTTATCGGCAGAGCGTTTGATGACAACTGGAAACTTGAAGATCCGACAGGAAAAACGGATGATGATTTCAGGGGGGTTATACAGCAGATCGAGAAGAATATTCTAGAATTAAAGAAAAAATGATTGCAATATAAATTCCAGTTTATCGAACTAAAACATAAGACCGCTTACATCGTGTAGGCGGTCTCTTTTCTTATTCAGAAATATTTGATTTTGAGCTTTCTTTTCTTGGCTGACATTACCTTGCAGAGAACATTGTCAACCCCGTCGGTATATCTGCCTTGTGCTATCAGGCTGTTCTTTAAACGGATAAGTGATTGCAACACTTCGCTGTATTCGTCCTTGGAAAGGTATAAATGATATTTCTGTTCTACCACCTCCTGTTACCGCAATTATATAATAAGAAAGGGCATATAGGTAGTGTGCGATTGTCTCTTGACCACCCCTAAATGAACGAATTAACAGAGTAACGACCGCCTTGTCCATTAGCAGGATTTTTGGCTCACTTTTTTCGCCATTAGCAGAGAGGGCAATTTCATTAGCAAAACAGCGATTTTTTTGCTAATTTTTATTAGCAAGCCGTCCACCTGAAAGGCGGACGACATTAGTCCTAAATTCCATTAGCAGACGGAGAATTTGCTAATGAAAATTTGTGATTTTTTCGTTTTTGCTGTTTTTTCGTAAAAATGAAAAAACGCCGGAAACCCTTGAAAACAAAGGCTTTCGGCATTGCTTGTGGCTGTGGGGTACAGAAAAGATGTTGCTTGTGGCGCGCCAAAAGGGATTTGAACCCCCGACCTTCCGCTTAGGAGGCGGACGCTCTATCCAGCTGAGCTATTGGCGCAAATATTAACGCATAGAATTGTAACAGAATAACCGCGTTTTGTCAATGAAAGGGACTGTAAAAAAGTGAATTTCACAGTCCCCGATTATATATTGTATATTATACGTTCCAGCTGTTTATGTATTTCTCCTGCTCCGGGGTGAGCGCATCAATTGTTATACCCCATGACGCGAGTTTCATTTCCGCAACGCGGCAGTCTATTTCCTCCGGAACAACGTTTACACCGTCTTTCAGCTTGTCGCGATTTTCAACGGCGTAGCGCGCGGAGAGTGCCTGCAGGGCAAAGCTCATATCCATAATTTCGGCAGGATGGCCGTCGCCTGCGGCAAGATTTACGAGTCTGCCCTCGGCGAGGAGGTTTACCCATGCGCCTGTCGGCATTTTGTAGCCCATTATGTTGTCGCGCTTTAATTCCTTTTCCGTCGCGAGCCTCTCGAGGTCGTCAATGTTGATTTCCACGTTGAAGTGACCTGCGTTGCAAACTATTGCGCCGTCCTTCATATTGAGGAACGCTTTTTCGGTGATGACATTGTCGCAGCCGGTCACGGTTATAAAGAAATCGCCGTACTTCGCCGCCTCAACCATAGGCATTACGGAGAAGCCGTCCATAACCGCCTCCATTGCCTTGATTTTGTCAATTTCCGTGACAATCACCTTTGCGCCGAGAGCTTTGGCACGCATTGCGACGCCTTTGCCGCACCAGCCGTAGCCTGCCACTACCGCGGTTTTACCGGCAACTATCAGATTTGTTGTCCTGTTTATGCCGTTCCATACGGACTGACCCGTGCCGTATCGGTTGTCAAACAGATATTTGCACTTGGCGTTGTTCACGGCAACCATCGGGAAACGAAGCTTGCCGTCGTTTTCCATAGCTTTGAGGCGTATAATTCCCGTAGTTGTCTCCTCACAGCCGCCTATAACGCCGCTTGTGAGGTCCGGGTATTCGTTGTGAATGGTGTTTACGAGATCGCCGCCGTCATCGATTATCACGTTGGGGCCGCATTCGAGGACTTTTTCGATGTGCGCGTGGTATTCTTCCGCCGATGCGCCGTGCTTTGCAAATACATTGAGGCCGCCCTTTACGAGTGCCGCGGCAACGTCGTCCTGAGTTGAGAGCGGATTGCTGCCCGTAATATACATATTTGCGCCGCCTGCGGCGAGAACGCGGCAGAGATATGCGGTTTTGGCTTCAAGGTGAACCGACAGCGCAACTTTAAGTCCCTTAAAGGGCTTGTCTGCCGAAAATTCCTCCTCGAGTGCGCGCAAAAGCGGCATATTCGCCTTTACCCACTGTATTTTTCTTTCACCGGATTCGTAAAGCCCGATGTCTTTTATTTCGCTCATATTTTGTACCACCTAAAATTTTATTGTTCAATTATACTATAAAAGGCAGAGATAGGCAAATTAAAATTGCTTTATCTGTTGACTTTACAAATCAAGTGTGCAATAATACTCTTGATTTATAATCTAACGGATGGTGATAAAATGAAAAGTATGTCTGTAAGGATAACATCCGCAGTTATTGCGCTTATTATGATAGCTTGTGTTTTTTCGTCATGCAAGTCAAAAAAGGGCGGCGACGAGGAAATAACGAGAAGTAATCAGGTTATAGCGGGTCCCGTGACCACAGCCGAAAACGGCGAGGCCACAACCGGCGAAGAGACCACCGGCGGTGAAACCACCGCGGCGGCAACCACGGCAGCGGCAAAAGCTTCGTCCTCGCTGAATGTTCCGTCGGTCACAACGCCTGATTTTAACAACACAACATCTGCAAGCGGAAACAGCGCCGCAAGTTCTATGGGCTCTTTGGGCTCTGCGGTGCTCGGTGCTCTTGCGAACGCCGATCCCGAGACTTTGGCTGCTTTTGTAAACAATATGGGCTTCGGTTACGATGCAGAGCAGGGCATTTTTTATTCGCTTATGGATTCCTGGCAGAGAGACGCCAACTTTATCAGTCAGTACGACAAGTACGCGGCAATTTTCGGCAATATGAGATACCTCACAACGACCGTTGATTTCTACTATGACGGTCTTGATTGGAGAATTCAGCTTTGGAAGGGTCAGTACGGCCCCTTCGGCGGCGGTGAGGTCGGCGTTTACACAAAGGACCCCGAGACCAACGATAAGCTTTACAATTGTGCCGACAACGACCATTTGCTCAATATGTATTACGATTTGTATTTGACTCCTAATACATATGCCGTGAAGAACAGATTTTTCTATCGCGATGCGTGGACGGGCGGCGGCCATTGGTGGCTCACCGGCTTTAAGATGGGCTCCGTAAATCCCAATGAAATGGTTATGAGCCTTAAAATCAGAATGCGTTCAAGAAAAATGGCGAACGCTTTTGAGAACGGCCTTCAGACTGCGGGCTTCTATAGGGGCGACGCTACCTCGAATTACGATTCTTATTACCGCAACGATACGGAGTTTTACATACTCTGGTATCATACCGGCAATCGTAATTATTGATAATCGGCTTAACACAGGCTATCTCAGTTTTGGGGTAGCCTGATTTTTCTTTAAAGGAGATATTTATGAAAGGCAAGTTTTTTGCGTTTACTTCAAGGCTCAAATATATAAACCGCTGGGCACTTATGCGCAACACAACATATGAAAATTTGAGTCAGCACTCGGGCGAGGTTGCCACAATAGCGCACGCCCTCGCCGTTATAGGAAATAAGCGACTCGGCAAAGAATACAATGCCGAGCGCGCCGCTCTTTTGGGGCTTTATCACGACACCCCCGAAATCATAACGGGAGATATGCCCACCCCCGTAAAATATTACAGCAGCGAGATGCGCTCCGTTTTCGGTATGGTCGAAAAGGAGGCCTGCCAAAGGCTTGTGAATATGCTGCCGGACGATTTGAGCGAGGAGTTTTCACCGCTGTTTTTCAAGGAGGAACGCGACGCGGAGCTGTGGCGGCGGATAAGCTGAGTGCCTACATCAAGTGCATAGAAGAACGCAAGGCAGGCAACTGTGAATTTGAGGATGCCGAAAGGACAATAAGAAAAGCGCTTGACGAGAGCGAATGCAGGGAAGCGCATATATTTTTGGAGGAATTTATTCCTGCATACGAGCTGCCGCTCGATAAGCTTAAATGATTGCTTTAAAGGACTTTTCGGAAAACGGTGTCCGCTGTTTTTTGCAAAAACATCATTCCTGTGCGGTCAAATTAAATTTTTTTCTCGACTTATCCGAGAAAGTGTGCTAAAATAATAGACAAATGTAAATTAAGTGAATTGGGAATAACTTTAGGGAGCTGATTTAATGAAAGCAAGCGAAAGCAATCCGAATTATCCCTCAAAAGTCAGGGAAATGACGAATTACACAATTCGCGAAATCAAAAAGGTCTGCAAGGATATAGGTCCTCGCCCGTCCGGAGAAGAAAATGAGCGCAAGGCTCAGGACTATGTTGCGGACTCTATGTCAAAGGTAGCCGACTCTGTGGTCAAGGAGAAATTTGAGCTTCACCCGAAGGCGTTTATGGGCTGGGTGCCGCTTGATGTAATTCTTATGACGATCTCGGTAATTTTGACTCTTTTGAGCTACTTTGACGTATTGCCGAGCGCGTCAACGGCGTTTTCCGTTGTTTCCGTAGTGCTCACATCTCTCGCGATCATATTCACGTTTTTTGAGTTTCTGCTTTATAAAAAGTTTCTCGATCCGTTTTTCCCGAAAAGAGAGACTTACAATGTAGTCTGCACAAGAAAAGCGGCAGGCGAGACAAAGCGCCGCATTGTATTCAGCGGACATATTGACTCCGCTTACGAATGGTATTTTACTCATCTCGGCGGCGGCAAGCTGCTCACTACTATGATAGCCCTCGCATTCGGCGCAATTGCCATTACTCTTGCGGCATCAATAGTATCGTTCTTTGATGTTCCGAACGGCGTAAGGGTTACGGCAATAGTTGTTTTGTTTGTCTGCCTTATTCCCATACTTATGTGCAGTATGTTTGTAAACTGGAAGCTCTGTGTTCCCGGTGCTAACGACAATCTCACCGGTGTGTTCGCGTCTATGTCGGTTTTGCGCTATATGGCGGCAAATGACATCAGATTTGAAAATACCGAGGTTGTATGTGTTTCCATGGCTTGTGAGGAGGCAGGTCTCCGCGGAGCTAAGGAGTACGTTAAAAAGCACTGCGGCGAGGACGATGTCGAGACTGTGTTCGTAGGAACCGACACCCTTCGCGATTTTGACGATATGGGCGTTTACAATAAGGATATGACAGGCACCGTAAAGCTTGACAAGCAGGCTGCGGCCATGGTTAAGCACGCGAGCGATATCGCAGGCTACAATCTTCCTTACAGCAGCGTATTCTTCGGCTCATCCGATGCTGCGGCAATTCAGCAGGGCGGTATGAAGGCGGTTGCTTTGGCTGCCATGGACCCCACTCCGGCGAGATATTACCACACAAGAGGCGATACAGCCGACAATCTTGACCCCAAAACCATCGAGGCCGGCATCAACATTCTTCTTGAAACCGCGTTCCTCTATGACAGCGAGGGCTTAAAGGACGAATATTGATTTAAAATAATCGAAATGAAATGCGGAACGCGAAAAAGTGCGTTTCGCATTTTGTTGTTTTTTCTGTTGTTAAATCCGGAAAAATCTGTTACAATGAAAAAGTATACTTATATATTATTGTAAGGGGCGTTATTATGGGAAAAACCGTAAAATTATTATCCGTCATTACGGCGTTTGTGCTTGTTGCGGCAATGTTTTCGTCATGCAGCATCGGCGCAGGAGGCGATGAGCCTGAAAAAGCATATGTGAAAACAGATCTTCACGACGCAGAATTTACGTTTACATACGCACAGCTGAAGCCGGTTTTTTCACCTGATAAAATAAGCGATCTGACGGCTTTGTTTGAGAATACCGATGATATAAACGACGACAGCACGGTACAGCTCAATTACAATGACATTCGCTCTCGTTATTATGATAATAACCGCGATATATTCGACGGCATAATGAATCTTCTTTCCGACAGCGAAAAAGCTCTGCTCTATGATAATTCGGAGGCGGTACTTAATTATTTCAACGAAAATTTTAACCGAGTCAAGACCGAGAGACCGCAAACCGAACCGAAAGAGGACTTTTGGATAGACAACGACACCGTAAAAATATCAGGTGAGGAGTCAAAGACTCTCAATAACGCCTTCAAGCTCTATAAGGATTTTGTTCAGAAGGGCCTTAAGGATGATTATTTCCCCAAGGCCGTGGGCGAAAAATGTAAACAGGGTACGGACCTTACCGATAAGGTCTATCTGTTTGGCGACAGCTGCGCCTCGCGCCTCACCATGGACGATGTCCAGTCGGTAATTACTTCGCTCACACCCACATATGAAAAGGACACCGATGAAAACAACGTGCCCGTTTCTTATAGCCGCACAATTATAATAACGCTCAAAAATGATCCGTCTGCCGTAGCACACGCGTTTTCTCCGCATGACAAAAGTGCGATTTTGTCCGAGCTTAAAAAGGGTGAGAGCTATTTTTCGGTGTCGGATTATGAGATAGCATACAATTCACCGGTAATAATTGCTACGTTTGACGCCGTTACCGACGAGGTGGCAAAGGTTGAATTCTACAAGAATATGACGATAACGTCTTATGCAAAGGGCGAGGGGAGTCTCTCGTATATAGGTGACAGAACCGTGACCTTTAACTGCACAGACAATATGAATTATACCTTTAACTGGCACCCGTCCGAGGAAGATAAATAAACGGTCGTAAAAGCATTAAAAGGATGTAAAAACCGAGTTTTTACATCCTTTTTTTCAGACTTAAAATATCCGTGAGCAAAAGCTTTTTCTCGCTTTATCGATTCTTATTCGACAAATTTCGACATTTATGTACCCATTTTTCGACATTTTTGCACTTTTGCTGATTTTTAAAAACCGAAATGATATAATTTGAGAACAAAGACGGGGGAGATAAAGTGAGCCTCCCCTTGCGGACGTCTTTGGTGTTTTTTATGTTTCTCCTCTAAAAAGAGACCGTACAGAATCTCTCCGATTAACGGGCAGCTTTATGCTGCCCGTTAATTTTTTATATAATCACCGCGCCGAAAAAACCTGCCTTGCAGAAGAAGTGCTTATAAGCCCTTCCAGAAATCCTCGTCCTCATCCGGATTGTCGCCGTACACATCATCGGTTATATCGTATTCGTCGTCTCGCTCTGTCGGGTAAAAGTCCCATAACTCACGCTCTTGGTCGTCGGAAAGTGCCGCGGCCGGGCATTCCGAAAAGGTTTCGAGCTTCTGACCGCGGCTCCACACGGACGGGTCTATCCTGAGGGTATATCCCGTGCCGTTCGGTGCCATCCACTCGTGCATGGGCAGCGACGGTATGGCAAATGCAGTCATAAGCGACATAATAACTCCGCCGTGGGTTATTACCGCGGTCGATTCTACGCCGGCTTTTATAATTCCGTCGATAAGCCCGGCAAAGCATGAGCAGACTCTCTCGTTGAAGGCCGCCTGACTTTCGCCGAAGGGTACGGGCGTTTCCGGGTGCTCACCCGACAGCCAAGTTTTAAAGGCATCGTCATCCTTCATTTCGTCGGCGGTTCTGCCCTCAAATTCGCCGAAGTCGTACTCTATAAGCCCGTTTAAAATCATGGGCTCTTTGTCGGGATATATGAGCTTTGCGGTTTCCGTGCAACGCTTTAAGGGGCTTGAAACCACCGCGTCAACCTCGGGATAGCCGCCGTATTCATCTATGATGTCTTTGATTTGCCTGAGCCCGTATTCGGATGCCGGCACATCGGTTTGACCGATATATTTGCCGTCAAGATTTTCCTCTGTCATGGCATGGCGGATCAGGTGAATTTTATAAGCTTTCATTTTGCTTTGCTCCTTCCGGGGAATGATACTGTACAAACAGTCTAATTTGCTATATAATTATAATACAATTTGTAATATTTGGGGGACATTTTATGAATTCCGTATTTGCCGCAAGGCTGACAAAGCTTCGCAGGGAGCGCGGTATGAGCCAGAAGGACGCCGCAAAAATGCTCGGTGTGTCGCAGTCGCTTCTGTCGCACTATGAAAAGGGTATAAGGGAGTGCAGCCTTGACTTTGTGTGCCGCGCGTCGAATTTTTTTGACGTGAGCTGTGATTACCTCTTAGGGCAGGTCGATACAAGACGCTCTCTGAGCGAGGAATTTGATATGACCGATACCGTGCAGGACGGAGAATACCGCACGAGTACGCTTTTTCGCGCGTCCGTTATGCTCAATGACAGTATGATAAACTGCGGTTCGCCGGAAAAGCTGAAGGATTATTTTGCGCTTTCGATATACCGTATGGCTGTTTGCGCCGCAAACGGCGGTTATATTCCGAAAAAGTGGATATCGCTCGATTGCGAGACAAGTCCGGTCTTCGGCAGCGTGCTGATGACGGATATAATAAGGGAGCTGATGGCCGAGGCAAATCAGGAATCGCAAAAGAATATCGCCGAACCGAAATGCGTAAAAACCGTTGTGGAGCATTCGGAAAAGCTGATACGCAAAAGAGCTGCCGAGTTAGCGGCGGAAAAGAGCCGTGGATGAGCTTTTCTCTCTCTTTTAAGACAGCATATCGATATTTTTTATAATATATGTTTTTATGCTGTTTAAAACTTGCTGCTTTTGAAGCTTCGCCTTGAATTCGCTGTCAAGATTTTCAATTTCGTCCTTGTCCACGGAGACTTCCTCATTGTTTTCATCGTACATCGAAAATTCCTTTTCGGCAATCAAAGAAAGCTCGTTTTCGCCGACGGCAGAGAGTGCCTTTGAAGCGAGAAATGTCAGCGGCTCACCGTTGTTTCTGAAAAAGAACGAGAGGGAACCGCTCTCGGTATCCTCTAAAAAATAGTATAGAGTGTAAATGTATTTTTGCGTCTCTGTAAATTTGCCGAATACCTTTTCAGGGTCTTCGGCCTTTTCTGTTTTTGCCTGTAAGACCGCCGAAACACCCTCGAATAGGGTTTCCGGGTCGGAACTCTCCGCTTTTTCACGCGTTAAGAATGAAAACTCCTCCTTGAGAGCTTTCTTTCTGTCATATTCTCTCAAAAGAGCGTCACGCTCGTCGTTGTGCTTTTTAGCCGCCGCCGAGGCTTTGCTAAGTACAAATACCGTAATGACGCACAGGACGATAAGAAGCAGCCACAAGTACCAATATTCCATTATTATTCCTCCGTCAGGATTTTATATATGTCGCTCTTTTTGATTCCGGTGAGCTTTGCCGCGTTTTTTGCCGCCTCGTTTTTCGACATTCCGCCATCTGTGAATTCTCTTGCCTTCGCGACGGCGGACTCCACCGTGTAAATCTCCGGAGCGGCCTGCGGCGCTCCCTCTATAACTAATACGAATTCACCCTTGATAGGTATGTTTTCATATTCTTCGCACGCCTTTTTGAGCGTGGTGCGTTCAACATTTTCGTGGATTTTCGTAAGCTCTTTAATAATCGCTATACGGCGGTCGCCGAGGCAGGCATAAAGGTCCTTAAGCGTGCGTAAAAGCTTGTGCGGTGCCTCGTAAAACACCATGGTGCGTTTTTCATCCTTAATGCTGTCAAGATGCTCGGAGCGGCTCTGCTTATTTACGCTCAAAAAGCCTTCAAACGTAAATCTGCCGGACGGCAGCCCCGACAGCGCTACGGCTGTGGCAAATGCGGTGGGGCCGGGGACGGATACAACATTTACTCCCGATGCAATGCAGATGTCAACAAGGTCCTGACCGGGGTCGGAAATTGCCGGCATACCTGCGTCCGTGACAAGAGCACAGCTTTCTCCGCCGAGAATACGCGTAAGAATTATTTCGCCGCGCTCACGGCGGTTGTGCTCAAAATAGCTGATGAGCGGCTTTTTTATGTCAAATCTGTTTAAAAGCTTCAGGGTGACTCTTGTGTCCTCCGCCGCTATAAAATCGCAGTTTCTGAGGCACTCTGCGGCACGGGGAGAAAAATCCGAGAGGTTGCCTATCGGAGTGCCGACAACGTAAAGCTTTCCCGTCATTACATATCCTCCCTGTATTTACCTAAAATTCTTGTCATTTCGTCGGACAAAACGTCCTTGCTCTTGTATATAAAAAGATTGTTTTTGACCGTTATGCCCGTTTTTCCGCCGAGTCTGCCCTCTACAAGGCACAGCCACGGAGCCTTTTCGGGTGAAGCTGCAACAAGGCGCAGCGCTTTCGGCTCGATTTTATATTCCTTCATTGCCTCCATCGTCTCAAAAAGGCGCTCGGGTCGTATACAAATGCATAGCTTGCCGCCGAATTTCAGAAGTTTTGATGCGGCTTTTGTTATGTCGCGCAGATTACACAGCGTTTCGTGACGGGCTATTTTTTCGTTTTCCTTTTGGCTTTTTATTCCGGCGTTTTCCGCCTTATACGGTGGATTCATCGTTATAACGTCGAATTTTCCGCACGGAAATATCCGCGGAGCTTCTTTCAAATCAGCATTGCACACAAAGAGTTTGTCATGCAAATCGTTTGCCTTGACGGAGCGCGTAAGCTGACTGCACGCCTTTTCCTGAATTTCGACTGCGGATATTTCCTTGCCGCAGCCGTCCCTGCACCAGAGCATGGGAATTATGCCGCAGCCCGTACCGAAGTCGCAGCATATGTCATATCGTTTCGGCGACGCAAAGTCGGCAAGCAGCAGCGCGTCCGTGCCGAAGGTGTGCTCCTTTGAGACGATAAGCCCCAAGTCCCTGCTGAGATATTCGATATGTTCGTCGTTGTTAAGTGTAATTTCGGTCATTTATCTGTCCCATTTTTCGCAAAGCGCAATTATCTGATCCGCAAATTTTGCAAGATCCTTGTTTGCACCGCCCTCATTATGTGCCACAACCGTTTGGAGACGCTTTTGTGCCGAGAGCAGTCTCTCATAAACCGTGCTTACGCGGCGAGAGGCGTTTTGCGAGGCTGTATTTTTAACTATCTTTTCGCGGTTTCCCTCAACGAGAACCTTGTTTTCGGTGAGGCTGTATTCCTCGCCGTT
>OLOE01001254.1_pt1 | contig 11209 bp, 12 predicted proteins | sample 1673201 | NCBI WGS metagenome assembly OLOE01 (sample SAMEA3136765, study PRJEB25190) | human gut metagenome | biome: human gut; feature: human-associated habitat; material: faeces | place: Austria | collected 2013
GGGCGTGACAACTCAACCAAATTGGTTATGGAGCACGCCATGGGTCTCTACCCCGAAGCCGATTGTTTCAGAAACGTGGGGTATGCGACAGACGTCCCTGACGCCCTTCTCAAAAAACTCGGCATGTGGCTCTTTACCGATAAAACCCACCACCATGATATCCGTTCAGCCTGCCGCCTAGCGCTCTTCTGGGCGATGCGTAATGATATCCAAGAAGTTGTAAACGCTATGGGGAATAAGCTCTATGAAAATCAATAATATCACCCTACGACCCTGGCAAGAAGAAGCCGTCAATCGTAGCCTAACACCCTTAAACCCCGACGGCTCACCCAACGTTGGTATCTTCCTAGAGGCCGCGGGTGGTCGTGGAAAAACCATCGGAGCGCTTGCTATCGCCCAAAAACGTGGCGCAAAGTCCGTCCTTATCCTAAACAACCGTCGCAGTATCCTCTTTGGTGAAGAAAAGAAAGACCCTGAAACGGGCAAGAAATTCACAGAAGGTGGTTGGCAAGGGGCGCTTGACCTCTTTGATATCCCAAACGTTGAACTTATCACCGACCGAACCCTCAGCAATCGCTTGAAAAAAGGCGAAACCTTTGACGTCGACGTCTTGATTATTGACGAATGGCAAAACATGTCGTCTAAGGCTAACATCAAGAACTACAAGAAGATCAAACGTGATTATACCATCGGACTATCAGCCACACCGCTTCGTCAAAACGGCGCCAACTTCTATGGTCTAGAAGAAACCATCTTCGGCGGGGCTATGCCTGCGAATAACTGGATGTGGCAACTGCACTGGGGGAACATGATTGAAGCCCCATTCGCCTCGCAAGGCGTCAAATGGGATAGCTTCCGCGACTATGACGCCTATAAAAACCAATTGCCTAATTTCATGCGTTTTGAAACCATTGAGCAACTCACAGACGTTCCTGTTAACAACGGACACAAGATTGAAACCTTCCGCTACCGCTTACCGAGTGCCAATCCGAAACTCCTAGCAGATTTCAGAAAATACAATATTGTACGCGTTGACGGTCAATCAGCCATGAGTAAACAGCACTTTGGGCAACGCGCCTTTGAACGTGTGCTTAATCAAGCAGGCGTTTCCATCGACTTTCCGTATCTAAGAGCCGTTAACGCAGACACACCGACCCTCCTTAAAGTTGACCAGCTCATCAACGCAGCAAGGGAACGCTTGGAGCATGGGTTGTTAGTCGTTACAGAGTCTAAAGACATTGCAGCTATCATCAAAGAACGCCATCCTGACGCAGACCTTTGGACTGGAACCAATAAAGATATTGAAGAACGTAAGATTATGATAGCAACGTCTCAAAGCATGGGTGTGGGGGTAGACGGCTTACAACACCGCTTTGACGCTATTTTATCCCTAGACCCTGTTAAGCCCGACTCAGGGCGTTACGACGACTACAGACAGCTTCTATGGCGTATCACAGGCTCAAGGCAACAACACGACGTTAAAATCCTCGAATTTTACTACGATTGAGAGACCGTAACTAGAAATAACGAAAAAGGAGAAATAATCCACGTTTATTTCACAATATGCGAAACTATTGAGAGACCCCCGAACGGAGGTCTCTTTTCTTTTCATTCTTAAAGAAATAACAAGGGTATGGTCTATTCAAACAAAACCCCTTGTGGTATAATCTAACTAAAACGAAATAAAGGAGAGACTTCCAAATGTCTAAACCAACAGGCGACACGCGCTTTCATATTGGCTACGGATTAGCCGCTATCCAAATCATCCTAACAGGTATTATCATTGTCATGATTAGTAACCTCAAGACCTACAATCCTGACACGCAAGTCCCAACAACCTCAACGTCAACCAGTAGCGTTTCTCTTAAGACCTACAAGGACTTGGCGACTGATATCAAGGATTTGAAAGAAAAAGCAGACGCAAGCTCTAAAGCGAGCTCAGAAGCCAAAGCCCAAGAAGAAAAACAAAAGGCTTCACAACCTGAAAGCCAAACCCCGTATGTAGACGGTAGCATCCCTGACGCAGGTTTGCAAACCACACCATCTACACAACCTACGCCAACACCAACGCCAGCGCAATAAAAAAAGAGACCTCTACAGGTCTCTGTGGTGAAAATAAGTGTTACATGATGATTATACCTTATGTTCACTAACCTTGTCAAGAATTTCACTAGACAATACAGGCATAACTTGCGTATCAGCGACGTCGATATTATCGGCGTCTTTTGTTTTACGATTACCAGGAAAAGCTGCCCAAATCGCATCATTTTCAATCAAATCAAGGTGCGACGCAACTGCTGATTTAAGGCTATTACGAATATATTCACCGTTTGTAATCATGTCCTGAATACGCTTGTTAATCATGCGTTCCTCAGACAAGGCGTCTGTTGTAATCGTATGCGCTTCAGCTTTAGCTTCTTGAACCAAACGCGCGGCTTCGTTCTTGGCTTTTTGAAGGATATCTTCTGCTTCAACCTTAGCCTTATCAAGCATCAGTTGCGACTCTTTATCGGCATGCTCCAAGGTCGCACGCGCTGTTTCTTCCGTAAACCGTGTCACTTTTTCAGACGTATCTTGGGCCACGATAACCGACTTAGAAATCGAACGTTCCATGTCCTCATAGGCCGTGATACGACTTTCAGAAACCGCTAGTTTGTCCTGTAGAACGGCAATCTCACGTTCTTTTTGAGCTAAGGTTTCCGTCGCATCATCAAGCAAACGGTCCACCGCCCTAGACTCGTAACCCTTAAACCAAACGGTATCAAAAGTCGCATCTTGTAAATCTTGCACTGTAATTTGTGTCATAGTATCCTCGCTCTTAACTCATAGTATCGTAAAAGGTTTTCGTCAAACGCATGGTCTCAGACAAATCCGCAGACCCATACGTCGTTTTATTAGCTTGGCTCAACCACTCATCACCATAAGACACAAGCACGTGTGATTTACCCGTTCGACCAAACGGAATTGGTGCTTCGGTAGCGATATCACCCGCCGAATCGGCTTCAGCTATCTGCGACCGTAGATTGATTGACCAGCGCATAAGCATGGCTAACATATCTAAATCTCTGTTTTCAATAACAGCCTCTAACTGCCCATCAGCAATCGTCAACAATTGTTTGACGTGCCGCGCATGTGCCTGACTCATAGAGACGTCCACCTTTCCTTTGTAATGTAAAGCTATTATATCGCAAAAAGCCCGTAAATTCAACGATTTTACGCGTTTTCGCTTGAGAAAACACACCTAAAATGCTAAAATAACACTATCGATAATCCGAAAATCATAAGGAGGGCTAAATGCTCACGTTTATCAAAACATGCTATAAAGACCCCGCTATCCGACAACGCATCGGCTACACACTGGTTATGCTTGTCATTCTGAGGGTCTTTGCTCATATCATCATCCCAGGCGTTGACCCACGCGTGGTTCGGCAAATCACAGACAATCCTATGTTTGCCCAACTCAACCTCGTGTCAGGGTCTAACCTAACCAGTTTCTCCCTAACGACCTTAGGGCTCTCGCCTTACATTTCAGCATCTATCGTCGTTCAGGTCTTACAGCTCGTCATCCCTCGTCTCAAAGAATGGGCAAAAATGGGACAGGTCGGACAGCACAAGCTGACGCTGCTCACACGCGCTTTGACCTTTGTCTTTGCTATCACACAAACCATGACCCTCTTTGGAACGCTTAATATGGTCAACCATGTCGAAGGGCTTGCGCAACTCTCAACGCTTGATTATTTCACAATCATCGTGACCATCATTGCAGGGTCTATGTTCGTTGGTTTTATTGCTGATAAAATCACGGAACGCGGTATCGGTAACGGAACCAGTGTTATCATCACACTCGGTATTGTCACCAACCTACCAAAACTCCTGAACGACCTCTACACCGACTTGTTCTTAAACAGCCGTGAACCCCAATGGGTACCTGCTATTTTCCTAGCAGTCATCCTTATCAGTATTATTGCTATTTCGACCATTTATCAAGAAGCTGATTACCGTTTGCCTGTTCAACACACCAACAACACGCGCAAATCATCAGCCTACTTGCCAATCAAACTCAATCCAGCGGGTGTTATGCCAGTTGTCTTTGCGGGTATGACGATTTCAATTCCAGGTTTCCTACCAACCAACCCAACAACGGAAGTCATTCGAACTTATTTAAGTCTCGCTAACCCTGTCGGTATTCTTATCTATATCATGCTCATCGTTGGTTTCTCAACCATGTACGCCTTGGTCCAAATCAACCCCGAGAAAACAGCCGACAGTCTTTCTAAAGCCAACGCTTACATCTTAGGTGTTCGCCCTGGACATGATACCGAAGTTTACTTGCGTCGCGTTATCACAGGTCTATCGCTCGGAGGGTCAGTCTTCCTCGTGGTCATTGCCTCAACGCCGTTAATCTTACAACATATGATCCAAACGACCGCACAACTCTCGCTCTTTGGAACATCCGTTCTTATCATGATTGCAACAGCGATTGAAACTATCAATCAACTAAAGAGTTTGACCCTACAAAACAATTACGAACCAATCTACAAACACAAATAAAAAACCACCAGTACGGTGGTTTTTCTTTTTGTTTCGAAGATAAAGGAAACGCCTATTAGATAGGGGAAGGTCCTTCAACCGTTTTCTTAGACTCAAGTGTCGTAGCTTGTGCTTTACGTTCAGCCGCTTGTTTGGCATTAGCTTCAGCTTTAGACGCTTGTGCCATCGGATTGTCCTTAAATGGCAACGGTTGCGCTTTGGCTTTAGTATCAGCTTTACTATCAACTTTACTGAAAGCTGACGGTTCTTTCACATCAGACTGAACCGTCGCTTTTTCACCCTTAGCCGTAGCCGAACGCCCTGAGTCCTTACCGAGAGGACTCTTATCGTCGTCAGCTACAGCACTATAATCAGCACCCAAAAGACCCTTGTCTTGAATACTCTTACCAACACCACGCACACGGTCACCGACACGGTCAAGCACTTGCCCGACGTTACCGAGCGGTGAATCAAGACCTTGTTTTTCAAGACCATGAGCCACACCTTCCACAGCCATACCACCGAGTGTCGTAAGGCCACCGATAGCACCACCGACAAGACCACCAGCCGTTGAGACCGTAGCCCCACCGACTGTTTTACCAACATCAGTTACGGCATTACCCGTCGCTTTTCCGACGTCTCCGCCATTTTTAGCCAAGTAATAAGCTGAACCCCCGACAACAGCCGTTGCTCCAGGTTTCTTAAGCGCCGCAACCCCTGCTTTCTTAGCAAGGTCTTTAGCCTTATCCTTAGCGACAGCCTTCGTTCCTTGTTCAGCCGCTTCTTTAGCACCATCCTTGGCTACCTTTTCGGCAGCTTCCTTAGCAACCGTCTTAGCCGCCTTTTCCGTCGTTTCTTTTGTTGCGTCCTTACCCACTTTTTTAATCGCACTCTTTGCGAGTGATGATGCAATCCCCATCTCTGCTCCTTTCTCGACAGTCTGTTTCGTAGCTGTCTTTGCTGTATCTTTCGCCGCTTCCTTAGCGACACTCTTAACACTGTCTTTAACAACAGCTTTTGTTCCTTGTTCGACAACTTCTTTAGTTGCCTTCTTAGCACCCTGCTCGACGACTTCTTTAGTTGCGGCCTTAGCACCTTGTTTGACCGTTTCCTTGACGGCCGCCTTACCAACTGCTTCACCGCCCTTAAGTGCTCCTTTAACAGCAACGGCGCCAGCGTAACCTGTACCGCCACTAAAAGCACCCGCTACGATACCCGCAGTATCAATAACACCGTTAATACCCGCGCTCAGATAATCGCCTTTCGCAAGGTCAGTCCCTGCTTCATAATAAGGAACAACCAACTTCGCACCAGCATCCGCTGTCTGAGCTGTACCACCGACAACATCCCCCTTGGAGAATTTTTTGCCGATATCGTCTATAGTCTTGCCAGCATCATCGACCATACCTTTAACGACGTCACCTGTAAACGACATCGCACCATTAGCACCGTCGACGACATTGTCAAGCATGTTTTTCTCTTTCTTTTTAGCCAAAATGCTGTCCTTTCTACACAAACGTCATGGTCTATTGTAAGACCCCTTAAACAATGAACGGGTTTCAGACGTCACATCCTTTGTTTCCACCAAGCGACAAGTTACAACCAAACGCGACCGCGCATGAACATCCGCACAGGTCACAAGCGTTAAACGGTTGCCGTCGCCTTTTAAGGCATCCACGTCCGACCGAGACACCGTTCGAACACCATCAACCACATATGTAAACACCGAAGACCCATCCGTCACATAAACAGGCGTTCCCTCAGAAATGCGATTAAGCGGTGAAAACAACAATTGTTCTGCATCAAAAACCGTATGACTGATAAGTCCATAATTACCCTGACCCATAGTCTGGTCGGCATAGAGCGTGCCCGCACCGTTTAGCATGGCATCAGCGCTCACACCGTCATAAATAGGCAAATAAACCCCAACAGACGGGATAGAAACCTCACCGAGTGAGCGCAACTGCGCGTGTTTGGTCTTTGACGCCACCGCTTCTTTAAGTGATAGTCGTGCTAATTTATCGTAATTCAACTCACGTGATTGCGACGGCACGATAATCGCTCTAGGTTGTGCCTGAACCAGTACAAACCCCGTTGTTGCAACCAGTCCGACACAAGTCAGACCACCAAGAACAACCGTACCGAAACCCTTTCGGTCCATTGCTTACCACCTTTCCTATCTAAACGAAAGAGAGAACCCGAAAGCTCCCTCTTGCGTCCATTCTAAGCCAACTCAGGACCGTCATTGTCTTTCGTAAGGGCTTGACCGAGTGATTGTGCCTTAGCCTTAGAAGCTTTTTCAAGACTAGCCACCTTAGCCGCTTGCGCCATAGGGTCGTCTTTAAAGGACAATTTCTTGTCAGTAGACGCTTCCGTTGATTTCTCAACAGATTTAGGCGTACCGCCAAGAGGTGTATGTTTGTTACCGAAACGCTCAATAGCATCAGGTGTCAAACTATTGTCTTTGATTTCTTTGACAGGCTCTTTGGCTTCACGGTCTTTGATAGCACCATAACCGCCACCAAGTGTTGAAAGTGACGCAGACGCATCTTTACCCTCAAAGCCGTTCTTAATACCATCAAAGGCCAGTTTACCACCTGCAATCGGTGCTGCTAAAATACTCGATTTAGACAACATCTTACCGACATTACCAACGGCATCAATGGCTGTTTTACCAACCTTTTCGCCAGTCTCTTTAGCCTTACGGTTGGCTTCATGAACAACATCGAGAGCGACACCACCCGCAGCGCCTACGGTTTTACCAGCGCTAGCGCCTGTTTGTGACGCGTTCTCCATAAATTGATTAAGATTTGATTTACTCACGTGTGAGCACCTCGCTACGATAATCGTAGTTTTTCTTTCTAGCTTCCCACCTCATACCACACGAGGTTCAGAGCAAAATAGTCTGTAACAACTTATATCTCTCATTATATCAATTTAAGAAAGCCCCTGTCAAATGCCAAAACAAAAAAGACCCAAACGGGTCTTCTTCGGTGCTAAACTTATTCAAAATCGTCAGACGCATCGTCAGGTGTCTTATCGATTGTTTTAGTTTCTTTAGACGATACATCAACGTTTCCGAACGTATCTAGCAACTCTTTAGCGTCTTTCAATGACTCAATGTCAGGGAAACGACGCATGAACTCACGACCGATTTGACGACCGAGTTCGTTTTGCAATTCCTCAAGACGCTTTTGTTCAAGTTCAACGCGTTCACGCGCTTTTTGAATGTTAATAGCTCTACTTGCCATAATGGGTACCTCTTTCTATAGACCGTATCGGATAATAAACTTAGTTTGGATAAATGTAAGAAACGCTGCTACCACTGTAGGTATGCGTTGGGTCAAATTCGCCACGGTAATTGCCGATAGACATGTTACCAGCGTAATTAGACTCCATAACCTGAATCGAATTGTTATTCGTTACAGACGTTACATAAGCAACGTGTCCATAGCCACCACCATCTTCAGGCCATACAGCGACTGAACCAACTGTTGGGTTTGAGCCTGTTGAATAACCTGCGTTTTGCGCAGACGCAATCCAATCGCGTGCGTTACCCCAATAGTTACCAACCCAAGGTGCCATTTCTTTAACACCCCAAGTACATTGGCCTGTTGGGTAAGTATTTGGCGTTGCTTCAGCTGACACATTTGACGGCATTGTCGCAGGCGCTGGTGTTTCAGTAGCGACCGTAGGTGTCGTTTCTGTTACTGGCGCATCATACGTTTCGGGTTGAACGGCTTCAATCGGCGTCGTTGCGGGCGCTTCGTAAGTCGGTGCTTCTGAGACCGTAATCACAGGCGCTTGTGCTTCAGACGTTTCAACCGTCGTTGGTGCTTCTGACGCAGGGGCGACTGTTTCACTTGCTTGCGAATGATCCTCAGTCTTAACTTCTGACGTCGGCGCTACAGCTTCAGTCGAAGCCGTTTCAGACACAGGCGTCTCAACAGGTGCTTCTGACGATGCCGTAGTTGTAGACACTTCTGAGTGAGTGTCAGTCGCAACCTCAGAGTGTGTATCTGTAACTTGCGTTGTTTCAGACGTTTCTGAATGAGCTTCAGAATGATTATCAAGTGTTTCAGACACGATAGCGATAGCGGCTTCCGTCTCAGGTTTCAAAGCAACGCCACCAGGCGCTACAGCACCTTGAGCAGTTGCATTAACCGTAGGTTTCGCAACTGTTGGTTCAAGAACGGCTGTCGCAGGTTGCGTTCCAGTCGTCGCAATCGCAGAAATAACAGACGTATTATCTGTCGTGTTTGCAAGGGCGTTTGAAACTTCAGCTTCACGCGCACCCACTACCGCAGACACATCCTCCAAAACAGCATCCAATCGTTCACGATTTTCAGCCAATACTTGCCCTTGAACAGCATGCTCAGACGCTTCAGCCGCAACTGACGCCTTTGCTGTTGTTGATGCTTCAGAAGTCGCTTTTGCTGTCTCTGATTTTGCAGTCGACGTTGACGTAGACGTGACATGTTCCGTGTCAGCGTTGGCTGGTTTTGATGACGTAGCGTCTTTCATTGCAACGCCGAGAGCACCCGCCCCCACGATAGCCAAACCACCCGCTGCAAGACCTACCGTCAATTTTGTTTTAGACATGTAAAAATCTCCTTCTTTTATGATTTTAAAACAATATACACTCACTATAACATAAGCATCAGACACTTGTCAAAGAAAGAGCAAAAAAAAAAAGCCGACCCAAAAGGGTCGACTCGCCTCGGGCTAACGCTTAAGCATCCGCTTTGTCGCTAGCTTTGTCGTCTTTGTGAGACTCTGAAGGTTTTTCGTCTTTCTTAGGTTTTTCCTCAGTCGACGGTTTTTCTTCAGCAGGTTTAGCCTCTTCGGCTGGCTTTGCTTCCTCAGCAGGCTTAGGTTCTTCCGACGGTTTTGGCTCTTCAGAAGGCTTAGGTTCCTCAGATGGTTTCACTTCCTCTGACGGTTTAGGCTCTTCCGATGGTTTAACCTCTTCAGACGGTTTAGGTTGCTCCGCTGGTTGGCTTGGCTGACTTGGTTGTGAAGGCTGAGACGGTTGCGACGGTTGACTAGGTGTCGTAGACGCATGTGATTTAGCCTTAGGTTTGCTACTTTGACCACCACTATTGGCTTGTGGTTTATCAGCAGCCTTACTAGCGGCTTTGCTTTCTGTCTTGCTTTCACTCTTGTTGTCTTTATTATCGCGTGACGCTTCTTTCTTAGCTTCACTTGACTTAGACGCTTCAGACGATGAACTTGACGACTCAGAACCTTTGTCCTTATCAGACGATTTAGACGACTCAGACGATGAGCTCTTATCCGAATCTTTCGTCAAGATACCGTTGCCCTTCTTATCACGAGGGTCACGACCCTTCTTGCCTGACGTCTGGTGTGTATCAACACGTTTACCAACGACTTTCTTGTCTTCGTGACGAAGACCAAGACCAACCGCAATCAACGCCAAGACACCGATAACAGCAAAAATAGCATAAGGGATTAACTTACGCTTAGTTTCATTAGCTTCATCGGTAGCTTCTGCTTCTTCGGCTGCTTCAGTATACTTACTGCCAGCTTCCATGACATCTTCAATGGTTTCGCCCTCAAGCATGACAATATCATTGCCATCAACCATGTGCATGCTCATGCGTTCAAAGGTAAAATCACCGTTACCGTCTGTCATCAAAAAGGCTGACATCGGTACGTAATTCTCGCCACTCGCCTGAGCTTTTGCCAGGATATCACGAAGCATATACACTTGGTCTTCATAAGACAAGGCGTCAAACGCCTCTTGGTCCCACGACTGTCCATCCAACAACTCAGGGTGTTGCTCGAACAAATCGTATAACGATTGTGATAGTTTCACAAAATACCTCTTTCCGTATATAACTTTTTAGTAAAGACCAAGACCACGGAATAAAGCGACAATTAGATTATCAAAAATAGCCACAAATACAGTAAGTCCGGTCAGAAAACCAACAACGCTAGCAATATCTAGCCACTTGTGGTCTGACCAATGCACTCGGGCATAAGACAAAGGAAACACATCTGCCGAGGCGTCAAATGGTTTAATCTTTGCTGTTGTAAAACGCTCAAGAAACTTTTGCATAATACCTCCTACACCATAACAAAAACAACAGCCAAAAGACCCCATAAACCACCTACGGCTAAAGTCGCCTTAGACAGTTTCGTCTCGACAGGGACAGACCCTGCCATGGACTGTTGCGTTGGACGAATGAATGTCATTCCCACAAGAAGGAACGATATTGCGATAAATAAAATCAGAATTGTTGTTTTCATAAGCCTAGTCTATCGCAAAGTTCAAAATTTAGCAAGTAAAAGCCTATAAAACGGACACATCGTTTTTAAGGGCTCTAAAAAGCTCTCTACGGCGTTTTAAACCCTGTCTGGTATATTTACCCTAAAGACCACCTAAAATCGTATGACGGGCTTCTGAGAGCTTCTGAGAGGCATCCTAGTATCTAGACTTTAGTTTGGGAAACAATTTGACACTCACCACCGCGTAAACGTCTCAAAGAAATGAAGTATGTCACGAATAAGGCAATAATATGAAACGCCAAATATGTCATATTACGTGCCATAGTGTCAGTAGTATCAAGGGTCTAGGGCATATTCTATAGTCAAAATAACGCCAAAAATAATATGTCGACATATTATGCGAAACTCCTTGTCCCGCAAGGGGTTA
>OLOE01001258.1_pt1 | contig 11174 bp, 12 predicted proteins | sample 1673201 | NCBI WGS metagenome assembly OLOE01 (sample SAMEA3136765, study PRJEB25190) | human gut metagenome | biome: human gut; feature: human-associated habitat; material: faeces | place: Austria | collected 2013
CTGCCGGAGCGGTGCTTAAGCCGCAAGGCGGGAATTGTGCGGTGTTGCCATAGGCATTATAGCACGCCGGATCCCGCTTGTCACCCACTGGCGGCGGGGGCGCTGCGCGGTTCGGCAATGTTGGCGCAAAACACAAACACCGCGCGGCACACGGCGGCGGTGGCGGTGGCGGTGGCAAAATCGCGCTCGCTTTCAATCACGGCATCGGGGTAATCCTGCAATAATTGCAGGCGGGCGCTGCGCCGTGCCAGAGCTGCGGCGGTTTCGGGGGTGAAAGTCTGCTCCTGTGTTTCCCGTGCCCAACAGGTGGTTTCCTGCACGCAGCCGGGCAAAGCCAGCCGCCCCAGGCGCAGCGGCAGCCACCGTACGCGGGGCGGAGCATCCTCCGGCAGTGCGCCGGACCCCGGCAGCTGCCAGCTGCGGCCCAGCAGGGTTAGGGTGCGGCGTTCCGCGCAAGCGCCGGTCAGAGCCGGGCGCTGCTGGGTGAACGCCTGCTGCCCGGTGTAGGCCAGCCGCACCCGCGCTGTTACGGTGCCGCTGGCGGGCTGGGGCACGGGCGCACCGCTGCGGTCCAGCTTTTCCGCATCGGCCAGCAGCATGCCGTTGCCAACGTATTGGCCCGGCTGCACCTGTGCAAAACCGCTGGCAATGTTTACGGCAAGCACCTCGCCGCCTGCACGGGCATAAAGCCCGGTGTTCTGGGCGGGTGGTTCCGCATGTGCCTGCTGGAGGGGCATACCCTCGGCGGTCAGGCAGCCACCGGTAAAATTCAGGCTGACCCAGCCAAAATCGCCGCCGGCTTCCAACAGCTGCTGCGCCTGGGCCAGCTCCGCCTGGCTGGGGCGGCAGCCCTCCCAGATGCCGCTCTGCGCCAGCAGTGTGCGGATGCTTTCCTGTTGGGGAACGGTCAAAAGTTCCAGATCCATGCACCACAAAAAGCCGCCCAGCCAGTGCAGCAGCACAAAAAACAGGCCGATGCCCGCCAGAATGCCGGGGCGGCGCAGCAATCGCTCTGCTAATGGACCGGGGCCGCACCGCTGCATTTGGATCACCTGCCACCCGCCCGCACCGGCCAGCTGGCAGAGCTTGGCCCAGCCGGCGCCGGACACCACGGCGGTAAAGCCGTCTGCCTGCGGGGCAATGCGTTCCAGCTTCAACCCGGCCTGGGCGGCTTGGCCCAAAAGGTGCTGCGCCCCGCGGCCGCGCACACAAAACCGAATGCTATCTGCTGCCTGAATGCGGCGCTTCATTGGCGTCAACCTCCCACTTGGGTGCAAAATCAATGCGGGCCACCCGTCCGGCAACCGTCAGCCGTTTGCCGTTCAGCGATTCTATTCGCAGCGCAGTGCCATAAAATGTAATAACCGTGCTGCCCACATCCAGCGTGATCTTCTGTGGGGCAAAATCCAGCACCCGGCGGCAGCCATCGGTAACAATGCGCCCGGAGCGGATCTCCAAATCCGGCAGACGGTAAAAATCGGCGTCCGGCTGGCGCAGCAGGTCGTACAGGGTGGGGGCTGGGGTGCGGCGTTTGGACCGGCGGCGTGGGTGCTGCTTCATGCCAGACCGCCTCCTTTCGTCTGCCGGGGAACACACATGCGAGGATCATTCACCCCAATATACGGCAAAGGCGGTGCAGATATGAAGCAAAAATCAAGCCAAATGCGGTTTGCCCCCTGGCCGGTGGTGCAGGCCGCACTGGCGCTGGCGTTGAGCGGCCTGCTGCTGGCCCGGCCCCAGGCAGCGGCGCAGGGCTTTGCGGCGGGGCTGAAGCTCTGCGGCGGCAGCCTACTGCCCGCGCTGTTCCCACTGTTTGTGGTGTGCGGCCTGCTGGGGCCGCTGGCTCCGGCGCTGGGGTGGCCGCTGCGGCCTTTGATGCGGCTGTGCGGGATCCGCAGCCCACGGGCCCCGGCGGTGCTGGTGCTGGGCTGGTGTGGTGGATACGCGGTGTGTGCCCAACAGATCGCAGCATTGCGCAAAACGGGGGAACTGCCCCCGCGGGATGCCGCGCTCCTGCTGCTGTTGGGCTGCTGTTCCGGCCCAGGCTTTGTGGTTGGCTGCATTGGGGGGCAGCTGTTTGGCAGCGTGGCGCTGGGGCTGCTGCTGTATGGCTTGCAGCTGGCAGCCAACCTTGCTGCCGCAGCCTGCCTGGTGCTATTTTTGCCAAAGCAGGAATTGCCAGCTGGGCAGGGGAGCAGTCAACAAAAGAGCGTGACCTTCCCACAGGCCATCAGCAATGCGGTGCAAAGCAGCCTGACGGTGTGCGGCTGCGCGGTGTTCTGCCGCGTGGTGGGCAGTGTGTTGGGGCAGGGGATGCCTGATGGTGCGCGGCCTTACCTGAACGCTGCGCTGGAAATCTCCGCAGGCTGCGCAGATTTTGCTGCTGCAGGCAGCGTGGCGGGGGTGTGCCTGTGCCTGAGCCTGCTGGGGGCATCGGTGCTTGCCCAGCTGGCGGCGCTGCTGCAGGGGACGGTGCCGCTGGGGCTGCTGCTGGCCGCACGGGTGCTGCATTTTGTGTTTTTGCAGGGGCTGCTGCACTTGTGCCTTCCGCTGGTACCGGGGCAGGCGGCTGTGTTCACCAGTCTGGCCCCGCAGGTGGTCGTTATGAAGCGTACCGCGTGGGATACGGCGCTGGCAATTGCATTCTTTTTGTGCGCTGCACTGTATCAACTTTACAAAACCTGCCAAAGCTCTTATAATAATACTATTCCGGCAGCGCACCGCAGCCGTGCAGACGGCCCGCGGTGAACCGCTGCCAAACCTTGCAGTATTGGAGGAAAGCGGATGTTCAAAAAGCCGCCCTATGGCACAAAAATCTCTCCGGCGTGTGCTTACTGCACCCACGGCTCTCCGGCGGCTGACCAGAAAATGGTTCTGTGCAAAAACCGGGGCGTGGTTTCGCCCTATTTTGCCTGCCGCAAGTTCCGGTATGACCCGCTGCTGCGCGTGCCGCACCGGCAGGAACTGCCGCATTATGACCCCGAAGATTTCAGCCTGGAGGACTGATATTTCATGCCCGATTTGAAAAACGTACCACCCTCGCCGCGCCCCCGCCGTTTGAGCCAGCTGAAAGATGCCTGGAAGAACAAGCGCTCGGTTACCATCGTTTACCTGTTGCTGCGTGCCTCGGTCATTCTGGTGCTGATTGCCCAGATCTTTAACCGCAACTTTGAAAATGTCTTTTTGTGTGTGCTGACGCTGTTCCTGTTTGGCGTGCCCAACATGGTGCAGCACCGGCTGGACATTGAACTGCCAAATACGCTGGAAATTATCATCCTGCTGTTTATCTATGCGGCGGAAATCTTGGGCGAGATTAACGCCTATTACGTTACCTTCCCCTATTGGGATACCGTGCTGCACACCCTGAACGGTTTTTTGTGCGCGGCCGTCGGGTTCTCTTTGCTTGATATCCTCAACCGAGAGGAAAAGATCGGCTTTTCGCTCTCCCCGCTGTACCTGGCCATTGTGGCATTCTGCTTTTCCATGACGGTTGGCGTGATCTGGGAATTTTTTGAGTGTACCATGGACCAGCTGTTTTTTCTGGATATGCAAAAGGATACCGTGGTCAACACCATTGGCAGCGTGATGCTGGACCCCACCGGCGGTAACAATCCCGGCGTCATCCGCAATATCACGGATGTGATCGTGGTGCAAAGTGACGGCACCCAGACGGCCCTTGGTCTGGGCGGCTACCTGGATATTGGCCTGCTGGATACGATGGAGGACCTTTTCGTCAACTTTATCGGTGCGCTCACGTTCTCGATTATCGGCTATTTCTATGTGCGCAGCCGCGGTAAAAACAAGTTTGCCAAGCGCTTTATCCCCGTGGTGAACGAAGAACCCCAGCCCCAAACGAAAAACACCTCTGCAGAAGACGCACCCGAAGAAGACGCACCCGAAACGGAAAAAACGAAAGAATAATCAACAAAACAAGCGCCCTGTTGTGAAAAACACAGCAGGGCGCTTGAATTCTTGTACAGAAAACACAAAAATAAACCGCGAAGGATTACCAAACGGAACCCTGCGCGGTTTATGGAGCTGGTGGCCGGACTTGAACCGGCGACCTGCTGATTACGAATCAGCTGCTCTACCAACTGAGCCACACCAGCACAACAATAATAGTATACTGGATTTTTGGCACAAGTCAAGGGGAAACGGGGCAAAAGTTGAAAAAATATTCTGGGTGGGATACTTTTGTTCATGACGACCAAAAAGGTTACAATCATCCCCTGCGTGGATTTTAACATGCAGGAGGTTAAAATTTTGTGCAACATTCATAGTTTATTTTCGACAAAACTGTGCTATAATTCAAATTGAAAGATTATGGCTATCTGTAATCTTTTACCACAAAAACCGCAAAAACAGGCGTAAAAGCGTGCGGGCTGGCCCGGCGGCTGACGCCTGGCTGCACAGGAGGTACCATATTGGCCGAAAAATCAGTCGAATTAGACAGCATCGAACTGGCCGCCGCCATTTTTGGCAACTGTGACCAGAACGTAAAACTGCTGGAAAATGAGTTCCACGTCACGGCGGTCTGCCGCGGCTCCCTGTTAAAGTTTACCGGTGAGCCAAAAGACGTGGAAGCTGCTGTGCATGCAGTGGACGGCATGGTGACCCTGATGCAGAACCACACCCCGCTGGAGGAACAGACGGTGCGCTACTGCATCAGCCTGGCCCGCGGCGGCGAGGAAAAGCGCCTGCGGGAACTGAACGATGATTTTGTCGCCGTTACCGCCAAAGGCCGCCCCATCCACCCCAAAACGCTGGGCCAGAAAGAGTACCTCTCCGCCATCCGCGCCAACTCCATCACCTTTGGCGTGGGGCCTGCCGGTACGGGCAAAACCTACCTGGCTGTGGCCATGGCGGTCAAGGCGTTCAAGTCAAAAGACGTCAGCCGCATTATTTTGACCCGCCCTGCCGTGGAAGCAGGGGAGAAGCTGGGCTTTCTGCCCGGCGATTTGCAAAATAAGGTGGACCCCTATCTGCGCCCGCTGTATGACGGCCTGTTTGACCTGCTGGGGGCGGAAACCTTCCAGAAGCTGGTAGAAAAGCAGGCCATTGAGGTGGCCCCGCTGGCCTACATGCGCGGCCGCACGCTGGACGATGCCTTTATCATCCTGGATGAAGCCCAGAACACCACCCCCGAACAGATGAAGATGTTCCTGACCCGCATGGGCGTGGGCAGCAAAGTGGTAGTGACGGGTGATGTGACCCAGGTGGACCTGCCGGAAAAGACCCGAAGCGGCCTGGTGGATGCCCTGCATATATTAAAGGGGATTGACGGCATTGCGCAGGTTTACCTGACCGAAAAGGACGTTGTGCGCCACCGCCTGGTACAGCAGATCGTAAAAGCCTATGAGCGTGCCGCCCAGCCGCCCAAGCGGGCCCCGCAGGCCAAGCCGGAAACGGCAAATGCGTAACGGATCAAATGCGTAACGGATCAAATGCGTAACGGATAGAGTATAGAAATAAAAATGATTTATAAACGGTGCCCAACAGCACCGAACAAAAGCACAGTCAGGAGGCAGATTTCCTATGTCTAACAAAGTATTGATCACCAATGAGCAGAACGCGGTCAAAGTTCCTTCGGGGCTTCGCATCCTGATCCGCCGCAGCTGCAATGCGGTGCTGGAATACGAAAACTTTGACGGCCCGGCAGAGATCAGCGTGACCTTTGTGGATAACGCCCGCATCCACGAGCTGAACAAGCAGTACCGGGATAAGGATGCCCCCACCGATGTGCTCAGCTTCCCCATGGCAGAAAACGGGGAGTATGATATCGACGAGGACAACGGCTGCAAGATTCTGGGCGATATCGTGATTTCTATGGAGCGCGCCATGGAACAAGCCGAACTGTACGGCCACAGCCTGCAGCGCGAAGTTGCCTATCTGACGGTACATTCCATGCTGCACCTGTTGGGCTATGACCATGAATCCAGCGGGCTGGAAGCGGTACGTATGCGCGAAAAAGAGGAAGCTGTTCTGATGCAGCTGGGCCTACCGCGCACCGTCAGCTACACCAACGACGAAGTGTGAGCTGTACATGAAGCCCAAGAAAAAGAATCGCATGCTGACGGACCTTGCCCGGTTTGGGCACGGCTTTGTTTACGCATGGCACGGCATCTGCGCAGCTGTTTTGGAGGAACGCAACTTCCGCTTCCACCTGTGTGCGGCACTGTATGTATTTGCCGCGGCGCACATGGCGCACATTGACGCCACCGGCGTGGCGCTGCTGGCCATCTGCGTGTTTATGATGCTTGGCATGGAGCTGATGAATTCCGCTGTGGAGCGCGCTGTGGATAAGCCGGATACCACCCACTGGTGGAGCGCCGGTGCCGCAAAAGATATGGCGGCTGGAGGCGTGCTGGTCACAGCGTTTGGTGCGGTGGTCGTGGGCATCTGCCTGTTTGGCAACGCGGCTGCTCTGAACGCCATCTGGACCAGCGTGACGGCGACGCCGCTCAGCACGGCGCTTTGGGTGCTTTCGCTGGTGCTGGCCTACCTGTTCACCTTCCGCCTTGGCAAGCAGGAACAGGTCAAAACCCCAAAAGAAAATAAAACCGAAGAAAAATAAGGCCCGGCTGCCCAACCGTGCAGCACGGGTGAACCCAACCGGGCCAAATAGCCCGCAGATTGCAGCAGATTGAAAGAGAAGGTACGAATGCAGAAGAACCACAATGAACCTGAAATGCCCTCCAGCGTGTTTGTGGCCCTTGTGGGCCGCCCCAACGTGGGCAAATCCAGCCTGACCAACCATCTGGTTGGCGAAAAAGTTGCCATCGTGACCCAAAAGGCACAAACGACCCGCAACCGTATTACCGGCATTATCACCAAGGGACCGGTACAGTATGTGCTGCTGGATACCCCCGGCATCCATAAGCCGCGCAACCGGCTGGATTCCCGCATGACCCAGACCGCAGCCGCCAGCCTGAAGGATGTGGATGTGACCCTGATGCTGTTTGAGCCTACCGGGGAATTTACCGAATCCGAGCTTGGCATGGTGGAAGCACTGCGCAAAGCAGGTCCGGCGATCGCGGTCATCAACAAGGTGGACCTGCTGAATGATTTTGCCGCGCTGGAAGCCCGCAAAAAGCAGGTGGAAGAGTTCGGTATTTTTGATGCGATCGTCACCGTTTCCGCCAAGGATGGCACTGGCTGTGAAGAATTGTTCCCGCTGCTGAAGCAGTACGCCAACCCCGGCCCGCATTACTTTGACGACGATGCTTTTACCGATATGCCGGAAAAAGAGCTGGTGGCCGAGCTGGTGCGTGAAAAAGCCCTGCTGTTCATGCGGGAAGAAATCCCCCACGGCATTGCCGTTACGGTGGAAAGCTTCAAAGAACGCCCGGACAGCGATTTGATCGACATCAGCGTGGAGATCTGCTGCGAGCGCAAGAGCCATAAGGGCATGATCATTGGCAAGGGCGGCCAGATGCTGAAAAAGATTGCCTCCGCCGCCCGCATGGACTGCGAGGAACTGCTGGGCGCCCGCGTGAACCTGCAATGCTGGGTAAAGGTGCGCGAGGACTGGCGCGATAACGACCGCCTGCTGGATAACCTCGGCTTTGCCAAGCCGTAACAGCGGGGAGACTGCGCGAACCCTGTCCAACCACACGGTTGGACAACTTTTCCACGCATGGATCGGTATGATGGTGGCAAGCTAATCCGTAAAGGGGGCGGGCCATCATGCCAGGAAATGCTGAAACCGACGGAATCCGCGCCGCACAGTGGCAGAAATTTGCTGCCAGCGGCAGTATTTATGACTACCTTGATTACCGCAGCACTGCGCCGCAGGGCATAACCACGGGGGAAAACAATGCAGATCAACACAATGGGGCTTGTCCTGCGTGCGGTCCGGGTGGGCGAAGCCGACCAGATCCTGACAGTGCTGACACCGGGTAACGGGGTGCTGTCAGCATCCGCCCGCGGCAGCCTGCGGCTGAAAAACAAGCTGTTCAGTGCCTGCGGGCTTTTCTGTTATTCAGAATTTGCCATTACACTGGGCCGCAAAACCAATTTTATTGACAGCGCCGCTGTCAGCAAGGTGTTCCACGGGTTAAGCAAAACCGTGGAAGGCACCGCCCTGGCAGCCTATCTTTCGGAGCTGACCATCACGCTGGCGCCGGAGCCGCCGGAATCGGCGGACTGCCTGCGCCTGCTGCTGAACACCCTGTACATGACCGCTGAGCAAAAACGCCCGCTGCGCCAGCTGAAAGCCATCTATGAAATGCGCACCATGACCCAGGCGGGATACATGCCGGGGGTGCTGGCCTGCGATGTGTGCGCCCGGTATGACGGCTGTGATTTTTACCTGGATCCAGTAGCGGGCCGTCTGCTGTGCGCCGACTGCGCCGCCAAAGAGCACCGCGCCCCCAACCTGGACCCCGGTGCACTGTATGCGCTGCGGCATATCTGTTTGGCAGAGGATGCCAAACTGTTCAACTTTACCCTGACAGACCAAAGCCAGCGCCGCCTGGGCCGTGTGTGTGAACAGTACGTGGCGGCTCACCTGGACTATCAGCCCAAAAGCCTTGAATTTTTGCACGGTGTGCTGGAATAACCGTGCACGATAGATGATACGATAAAACAAGATTTTTGACCCATCTGACCCAACAGGAGTAACCAATTTATCTATGGACGTTTCCTACCGTACAACCCTGGAACTGGATAAAATTATTGCCCGTGCGGTGCAGCTGTGCACCTGTGCGGAAACCAAAGAGATGATGCGCGCCATTGAGCCGTTTGCCACAACGGAGGAGGAGCGCTACGCCTTGGCCCAGACCAACGCCATCAACGCCCTGCTGCTGAAAAACGGCAGCCCGCGCTTTGGCGCTGTGCATGAAGTGCGCCGCGTGGTGGCCCATGCGGCCAAGGGCGGCATTCTTTCGATGGGCGAGCTGCTGGAAATTGCTGCAGCGCTGCGCAATTTTTCCGGCCTGGCCCAATGGTACGGCCTGACCGACCACGATATGCTGCCCACCGATGACCTGTTCTTTGCCCTGGCTCCTCAGCCGGTGCTGGAAAAGCAGATCGGCGAGTGCATCATTTCGCCGGAAGAAATGGCCGATACCGCCTCCGTTACCCTGCGCGACCTGCGCCGCAAGATCCGCGCGACGGAGGACAGCATCCGCACCAAGCTGGATGCCATCATCAAAAACTCTACCACCAACAAATTTTTGCAGGATGCTGTGGTTTCCATCCGCAACGGCCGCTATGTTGTGCCGGTTCGTGCCGAGTACCGCGGCGAAGTCGGCGGCGTCATCCACGATGTTTCCTCCACTGGCTCCACCGTGTTTGTGGAGCCCACCGCTGTGGTGGAAGCCAACGCCCGCATTATGCAGCTGCACGCCCAAGAGCAGGAGGAAATCACCCACATTCTGACGGCGTTCTCCGGCCAGGTGGCATCGCTGGAGCCGCAGTTCAGCTACAGCTATGACGCTATGCTGCAAATTGACCTGCTGCTGGCCAAAGCCCGCCTTGCGGTGGAGCAGAACGCCTTTATGCCGCAGGTGAACGATAGCTGCCGCTTTGCACTGAAAAAAGCCCGCCACCCGCTGATCGACAAGAAAAAGGTCGTGCCCGTGGATATTGCCCTGGGCGAAAAATATGATACCCTTGTCATCACCGGCCCCAACACCGGCGGCAAAACCGTCAGCATCAAAACGGCCGGCCTGCTGAACGCGATGGCCCAGTACGGCTTCTTGATCCCGGCGCACGAAAGCAGTACCGTCTGCCATTTTGATGAATACCTGGTGGATATCGGCGATGAACAGAGCATTGAACAGAGCCTGTCCACCTTCTCCGGCCATATGAAGCGGATCACCGGCATTCTGGAGCTGGCCGGCCCCGATACCCTGACCCTGATCGATGAACTTGGTGCCGGTACCGACCCGGCAGAGGGCGCGGCGCTGGCCGTCAGCATTCTGGAAAGGCTGCGTAAGCAGGGCACCCTGCTGATGGCCACCACCCACTACGCTGAGCTGAAAATTTACGCGCTGGAAACCCCTGGCGTGGTGAACGCCAGCTGTGAGTTTGATGTGGAAAGCCTGGCCCCCACCTACAAGCTCAGCGTGGGCGTGCCCGGTAAGTCCAACGCGTTCCTCATCAGTGCCAAGCTGGGCATTCCGGAAAGCGTCATCGATGCCGCCCGTAATCATATGTCCAACGATGATAAGCGGCTGGACAGCGTTCTGGCCCAGCTGGATGATTTGAAGCTGCAGCTGAAAGCCGCTGAGGACGAAGCCGAAAAGGCCCGCTATGAAGCAGAGCATGCCCTGGAAAGCGCCGAGAAAAAGCGTGATGCCCTGATCAAACAGGGCGAGGAAGAGCTGGAAGCCACCCGCCGCAAAGCCCATGAGCTGATGCAGAATGTGCAGAACCAGGCATATGCCCTGACGGACGAGCTGCGCCGCATCCAGAAAGATGAAAAGACCAACGCCGCCGCCCGTGCTGTGCGCGCCCGCGAAATTGCCCGCAAGGATACAGAGCAGCTGCTGAACCGTACCGAGAAAAAGCAGCCCAAGCGCCAGTTTGTGCCGCTGAAAGAGGTCAAGCCCGGCCAGGAGGTCGTGATCGCGGAGCTGGACCAGCACGCCGTGGTGCTTTCCCGCCCGGACAAAAACGGCATGGTGGAAGTGCGCGCCGGTATTTTGAAAACTAAGGTCCCCCTGACCGGCCTGTGCGCCCCCGATAAGATGGATAAGCGCACCCAAAAGCAGGAACCGCCGCGCACCCGCACCCGCGTGGAGCTGAACCATGACCGCAAGTCCAGCATGGAGCTGAACCTGCTGGGGTACACCGTGGAGGAAGCCCTGGCCGAAGTGGACCGCTTCTTGGACCACGCCATGCTCAGCAACCAGAACACCGTGTATATCATCCACGGCAACGGCACCGGCGCGCTGCGCAACGCCATCCAAAAGCACCTGCGCACCCACCGCGGGGTTAAATCCTTCCGCCTTGGCCGCTATGGTGAGGGCGAGAGCGGCGTGACCGTTGTGGAACTGAAATAACGGCGGATTTGCTTCAAAATTGAACAAAAGCGGGTGCGCTGTGAAATAATCTAGTACATTTTCCCGCATTTATCTATAGCACACGCCGCCCGCGCGTGCTATTCTATTATTAAGGTGTATCTGAAAACAAAGAAAATGACGGATATTTCGCAAACACAAGCAGGA
>OLOE01001273.1_pt1 | contig 11120 bp, 9 predicted proteins | sample 1673201 | NCBI WGS metagenome assembly OLOE01 (sample SAMEA3136765, study PRJEB25190) | human gut metagenome | biome: human gut; feature: human-associated habitat; material: faeces | place: Austria | collected 2013
ATTAATAAAAAGACTAATAAGTAATGAAAGAGGGATATTATCTTTGCTTTCATGCTCATTTCCCTCCTTTGTTTTCTAACTTTAATTATAGCATAGTAAATTTTAAATAGGATATAAATATAACATAACGATCATATATTATTTGGATAATTATCGCCTAAAATAAAAAAGGACAAGTATTGTAGTGAACTACAAAATTTGTCCTTTAAAATATCTATTATTTACTAACACGTCTAATTGTACTTATTCTACTATAGTAATATGATCCTGGTTCAATTGAAGATACTTTAACATAAGCTTTTGGATTATCACCGTGTGTTGATGAATCACCACCACCGGCATGAACCATTGATCTGGAACCATCGCTGTTTACAACAATGATTCCAATATGATAAGCTGGACTACCAAAACATACTAAATCACCAGTTTTAGAGTTTGCAAAACTTACAGCTGACCATTTTCTGGAGTAACCAGCAGCAGTATCTCGACCACCACTAACACCTGCTTGTTTTAATGACCAATATACTAAACCAGAACAGTCAAAGTATGTGGGACCTTGAGCTCCCCACCAATAACGCGATCCTAATTTAGCATAAGCAGCAGCATAGATTTTTTCACCAAGATTATCTGATGTGCTAGAATCATTATTATTGTTTCCGCCATTGTTGTTATTTCCAGAATCGCTATTGTTATTATTGTTATTGTTGTTGTTGCGATAACCACTGGGGCTTTCCAGAGGCATTGTGCGCGGGTATTATGTGAAATATTTTAACATAGCACATAACTGTCAAGCAAGAGGCTGCATGCAGACAGATGTATGCCAGAACTTTTTTTATTCTCTCACGAACTGCGATGTACATTTTGCAGAAATTTTTTGAAATATGCTCTGATCATCGGATTCATGCAGCGTAGAATTGGTGTAAATAACATAAATCTGTAGAAGAAGTGTTGCTTTTTTGTGTTTTATGCCCATAAAGTGCGCTTTTCTCATTGACACTAACGCGTTGAAGTGTTATAGTCTGATTTAACATATGACATTTTGCAAAATGCAAAATACAGTAAAGATGAATGGTTGATCAGAAGATACGAAAGATGATGATACAGGTATCACAGAGTCAGCAAAGAAGGGATGAAAGGAAGGACGATAGAAGATGGCAGAATATAACTGGCCTTATCCGGATGAGTTCGGACAGACGGAAACAGTAGATTCCGATATTCTGGTTTTAGGTGGAGGACTTGCAGGATGTTTTGCGGCGATCGCGGCAGCAAGAAAAGGGAAAAAAGTAGTACTGGTAGAGAAAGGGGCAACCAAGAGAAGCGGAGCGGCAGGAACAGGATTTGACCACTGGGAGTCAGCCTGTACTAATCCGTGTTCTCAGGTGACACCGGAAGAAATTGCCAATGCTTATGTGGATGAGCAGGATCATTACAGCAACGGTATCGCACATTATATTGAGTGCAGAGAAGGGTATGACCGTATGCTGGATCTGGAAAGTTTCGGTGGCAAGATCCGTGATACGGAAGATGAGTTTAAGGGTGCGGAATTCCGGGATGATGAGACGAAGCTGATGTTTGCTTATGATTATAAGAACCGTTTTACGCTGCGTGTCTGGGGTTCTACATTCAAACCGGCGCTTTATGAAGAACTGAAACGTCTCGGTGTCACGATTTATGACAGAACGGAAGCTACCGCCCTTCTTACAACGATAGAAAATGGAAAGAAACGGGGCATCGGTGCCATCGGTATGAACGTACACACCGGAAAACTGCTGGTATTTCGGGCAAAAGCTACTTTGCTGACGATGTCAAGACCGGCCCGCGTGTGGTTATTTAACCCGGATCTTACCGGACTTTGCGAATTCCGGCCGATGCAGTCCATCGGAAGCGGTCATGCCATGGGATGGAGAGCCGGTATGGAGTTTACCATGATGGAAAAATCGGTGAAAGGTGAATTCTCCGCAGCCGGACGAAGCTTCCCTCCTTACGGAACAGGAAACAATCATAATACCTGGTATGCAGCGACGATGGTGGATGCCAGAGGCGTGGAAATTCCGTATCTGGATCGTGACGGCAATGTGCTGAAGACTGTCTCTGAGCGTTATTATCCGGTAAAAGGACAGAAGTTCTTCTTAAAAGGCGGCGTGATCGATGAACCGAAGTACGAGTACCGCGGACCGGAGACGATGCCTTTTGACGAACTGATCAAGAGGGGATATAAACTGCCGTTTTATGCGGATCTGAGCAGAATGCCGGAGATGGAGCGGAAAGTCATCTGGGGCATGATGGTCGGAGAGGAAGGAAAGACCAAGATTCCGATCCTTCAATATTATACAGAACGTGGATTTGACCCGGAAAAACATATGCTGCAAAGTTATGGCAATGGCTGGCAGTCAGCAGCTTTCCTGGATCAGGAGAGACAGCTGTTCGGTGCGCCGGGCGGAATCATGCATGACTGGGATCTGAAGACCAATATTGACGGTATCTATGCGGCCGGTGATCAGCTGTTTGCATCCGACTGTGCCGGATTTGCATGTTCTACAGGATACTATGCGGGAAGAAAAGCGGCAGATTACAGTGATACGATCGAAGAACTGGCTGAGATCGACCAGGCAGAAGTGGATGCGGAGAGAGAACGTCTGTATGCACCGATGAACCGTACAGAAGGCGTCACCTGGAAAGAACTGAATATGGCGATCTCCAAGGCGATGCAGAATTATTGCGGTGGCGTGAAGAATGATGATCTTCTGATCCAGGGAATCGATCTGCTGAAGTCTTACAGAGAAGAGATCGTTCCGCAGCTGTACTGTAACAACCCGCATGAACTGATGCGTACCCATGAGGTGCTGGACATTCTGGATGTTTCCGAGATGATCCTTCAGGCCTGTCTGATGCGAAAATCCAGTTCCAAACAGCTGTGTTTCTATCGAAGCGATTATCCGCAGATGGATCCGAAAGAAGACCACTGCTTCATCACGATCCGCCAGGAAAATGGCGTTCCGGTACGGGGAACCGTTCCGGGGGATTATTTCGGTGATTTGAAAACAGAGTATGAGAAGAGAAACCAGGATTATATCGGAGGTGAGGCAAGATGAGTAAGATGAAAGTTGAAGTGATTCCGTGCAGTGCCACACCACTGATCTACGATGAAGAAGAATGTATCGGCTGCAACGCCTGTGCAGAGATCTGCCAGTGCGATATTATTCTGCCAAATCCGGAAAAAGGGAAACCTCCGATCGTGATGTTCCCGGGAGAATGTTATTACTGTGGAGCCTGTGTAATGGTATGTCCGAAAAAAGGTGCACTCCGTCTGCAGCACCCGGTGATGAACCGTGCAAAATTCGTCCCGATAAAGCCGGAACCAGAAAATTAGAAGGGGATTGAAAATGTTCTTTGCAAAATGAGCCATGCAGATCAATCGATGATCCGATGGATTGACTTTGCGTTTTGAAACAGAATTTTAAAAGAGAAAGATCAAAAGAACGGCCCGGAATGCTGGCAGGAATCCAACAGAGGATCAGATTCCGGGCAGAACCAGGAGGAAAAACGTGGAAACAAATACAAAAAAGAAGATCGGTCTTCTGGGCTGTATCGGAACGGGAATCGGTGCGATCATCGGTTCCGGAATTTTCGGTTCACTGCCCACAGTGATCAATGATATTGGAACCGGAATTGTACTGGCACTGCTGGCGACGATTGTATACACCTTAGCCAAGACGATTCCAAATGTTTATCTGTCGTCGGTAGCACCGGCATCCGGAAGCTTTTTTATCGCACCGACGAAGCTGATCCATCCGGCGGTTGGTGTATTTATGGCGGCACAGAATCTGTTACAGCCGGTATTGATCTCTGTGTTTGCGGTGTTGTTTGGCGATTATTTTGTGGCGCTGTTCCCGGCGCTGGAAGGATATAAAACGCTGATCAGCATTGTGATTCTGCTGATCTATACGGGAATCGCATGGCAGGGCAATCATACCTTTGCGTTTGTCAATAATATCATGGTAGTAGTATTGATGGTGGCTATGGGCTGTTATATTTTTGTCGGTATGCCAAGCATTGATACCTCCAGACTGACACTGGGCGAAATCTTCAATCCGGGCGTGAAACTGACCAGCTTTGCGGCAGCAGTCGGTGTGCTGGCATCTTCGCTGTCCGGTGGAAGCGCGGTTTCCCAGATCGCAGATGATGTAAAGAATCCGAACCGGAACATTCCACTGGCATTACTCCTGTCCCCAACGATTGTTGCATTTATCTATATCGGTATGGGTATTGTTACCATCGGCTGCATGCCGGCAGGAGAACTGACCACACTTTCAGAGGTGGGAAAAATATTCCTGCCTTCCGGTCTTCTGACATTTTTTATCGTAGGAGGTCCGCTGTTCGGTGTTCTGACTTCAATGGTTCCGGTTATTATGTTAACCTGCGCCCAGATTCAGGCGGCGGCAGATAATGATCTGTTTCCGGCTTTTGTCGGAAAGAAAAATAAGAATGGAGTATCACCGGTGATTCTTTGCTTCGTTATGCTCTTTTCTATCTGCTGTGTGGCGACCGGATCCAGTTTTGGAGTGTTAATGACTGTATTTTCTTTCGTCAATGCACTGTCGGATATCGCTCTTTGTCTGGTACCGTTCTTCCTGAAAAAGAAATATCCGCATGCCTGCAATCATTCTACCTTCAAGATGGCCATCGGTCTGGTATATGCACTGTCAGCCTTTGCGTTTGTAGTCGCAGCCTATCTGGCATATGCGATGATCAGTACGCTGGGAATGACCGTATGGCTGATGATCCTTGGTGCAATTGTACTGTTTGTGATCTATATTCTGATCCGTATCTCTTATCTGAAGAAACACGGCCGGGATCTGATCGCAGAACTGAAACAACCATATGAGCCATGGGAAGCCCGCGAGCGTGAGTGCAAAGCGATGGATGAAGGAAAATGATATACTATTGATTATAGATGATATAAAAAGTGCGTAAGCTTGGTGAGAACAATCCGGGGCTTACGCACTTTTTATGTATTGCTTTTTGAGATGTATTGGGAAAGCAATGAAAAAAATATTCCAATATGGGACTATTAAAGGTATTTTGCAGGTGTTAAAAACTGCTTCAAATTTACATTCCAAAATGTACGTAAAATATTATAATGAAATACAGGCGAAAAGTAAATGAGAAAAATAAATGTAAAATTAAATTAATCCATTGAAACAGTTTTGAAAAGTGTTATAGTGAGATCAGAAGGAGGGATTGATATGACAGAGCTAAAATTAGAGTTTCTGTTAGAAGAACCGGAAATCCCGGCAGAGGTGGATCGTTTGTTACTAAGTTTTTTAAAGGCATCTGTAGAGAAATATTCTCCGGAACTTTTCGGAAAACTTTATACAAAAAAGCAATCCGTCATGAAAACATATTGCTGGTCATGCTATCTGCCGGGAGCACGATTCGCAGCAGACAAGATTTATCTGAAAGAAAGTCGGTTTATGGTAACATTTTCCGATGCGGACATGGGAGAATTATTTGAATTCTTTAATGCATTTCAGTTAATGCGGAATATAGAGTATCCCATGGGAGGAAACTCGATGAAACTGCGTGAAGTGAAAGCAAAAAAGATTCCGGAGATTAAAGAATCGGAGCTTATCATAAAAATGCAAAGTTCTTTACTGGCAAGAAAACATGATCCGGAAAATAATACGGATATCTATTATACCTGCGAGGATCCTGAGTTTTCGGATACATTAAAAGATAATCTGAAGTTCTTCTTGAACAAGATCGGATGGGATGAAGATGTGGATTGTTTTTCGATTGTTCCGGTGAAAGGAAAAAAGATTGTTGCGAAAGTATGGGGAAGACCAACAAATGCCAGCATTGGGATATACAAACTACAGGGAACGCCCCGGCTTTTAGATTTCCTGTACTCTGCAGGACTTGGAAGCCGCAGATCGGAAGGCCATGGGAAATGGGAAATCGTCTGGTAGAGAGAGGTGATATTTTATGGAAAAATATGCAATTACGCCAGGTGATTTTCTGAAAAACGCTGGAATCGTCGGGCTGAAATATATACTGGATTGCGCAAAGGCGCAGGAAGGTGTTGACTTTGGCATATCGGAAGACGGTCAGGAGATGTGGCTGAACTACGAATTTATTCAAAATGCGGACTGGACCAGTCTGTATTTCCGGGCATGTGTGCAAAATTTTGGAAGGTTTACTGTTTACCAGGGCGTAATGGAGAAAATCAAGTGCTGTATCGGGAAAATTCAGAATGAAAAATGGAATCCGGGAAAGAACGAAAAGGATGATTTGAAATTTATCAATGACAAACTGCTCTCGAACAGTTACCAGGCCGGCTTTGAAAATATCAAAGATCAGATCGAACATCCGGAAGTTTATATAACACTGAAAAAAGAAAAACTGATTGATAAAATGACAGCGGAAGAATTACTGGAAAGGCTTTCGAAATTACAGGTGTTTCTGGAGCAGGAGAAATGCAAAGAGACGTTTATTATGAAAAGTGTAGTCTACAACTATATCAATCGTTTCTGGGATGGAAAAAGTTTTCTGCTTCGCTCGAATGCAAAAAAAGATATGAGGGAACAGTTTGAAAAAGATTTTTCAGAACCATTCCGAAAATACTTTATGACAGATCATACAAAAGCAAAGGATCTGTGTATTGACTGTGGAGAACCTGTAACCACAAAAGAGAAAGTGTCCATCGCATTTATGAAGGAAGTCGGGGACGATTTTACAAGAAAACGGTCTGCGTTCTGGAATTGTAATGTGGATGCGTTCCTGTGTCCGGTCTGTACGTTTCTGTATGCAGCAAGTCCGCTTGGGTTCCGACTGTTTGCCAATAAATTTGTGTTTGTCAATAATAACAGTGATATGTTCACTCTGCTGGCAGCAAATTCCAAAAACAGGAAAAGCAGTCTGGAAGGAGAAAAAGAAGAGAATCAGAGATATTCCCAGTGGTTTGCGGAAACTCTGAATATCATATTGAATGAGAAAAGACAGGAACTTTCCAATATTCAGGTGATCCTGCGTGGAACCGGGGATAAGGACAGATATAAACTTTCTATTATCAACAAGGATATACTGAATATCCTGAAAAGGGAAGATGTAGAAAAAGCATTGAAAAATCTTGGTCAGTATCCGTTCACAAAGATCAGAAATGATTTTGTAAATGTGCATGAACAGGCTGTTATGAACCTGTTGGGCCATCAGAATCAGTATATTTTGTTAGATTCCCTGCTGAGAGAAGCCATTGCAGGGAATGCTGCATCAAACTTTCATATACATTGGGTATATGAGATTCAGAAGGGAACAGAGATCAGTTACAAAAAAGAAGAAGAGAAGGAGGTTCTTATGTATTGCATCAGTATGAAAAAGAGCGGTTCGGAATTACGAAAAGCGATCATGACCGCAAAAAAAGACACGACCGGAGATAGTCTGCGTGGTATCGAGTATCAGCTGCTTAATGCGCTGTCGGTAAAAAATACAGAGAAATTTATGGATATCGTTGCGAGACTGTACAGTTCCTATGGATCGGAAAAACTCCTGATACCGAATGGGATGATTCGGATGTTACAGGACAAAGAAAAATTTTCGGAGTATGGATACGCATTTGTTTTAGGACTGATTGGATGTTATGAAGGAAAGAAAGAGGTAGAACAATGAGAAGAGAAGGATTGACAGTAACTATGGTTTTTCTTGCGGAAAGTGCCAATTACGGAGAGGGAATCGGAAATATTTCTACATTAAAGAAAATGTCAAGAGGAAACCACGAGCAGTATTCGTATATTTCCAGGCAGGCGATGCGTTATAACATTGTCCGGCAGGCAAACTGGGATCAGACTCCGGTGGACGGAAAAAGCGGTGTGGTTCAGTTTGCACCGTCTGCAACGATTGCGGAATATCCGGAAATCGATCTGTTCGGCTATATGAAGACAGCGGCAAAGGATGGCGATCAGAAAGGCGGAGCGTCTACAAGAAGCGCTGTAGTGAGACTGAGTAATGCTATTGCACTGGAGCCGTTTTTGGGTAATCTGGAGTTCTTAACTAACATGGGACTGGCAGCAAGAGGAAAGCTGGAGAATGGAATTGCACAGAGCGAAATTCAGCGATCATTTTATACTTATACCATAACGGTCGATCTGGACCGGGTAGGGATTGACGGAGAAGTGCAGATCACAGGAGAAGAAAAAGCAGATCGTGTGAAAACACTTCTGGATACCGTGCAGTATTTGTATCGGGATATCAAAGGTAGAAGGGAAAATCTGAGCCCATTGTTTGCGATCGGGGGAAGATATGAACGGAGAAATCCATTTTTTGAAAACAGGATCCGGATAGAAAATGATCAGATCAATGTAGAAACTCTGGCGGAACTGTTAGAGGATGACGCGATTCGTACCCACACATTTACCGGTGTCGTAACAGGAACTTTTGACAATGAAAATGAGATCCGGGGAAAATTATCCGGAGAATCCGTAGGTGCAGCATTCAGACATTTAAAAGAGGAAGTGGAACAGTATTATGGAGAAAGCAATTAGAGTTCAGTGTTTTCAGAATCTGGTAAATTATCGAAAACCGAGCAGCTTTATCATAAAAGAGACATTCCCGCTTCCTCCGTATTCTACGGTGCTTGGAATGATCCATGCGGCCTGCGGATACCGGGAATTTCATCCGATGAAACTGTGTATTCAGGGAACAAACAGCGGAATGGTGTCGGAACTGTATACCAGATATTCCTTTTCTTCTGGTACGAAGTATGAAGAGGGAAGACATCAGCTGTGTGTGGATGGAAAATATGGTGTGTTTAAGGGGATCGCGAATGTAGAACTGGTCTGTGATAATCACATGGTGATTCATATTATTCCGGCAGAGGAAGATTTTGCACATGTATATCAATCTCTTCTATATCCGGGCAGGTATTTATCCCTGGGAAGATATGAGGATCTCCTGGATATCGAACGGGTTGACATTGTGAAAATTCATCAGGAAGAGGAAGTAGATCTCAAGCGGGATATGTACATACCGGTAGCGATGGCAGAGACACTGGGGATTGAGAAAAGTCGTATGACGGTGTACCATCTGACAAAGGAATATGAGATTACCAAACAGGGTCTGCGGCGGTGGAAAAAGGAAAATGGAAGAGTCAATGCTTTTTATTATCCTGCAGGAAATACACTGGGGCAGGGTGCCTACGTGGACGATTTCGAGGAAGATGCAGCGTTAGTGTTCTGTTAAAGAAGGTCAGAAAGGCGTGGGAATGAAATACTATGCAAAATCGAAGAAAAGGGGATTATCCGATAAAGAGCGGGGGAAACCGATAAAAGAACCGGAAGAAGAACAAAAAACACTGAATAGCCATCAGGAAGATATTGTGCGGTGTGCTGAAGCGTTTTTTGAAGAATATGGCCGGTATTTTTCTGAAAAAGAGAAACGGCTGGTCATAGAAGCCTGCTGCATTCATGATTGGGGGAAGGCGAATCTGGTCTTTCAGGCAATGATAAATCCGGAACTTGCCGGAGAACGGAAGTTAAATGTGAAATCTATCAGTCAGATCCCTCATGGACACCTTAGCGCAGTTACTCTGTCACAAAACGAATTCTTTGCAATGGACGATAGTTTTACGAAAGATGATTTTGGGGCTTTTGTCACGGCAGTCTATCATCACCATACGAGAAAAGACCAGGAAGACAGTTCGGAGCTTCGTACATATGGAAAGAAATATTATCTGGAAGAGATCAGTGATTATCTTGGACAGACCAGAACAAAACTGTACTGCAGCAACTTGAACCATCTTCTGTTTCACAATAACGGATATAGTGGGAAGTTCCTATGTGATCCTGCAGTCTGGAATGAATATCTTCTCATAAAAGGATTGCTGAATAAGTTTGATTATACGGTCAGTGCCGGATATGAGAGTGCGGAACTGGCGTGTGATATCAGGGAAAAAAGGTTGAAAAAAGTGGTATTTTTATAGAAAGATTCTGCCCAAATATTCAGAATAGCTTAAAATGAGCGATTTATGAGTGTTTTACCTCAATAGAGGTAATAATTTAGCAACGGTTCTAATTTCAGCAATGTGCATATGTTTGCTTGTCGAACAACTCTTTTCGTTTGCAAAAATATAACAATTTATTGGATACACAATAAAATGTATGTTTTTTAACGATTGATATTGATAAGTGAAAATTCTGTAGATGAACATCTCGGTTAATAAATCCTGAGATATTCATCACACAGAATTTGGGTATTGCATTTTAGAGGTTGATTTGAAAACCAATACTTTTCTAAAAACGATTAATCTCATCCTCAGCAGAACCGCTTCCGTTGTATTTATCTTTGAAACTATTGAAGTTGTAACTAATGGAAGCTATGATGCAGCGATTGAAGTTATTCACCTTTCTGTTCTGCACCACAAAATTAACCCTCTTTACATCGTTCAACTTCGAGCTATCAAACAAGTCCTCTGCTTTCAATGTTATCGTCAATTTCTTTTTAAGTAACTGTTTCTGTACCATCATATTGAATGACGAATAACCGTTTTGCTCGTAGATGCCATGATGTCCCTTAATGTTCCAAAAGAAATCACATCGAAAAAGCCAATCGTTCCTTAGTGCCACTACATTTTGGAAAGCGAAGAGACCGTATGGATGATTGTAGTCTAATTGCTCTCCATTATATGATAGCGTGAAATAAGGTTTATAGACACCCACCGTCAAAGTAGGTCGCCAACAACCAAAAACAGGTGAAACAACACATTGCGCTCCTAGTTGCTGGAAATCCTTGGCGTTGGTTGACATCCAAGTTACCGTTCCAGGTTTGCCGGATACAGCAACGACAGTCGGATAGATGTAATCCTTGATATACTGATAATCCAACTTGAAGTCGAATATGCTATAATTCACACTAAGTTCTGAATCATACACGTATTGCGGTTTCAGATAAATGTTGCCTTGCTCATAATGGTATTGATTGTTGTAGCTCACACTGTTGTTCAACTGACGAAACGAAGGACGGTTGACCCTGCTACTGAAATCAAGATTCATCCCCACTCTCCCAAACATAGTGGAAAGAGAAAGGGATGGAAGTAAGTCCGAATAATTGGTCTTGTTCTTTACTTCTCC
>OLOE01001286.1_pt1 | contig 11075 bp, 9 predicted proteins | sample 1673201 | NCBI WGS metagenome assembly OLOE01 (sample SAMEA3136765, study PRJEB25190) | human gut metagenome | biome: human gut; feature: human-associated habitat; material: faeces | place: Austria | collected 2013
GAACAGCTGTTGCGGTTGTGGATTCCGGAATTGACTATCGGAATCCGGTTTTTCAGAACGAAATGGGCAGCAGAATCCTCTGTATCTGGGACCAGACCTTACAGGGAGACGGGAAGGAAGTACCTTATGGTCGTGTCTTCTGGAAAAAGGATATTGATCAGGCACTGGCTTCCGAAAATCCTCTTGAAATTGTGCCCTCTGTGGATACGGATGGCCATGGAACCAGAATGGCTGCTATTGCGGCTGGAAATTATTTTCCTGAGGAGAATTTTTCTGGAGCCGCACCAGAAGCCATACTGATCATTGTGAAAGTGAAGCCTGCGAAAAAATATCTTCGGGAGTTTTATCTTTTCCCTGCAGAAGCGGAGCTTTTTCAGGAAAATGATATTATGATGGGAATGGATGTTGCAGTGCGCATTGCGAATGACAGAAGAATGCCTCTTTCCCTGTGTCTTGGAATTGGCAGCAGCCAGGGAGCACATATCGGGAAAAATCTACTGAGTCTTTATGTGGATTATATTTCCCAGTATTCGCTGATCTCAGTTTCCATTGCAGCTGGAAATGAGGGAGCGGCAAGACATCATTACGCAGGCCGCCTTACAGAGAGAGAAAACCAGGCATCGGCGGAGCTTCGCGTAGGAAACAAGGAGCCGGGCTTTACCATGGAATTCTGGGGCGAGCCGCCAGAAATTTATAATCTTTCTTTGCAGTCTCCTACCGGGGAAATTCTGGATATCAGCGCTTCACTGGGGGCGGTGACGCAGGAATTATCTTTTGTCTTTGTGGAAACAAGGGTGAAGGTAAATTATGTTTCTATTGAGAGGCAGACCGGATACACGCTGGTATATTTTCAATTTATCCAGCCGGCACCTGGAATCTGGCGTATTTTTATCAGAGGAAGAGATGGGCAGAATGTAGGATTTCATATGTGGCTGCCGGTTCAGGGGTTGATTTCGGAGGAAACCTATTTTCTGGAACCATCGCCTTATAATACAGTGACGGCACCTGGAGATTCGCTGGAGAGTATTACCGTGACTGCTTACCAGTATCGTGACAACAGCCTGTATGTCCAGGCAAGCAGAGGCTTTATGCCGGATGGAAATGTAGTTCCCCAGGTAGCAGCCCCCGGTGTCCAGATCCGGGTTCCCCAGTTAAACGGTCTTTACGGAAATGCCTCCGGCACCAGCCTTTCTGCCGCTCAGACTGCCGGTGCAGCTGCACTTCTGTTCGAATGGGCGGTGATACGTGGGAATCAACCCTATTTTACCGGCTCGAGCGTGAAAAATTATATTACACGAGGGGCGGAGCGTGAAGAACGGATGCAGTATCCCAATCGGGACTGGGGATTTGGGAGAATGGATCTTTATCATACATTTGAGTTGTTGGCGTGATAAAAAGCCTTGATAAAACTTGACACAAAATATTGATTCTTTGTATAATAAACCCATAAAATACGGTGAAAACCTTACGAAGAATGTTTTATCAGAGTAATTGATAGACATAAGAGAAAAGATGTGAAAATAATCCGATTTAAAAGGAGAAGAATATGAGCCTGAAGATTGAAAAGAAAAATGAAGGAACAAAAGATACTGTAATGCTGTCAGGAAGACTGGACACAACCACAGCTCCTGAATTGGATGTTTTTGCAGAGAAGGAACTGGCAGATACACAGGAACTGGTGCTTGACTTTGCAGATCTTGAGTACATTTCATCTGCTGGTCTGCGTGTGCTTTTGAAATTGCAGAAGGTTATGAATAAAAAAGGAAGTATGAAACTGATCCATGTGGGAGATGTTGTAAAGGAAGTCTTTGAGATTACAGGGTTTACGGATATTTTAACAATAGAGTAACACGCGCAGCAGGTCTGGCAGGTTTTAGGAGTGGTCAGAGAACTTACCATGTGAGGAACCGGTTCAGCGCGCATTTAATAAAGGAATTCTGTATTTTGTGCAGGATTCTTTTTTACATAGTGCAGGAAAAAAGGTATGGTTACCAGGCGGGATGGAAACAGAAGCCTTGGTAGCGTATGGGAAAGGAGCTGTGAAATTTGAAAAGTATTACAGTGGAAGCAAAGATAGAGAATGTAGATAAAGTTACGGAATTTGTAAATGAAATGCTGGAAGAAAAGGATTGTCCGTTGAAGGTTCAGATGCAGCTGGATGTTGCCATAGATGAGATATTTGGAAACATTGCTTATTATGCTTATGGGAAGGGCAGCGGAAATGCCACAATACAAATTGAAATGGAAGATAATCCGCCGAAAATCACATTGACTTTCATAGACCAGGGAATTCCTTATAATCCACTGGAAAACAAAGATCCGGACATTACACTGGATATTGAAGACAGAGAAATTGGAGGGCTTGGAATTTTTCTGGTAAAGAAAACCATGGATGAGCTTTCTTATGAATACGCTGACGGACAGAATATTTTAACCATGAAAAAAGAACTGGTATAAGATTAAAAACAAAAAAGATAAATGTTTACAAAAATAGACTGACTTTTTTGTGAATATTAAATACAAATATTTTAAGCCAACCTAATTGTTTTTGTACGCCTTATTTGGTATACTGTATAAAACAAAAGAAAGCAGGAAAATATTATGAAGAGAGGCAGTATTTTTGAAACGGATGGTATCCCACGGATACAGGAAGCCCTTCCTCTTGCGTTGCAGCATGTTGTTGCAATGATCGTGGGATGTGTCACCCCTGCCATTATTGTGGCAGGCGCAGCAGGGCTTGAGAATAAGGATCAGGTCATTCTTATTCAGGCAGCTCTGGTAGTTGCTGCGCTGTCTACCTTGCTCCAGCTTTTTCCCATTGGGAAGAAGTACAGGATTGGTTCAGGACTTCCCATCATTATGGGTGTCAGCTTCGCATATGTACCAAGTATGCAGGCCATTGCGGACGGGTACGGAATCGATACCATTTTGGGAGCCCAGATTGTAGGCGGTGTTGTTGCCGTTATCATGGGAATTATGGTAAAAAAGATCAGGGTATTTTTTCCACCTCTGATCACAGGAACAGTGGTATTTACCATCGGACTTTCCCTGTATCCCACTGCAATCAACTACATGGCTGGTGGAACCTCTAATCCGGATTATGGCTCCTGGCAGAACTGGCTGGTGGCTTTCTTTACCCTTGCTGTGGTAACAGCCCTGAACCACTTTGGAAAAGGAATCTGGAAGCTTTCTTCTATTCTGATCGGTATGCTGGCCGGATATGTGGTATCCATTCCATTTGGGATGGTGGATCTTTCAAGCGTGGGCAAGGCAAGTGTGTTCCAGGTACCACAGCCGTTGCATTTCGGAGTGCATTTTGAGATTTCTGCATGTGTAGCCATTGGACTGCTTTTTGCAATTAATTCGATTCAGGCAATTGGTGACTACTCTGCAACTACCATCGGTGCTATGAACCGGACTCCCAAGGATTCAGAGCTTCAGGGTGGTATTGTAGCTTATGGTATTACCAATATTCTTGGAGCCCTGTTTGGAGGACTTCCAACTGCAACCTACAGCCAGAATGTTGGTATTGTCACCACGACCAAGGTTATCAACCGTTGGGTTCTGGGGCTGGCAGCTGCTTTTCTTGGAATTGCCGGATTTGTGCCGAAATTTTCAGCACTTTTAACCACGATTCCCCAGTGCGTATTGGGTGGTGCTACAGTTTCCGTATTTGCATCTATTGCTATGACAGGTATGAAGCTGGTGGCTTCTGCGGAGATGGATTACCGTAATTCCTCCATTGTAGGTCTGGCTGCAGCACTTGGTGTGGGCGTTTCCCAGGCAAATGCAGCACTTGCCACACTTCCTGCATGGGTGACTACCATTTTCGGAAAATCTCCGGTTGTGCTGGCGACGATCATAGCAGTCTGTCTGAACCTGATCCTGCCCAAGGCTAGGGATGAGGAGAAAGAAGAGAAAATTCATGACAGCCAGGTTCAGGAGAAACTGGAAGAAGATCATAAGATGTTTGGAAATGGTCAGGAATAAGGCAGAAGGAATCATGGATTTTTGCTGATTGTGTGAAAAATAAAGAAAAAAGTAAGAACTCCTTTGTTCTGTAAGATCAGGTATTTAGAGCCTTTTTTAAACACGCTCTAACTGATCTTATAGAGAAAGGAGTTCTTTTCTTTTTCGTGAGCCACAAGAAAAACATGTAGAATATGTTTTGCCCTGTTTAAATCATGATACAGTATAGGGGATTTTCTGCCGGCTCTGAACTCAGAACGACGGGCTTATTTTGTTACTATTCACTGGTAACGTTATTTTCTGTATACGCAGACCGGAAGTCCGTCTTCGCCCATAGGCAGCTCTACATTTCCTTGAATCAGTGGACTTGCATAATGGATGAAATCCTCTGTTACGTCAGAACCGTCCTGGCTGATCCAGGAAAGGGGAACGGTTTTTTCCTCATTACAGATTTCATTGACATCCTCAAGTCCGCATCTCATCTGGTAAACGCCCTCAGAGGTCTCCTGACGGATGAAAGATACCATTTTTCCAGTTTCGCCTTTCAGTGCAGCCTGAACGCCGAAAATACCGGCTGTAATGGCCTCCTGGCGATCCGTGTCAGAGAGCATGGAGGCACTGCAGCGCTGGCTTACATTCAGTTCAATGGAGCGGGCTTTCACGCCAAGTCGGCTTCGCACCAGGTTTTCCAGATATTTGCCGCAGCCTGCCAGCATTTTATGACCAAAAGTATCGGTGCCTACAGAATTGTCATATTCGCAGATAAAAGTTCCTTTATTATCATGAATGCCTTCGGAAACGCAGACAACAACATTACAGTTTTTTTCGAAGCAGGCTTCTGTTTTTTTCAAAAATTCTTCTGTATCAAAGGCTGTTTCCGGAAGATAAATAAGAAGCGGGTTATCGCCGGTATATTTGCGGGCGAGAGCGCTGGCCGCTGTGAGCCACCCGGCATGACGTCCCATGATCTCTACGATGGTCACGGATTTTTTCTCATAAACATTGGCATCCAGGGTGATTTCACGGACTGTGGAAGCCACATATCTGGCAGCACTGCCAAATCCAGGAGTGTGGTCAGTATGCACAAGATCATTGTCAATGGTCTTCGGCTCTCCGATAATGCGGATGTCACTGCCAATCATGGCTGCGTAGCGGGAAAGCTTGCTCACAGTATCCATGGAATCGTTGCCGCCGATGTAGAAAAACCAGCCGATATTCATCTCCTCAAATTTGCGGAAAAGCTCCGGATATACCGGATCTTCCAGAGATTCCGGAAGCTTATAGCGGCAGGAACCCAGGTAAGCGCCTGGGGTGTAGGTAAGATATTCCAGCTTTTCTCCGGGAAGTGCTTCTTCAAAGTCAAGGATGGTGCCCTTCAGAAATCCTTCAATACCGTTTATCATGCCATAAACATGTCCGATTTCTTCTTGTTTTATGCCCTCAGAAACTACACCATAAAGGCTGCTGTTGATAACTGCAGTAGGTCCGCCGGATTGTCCGACGATCAAGTTCTTTTTTTCCATTTTAATGAAACCTCCTGTTGTTCTTAGCGCCTGTTTGAAAAAGGTTTTCTGCAAAATATACCGCAAATTGTGACGCGCATCTTGCTGGAATGATTTTTCAAAAACACGCTTTGGTATTTTTATTATAACAGGAGAGAGCGTATGTGGCAAATGAGAAAAATACGATTGTGGGAAAAGGCAGGATGGATTATAATAAGAAGCAGGGAAACTGCAAGAAAGCTGGGATTATATATGGAAAAAGAGCGTGATATGCGGTATGAAAAATTCCAGACAACAGGACAGGAGCGGATTCGGCTTGCCTGCGCATTGGAAGGATTTTTTTTAGCAAATGAGTGCGAAGAAGAGAAAAAAACTGCCTATGGCCAGTATCTGAAGCGAAGAATCCGCCCTGCTATGGAAGCTTTGATCCGGGAAGAGAATGTGGGGAAAATGGAGCTCTTGAAGAGTTTTGGCTGGTTTGGAGCAGAAGAACTGGAGAATTTTATCTGTACTGCCAGAAGAGAGCGAAAGCTGGAGAGCCTGGTGTGGCTGATGAGGTTAAAGGATCAGAAATACGGATATAAAGAGAAAAAATTTGACCTTTAGCAGGAAAGAAAGCGGAACTATGCAGGATAATAAAGAAAGAAAAATGTCTGAAAATACAGGCAGTTTCATAAAGAAAAAAAGGCAATACCAGGAAATGGGAATGAAAATCCTGCATATCTGCAGGAGTGAAATCTGTGCAAGATTTCCATTTTTTTCTTATGCATCAGCAGCCCTTTCGGCGGTCGTGGAGACAAACATGTTTCCGCGCAGCATGGGAAATGAGAGCTATTTGCAGTCCTGGAACCATGGAATTGGAACTGACGGTGAGAGGATAATAGCAGACCCTGTATTTCTGATCTATACGTGGGCAGAGAATCCAGAAAGGCTGAAAAGAGGCTGTCTGCACATGTTGTTTCACTGCCTTTACCAGCATCCTTTTTCTGACAAAAAGATGGAAGAAAGATTGTGGAATGTGGCTTGTGATCTGGCTGTGGAGCTTCTGATCTGGCAGAATATTCCGGAAAATTTATGGCAGTATCCGTCAGAAGAACTGCAAAAAAGAAGACAGATTTTTGAATTTATAGAGGGCAGAAATTGCTCTGCACAGGTACTTTATCAGCTTCTGAAACAGGAAAAACTCCCTTTTAATATTGAAGAGCTGGAATCTCTTTTTTCCTTTGATGATCATTCCCTGTGGAGTGTAAATCCATGGAAAAGGGAACAAAAACGGAGCAGGTGGGAAAAGATTCTTACATATACCACCCTTGGAAGGGAGCGGCAGAAGCATCGGATCGGAGCAAGTCCTGGAAGTAAAGAAGAGGAATTGGAAGAACTGTACAAAAGCCGATATGATTATCGGAAATTTCTCCGAAAATTTGCTTTTCCCAGGGAAGAAATCCAATTGGATGAGGATAGCTTTGATTATATTTTTTATAATTTTGGAATGGAGCAATATGGAAATCTGCCGCTGATCGAGCCGTTGGAATACAAAGAAGTGAATCGTCTGGAGGAATTGGTGATCGCCATTGATACCTCTGGTTCCTGTTCCAAGGAGCTGGTTCGGAGATTTCTTGGAGAGACTTACCAGATCCTCAGTACCAGGGAGAATTTTTTTAAGAAAATGAAAGTATATATTGTCCAATGTGACTGTTGTATTCAGTGGTACCAGGTGATCCATTCAGAGGAAGAATGGAAAGAATATATGCAGAAGATAACCATACAGGGACGGGGCGGAACCGATTTCAGGCCTGTTTTTGAACTGATCAGAAAGGAACAGGAGAAGCGGGAATTGCGGAATCTGAAGGCTTTGATCTACTTTACTGACGGAGATGGGATTTATCCGAGACAGAAACCGGATTATGAAACGGCCTTTGTATTTGTGAAAAAGACGGAAAATATGAGACTTGTGCCGGACTGGGCTTATAAACTGGTTATCGGCGAAAGGACAAAAATATGAATATCAAAGACGCAAAAAATGAGATTATCCATACCCTTGCTGCTTATTTAAAAAAGGACGGGAATGGAGTTTATACTTATCCTCTGGTACGGCAGCGTCCAATCCTTCTGATCGGTCCGCCGGGAATCGGAAAAACTGCTGTTATGGAGCAGGTTGCAGCCGAATGTAAGGTGGGCTTGGTGGCTTACACCATCACGCATCATACTCGTCAGAGTGCAGTGGGACTTCCCAAAATTGTCACCAGGAATTACGGTGGCATGGAAACTGATATAACAGAATACACCATGAGTGAAATTATTGCTTCTGTGTATGAGTACATGGAACAAACGGGAAAAAAGGAGGGAATCCTTTTTATAGATGAGATCAATTGCGTGTCAGAGACGTTGGCCCCGGCTATGCTGCAGTTTTTGCAGAACAAGACCTTTGGAATCCATAAGGTACCGCAGGGATGGATTATTGTAGCTGCTGGCAATCCGCCTGCATACAACAAATCTGTCCGGGAATTTGACATTGTTACGCTGGATCGTGTAAGAAAGATTTCCATACAGGCAGATACAGATGTATGGCTGGAATATGCGGGGGAAAAGGGCATACATGGCGCAATTTTGTCCTATCTTTCCCTTAAAAAAGAGAATTTTTATATGGTGGAAAATACAGTAGATGGCAAGTTTTTTGTGACTGCCAGAGGTTGGGAGGATCTTTCCGAAATCCTGAAAAGTTATGAGGAACTGCAGGTGGAAATCGGAGAGGAACTGATTGGAGAATTCCTTCAAAAAGAGAAAATTGCAAGAGATTTTGCCGGTTATTACAGACTGTATGAGAAGTATAAATCTGATTATCAGATACAGGAAATTCTTGATGGAAATGTAATTTCCGGGCAATTGAAGACTTGTTGCGATATGGGAAAAAAAGCATCTTTTGAAGAACGCTTTACTGTAACTGAAATGCTTCTTGAAGCTGTGACAGAAAGAATTTCAGTTTTTCAGAAAATAGATGAAAAGACAGAAAAACTATACGAAAATCTTAAATTGCTGAAGATTTTTTTGCAGGAAAAGAACAGTGTAGAAGCTATGGAACAGTTTGTTGCTTCCAGAAGAAAAGCACTAGATGCGAAAATCTGTTCAGAGCTTCTGACAGCAGAAGAAGCTGCCAGGGAAGAGGAACAGATCAGAATTCTGGAAGAGTATTTTTTCCAGTTGAAAGAGCTGCATATTTCTGATGTGGCAGAAGGAATAGAACAAATCGGCGAAAGGTTTGGCAATGTTTGCAGATTACGAAACGAGAAACTTGAGGAAACGAAGAAGATGCTGGAACAAGCCTTTTCTTTTCTGGAGGAATGCTTTGGAGAAGGGCAGGAATTGCTGTTGTTTGAAACCGGACTGACAGGAGATGACAGATGCAGTATTTTCATCTCTCAGTATGGCTGTCCTTCTTATTTTAAACATTGTGAACTTTTGCTTTACAGCAAAAAAGAAAATGAGCTGAGGAAAGAGTGCAGGGATTTGCTGGAAGAATAAGTGAAGAATGTAGGAATTACTGATGCTGAAGGTATGACGTGTATAATACTCTGAGCACGAAATCATGCTTTGCATGATCTCGTGCCGCAATTCTCGGGTTTTCTGTGAACTTTGTTCACAAATAACACCTCGCGGAATGTGACTAGTGAACAGTAACTGTTGCTGTTCACTGGTAATATATCCTGAGACAGAGGTTGCAGGAAAATTTTATAGCTTATATAATATAGAGAGATTTTAAAAGTTTTATACATGCGAAACTTCAGATTATGTAAATAATATTGGTAGAAGGAGGTTGCTATGAGCGAAGATAAGAAACCAAAAAAGAAGAAAAAAGCAGGTGATGTATTTCTCACAATTGTACTGATTGCTGCAATCTGTGTATTCTGTTATGCGGCATATAATCTTTATCACATTTATACAGAGTATAAGAAAGGCTCAGATGAGTATAATGCGATTGCCCAGATGGCGGTGACAGAGCGTGATCCAGATCAGGACAGTACCAGTGAAAGTGAGGAAGCAGCAGGACCAGACGGACCGGCTCTGAAGGCCCCGCTGGATATTGATTTTGATTCTCTTCGAAGCATTAATACAGATGTGATCGGCTGGATCTATGTGGAGGCACTTGATGGTGTCAGCTATCCGGTGGTAAAGGGAACTGACAATGACCAGTATCTTCATCTGACATATGAGAAAAATTATAATTTTGCCGGAACTATTTTCATTGATTATGAGAATAAGGCAGATTTCAGTGACTGCAATACGCTGGTATACGGTCACAATATGAAGAACGGGACTATGTTTGGACAGCTGAAGAATTTCAGTAAGGATGATTCTGCTTACAATAAGAGCAAATATTTCTGGATATTTACCCCGGAGAAGACTTACCGGTATGAGATTATTTCTGCGTATACCACAGCGGTAAACAGTGATACATATACACTGTTTAAGGGACCTGGACAGGAGTTTGTGGATTATATGAATAAAATAGTCTCCTATTCTGATGTTAAGACTACACCAGGTGAGTTGGGCGTAGACGACAAGATCGTTACCCTTTCCACATGTACCGGTAATGAGTCTACCCGTTATGTGGTTCAGGGAAAAAGAGTGGATACTTTGGATGTTGTGAAGAAATCAGACAGCACGAAGCAGACAGGTGATAATTAGAATCGGATCTTCTTGAAAAAAGCATGCAGACCTGTAAACGGCCGGGAAATTTCTGCAGGGCTGCAGAGGGATTTTGAGAGAGATATCGGAAAGCATATTACTGAAAAATGTGTACCGTATAATGATTGGAGGAATGGACATGAGTAAGGAAGTGGAAAGGCTTCAGGAGCTGATCGACCAGTACGATAATATTGTATTTTTCGGAGGAGCAGGAGTTTCTACGGAGAGCGGGATCCCGGATTTTCGAAGCCAGGACGGACTTTATAATCAGAAGTATGATTATCCGCCCGAGACCATCCTGAGCCATACATTTTACAGGAAGCATCCGCAGGAGTTTTACCGATTCTACCGTGACAAGATGCTCTGTCTTGATGCAGAGCCGAACATCACGCATTACAAGCTTGCAGAGCTTGAAAAAGCCGGAAAGCTTAAGGGCGTTGTGACGCAGAACATAGATGGACTGCACCAAAAGGCCGGCAGCAAAAATGTAATGGAGCTGCATGGCAGTGTGCTGAGAAACTACTGTGAGAGATGCTTGCAGTTTGTAAGCGCAGAGGAAATCCTCCACTCGACAGACGTGCCAAAATGCCCAAAGTGCGGCGGTCCGGTAAAGCCGGATGTCGTATTGTACGAGGAGGGCTTAAATCAGAAAACGCTTGAGGATGCAATCTACTACATCAGTCATGCCGATGTGCTCATAGTGGGCGGTACATCACTTGCGGTATATCCGGCAGCAGGCCTCATAGACTATTACAACGGAAACAAGCTCGTGCTTATCAACAAGTCAACCACACCGATGGACGCAAGAGCAGACCTTCTGATACAGCAGGGACTGGGCTCTGTATTTGAGCAGATAGAGGTGTAGTATGAGGGGCAAAATACCTTTTGACCCTCATATCATAATATGATATAAAATGCAGT
>OLOE01001289.1_pt1 | contig 11051 bp, 9 predicted proteins | sample 1673201 | NCBI WGS metagenome assembly OLOE01 (sample SAMEA3136765, study PRJEB25190) | human gut metagenome | biome: human gut; feature: human-associated habitat; material: faeces | place: Austria | collected 2013
TGGTATCAGCAAAGGAGCGTTCAGTTCCTATCTTTCGGGACAATACAATCCGAAAGCAGATAAACTGGAACTGATTGCTGACTCCTTAGACGTAGATTTGCGTTGGCTTTACGGGGAAAATGTGCCTATGGAACATACAAGCCAAAATAACAACGCTCTGCAATATGTCTTTTACAACAACTCCTGTTCCGAGTATCTTCTTGATAATTTAGACGATATATATATTGCCATGATGACGCAGTATACCGCCCTTATTCCACGCTTTTATGTTCTTGTCAATCGTGCTGGAAATGCAATGCACATACTGCCATTATTTTTGAAAGAGGATAGTTCCCAATTTTATGAATGTCCGTCTGATTTCTTCTATTCCGACAGGCATACCATTTTTACAAGAGATTTTGAAAGTATTCACATGATATTAACAACAGCCACGATTTACTATTATGGAATTGATACAAAGACCTATGAGCCGAAAGTTACCAAACTTGCCTACTCGCAGGCTGACGATTGCTTTTATATCGACAACGGAATACAGAAAAACGACCGGTACACAAGCACCAGTCGCTATCAGTATGGTCAAAGTATTAAACTTACAAGATAAAATATGAACAAATGGCCAGGATAAAAAATATAGAAGAAATATTTCATTTTCATTCCACGCTCACCATTATACATTGAAATAAACAATAAAGATGTTGCAGCAGTTAAAAAATAAGGGTCAATAAATCCACTTATTGTAAAATTCAATCCACAAATATACATAACTAAAATAGAAGCAGTATATTTTAATGCTGGCATATCATAAAAAAGATAAAATACACTGATTAAGGCTATTCCATAATACCACCCGTCTAAATTGCAAATATATGAAATGTACGCCCCGACTACTATTGCTGCAAAAGAGATTATTACATTTTTGTGGGATCTTTTTATAATTGTTAAGATGATCAACCCTAATAACAGCGTAAATAGCACATTTTGCTGTCCCAAACTGAATAAAGTTCCTGCACAAGCTAAATCATAAACAGGCTCGGAAATAAGTGCAAAAATTCCTAAGTTTAAAATATATTTCTTGAGATTATGTGTATGAAAAAATCCCTCTACTAACAAAAAACAGAAGACAGGGAATGCAATTCTGCCTAAAATATGACAAATATTAACTGTGGACATTAACATATCGAACTGCTCATCTGTAAACATAGAATATGGAGCATGTAGGATAATTCCATTTTTTAACACCACTTGACCAAAATGGTCTATTACCATAAAAATCATTGCCAGTATTTTTAATGTACTTCCCGAAATAATTTTTTTCATTTTATTATGACTGATGATTTCCCGTTAAGATTTACCGTTAATTTTCTATTTTAACATTATAGTTAAGACTTATAATGTCTTCTGTATAATCATCAGCAACGATTTGAATAATATAGGAACCTTTTTCAAAATATAAAGTTTGTAAATCATTCAACTCTTGACCATCTAATTGATAATAAATCTTATTGTCTTTATCTGCAATGGTAATATGAAGTTTACCGTTGTCAACAGTCCCTTTTACTTGTATATCAAGTTTTTCGTCTTTAGGGACTGAAAAATATCCGTTTGCAATATTCATAGACGGTTCTTTTGTTTCATTGCTTTTATAAGTTTCATGCTTTTCCATTGTGAAATCAACTTCTATGCTATCTTGATATTTACTGTATAATCCCCAGATAATAACAGTTCCTAAAAAACATAAAACTAGCAATAGTATAAGATACTTCTTTTTTGCCTTTTTTTCATTATCAATTTTTTTTACAGTCTGAACATCATTTTTTAATAATTCATCAATAGAGATTTTGAAATAATCACTTACTTTTATAATCATCTCTAAATCCGGATAACTTTTACCATTCTCCCAATTAGAAATAGTCTGTCTGGAAACATTAAATAAATTTGCAAAATCATCTTGACTTAAACCATGTTGTTTGCGCAGATTGTTTATTTGTTCTCCTATATTCATTTCAAATCTGTCCTCCTTTCAGACATCATTATCTTATTTTTTCCGTTAGAAATCTATCAAAACTCCTTTACATCTTAGCAAAGTTTCTTTTACAAAGCGAAATATTGCTTTTGATATATACAAATATAGAATAATAAGGTTATTTGACACTATTTCTTGTATATTGACAATTTTTGATGAAATGCGATAAATCCATAAAATCCGTGTATTCCTCCGTCGTTTTAAAAACGACCTTTCCTGCGCTGATCTCCGTTAAGTGCTTAGAGGCGCAGCATATCTTGATGTTTTCCGCTATTTTTGACTGATTAGAGTCTTTATCTTTTCCGGCTTTTTTCCCAACAACAAAGAAACGTTTTCCTTTCGTTTCCCGGTACAAAGCGATCGCCCATTCCGGCATATAACGTCCTGCAGGAGTGGAGATATAAAATTGTTCCGGAAGTTTTACATATACCGCAACCTCTTTTGATGCTTCCAGCCGTTCGATAAATTCCTTTTCTGCGCCGGATCGGTATTTCACATAATCATACAAATGCTTCCCGACTTTCATTGCGTCCACTCCCTGTTTTCCCTGAATCGTCTGCTGTGTAAAAATATCTTTTGTATATTTTTCGTCTGACGTATGATATATGATATTTTCCGAAATCGCTGTTTCTTTCACATTTAAGATCAATCTTTCTGCCTGAGCGATAAATTCTTCCGGACTTTCTTGAAACTGTTGAAAAACAGAACTTTCGACTCTGCTCAATATTTCGATCACTGTTTTCCTTTTCAGCCCTGTCATATCGGCAAGTTTCCCCGCAAGATCATATTTCACGACGCTTTTTGCCGCCTCATTCTTGCCTTTAAATCGCACATCTTGTATATGCAGTTCTCTGTTTAATATTTTCACCGCATCTTCTACTAATTTTTCCGTATCAAAATTTACGGTATATGTCGATTTCAGGCAAATATTTGACCACAATGCGCTGAATTCTTCTCCATTTAGCTTTTCCTGATCGACTTTTAGTTCTACTCGACGGCTTCTTGCATTCTCGGGTATGATTACTTCTATATCGCGACAGACGTCGGCCTTCCGACTCTGTTTACCGAAAACATCTTCTGCAATTTCACTTTGCAGGCCCTTCACAAAACTTTCATAGCTTTCGCTTGCGATCACGGTCAACGTATTCACTCTGTGAACGTCCTGCCCCAGAAAACTTCTGTCCATTCTCTGTCCGTCTCCATTGACACACAGACGAAGCCCTCTTCCGACTTCCTGCCGTTTTCGTACTTCGCTTCCTCCGTTTTTTAACGTACAAATCTGAAATACATTCGGATTATCCCATCCTTCCCGAAGTGCTGAATGAGAAAAAATGAATCGAACAGGAGACTGTTTCGGGTCACACTCCAAAAGCAGTTCTTTATTTTTCATGATCAGATCATAAGCATCCTGATCGTCTGACATCATTTCTTTTCCTTTCCCTTTACTGTCGACTACATGCCCTTTTCTGTCTATTGAAAAATATCCGGCATGAGTTTTTTCGACAGGGATCATTTCTATGTAATCCCGATACTTTTCATCTCCCGGTCCATACTTCATATTCTCTATAATGTTACGGTACTCTTCTTCAAATATGTCCGCATAACTGCCGTTTTGAGGACATCCCGTTTCGTCATACTTTTTATAACGGGCAACTTCATCAATAAAAAACAATGACAAAACTTTAATTCTTCTGCCAAACAACCGGCGTTCCCTGTCTATATGAGACAGGATTGTCTCTCTGATCTGTATTCTGCGAATCTGTTCCTCGTCCACTTTTCCGTTGATATCGCCTGCATATAGTTTCATCCCGTTGACAAACTCAACCGATTCTTCCTGTCTGTTAATCTGTTTTACTTCAAAGCCGCCTTGATATTCTTCCAAACCTCCCGAAATTTCGTATAAGTCGTCGCCGATTCCTACCTTTCGATATTGTTTCCGAATCCCGCTTCCCATTTTAAAATCATACTGTATAACGGCAGCCGCATCAGACTCAGAACAACAGATCCTTTCTACATATATATAGCCGTCTGACGCCATTGTTTTTGTCTCTGCGATTCCTTTTACTTCAATTTTTTTCACAAGGTATTTTCTGTAAGCATCTGCCGCACTAAGGCGATACACCATATTATACAGACTGTCAGCTTTATGCGTTGCAGAATACCGAAGCGTAATAAGAGGGCAAAACTGTTTCATCCTCTCTTTTGTCTGCCTGCCTTCCACCGACTGTGGTTCATCAATAATTATGATCGGATTTGTTCCCGCGATCAAATCGATCGGCTTCCTTCCCTGAAACTCATCAAGATTCATATAAATTCTCCTTGCATCCTTTCCTTTTGCATTGAATGCCTGAGAATTGATGATCATTACATGAACAGAATTATCCGATGCAAACCGGTCGATTTCCGTAAGTCTCTCTGAATTATAAATAAAAAAACGGATCTTCTTTCCATACTCTTTTGCAAAATGTTCTCTCGTTATCTGAAATGTCTTATATACGCCCTCCCGAATCGCGATGCTTGGCACGACGACGAGAAACTTACTCCATCCGTATCGTTTATTTAATTCGTATATCGTCTTAATATAAGTGTACGTTTTCCCAACTCCGGTCTCCATCTCAACCGTCAGATGATATCCGTTTTCCCGCCCTTCCAGCTTTGAAGAAACCGGAATCTGATTCGCCTTTTGTATTTTCCGCAGATTATCTAATATTCTCTCATCGCTTAATTCGGGCACGATCTTCTGATTGCTCCATCCTGAAAAAGTTCCTTTTCTCTCTTCTGACGACGAATTTTTCCCCGATATTTCCCCTGTCATATAAGAAGGCGCCAAATATGGCTGTCCGTCAAAGACATCCGCAACTGCCTTCGCCGCATCAGCCTGAAATTTCTGATATTTAAACTGCAGTTTCATTTTCAACGTCTCCTTTTCTTCTTTTATACTTTTCCTGTCTGCCGGCGATTATATATTTTTACTTTATATTCAAACAAAACGAAATAAGTATCGGCACACAAAATGAACAGATCACTCCGTTTAAAACAGATAACACTACCGTTTCTTCATTTGTATATTTCAGCATTACCGGAAGCGTTGTATCTTCACTTGTCGCTCCCGCAGGTGCAATGCACGTATAATAATTAAAATGTACCGCCAAAAACGGAATAATAAAAAACGAAAAGATCTCTCTCATCAGATTACTCAAAAAAGCGATACTTCCGGCTTCTGCGCTTACCAGCTTGCTGATCGTTGCTCCTGAAAGACTGTACCAGCCTAATCCGCTCGCGATCGCCGTCCCATGACCAACAGGCATTTTAACGATCATAGAACAAATTATTCCTCCCAAAAGAGAGCCTATAATAATTCCGATCGGAATAATAAAAATCTTAATATGATATTCCCGTATTTTCTGCACAATACCGTCATACATTCCGATGCTTATTCCGACGGAGAACATTAATATATATAAAACAATATGGGTATTCTGCGTGATTGCGGAAATGAAACTGCTTTCCACATCAAAATAGCCGTAGACAAGTCCTGATACTAAGGACAATATCGTTAAAAAAACGATCATCTAAACCCCTTCTTTCCTAAAACTTTATTTTTTACAACGGCCTATTTATCTTTCTTCATAAAAACTCTTGTCAGCCAGTAAACCAATCCGATAGAAAGCACGGTCGGTATAAGGAAAAAGAGAAAGCTTGTCAGACCAAGCGATGATAATTCTTCAAAAAAATGATCTTTCTTTCCAAGCATGACTCCCATAGAAAAAATCAAAATAAACGTACAAAACAAAGAAAGATATTCATTTTTCTTTTTCGCCCTGCGCAGGATTGAAACTCTTCCTACTAAAATCCCGATACACATAACAATCAATATATCCATTTCTTAACTCCTCACAATCCGATTTTTCGCACTTATATACTATATCAAAATTTTCCTGTTTCGTCATGTATAAAAGGAAAACAAATACTTCAGGAATCACCGAAAAGCGCCAAAAAGCACATTGTCATCTGCTTGCGTGATTATATCACAGAATCTTATCATCCTCTATGCTATATATTAATAGAACAAACTTTTAGGAGGTCCGTCCACAGCTTAAAACAGGCAGTCTCCCTGCTCTGGACATTTTCGCTCCCGTGGGATTGGGCATACCACGGAACACTATTCCATCCGGGCGTCGCACAGTTTACTTTTGGATTTTACAGTGTCATGCTGACATCTACCGTACTTGGGGTTGCAACAATGATCTTGTTCAAACCGAGAAGCTGGTGCGTTTACTGTCCGATGGGAACAATGACTCAGCTCATCTGTAAGGCGAAAAGTCCAAAACTAAACGATTCAAAATGAGCCCACACGAAAAACCGATTCAAAAAACCGATTTAAAAACTTATTAAAAAACAATTTGAATAATTACGAAAAAAGCGGACAGTTCACTGTTCCGCTTTTTCTGTTCAGATGTTCAGACTTTCTGCTCAGATTTTTCCGTTAAACTTATTCTGTTCCATATTGTCCGCCCATATTGTTTTTGTTTTATTTATTTTGATCTTTCACTACTTCCAAAGCTTTCTCTAACTGGGTGTCTGCTTCGGGATTATTCTCATCGTATTCATACTCTACTTCCACGTCAGGCTCTACGCCTTTGCCGTTGATGCTCCGTCCGTTTGGAGTATAGTATTCTGCGATTGTCATTTTTAAGCATGTTCCGTCTCCAAGATCCATTAACTGCTGAACGACCCCTTTTCCATAAGTCGTCATACCGACGATCTCTCCGATGCCGTAATCCTGCACAGCTCCGCTGAAAATCTCCGACGCGCTGGCGCTGTATTGATTTACAAGTACGGCAAGCGGCTTATCAAATTCATTTGCTCCGTCGCAAGTAACTTCTTCTACATTCCCTTCTTTGTCTTTTGTCGACACGATCACTCCTTCCGGAAGAAGCAGCTTCAGCATATCTGTTACTGTATCAAAATTTCCGCCGGGATTATTACGAAGATCAATTACAAGCCCTTTCATTCCCTGCTTTTCAAGATCTTCCAGCGCCGTTTCAAATTGATGATAAGTTACGCTGTCAAACTCGCTTACAGCGATATAGCCAATCTGATCTTCTTTCATTTCATATGCGACTGTCTGTACTTCGATCTTATCCCTGACAGCCGTCACTTCAACTTCTTTTCCGTCTCTTAGCACATGGAGGACAACCGACGTACCTTTTTCGCCTTTGATCCACGAAACGACTGTATCCAGTTCATATCCCGCCGTCTCATGTTCGTCTACCTTATATAAGATATCGCCTGATTTCAAGCCCGCCTTGTCTGCAGGTGAATCTTCATACACATTGACGATCGTAATCTCATCTGTTCCGAGCTGCTTCGACATCGATGCTCCGATTCCGAAAAATTCACCGTTCGTTGTTTCAAAAAGCTCCTTCGCTTCCTGTTCATCGTAGTATTCTGTATACGGATCTCCCAGCGCGCCTGCATACCCTGAATAAATACCTTCTACAAGGGCATCTTTATCAATCTCATCTTCATACAGATAATACTTCTCTATCAACGCGTTAAGCCTGTCAAGTTTATGTTCCATATCTGATCTTGATGTACTTTCCGTTGCAAAATTGCCTTTGAAAAATACGGCAGATACCACCTTTGCAGCTCCCCATACTCCGGTAATTATAACTGCGCCGATCACGATTCCTACAAGAACGCCAATCCCGAATCTGCTTTTTTTCTTCCCGCTGCCTAAAGAACCTTCATTTGCATCCACGCTGCCCCGACTCATCTTGATTTCATCCGACTCATTTTGATTATTACTAGTTTGATCCATGTTTTTCATTCCCCTGTTTTCGTTCATCCGCAAATTTTCTTACATCACATCGCATTACTTTCCAACGCCCCTCTATCTATTATATAACCGTTTTTATTTCCCATTCGACTTTTATGAAATGTCGCCAAACTTTTTGTCTATACAGAAGAAAGACAAAACAGATCATACTCTGCCTTGTCTCCCCTCTTCTTCCATATACGGGAAATCTCCCATATAGTAAATTTCACTGACTGAATCATTACCCCCGGCTATTCCTATGTATAACCACTTTACATATACAAATCAGGATTTACAGGTACATTATTCAGCTCCACCTGAAAATGAAGATGCGGTCCGGTTGACTGCCCTGTGCTTCCCACATATCCGATCTGCTGACCTTTCTCTACATATTGCCCTGCTCTGACGGCAAGTGCGCTGTGATGCATATATTTTGTCACAAGTCCGTTTCCGTGATTAATAACAACCCAGTTTCCGGCGCTGTAGCTGAATCCGGCGATCACAACCGTTCCTGCCGCAGCCGCATATGTAGGTGTTCCTACAGCCGCAGCATAATCATGTCCTTTATGGCCGCCGACCTCATATGGCCTGATCTCGCCAAAATAACTGGATTGGTACGACATACCCGGACACGGGTGCGTAAAATATCCGTTTCCGCTCACGACGTTTCCGCCCGTTGAAGGAATATAATTATTTCCTGCCTGCTCCTGTTGGATTCTTTCAACTTCTTTTGCCTTTTCCAATGCAGCAGCATTCGCATCGATCTCCGACTGGATATTGCTAAGTTTTTCTTTATTCTCATCGATCATTTTCTGAACTTCCGTCTGCTGACCGACAAGCTTTGTCTGAAGCGTATTCAGTTCCTCATATTCTGCCTGAACCTCTTCTTCTTTCACCTCGATTTCTTCAACCGTATCCTGATACCTTATAAGTTCGTCTCTGTCATACTCTGAGATTTGAGAAATATATTCTGCCTTATTCAGAAAATCTCCCATATTCTTACTCTCGGCAAGAACGGCTACAAACTGAGTATTTCCACTCTCATACATATATTTGATACGAACTTTCATTCTCTCATACTGATCATTCGCATCAATCTGAGCCTGAACAAGTTCATTTTCAACCTGTTCGATCTCCTCTTCTTTTTCTGTCAGTTTCTTCTGCGTTTCTTCCATATCGGCAACGATCCCTTTTAATTTTTCCGTGAGATCTTTCGCCTCTGCCTCAGCCTGTTCTTTTTTGCCTTCAAGCTCGTCCGCTTTATTTTCCGCTTCCTGAACGGTAACAGCCCCTACGTTCATCGTCATTCCGGCACACAGCGCCAACGCAAGAAATAAACTCGCCACCCTCTTCATTCTACACTTCATCGAGTATACCTCCTATACTTTCAGATGTTTGCGCACCGTAAAGAAACTTCCGAGGAAACCGATTCCGATTCCCATTACCACACCGATCGGGAGTAAGATCTGATATACAGTCGACACCGGAAGGAATGTAATAATATTCTCAAGAATACTGAATTTCACCATAATGTACTGAACTGCTTTATCATACAGGAAGTACAGCAGTACAAGCGGAATCGCCGCGCCGAAAATACCAATGATAAGACCTTCGATCACGAACGGAGAACGAACGACAAAGTCTTTCGCTCCGATGTACTTCATGATCGCAATCTCTTCTTTTCGCACGGTAATACCCATCGTAACGGTATTACTGATCAGGAAGATCGAAACTCCGAGAAGGATAATGATAATTGCGATCGAAATAACCGCTACAAGTGTATTTACGCTTGAAAGCATCTTCGCTACTACGTCCGACTTGTTTACTTCTCGTACGCCGTCCTGTTTTTGTGCATAAGAAACAAGTTCTTTCTGCGTCTCCGAAAGAGAACGGCTTCTCGCTGTAAGACTCTTACTGTCTTCCGCTGTTTTCATATATACTTCATAGTTGTCCGAAGATGCCAGCGGGTTATCGTTTTTAAATCCTTCTGCCAGCTCCGGATTGTCTGCAAAATACTGCTTCTGGAATTCTTCCCATGCTTCTTCTGCCGATATGTACTTTACTTCTGCCACATCTTTGCGGGCTTCCAGCGCCTTCCCGATCGCTTTCTTCTCTGAATCTGTAGCGTCTTCTTCAAAGAATACTGTGATCGCAACGCCTTCCTCCGCTGTTTTTATAATATGCTGAAAATTTACAATAATCGAAAAGAATAATCCAAACAAGAAGATACAAGCTGACATTGTCGCAATGGACGCGAGCGAAAACATCTTGTTTCTCCAGATATTCTTAACGCCTTGTTTTCCGACGTATCCAAATGTACTAATCCTCATCTATATACCCACCTTTTTGTTCATCACTGACGATCACACCTTGTTTCATAGTGATCACGCGCTCGTTCATCTCGTTTACAATCTCCTGGTTATGCGTAACGACAAGCACTGTCGTTCCTCTTTCATTCGCCTCTTTCAAAAGGCTCATGATCTCCCATGAGTTCGTTGGATCTAAGTTTCCCGTAGGCTCGTCTGCCAACAAAATAGCGGGTTCGTTTACGATTGCCCTTGCGATTGCAACTCGCTGCTGCTCTCCGCCTGATAATTCCTTCGGAAACGATTTATATTTTTGCGCAAGACCGACCAGCGAAAGCGCCGCAGGCACTTTTTTCTTGATCACTTTTGTCGGCGTTTCCGTCACGCGCAGGGCAAACGCAATATTTTCATAAATGTTTCTGTCTCTCAAAAGACGGAAGTCCTGAAACACAACGCCCAATCCTCTTCTGTATTTCGCGATATTGCGGTGTTTCATACGATTCAGGTTCTGCCCGTTTACTATGATCGTTCCCTCAGTCGGATTCAACTCCTTCATGATCAAACGAATCAGGGTAGACTTTCCCGAGCCGCTGTCTCCGACGATGAAAACGAATTCTCCCCGTTCGATTTTCACAGAGACTCCGTTAAGAGCTGAATTGCCCTTAGAGTACTCTTTCGTCACGTTTCTTAATTCAATCATAAGTTCCTCCTAATTATTTATACTCCTGTAAGATCTAATACTCTAATGATTCCATATATTTCATATATTTTACAACCATAAGCGCGATCTTGAACGTGATCGCATCCTCAAACACACGCAGATCAAGCCCCGTGCTCTTCTGAAGTTTATCCAGTCTGTATACAAGAGTATTTCTGTGAATGTACAACTGCCGGGATGTTT
>OLOE01001302.1_pt1 | contig 10991 bp, 10 predicted proteins | sample 1673201 | NCBI WGS metagenome assembly OLOE01 (sample SAMEA3136765, study PRJEB25190) | human gut metagenome | biome: human gut; feature: human-associated habitat; material: faeces | place: Austria | collected 2013
GGAAAGTGGATTTTCCCGAACCGGAGGGGCCAAGCATAACGCAAATTTCGCCTTTGTTTATGGTTGTGGTAATTCCATCAAGCACTTGGACGCGCGCTTCGCCATTGCCGTAATGCTTCATGAGTCCGTTGACCACCAGGTAGGGGGTGTTGCCTTTCATAACGCTCCAATCTGTGCGGAAGGCCAACGGAGCGATCGGTGTGAGAGCAGAGTTAGCCGTGATTAAGTTAGGTTAAGCTAACTTTAGCACAGATGCATAGTGCATACCGAAAGAGAACGATTGGGGAGATTGGGCAATTACCAAGGTTTGGACTTGTTTCTTTTTGCTGTTGAATGAAACAAGGCGCCCGCCGAATGGCGAACGCCTTGTTTTTGCAAACAAACAAGCTGGTAAAAGCTACTTTTTGATAGACTTGAATGCTTCGGTCTGAGCCTTGATGCCGCGCTCGGCTGCCAGACGCTCGATGGAAGTTGCGCCGAAGAAGCCATCGATACCAGGAACGTTTTCGATGATGTAAGCCGCATCCTTGGGCTCGGAGATGGGGCCGCCATGGCAGATAACGAGTGCATCGGGGTTGATATCCTTTACAACCTTTACGATGCCTTCGATGATCTTTGCGCAATCCTCGAGAGTGCGTGCGGTTTCTGCGCCGATGGTGCCACCGGTGGTAAGGCCCATGTGGGCAACGATGATGTCTGCGCCCGCCTCGATTGCTTTCATGTAGGTCATTGCCCCTACGCCTGACGTATAGTGGGTATGCATCTCGATCGGAATATCCACCGCTCCCTTAAGCGCCGTCACCAGTTCGGTTGCCTGGTATGGACACAGGAGGCCTGCCATATCTTTTACACAGATAGAATTGGCACCCATATCCTCGATTCTCTTGGCAAGGTCAACCCAGTAATCCAGGGTGTAGGCGTCTCCAAGGGTGTAGGACATAGCGACCTGGGCCTCGGCCTTTTCCTTGTTTGCCGCGCTGACGGCCGTCTGCAGGTTGCGGATATCATTCATACAGTCAAAGATACGGATGATATCAATACCGTTTGCGATAGATTTCTGTACGAAATACTCTACAACATCATCAGCGTATGGACGGTATCCAAGAATGTTCTGGCCACGGAAAAGCATCTGCAGCTTTGTGTTCTTGAATCCTGCACGTAATTTACGAAGTCTTTCCCACGGATCCTCATGAAGGAAACGAAGGCTTGCATCGAAAGTAGCACCGCCCCAGCACTCAACTGCATGGTAGCCTACTTTATCAAGTTTATCAACGATTGGAAGCATCTGCTCTGTTGTCATACGGGTTGCAATCAGGGACTGATGTGCATCACGCAGAATGGTTTCCACAATTTTAACAGGTTTTTTTTCAATTTCTGCCATAATTGTTCTCCTTATTTATTTTGTTCATCCGGACTTCCCGGTTTCACTATAGAATGCCGGGAAAAATCCGAATTTCTGGTATCATTATTAGATTCCGTAAATAGCCATGAATGCTCCTGCAGCAACGGCTGTACCGATAACACCGGCAACGTTTGGTCCCATTGCATGCATCAGAAGGAAGTTGGTAGGATCAGCCTCAGCACCAACCTTCTGGGAAACACGGGCTGCCATAGGTACCGCAGATACACCGGCGGAACCAATAAGCGGATTGATCTTGCCGCCTGTAAGCTTGCACATAACCTTTCCGAGCATAACACCGCCGAAAGTACCACATGCAAATGCCACAAGACCTAATACAACGATTTTCAAAGTGTCCACATTCAAGAATGCCTCTGCACTTGTGGAAGCACCAACAGATGTACCAAGAAGGATAACTACGATGTACATAAGTGCATTGGAAGCTGTCTCTGTAAGCTGTTTTACAACGCCGCACTCTCTGAACAGGTTACCAAGCATAAGCATACCAACCAGAGGAGCTGTTGTCGGAAGAATCATGCAGACAACGATTGTGATTACGATTGGGAAGAGGATCTTCTCAAGCTTGGATACAGGGCGAAGCTGCTCCATCTTGATTTTACGCTCTTTCTCAGTAGTAAACAGTTTCATGATCGGAGGCTGGATGATCGGAACCAGTGACATATAGGAATATGCCGCCACGGCGATCGGTCCCATAAGAGCAGTCTGACCAAGCTTACCAGCAAGGAAAATGGAGGTCGGACCATCTGCACCACCGATGATGGAGATTGCTGCTGCTGCTTTTCCATTGAATCCAAGGAAGATTGCAAGGAAGTAAGCTATATAGATACCGAGCTGCGCTGCAGCACCCATCAGGAAGCTTTTCGGATTCGCGATCAGCGGACCAAAGTCTGTCATGGCACCTACACCCATAAAGATAAGGGAAGGAAGAATACTCCACTCATCAAGGATGTAGAAGTAATGAAGAAGACCACCAACACCGTTGGACATGTCTTCCGGATTTGCCATAATGTCCGGATAAATATTAACAAGGAGCATACCAAATGCAATGGGAACAAGCAGCAGAGGCTCAAATCCCTTTGCAATGGCAAGATATAAGAATACACAAGCAACCACGATCATCAGGTAGTTACCCCATGTCAGATTAAAAAATGCGGTCTGATGGATCAGGTTGGACAAAGTGTCTGCTACGTAAGACATCCTATTACCTCCCGACTTAGTTCATTGTTGCCAGGGTATCTCCATTTTCTACAGAGGCACCTTCTGCAACGTCAATGCTTGCAACGGTTCCGTCCTGAGGAGCTACAACCGGGATCTCCATCTTCATGGATTCCAGGATTACAATGTTGTCACCGGCTTTTACAGCCTGTCCAACGCTTGCTGCGATTTTCAGAACCTTTCCAGGTACGGAAGCTGCAACCTTAACTGCGCCTGCTCCGGCTGCTGCTTTAGGAGCTGCCTTCGGTGCCGGTGCTGCTTTCGGAGCTGCTGCAGGAGCTGCAGCTGCTGGTGCGGAAACGCTTCCTGTCTCTTCAACAGTTACTTCATATGCTGTTCCGTTAACGGTAATTGTATAACTTTTCATTTTAGGATCCTCCTGTATTTATCTCTTTTTACGATTGATTTTGCGGATGGAACGAACAACGAATCCATCTGTAGTGGTTCCCTCAGCTGCTGCAATTGCTGCTGCGATAACCGCGATCAGTTCTGTATCGTCTGCTTCTGCAGCTTCCACTGGTGCTGCCACCGGTGCAGGGGCAGGGGCTGCTACAGCCTGAGCTTTTTTCTTTGCTTCCGGATTCGGGATGAATCTGAACAGATAGATCAGGAAGCTCAGGAAAATAAGAACGATGAATACGATTGCAATACCCATGATAGTATTCATAACAGCTCTTCTTAAGGTCTCAGCCATGGAGTACTGTACATCAACAGTAAGGGATGTAGGTGCTCCTGTAGAAGCATCGAAAATATAAACGAAATTTGCATCTGCTTTCTCAAAGGAGACCGGTACAGTAACGGTATATCCGTCGTCAGAAGCCTTCACCTCTGTCTCTCCGGTTCTCTCCTTTAAAGCCCCAACTTCATCCTTGGAGCCTGCCCATGCAGTCATTGCTCCAACAGTAAACTCATCAGATGACTTGGTATAATTCTCAATATCTTCATCACTGAGAGCAATGATGGTATCAGTAAGTCCCTCAGCGGTAGTGACCAGGGTCTGCTTTACCGTGTCATCTACCTCATCAGCTGCCCATACGGAGGATACTCCGGTAAGAGTGAGAACTGCCATCATGAGAAGTACTGTGCAAAGGGAGGATACTTTCTTAAAAATCTGTTTCATATGCTCCACCTCGCTTAGACCGTGCCGTGTTTCTTGGACGGACGTTCTTCCCTTTTTGTGAACAGCATTTCAAATGCACCGATCACATATTTTCTTGTATCAGCCGGGCTGATAATGGTGTCAACATATCCTCTTGCTGCTGCAGAGGAAACAGAGTTCTGAAGTTCTCTGTACTCAGCTGCTTTCTCAGTAAGAGCTGCTGCGTCATCGCCTGCATACATGATCTTGGCTGCAAGGTCTGCATCCATCATACCGATCTCTGCGTTCTCCCATGCGTATACCATGTCTGCACCGATTGCTTTGCTGTTCATAGCTGTGTAAGCGGTTCCAAATGCTTTGCCGATCACAACGTTAACCTTCGGAACAGTAGCGTCTGCAAATGCATGAACCAGTGCTCCAACAGATTTCGCCATCATCTTCTCGCCACATACAGTAGCCTTGAAGCCGTTTACATTTGTAAGAGTAAGTACCGGGATCTCGAAAGCGTCACAGAATTTTACGAACTCTGCTGCTTTTCTTGCACCGCGTGCACTAAGGGTACCATCAGACTCCCATACCTTTTTGCCTTCTGCATCATAGCTCTCGCTTCTGTTTGCAACAGCACCAACGGTAGCGCCGTTCAGTCTGATAAATCCAACAGCAACACTCTTGCCGTAGTCAGCTTTTACCTCGAAGAACTGTCCGTTATCAGCGATTCTGGAAAGTGCAATGGCTGTGTCGCCTGTGCAGTTCTCAATATCCTCGCATACACGGTTCAGGTCGTCTGTGCACTCCATGTAAGAATCAGTGTCTTCGCAGTTAGATGGCAGATATGTTACGAGTTCACGGATTTTTCCAAGGATCTCGTCCTCAGTGCCGATTCCGTCTACAAGACCTGTCTCTTCGCTCTGGAATCTGGCAGAGGATGTGTCACATTTGGAAACGTGATTGCCTTCAAGGGCGTTCGGGGTGTTTACAAACAGTTTGCCTTTCTTCTCTTCAACAAATGTGAAGTCTGTCAGTGCCGGTACAAGTGCCATACCACCACCGCAGGTACCGAAGATACCTGTGATCTGTGGAATCAGTCCGGATGCCAGAGTCTGTTTCATATAAATTTCACCGAATGCTTCCAATGCGTCAGTTGCCTCCTGAAGACGGAGACCTGCACAATCGATCAGGCCGATCACCGGAGCACCGGTCTTCATAGCCATATCATAAAGTCTGGTAATCTTCTTGGCATGCATTTCACCAACTGTTCCGTTCAGTACGGAAACATCCTGGCTGTACACATACACCAGATTTCCATCGATTACACCATATCCGGTAATAACACCGTCTGAAGGTGCTTTTTTTTCAGTCATGTTGAAATCTGTATTTCTGGCTGTTACACTTTGGCCGATCTCAACAAAACTGTTCGCGTCAAGCAAAGAAGTGATTCTTGTGCCCGCTAAACTTTGTGTTGCGTTACTCATTCTTTCTTGCCCTCCATTTTATAATAATTTAAAAGTATAACCAAAAATTCTGCCGATTCTAATTGTACATTTTTTCACACAATTTTTCAATAGTTTTCCGTGTTTTTATGCAAAAAAATCCCTCGATTTTCGGGGGATTTTTTTATATATCATACATATTCCGTCAGGCTTTTTAGTGAAAAAAGTCATGAAACACCTTGTTTGCACACCATAAATAGGTGATTTTGACGATATTGCGATCTGCTGTCACAAAATAGTTATCCAGGACAAGTTCTCCAAGGCTAAAAGTGACCTGACCAATTTTCTGCCCCTTTTTCACAGGCGCTGTCAAATTTTTCTCAATACGCAGATGGCAGGTAATCTTTTCCCCTTCTTTCAGAAGAATCTGTTTCTTTTTGTCAGAATCAGATGCCTGAATCCGGCCATTTATATATGCATCTGCGAAACCTGTCCCAGTTTCTGTGAGAATTTTTCCGGGATTTTCCTGGTTTTCCTTACCAGATTCTTTCCCGCTGCTTTCGTCAGTCCCATCCTTTACTGGTATAGCCGGAATCTCTGGCTCCTGCCAATAGGTTTCCTTGTGAAAATTTGCTTTGCCATATTCCAGCAGTTTCATGGCATCTTTCCATTTATATGTCTTATTATTCGGCCAGCCGCAGCCAAGAAGGGAAATAATAAATTTTCTTTCCTCATTTTCACAGGCTGCCACATAACAATAACCCGCATTTCCTGTAAAACCTGTTTTTCCTGAAATGGCGTCCGGAGTCATATCAAGAAATGCATTTGCATTATGGACAGAAAACTGACGTTTTCCTGAAATATCAGAAAAAGAATAATCCCTGGTCTGTGTAATATGAAGAAATGCTTTATTTTTCACCGCATAGCTCATGATCAAAGCCAGATCTCTTGCGGTAGTCTGATGAATGCCTCCTGCATCTGCACTGTCAAGACCGTTCGGCGTAACAAAATGAGTGTTCGTGCAGCCAATCTCCTTTGCTTTTGCATTCATCATTTTTGCAAACCCTTCCACAGAACCGCCAATGTGTTCAGCAATTGCCACGGCCGTATCATTATGGCTTTTCAACATTAAAGAATAAAGAAGATCTTCCAGGTAATACTGCTCCCCTTCCTTTAAATTCAGCTTTACTTCTGGTTGAGAGGCCGCATTTTCTGACACCATTACATAATCATCACCGGAGCCCTTTTCCAAGGCAAGGATACAGGTCATTACCTTTGTAGTGCTGGCATTCGGGCGAGCTGTATAGCCCTCTTTTTCGTACAATACCCGGCCAGAATCCCCATCCATAAGAACTGCTGATAAGGCATAGAGATTTCCAGGTCCGTCTGTTTCTTTCATATCAACAGCTGCCGGTATCATCTGCACAATGGAGCTGACAGCCTTTTTTTCATCTGTGCCAGTGCTTCCTGACACCTGGGCAGCAGTGCATAAAACAAGTACAAAAGTCAGTGTAAGACAAAAGAATCTGTATCTGCTTTTCATAGTCCACCCCACATTCCGTTTATAGTATTTTACGCGAACCTGTCCCAAACTATGCAAAGCTCACTCTACAAGTTTTACCTGATAAAAAGAACAGGTATCTTACAGAAATACCTGTCCCTGAAATTGGTTCAATTTTCAATTTGTACATCACAGCTAACCATTGTAAGTCAGATCCCAACGCTCAGACAACAGCCTGTCCTCCTGGGAAAGCTGATACAGCTCCAGCAATTCTGCCGGTGCCTCTTTCACCTCTTTTTCAAATAATGTATTCAGCTGTTCCACAGGTTCCCTGCTGCCACCTGCCGGTTGAGCCATCATATAGTGATCGATCAAAGCAGACTGTGCCCTTCTTCCTCCAAGGCTGGAAAGCTTCGACAAGCGCGCCCGTCTTGTCCCGCCATCGTCACATACCAGCAGATTTGTCATAAATTTCATCAGTTTAAGGCTCAGAAGAATATCTCCTGTTTTTACAAGAGGAAAAGCCTTGTGGATTTCCGCTGCATTTTTGCGTTTTGCTTTGATACAATCAGAAGGATAAAAGGCATATGGATTTTTCCCATTTTCTTCCATAAGGAAGCGGTCAAATTCAATTTCCAGAAGGCTGTGGGAAATCCTGCCCTTATCATTCATTTCATTTACAAAAGGATGACAGGAAGAGTCCAGAAGATAATGACAGCCAAAGCCAAGAAGATAGGCAAGAAGCGCCTCATCGCCAGTCTCTCTGACCTGCGCCATTCCCTGGGTAAAAAATGCCCGGGCTTTTTCTTTGTGCATACGGTATCCTACACTGCTTACGTGATTCTTAAAAATAAAATAATAGAAGAAAATATCCGGGCCGTGAAGACCGATCCGATACAGTTCACCGTTTTTCCGAATAATTTCTTCCACTTGATCGGGCAATTGCCTGTATACTTTCTGACCAAACAAATCATGTGCATATGTTGTGGGCATTTTTTCTCTCCTGTCTTATCGCCTGCAGTTTATCTGCGGCTTACTTGTCCTGTTTCATTGTCTGCAGTTTATCCACGGCTTACTTGTTCTGTTATATCGTCTGCAGTTTATCTGTGGCTTACTTGTCCTGTCTTATATATCCAGCTTCAGCTGTACTTCCTCTTCTGCCTCAGCCTTAAAATCCGCCATTTTTACCGGATCCACAGCTGGCAGCTCTTCCAGTCCCTGCACACCAAATGTGCGAAGGAATTCTTCTGTAGTGCCGAAAAGGATCGGTCGTCCAGGTGCATCAAGACGTCCAAGTTCCTTTACCAGATTATACTCAACCAGCTTATTTACCGCATGATCGCTTTTTACTCCCCGGATCTTTTCAATCTCAGCTTTTGTCACAGGCTGCTTATAGGCTATAATAGACAGCGTTTCCAGCATAACATCTGTAAGGGCAGGTTTCTTAGGCTGCATGGCAATCCGGATCAGACAGCCATAGTAATCCCGTTTGGTGCACAGCTGATAAGAGCCTTCCAGCTCAATGATCTGGATTCCCCTTCCCTCATCCTTATATTTATCCATCAGATTATGAAGTAGTTTTTCTGTAGTTGGCTTATCCTGCTGGATTGCTTTCGCAATCTGACCTAATTCCACAGATTCACCCATCGCAAACAGGATTGCCTCAACGGCACCTTCTAATCGTTTAATTTCCATACACTATCCTTCTTCCTCTGCAAATTCTGTCAGATTCCTCCAGGTTTCCGGCTCTGTCACAACATTGATCTGAATGTCATCAAAAATCTCTTCCTGAACCACATGAATGTGTCCCATTTTTATCAGTTCCAGCACGGAAAGAAAGGTAACGATTACCTGTACTTTGGAGCACTGCTTTTTCAACAGGTCCCGAAAGCTGAATTTCCTGTGAGTCTTTGCAAATTCTTTCATCTCCAGCATTTTATCAGAAAGACTGACTTCTTCCTTCTCGATTTTTCCAAACTGACTTCGGATAGGGTCCCGTCTGTCGTCCTGCCGCCTGATGATCGACTGGTAAATGGCGTTTAATTTTTCAAGAGTAAGACCAGCCAGAAGTTCTGAGGGATCCACTGGCTCCCGATACTGAAGCACCTCCCTTGGCACATCCGGCTCACGGAAATAAACGCCGCTGGCATCGTCCATTTTGTCCTTCAGCTCATAAGACATATATTTATACATCTTATATTCCAGAAGTTTCTGAACCAGCTCCGCTCTGGGATCCTCCTCTTCTCCTTCTTCGTTGATCTCTTTTGGAAGAAGCATCCGGCACTTGATATCCAGAAGCGTGGCAGCCATGACCATAAACTCACTCATAACTCCAAGGTCTTCTTTTTCCATAGCGTGAATGTATTCCATATACTGATCCGTGATCTCCACAATCGGTATATCATAAATATCAATTTTATTTTTATCAATAAGGTGAAGGAGCAGATCAAGCGGTCCTTCAAAAACATTCAGTTTTACGGGAATTGCCATGCGCTATCCTCTCTCCCTTACGGTTTCATTTCTATAAAAATCAGCTCTCTTGGATTATGGATCCGAAGAGGCACTGTGTGTTCCCCAAGGCCTGCACTTACGATCATACAGTTGCCATTTTTGTAAAAATCGCCGCAACAGTATTTTGGAAAAGGTATAAACTGGGAGCTGATGGCTCCCATATGTCTGGAAAAACGGAGCACACCGCCATGGTAATGTCCAGACAGAATCAGGTCTGTACCCCAGTGGAAATAGGTTCTGCCATATTTTGGGTTATGGGCAAGAAGAATATTTATGGCTTCCGGATCTGGCTTTCCCATAAGCTCTTCCATTTTTTCAGAAGTGAGCTTCGGGGAAAAAGGCTTGTGATAGTATTCCAGTGGAAGTTCCAGTCCATTTACCACAAAGGAATTGCCAGCCAGAACAACTTTGCTCTTCTCATTTGCCAGAAAACAGATTCCTTTTTGTTTCAACTCTGCCTGATATTTCAGGTACTCATTCCGATAAAGGTGCCCTTTGGCTTTCATTTTGGTTTCGTGGTTTCCCATGGCATAAAAGATGGGGAAGTTCTTCGCCAGTGTACAAAGCAGTTTTCTGGCAGTTTCCAGGGTGGAAGGATCCATCCGGACCACCATGTCTCCGGCAAGAAGAATGGCATCTGGGGCATTTTCCTGGATTTTTTTCAGCAAAGCACTGTTCTCTTCGCCGAAAATGCTTCCGTGAAGGTCTGCAAGAACAGCAAAGCGCACGCTTTTTTTTATTTTCGGGTTATGGACTTCATAGGTTACAGTTCGAAATTTCTCCATAAATCTCCTTAAATACTTTGTAATTTCCAGAGCGTGTTTGAAAAAGACCTTCTGCAATCTGCACGCTCTAGGCACTGCTTACTTTCCAAATCCACAGTTGGGGAAGGTACAGACTTTGCAGCTCAGGCAGAGACCGCCTTCTCCGTATGCAGCAACTTCTTCCGGGAAAATTTCATCGTCTGCCATGATTCTTGGCAGAACCAGGTCAAATACAGTACGCTTCGCATACATGACACATCCAGGAAGCCCAAGGATCGGGATGCATTTGCCCTCTTTCTCATAGTAAGCGATAAGAAGCATGGCTCCTGGCAGTACCGGTGCACCGTAAGTAACAACTCTGGCTCCTGTATCACGGATTCCTCCAGGTGTACGGTCATCTGGATCTACACTCATGCCGCCGCTGCAGACTACCATATCTGCACCCTGGTTAATAAATTCCATAATGTCGGCTGTGATCTGTGCCTTGTCATCTCCCGGAGTCGTCTGACCGATCACCTCAGTGGGGTACTCGGAAAGCTTTTCTTTTAATACAGGGGTAAAGGTATCCTGAATCAGCCCTTTTTTTACCTCACTTCCGGTTGTGACGATTCCAACCTTTTTGAAATGATAGGGAAGAATGGAAAAAATCGGTTCCGGTCCAGCAGCTTCCACAGCTCTGTCCATTTTTTCTTTTTCGATTACAAGAGGGATGATCCTGGTGCCAGCCAGTTTATCTCCTTTTTTTACCGGGAAGTCACCATGGCGGGAAGCGATCATCATCTCTCCCAGAGAATTCACTGCCAGAAGAGCATCTCTGCGGATTTTCAGAACTCCGTCCTCGTCTGCTACCAGTTCGATCTTGCCTTCTTTCACATCAGTTCCATGCATGGAATCTCCTGCACAGATTTTATACAAGATATCAGCGCCCTCATTTTCATGAAGAATGCCTTCTTTCTTTTCCCACACAAAAAGATGTTCTTTTCCAACTGAAAGGAGCAACGGAATATCCTCTTCTTTCACAATATGTCCTTTGGAAAACAGAACGCCTTTC
>OLOE01001304.1_pt1 | contig 10988 bp, 9 predicted proteins | sample 1673201 | NCBI WGS metagenome assembly OLOE01 (sample SAMEA3136765, study PRJEB25190) | human gut metagenome | biome: human gut; feature: human-associated habitat; material: faeces | place: Austria | collected 2013
CGGCCCCCAGCTCCCCGACGCTGTAGACCACGACTTTGACCCTCCCCTCCGTCCGCTCAGCCACGAGGTCGGCGAAGGCCAGAGCGGCCTGAGTGGTGGGATAATCCTCGGGCTGGTTCTCGGCGTAGCGCAGGATGAGCTCCGGGCCGGTGTACTCTTCCGTCTTGCTGCAGCCCACAGCGCCCAGCGCCGTACAGGCGGCCAGCGCGATTCCCGCCACTGGCGACGACGTCAACCTCGCCCTGCTGTGGGCACTGCTGGTAATTTCCGGCGGTGCGGCTGCCGTGCTGTATAGCAAGCGTAAAAGAGAGTAACGGGCGCTGACGCAAGGCCCTACCAAAGCCCCTCAGGCCTCGCGGGCTCGGCCAGCTCTCCTGTAAGGGGAGCCTTTCGCGGACGGCGAAGCCGTCCGAAGCAAGCCTCCCCACACGGTGGAGAGGTGGCCGCGAAGCAGGCCGGAGAGGCTCTGCCCGCTTGCCCGGGCAAGCAGCCCCCGTAAAGCCCGACGGAATCCCTCCGCCGCCTTTGGCGGCACCTCCCTTTGACAAGGGAGGCTTTGCACCCACCAAACAAAAAAGCTGCTGTCCCCCATGCCGGGAGACAGCAGCTTTTTATTTACAATGTTACGCCAGCACGAATGTCTGCAGGGCCCAGACCCCCAGGACGACGATGCCCAGGGCGATGCGGTACCAGCCGAAGGCCGTGAAGGTGTGCTTCTTGACGTAGTCCATCAGGAAGCGGATGGCCAGAATGGAGACGACAAACGCCACGATGCAGCCGACCAGCAGCGCGCCGATCTCGCCAACCGTAAAGACGCCGCCGCCCGCCAGGAACTTGACGAGCTTGAGGCCCGACGCGCCCGCCATGACCGGGATGGCCAGGAAGAAGGTGAACTGGGACGCGCAGGCGCGGCTCATGCCGCAGAGCAGGCCGCCGATGATGGTGGAGCCGCTGCGGGACGTGCCGGGGATGAGCGCCAGCACCTGCCACGCACCGACGATAAGCGCCTGCCTGTAGGTGATGCGGCTCAGCTTGGTGGTGGTGGGTACACGGGGGCGGCGCTCGATGAGGATGAACGCGATGCCGTAGACGATCAGCATGACCGCGACGACGACGCTGTTATAAAAATGTGCGTCGATCCAGTCGTCCAGCGCCAGGCCCAGCACGGCGGCGGGCAGGCAGGCGACGATGATCTTGAACCACAGCCGCATGACCGGCCAGCGGATGTGCTTCGCCAGGCCGGAGTCACGGCCATTGTCAACGCAGAAGGGCCACAGCTTTTTGAAATACATGACCACAACGGCCAGGATCGCGCCCAGCTGAATGACGACGCGGAACATCTCCATAAATTCGGCGCTGAAGCTGAATTTAAGTACCTGCTCGGCCAGGATCATGTGGCCGGTGCTGGAGATGGGCAGCCACTCGGTAATGCCCTCGATCACACCGTAGATGACCGAACGCAGCAAATCAAAAAACAAATCCATTCGAGAAACCTCCTTACGTGCTACCTTATATAATACCATAAATCGTGCAAATGGGAACAGCTTTTTGAGAATTTACATCTTTTTTACGGTAAATGGGCGCGGCGGCTTGCTGTTTTCGTCAAATGCAACTATAATAAGAGTGATTTCTTGTGCAAAGAGGTTTTGAGAAATGTATAAAACCGTACTGTTTGATTTGGATGGGACCCTGCTGAACACGATTGACGACCTGGCCGACTCCGCGAACCGCGTCTGCGCCGCCCACGGCTGGCCGCAGTATGAAACTGCGCAGTACCGCTATTTTGTGGGCAACGGCATCCCGAAGCTGGTGGAGCGGTTCAGCCCCGCAAGCTGCCGCAGCCCGGAGCAGCTGGCCGCGACGCTGGCCGAGTTTGATAAGGTCTACGGCGCGCACATGCACGACAAGACCGCGCCGTACCCCGGTATGCCGGCGCTGCTGGCCCGGCTGAAGGCCGCCGGGGTGCGGATGGCGGTGTTCTCCAACAAGGCGGACGAGTTTGCCCGCGCCGTGGTCGCGCGGTACTTTGACGCCGACCTGTTTGAGGTCGTCCGCGGTGCGCTGCCCGACGTGCCCACGAAGCCCGCCCCCGAGGGGACGCGCGCCCTGATGGCGCACCTTGGCGTCGAGGCCGACGGCAGTGTGCTGTACGTCGGTGACAGCAATGTGGACGTGGAGACCGCCCACAACGCGGGCCTGCCCTGCTGCGGGGTGCTGTGGGGGTTCCGGACCCGCGAGGAGCTGACCGAAGCCGGGGCAGAATATTTGGCCGAGGATACCCAGGGGTTGGAGAAGGTTGTTTTGGGGTGACGTGAGTGACCAGGGCACCCGAAACGCCCGGAATGCCGGGAGATTGCCCGGAGACGGGATTTGACCGGACCGTTCCGGGGCAGAAGTTTACGGACCATACGTAGGGCGGCCTGCCCACAGGCCGCCGTGCCCGTTTGCGATAAGGAGAAGCCTTGCGGATCGTTGTAGGGGGCGGCGTCCCCGACGCCCCGCGGGGGGGCAAGACCCCTCCCTACGATGCAAACCGTTAAAGGGGATACAACGGCAAGGCTGCGGGCCGGGCATGCCCGGCCCCTACGGACTGCTGTGAACGGGTCAAATTACAACATTTTTCACAAAAAGGAGCTGTTATTATGATTGCACAGCACTATAAAGATATGCTGGGCTCCAAGTCGGTTATCCGTCAGATTTCTGAATGGAGCACCGCCCGCGGCGCGGAGATCGGCTATGAGAACGTGTTCGATTACTCGCTGGGCAACCCGTCTGTCCCCTGCCCGCCGCAGTTCACCGCGGCTTGCGCGGACCTGCTGGCCCACACCGACCCCGTCAGGCTGCATGGCTATACGCCGACGCTGACGCTGCCGTCCGCCCGCAAGGCCGTGGCCGAAAGCCTGAACCGCCGGTTCGGCATGGACTACACCGCCGACCATATCTTTATGACGACGGGCGCGGCGGGTGCGCTGGCCCATGCTGTGCGCTGCGTCGGCGTGCCCGGGCAGAACATCGTAACGTTTGCGCCGTTCTTCCCCGAGTACAAGCCGTACATCGAGGGCGCGGGGCTTACCCTGCGCGTGACGCCGCCGCGGTGTGAGGACTTTCAGATCGACTTTGAGGCGTTCGCGCAGCTCGTGGACGAGAACACCGCCGCCGTGCTCATCAACAGCCCCAACAACCCCAGCGGCACCGCCTACAGCGAGGAGACCCTGCAGCAGCTGGCCGACTTTTTGACCCAGGCGTCCGCCCAGTACGGCCACCACATCTTCCTGATTTCCGACGAGCCGTACCGCGAGATTTCGTTCGGCGGCAGGGTCACGCCCTACCCCGCCAAATTCTACGATGATACGCTCACCTGCTACTCTTTTTCCAAGAGTCTGAGCGTGCCGGGCGAGCGTATCGGCTATGTGGCCGCCAACCCGCGGTGCGAGGACGCCGCGTACATCGTGCCGATGTGCGGCCAAATCTCCCGCGGGACCGGCCACAACTGCCCGTCGTCCCTCATCCAGATGGCCGTCGAGCGCTGCCTTGACGTGACCAGCGACCTGTCCGTCTACGAGACGAACATGAACCTGATCTACGACGAGCTGGTCGCGCTGGGCTTCACCGTCGTCAAGCCGGACGGCACGTTCTACATCTTCCCGAAGGCGCTGGAGGACGACGCAAAGCCGTTCTGTCAAAAGGCGCTGAAATATGACCTGGCGCTGGTCCCCGGTGACAGCTTCGGCTGCCCCGGCTACTTCCGCATGGCGTACTGCATCGAGACCGAAAAAGTCCGCCGCAGCTTTGCCGCGCTGGAGAAATTCGTGGCCGAGGAGTACGGCGTCACCAAACACTAAGGAGATTTTATGTCGATTCTACGCCGCATTTTTCCGTTTCTGCTGACAGCCGCGCTGCTGTGTGCCTGCGTGCAGATGCCCAACACCCCACAGGACGTGCTGCCCGCCCCGACGCCGCAGTCCACGGTGGCCCCCACCGCCACGCCGGAGACAAGCCCCACGCCGACGCCCGAGCCGACAGTGGCCCCCGCGATGGCGACGGCCACGAGCAACGCCACCAAGGACGCGCCGCAGATCAAGGACCCGACGACCTGGGACGATAACGCCGCAAAGACGCTGGCCGGGCTGAAAACGCAGTTTGCCGCCTACGGCCTGACGCTGGACGCGAAGGAGGGCTACCCCTACCTGCTGGCGGTCAACAACGCAGGCGGCGTGGTCACGGTCTACGCCGTGGATTCTGCCACAAAAAAGTACGCTGTGCCGTTCATGGCAATGGTGTGCAGCGGCGGCATGGACACCCCCACCGGGTATTTTTCGACCCCGGTGGACTACAGCTGGCGGCTGCTGATGGGCCCGAGCTACGGCCAGTACGCGACCCGCATCTATGACAGCTACCTGTTCCACAGCGTGCCCTACTACAGCCAGCACAAGGACGATGTGGAGTACGACGAGTTCAACCTGCTGGGCACCCGCGCCAGTCTGGGCTGCATCCGGCTGGCCGTGGTGGACGTGAAGTGGATCTACGACAACTGCCCGCTGGGCACGCCGGTCATCATCTACAACGACGCCGACGACCCCGGCCCGATGGGTAAGCCCGGCACGATCTACACCGACCCCGCCGACACCGAGAAGCGCGGCTGGGACCCCACCGACCCCGACCCGGCCAACCCGTGGGACGATGCCTTTGAGAGCGGCACCGCCATCCGCAGCCAGGCCGCCTGGGACCAGTGGGAGACCGAGCGCGAAAATTGGATGAGCAGCCTGACGCCCACCGATTTGCAGGGGTGGAGCACCGATTCCAAGATCGCGGGGACGCGCGGTTGATTTTTGCGCCGTAGGGGCCGGGCATGCCCGGCCCGGAGGTTTTCCGTTAGCAGACGCCACATCAGCGCCCTGTCTACCCGACGGAGGGGTCAAGACCCCTCCCTACAAAGCACCCGTGAACGTCAGCCCGTAGGGAGCGGTCTTGACCGCTCCGCGGCACGTTTCGGAAAATGCCTGTCAATCAAAAAGCACCTGCCTTTTTATCGAAGGCAGGTGCTTTTCTATTGCAATATCAGCTGAACATCACCACGTCCTGCGCGGGCTTTTCGCCCGGCTCGACGGAGATGGCGGTCAGGACAGGGCCGGTGGAATCGGGGGTCTGGCCCTTGTAGATGGGGTGGTACTTGACGTTGACCTTGGCCGTAATGTTGATCCAGCTGCGCTGCTCCAGCGACTTGTAATCGTCGTACTTGCAGGGCATGCCCACAAACTGGATGTCCTGCACGCAGCAGGTCATGGCAAAGCGTCCGGGCACAAACGCGCCCTTGCCGGCCTGGGGGGTCTGGCAGACCTGAGCCAGATATTTGACCGTCTTGCCGTCATATTTCTTCGGGTCGTCCATGCAGTCCATGTACCATATACCGAAGAACTCCTCGGGGATCTCAATGACCGGCGCGTCCACGTCGAAGGGCAGCGGGTCGGGGATGTCGTCATAGGCGACGCTGCCGTCCTTGAACTCGTAGGCGATGTCGCAGCGGCGGCTGGCCTGGCGCACCAGCTTGTGGATGAGCTGGCGGCTCTCGTCGTCGTTGACAGCCTCGGCGCGGTTGACGACCAGCAGCTCACTGCCGCGCAGCTTGTCCAGCAGCAGGCCGCGCATGGCATTGTCGTTGGCATAGGTCTTGATGGTAGTGCCGTCTGCGGTGGCCAGGCACTGGTAAATCAGCCAGTTATCCGGCAGGGCATCGTACAGCTCCTGCACCAGCCACATGCCGTTGTATTCAATGATCACACGCCCACAGTCAGACTTTTCAGCCAGCTGCTGCAGGTGTTCGCGGTTCAGTTCCGCTTTGTCCTCAATGGTGGCAACGGTCACACCGCCAAAGGCAAATCGCTCGGAATCATATTCCTCTTCGCCTTCCTCACAGATCAACAGCAGCGTTTTGTCGCCGGAATCAAACTGCGGGTCCTCCATTGTTTCCTGAATAAACTTGGTTTTGCCGCTTTCCAGCATACCCACAAAGAGGTAACAGGGAATCTCTTTCTGCGCCATGTTTTACTCCTTTACAAATCAGGCGTGGAACAGCTCTTCCACCTCATGTTCCTTCAGCTGGGAACCGATCACGCACACCTTACCGGTAACATCGGGGCCGCAGGTGCGGATCTCATGCTCACCGGGCACCATGTCGAACTCGTACCAGGTGTCGCCGCCGTCCACAATGCCCTTGGCACGCAGCACAGCGCCGTACTCGCCGGAATCCAGCGTGGTCAGGATGCTCTCCAGCTCGTCATGGCTGTACTTGTGGGCAGTCTCGTGGCCCCAGCTGGTGAACACTTCGTCTGCATCGTGGTCATGATGATGGTGATGATGGCCGCAGCAGCACTCGCCGTCATGGTGGTGATGGTGGTGCTCATGCTCGTCCTGATCATCGTCGTCATCATGGTCGTGGTGGTGATGGCAGCATTCGTGGCCGTGGTCATCATCCTCGTCATGATGGTGGTGATGCTCGTGCTCATCCTCATCATCGTCGTCATCATCATGGTCGTGGTGATGGTGGCAGCACTCGTGGCCGTCCTCATCATGGTCATGGTGGTGGTGATGATGCTCTTCCTCATCCTCGTCCGCATGGGCAGCATTGGAAGCCTGTGCTTCGCTCAGAAGCTCGGCAACCAGGTCGCGCTTACCATCCATAACGGAAACGATCTGTGCACCGGTCAGTTCGTTCCAATCGGTGGTCACAATGGTGGCGGTGGGGTTCTTTTCCTGGATCAGGGCAACAGCTGCGGCAACCTTCTTCTCGTCTGCGCTGCCGGTGCGGCTCAGGATGATGCAGGATGCGTGGCTGATCTGGTCGTCATAGAACTCGCCAAAGTTCTTCATATACATTTTGACCTTGTTCACATCGGCCACAGTCACAAAGCTGTTCAGACTGACCGGCAGGGTCTCGCCCACACCCTCAACGGCGCGGGTCACATCGCTCAGCTTGCCAACGCCGGAAGGCTCGATCAGAATGCGGTCAGGGTGATAGGTCTCCACGACCTTTTTCAGTGCCTCGCGGAAATCGCCCACCAGGGAGCAGCAGATGCAGCCGGAGTTCAGCTCGTTGACCTGAATGCCAGCCTCACGCATAAAGCCGCCGTCAATGCCGATCTCGCCGAATTCGTTTTCGATCAGCACGATCTTTTCGCCCTGGAACGCTTCCTTGATGAGCTTTTTGATCAGGGTCGTTTTGCCTGCACCCAAAAAGCCGGAGAAAATATCAATTTTAGTTACCTGTTCTGCCATGGTAATATTCCCTTCTATCTTAAAGTTTGTCTGTGTTGTTAGCAATCTTGTTTTCTTACTGCTAACCTTATTATATCAAACCCGTCAAGAGCTTTTCGCCCATTTGGGCCTGCCAAAATTTGAAATTTTTGAAAACTTCTTGCCCTGTCAGCGCCTTTTTGCCGCGGCGTTTCCCCCGTTTGCTGCAAAATCCTCTCACCTTTCAGCAGTTTGCCCGAAAAACCGCCCAGTATCGCCTGAAAAACCGTTTTTTCTATTGAATTTTGCGCCGGGCGCGTGTTACACTTGATTTATGCTGTTTTTACCGGAATTTTGCCTTGTTCACGCCCTGTTTTGGAGGTGAGCACCTTGCCCGCTGCCCCTGCATCCCGCGCCGCCGGGCGCGAAGTGACCCCCGTGGAACTGTTCCGCCTGCTGCCCGCCCATTTCGCCGCGGTACTGGTTTGTACCCTGCTGGGAGGTATTCTGGCCTTTGCTGCCGCACGCCTTGCCCCGCGCAGCTACCAGGCCGAAGCCCAGCTGTATGTTGCCGCCGCACAGGAGGGGCTGACCTCCGGCTATGCGGAACTGCAATTAACGGCTGATTATCAGGAGCTTTTGACCAGCCGCACCATGCTGGAATCCGTTATTTCCACCCTTGGCCTTTCCACGGATACTGCCCACTTAAAAGACCAGATTACCATTCTGCACCCGGCAGATACCCATATTCTGCGCATTGTTGCGGCCGATTCCTCCCCACAGCGCGCAGCAGATATTGCCAACGCACTGGCTGCCCTTGCGTTGGATGATCTTTCTGCCCGCATGGGCACCACCCCGCCCCGCCTGGTGGAGCAGGCAGCCCCGCCGCAGCGCTTTTCCGGGCCGGGGGCTGTGTTCCACGCAGCGTTTGGCGCTGGCATCGGCTTTTTGCTCTGCTTTGCTTTCCTCTGCCTGCATTACCTGCGGGATGACCACATTTATACGGCGGACGATCTGGCCCGTTGCCTTGGCTCTTCGCCGCTGGCCTGCATCCCGGATGCCACGCCCCGCCGCCTCCATACCCGGAAAGGCGGCCGCCCATGAAAGAACTTGCTTTGAACCACCTGCCGGAGCTGGCACCCCGGACGGTTGAATCCCTGAATCTGCTGCGCCTGCGTCTGGAACAGACAGCCCCAGACGCCAAAATCATTCTGCTCACCAGCACTACCCCGCAGGAAGGTAAAACTACTCTGGCTTTGCAGTTCTGGCAGCTGCTTGCCGGGCTTGGCCAGCGCTGCCTGCTGGTTGACGGTGACCTGCGCCATTCCGGCATCTGCCGCCAGTGCGGGCTGACCGGTGAACACAAAGTGCCGGGTCTGGCACACTATCTTTCCGGCAGCGTTCCTCTGGAGGAAGTTCTCTACCACACCGAGATCCGCGGCACCTGCCTGGTTCCGGCCTCCGGCACCACCAGCCGCCCGGCCCTGCTGCTGGAACACCCCCGTTTTGCCCGCATGGTGGAAAGCTGTGCACCAAAGTTTGCTTATCTTTTGGTAGATGCTCCAGCCCTGAGCGAATGCAGTGACGCTCTCAGCCTTGCCAAAGTATGTGACGGTGCCCTGCTTGTGGTGCAAAGCGGCGGCGTTACCCACCAGGAGCTGCGCCAGGCGGCTCACCTTCTGCAGGGCTGCGGCCTGCCACTGCTGGGCACTGTGCTGAACCGCACCCCGTATTGACCTTTTATGAAAACATGTTAGAATGGACTTGTTCAACATTCTGCATATAAGGAGAGGACTATTTTGACGACCAATGAAAAAATCGCCGCTCTGCGCGCCGCTGCCCAGGCAGCCGGTGCCCACGGTGTTTTGCTGATGACCAGCGACCCCCACTCCAGTGAATATCTGCCCGCTTATTACAACAGCCTGCCGTTTTTCTCCGGCTTTACCGGCGAGAACTCCACCCTCGTTGTCACCCTGACCGGCAGCGCCCTGTGGTGCGATGGCCGCTTTTATGTTCAGGGTGACCGTCAGCTGGCCGGTACCGAAATTGAGTGCATGCACGCCGGTTCCGCCGGGGTGCCCACCGTGGAAGAGTACCTGACCGCCCATTTTGCCGCAGGCCAGACCCTGCTGCTGGATGGCAGCTGCGTGCCTGCCACCATTGCCAACGGCTATGCCGCCGCTCTGGCCAAGAGCGGCGCCAAGCTGGAAAGCAAGGATATCGTCTCCCCCCTGTGGGAGAGCCTGACCACCCGCCCCAGCCTGCCCAACACCCCCTGCGAGCTGCTGACTGTTGAGCAGACCGGTGCCACCGCCGCCCAGCGCATTGCCATGGTGCGTGACGAGCTGAAAAAAGCCGGTGCCACCGCCCTGGCCGTGACTGGTCTGGACTGTGTGGGCTGGCTGACCAACATGCGCGCACGCGACCTGCCCTGTACCCCGCTGGCCGTTGCTTATGCCCTTGTCACGATGGACAGCTGCACCCTGTTTATCGCCCCCGGCCGCCTGAATGATGCCGACGCAAAAACGTTGGCCGATAACGGCGTTTCCCTGCGCGACTACCCGGAGCTGATCGATACCGTACACGCTCTGCCCGCAGAGGAAGTGTTCCTCGTAGACGAGAAAGCCACCAACTATGACCTGTACTGCGCCCTGAACGAGCACAAGACCGTTACCGGTGCCGACCCGATCTTTGCACTGAAAGGTGTCAAAAACCCGGTCGAACTTGCCAACATCCGCGAATGCCATGTGCGTGACGGCGTTGCCATGGTGCGTTTCCAGATGGACTTGGAAAAGGCCATCGCCGAGGGCAAAATCCTGCACGAGACTGACATTGAAAAGATGCTGCAAAAGCGCCGTGCCGAAATGCCCGGCTATTTTGAGGACAGCTTTGATACCATTGCCGCTTACGGCCCCAACGCCGCCATGATGCACTACCATGCCGAGGGCGAAGTGGACAGCGTGATTGAGCCGCGCGGCTTCCTGCTGGTGGATAACGGCGGCCAGTATGACTGCGGCACCACCGATATCACCCGCACCTATCCCGTCGGCCCCCTGACCGAGAACGAGCGCAAATACTACACCTGGACCCTGCAGAGCCACATTGACATTGCCCGCGCGGTCTTCCTGGATTACTGCACCGGCTTTGCACTGGACAGCTTTGCCCGCGGCCCGCTGTGGGCACACAAAATCAACTACCGCTGCGGCACCGGCCACGGCGTTGGCTACATCTCCTCGGTGCACGAAGGCCCCCAGAGCCTGCGCCCCCAGAACCCCATTGTCTTCAAAGAGGGCATGACCATCACCGATGAGCCGGGCGTTTATGAGACCGATGAAGTCGGCATCCGTATTGAGAACGAGCTGGAATGCGTGGATGCCGGCACCAACCAATATGGTCACTGGCTGAAATTTGAGCCGCTGACCCTGGTGCCCATCTCCACCGAGCCGGTCATTGTGGACGAACTGACCCGTGACCAGATCAACTGGCTGAACGCCTACCATGCCCATGTATACGAGATGCTCAGCCCCCGCCTGACCGAGGAGGAAAAGACCTGGCTGAAAGCCAAGACTGCCCCCATCGACCGGTAAAGCTTTCTTTTCCGCATTTTTGAGTTATTTGAATCACTGAATTTATCGGCCCCTGCCGCACCAAGGCAGGGGCCGATTTTGTTTTGCCTTGGGCAACACCGCACAATTCCCGCCTAGCGGCTTAAGCACCGCTCCGGCAGCTGCGGCACGGCATCTGCGTTGCCAAAATGC